>Ga0209061_1000082_pt1 | contig 322231 bp, 320 predicted proteins | sample Coa_R1_10_FD_187157 | JGI IMG/M metagenome (GOLD analysis project Ga0209061, IMG submission 187157) | Surface soil microbial communities from Centralia Pennsylvania, which are recovering from an underground coalmine fire - Coalmine... | ecosystem: Environmental > Terrestrial > Soil >... | reverse complement strand
ATTCCTTCGCACTCCCTCGGCGTCTTCTACGAAGCGGTCCATAGTGTAGAGCGTCATGTCGCCCGGCTTCTCAGAAGCACCACCTCCCAGCTGGTCGTAGAACACGACCCTGTAACCATACTCGCTGAATTTGGCCATTCTGATGAGACCACCATGGGAGCTGCCAGGGCCACCGTGCAAAACAAATATGGTTCCCTTTTCGGGCTTCCCAAAGCTCTTCCAGTAGAGTTCGTGCCCGTTGACATTCACGAACCCTTCTGCGTACCCACTATCGAGTCTAACGAATTCGTATATTTGCGGCATGCGGGAATTTGCGTGGTTACGAATTATGCGGGTACTATAAATGCTGTGACGATAACAATTTAAGCAATGAACAAGCTGCCAAATAGCTCAATGAAAAATCGGATAGGTTTGTCGAGGGCGATCACGCTTGTTGCAGTCGTTATTGTCATAATTATTGTCGCGATAGGCGGAGTTGCCCTAATTTTGCCATCGCTTAACCATACGACCACGATTACTCAGGGTACCACCGTCACTACCTCGGCATCTACGGCATCAACCAGCGCTGCCACCAGTGTTACATCGACCTCGCCCGTAGTAACGACAACGACATCTACGAGCGCTTCAAACGTTCCTACGACATTTACCTGGGAGACAACAAACACGATAACCCAGGTCGACCCCAATATCGCCTATGATCCATACGGCAGCGCAATAGATGGTAACGTGTATGAGAGTCTACTGTGGTTTAACCAGACAAGTCCCACTCAGTTGATTCCATGGCTCGCTCAGAACTATACTGTCTCCTCTGACCATGCTAACTGGAACTTCACTTTGAGAAGCGGAATCTCCTTCGCAGATGGAAATCCGCTAAACTCCACCGCTGTTTATTTTTCATTTTATAGAACCCTAATGACTGACGGTAGCTCGCCTACAGGATTCGGAACACAATTTGCTTACGATATTCAGCAGTTTCTAAACACCAACCTGAGCAGTGTGCTCTGTTGCACGCAGACCTACAATTCTACCTACGTTCAGCAGGTGCTGGCTCAAAACTTCGTGCAAATTACTGGACCAATGACATTTACTATGCATCTTATCAATCCAGGAGCCGAATTCGCATACGTCATTGCCGGATACAACTGGGGGGCGATTGTGGACCCAACGTACGTTATGCAACACGATCTCGCTCTTTGGAATCAGTCCAGCACGGGATACAAGCTTCCCTATCCTCAGTTAAACGGCAACCTCTCGAACATGATACAGGAATATTTCTTGGATATGGTTGCAACCTGTCGTTCTGGAATTACGCCTCAAGGCTGTGGAACGACATACTTGGATGGCTCATTCCAAGGTTCACTTGCGGGAACAGGGCCATATGTGCTTCAGAGCGTCGCTCAAGACTCCTCATTGATCGTATTTCAGGCGAACTCCAACTACTGGGGTGGTGCGTATCAGTACATGGGTGGACAGAAGTTAGTCCCGACATTCAAGACAATGCAATTCAAGTACGTCCCCTCTCTCTCCACTCGCGAAATCGATCTAAAGAATGCCGCCCTATCAAAGCAAGCTGTTATGATTGATGTTACCGCGGCTAATCTTTACGATGTTGCTGACAGAAATACTTGGACAACCAACGGAACACTGAAATCTATCATCCCTGGCGTTACGCTGTGGGGACCCTACCAAGAGCTGAAGACTAACCTCTTCTACTTCGGCGTCAATGTAACCAATGCTCTCACTGGGGATTATTACAAGTTTCAGCCTTTTGCGGACATTCGGTTCCGCCTTGCTTTGGCCGATTCTGTAAACATGTCTGTGATGAATCAGCTCTACAACAACAATCTAGGGTCGGTGGCGCAAAACCTGATACCCCCTGGACTGGCTCCTAATGGAGTCTACAATCCATCAATCAAACCTGCCTATAGTTACAACCTAACGGCCGTCGAAAACTATCTGCTCGACGCAATGTACCATCCGATGACAAAATTCACTTTCACTAACGGGACAGCTGCTCCGACGGGTTTCTTCAACAACACCTTCGGTTGCTCTTCCCTGAATTCGCAAGGTGTCTGTTCCAATCCAATTTCACAGACAATACCTTTGTCGTATCCAAATGGGAGAGCTGTGCAGGAAGCAATATTCAACCAGATGGCCGCAGTCCTCAACGGCATCAGCGCCAAGTATAACATGGGTCTATCATTTGTGCTCCAGCCTCTGCCCATAGGTCAGCTTTATGCGGAAGCATTCTCGGGGTACCTGTATTTCAGAGGGTCCGGTGGATATGGAGCTGACTATAACTACGTCCTAAACTTTCTCGCAGCTAACTTTCCACCAGGCTCACCGGGGGCTGCGGCGGTGGGCTGGAATCTGACCGCTATGGGTCCGCTATACCAACAAGCTGTTAAGGCAAGCGCGAGTGGGAACCTGTCCGGATTGATACAAGTCTCTAATGAGATGAACGAATTGGCAAACCACGAAGTAATGTACATGTACACGTTCTATCCATCGGTCTTCTTTGTGACAACCTCGGTTGTTCAAGGGTTCACGTTTAACCCTGCACTCGATGGGAACATTTACGGTGTGAACCTTTATTGACAAATTCGCACATAGATGCGGACGTATGACTCCGAGGGCTATGTCGACCGCTTGCATGACTATCCGGCTCTTGAATGAAACTATCAAGAAGAGATGACGTGACTAGAAGCGGAAATTGACTATTCGAATTAGGTTACAGGCGAAATTAGTTTGCTTTCATAGCCTGAAAGGAATTGCCACACTTGCTTGTATTCCGATCCAGACATATTCTTGTCAGAGGGGATAGCCTTTGTCCATTCGTTGTCTTTGAGCTCCTTAAGCCAAGACCCTGCCATCCCGATACGGGAGGCATAAACGTCGCCTATTTTCTCTTTGTACATTTCTCCTAATCGCTGCGAAATGCTTCTCGGAACATTGTTCATCCTCATTAGAATAGCTTCATCAGAACCTACTCCATAGTATATCATGGCTGGAAGATTCCTCAATTTCCTTGTTTCGTCAGGTGAGAGCTTTTCAGAGTCTGCCCCAGAATCTGGAAGCTTCTCTATTGCCGCCAGTCCCCACGTAGCGAAGTTGGAAACTTTGCCGTATAGTGCTCTAACGCAGTCTGTAACTGAATCAATATCTGTCCCTCCGAAGTATCTCTTCGAGATTGTGATAATGTCTGTCCCCGCAACCCAATCAGAAATGACTTGAGCTATTTTTGTGCTAGTGTCAGATCTGCCAGCAAAAATATTCAGCTGATTTTTGATCTCCGGAATGTCCTTCAACATCACTCCAACTAATTTTGATAGTGTACTCGATTCGGCGCCAAATAGTCTACTTCCTTTCCATTCGCTAGTGTCGATTTGTAAACCTTTGACCTTTTGCATTGTTTGCTGCAGAGTTTCTGGAGAGAACCCCGTCATGTCCGAAAGCGTGGCAAGATCTTTGTTCTTATCTAGATTTTGAGCATATTCCTTTACTGCTTGCAATAGGAGCTGTTTTTTTGGTGGCTCCAAATGATCGTAACCATAAGTCCGTTTCAATGTAATCTCAACTTCTGCCAGGAAATTGTCGAGATTCTGGGATTGCTTGTACATGTGAGCAATATACTGCAAAAACGTGGACCACTCTGGATTGTGATGGAGTTCCGAGAGGTTCAGACTTTTTCCCAGCTTCGATGCATCATTCACCATTTTGACAAGGACTGATACAAGATCTTCGACAGTTCTCTTGACGAATTTAGTAGCACTCTGGAGATCCTTTGGTTCGCTCTTCCTTACAGCAATTCCAATTATTCCAGTGGATCTTTGATCTATTCTTCCTGTTCTCCCGATCAGATTGCCAAAATCTCTAGCCGGCATAGGTTCCGTCCTCGTTTTTCCAGATTTCGGGTTTGGAACTGGATACATATAGGAAGTGAGCAGAATAGCAGAGACAGGGAAATTGATGCCTTGGGCTATCGTAGTTGTGCTGACCAGCACCTTAAGCAACCCTTCCTCCATTAACGATTCGATTAGAAACTTAACATCATCTGGCAAACCTGAGTTATGGACCCCAATTCCCTTCCTCAGGTAGTCAACAAGAGGGAAGTGTTCTCCTAGCTCTGCGGCCACAAATCTACAAACGAGGTCTAATCTCTTGTCAACTTCGTTGATCTTCGGGAAGAGTGAAGCGAGTTGCTTTGCAGTGGCCCAAGTCCCATCCACCCTGTTACTGAGAACGAGAACGTTTCCTGACTTTGATAATTGCTTTGCGACAACGCTGCTCAGAACGAACTTTGTGGAGATGATCTTGCTAACCGTCTCCTTCGAGAAATTGCATTCTCCTATTGGTATCGTGAAATTTAGATTCGAGGATGACGGAGAAGTAATCAGAGGTCGGTAAAATGTCGTTACCTTGCCCCTCTCCCGCTCACCGTAGTAAAGGCCTATCACCCGGTCATTTGGCTCCCAGTTTAAACCTACGCTAATTGATCTCGGATTTTGGGGATCGAGCCAAGTGGCAATATCCCTGCTATTAGGAATGAAGGGAGTCAGAAGAAGAAGATTTGCATTCGTGCAATCCTTCTTGATTACCGAAACCAGCATCTCGAGATTTATCCCTCTTTCCCCTTCAGCCAGATTGTGAGCTTCATCAATAACAACAAGACAAAGAGGTCGCCCTAATTTAGATTCAACCCCTTGTCGTATGAGCAGGTTAAGTTTTTCAGGGGTGACTACGAGTATGTCAAAGGCATCCTTAGAAGTTAGAAGCTTCTCTTCAAAACTATCAATTTCTATAGCTCCACTCATCTTTTCTATACCAATTTCCAGGGGACCGAGATCCTTTCTCAGGCGTACAGTAAGCTGGTTTACAAGAGCGCGAGTTGGAGCAACATAGGCTATCCATCCTCCCAGGTCCGAGAATTGATTGAGAGCTTGAAGGATTCGGAATTCAGCGATCATCGTCTTCCCACTCGAAGTCGGGAGATTAACGACAATCGCCTTGCTTGCGGGATCCAGAAGGCCCTTTTCCAATATAGTTACTCTTTGAGGGTAAAGAAGTTCAAAAATCGGTTTGTCTGATTTTGTAATGGAGTTCGCAAATTTGGTGACTCTCGAATTTACTTTCTTTGTGATGGTCCAAATCGAATTGTTGATCATCTTCAGAAAAGTGTAGTTCAGCATTCTAAGGAGAATGTCAAACTCGACAAGTCGCGCTCTGTCAGAAAATTTCAGAGATCGCGTAAAGTGAAAGTCTAACTGGTAGGTGACATCGTTCGGGGTGCCTCTTAGCATATACTCCGTAAGCAATTCGACAGTCTTTGCAAGGTGATAAAGCGAAGCTAATTCTAAAGCTGAACCGGTCTTATTCTCTGGTGCAGAACTTTCAAGATAGTTTGCTTCGACTTGCGATTGCCTTGTCCTCAAATTCTGTATCAGCTGTATCGCACTACTCAGATCATCCCAGGATTTCTTTCGAGTTAAATGAAGAATCGCAAGATAAATATTCGAAAATAACTCATAATCCCACTGACTCGTCGTGAGTTCTTGACGCACAGACCAAATTGCTGCCTCATTTTCCCTCATGAAACGGATCATGTCCTCCCACTTCTCTCCCAAATACGCGAAAGCTAAGAGTTTTAGGACATGTTTCATTTTCTCCAAATCATTAGTCGGTATCGGCAATGTCTTAAGCAGGCTGAAACATTCGCGACATAAGATTGCAAAGTTCTTTCGATTCTCGTCGCTAGTTTCAGCCATATCAAATGCATAATTCCAAAGATCGACAATAGCTAATTCGTATGTTTCGATAATGTGCTTCGCTTGCACAAGTTCTGATTGTGTCAGTTGGGAATGTTCGTGGATAGCAGTCTCCAAATTAGTTCTGCTGACTATCGTAGCGGCTGTTTCCTTCATATTTTGGTTGATCAAGTCTGTTAAAGCAGCTCTGCTTTCCAAGAATCTAACCTCCTGACATGCTTGCCTTTAGCGAGGTTATTCCAAGTGGAAGGTAAATCGCGAACAAGTCAAGGCGCATCTTTGAATCAATCTCTTTTACGAGATCATTAAACCGTGCCAATAGGTCTTTTTCACTGGGGATTATGTCACGAATAAGTACTCCGATTATCCTGACTCTCTTTCCCAGTGACGAGAGCCATGTTTTGAGAGCCGATTTGTAGTCAATACGAAACTTGTGATTTTCATCTAGCTTCGAAACCTTGAATCCGAGCCATTTCACTAGAGTTGACCTTGTCTCCAGTTTCATTTTCAAATCTTCGAGTTGGTTCTTGAGACCTGTAGGGCCATAAAAAACCCCGGGTGGAATAGTCGCATCACTAGAGGTTTTTATCTCGCCGAAAACAAAAACAGTTTCTCCTTCTTCTTCTGCAAAACCTACAATATCAGCACCTGGTAGGCTCGATTTTGGATTCTTTGCATCTCGACTATTGTGATAGTGAATTCTAATATCTTGGCGATCTTGGAGATAACATTCTCCTATCGCCTCGCCAATCCTCCAACAATCAAGGTCTACTTGGTGCTGGAACGTTTCTTGTAGGAATTTGCTTTCGAATCCAGTACTTGCTACGCTTTGAAATTCTTCAAGAAGCTCGTCCGAACCTTCAGTGTCTGCATACCAGTCTTTTACACGACTGGTTAGATAAACCTGAAAATAATCCTTGTCATATGACACTCCACTGTAGCTGCTGTTGCCCGAGTCTCCGTAGTATGCCTCGATAAAATCTTGAGACATGATATGAACTCCAGTAATCGGCTAGCTCAGTGTCGCCGTTTCGACCCAATAACGGCGGGTTGAAGGGTAGCAGGTTTCACCAGATCCAAGGATAATCTGGCTGCTCTCTAAATGCTTTCGGGGAATCTAGAAACCAACATAACTTTCTGTTGCCTGGCCAAAGGTCAGATATCATTTGAAAGTCTGGCGCAATCTGAGTTATTGTACAGCACTGTCAGGAATTTGAACCTATAGTGAGGCGCCAAGGCCGGGATTTGAAGCAGTCCGTCCCGTTGCATTATTCATTTGCGCGGATCCTAGCTTCTCTCATTTCCAACATGGTAAACAAGAGTAGACTATGGATGTTGTATCTGAACTCACAACCGATGAATTCAGTTATGAAAAACTGAGGATTCGGACTGTCGCACAGTATGGAGACCGCCCCCTCCTTCCTGTCACGCGGACGAGAGCGATGGATTGTTTCAAAGTCTATTTGAATCTCAGATAGGAAGTTTGAGCACTGCATCCCCATTCCCCAAGTTCGCGTGAAAGTCGCATCCTAAAGGCAGGTAGTTTTTGACCTGGTCAATTGGAACCACAATCTGCCTCTTTCCATTGTTTGAAATGCTCTCCAATCTTTCCTGCAGAACTTTCTGCAGTTCGTCGTACGGGAGCTCTGCCAAGCGTTTCTGGTGTATCTCCTCCTTCGAGAACTTGCCGCTCGCAATGAGGAACAACCTCTTCAGTTCACTTTCGCCCTTTGCCTCGCGACCTGACTTCATTATGGTGGACGATGGTATCGCCTTTGCGTACTCCTCGGCCGGTTCTTCTTCCCTAGGCTTCATGCAGCTCGCTGTGACGCCGGTAGCGTGTCCCATGAGAATCTCGACATATAGGGACTTTACAAAGCGCTCGCACTCGGACTTGAAGAACTTACGGAAGCCGTGGGCCTGCACTTGAACCCGTACCTAGAAATCCTTCCCTCCACATGCTTCCAAGGGAGCCCAAGTGCTTCCCAGATAGACTCCACATGCATGTGCATCGATATTTTGATCCCCTAAATGCCTAACCTAGGCATTTTCGCCAGGTAGGAATTTCGAAGTTCTTCCCTGTCCACGTGGTCATACACCGACATCGAATCCTTCCTTGCGTCCCCCCGCAGCACCGTGATGAACTCTCGGTCCATCCCGGCCCGCCGCAAGTGGGTCGTGAACCAGTGCCTACAGCAGTGGGGAGTAAAGTGATCCTCGATCCGCTCCGATTTGGGATTGTGGAGGCCCACGCCGGCTGCGTGCATTTGCATTCAAAGTGATCGAAGAAATTTATTCCTCATTCCTACTACCTCAATACCTAAGTATCAGAAAGAGATTTCTCGGGCATGGTCTGAGGAGCCGAGAGTTCTACAACAGTCATAAGCGGGGTACTTACGACGTGCCATATCTGCATTGGTCGGGCGTGGCTAGTGCACTGAAAACAGGAGTGAAGATTCCGTTAAACCCCTCTTCACTTCTAACTGAAACTTCGTTTGCAAATCTCAGAGGCCGAACGCAAGAATTGCTTGTAATCGGTGTCACTCGCAAAGTTGATCGCTCGCAAGGAAAACTAGATTTGGAAATCTCCCCTCTCGCGATTGCAATCTCAAATAGGGGGGAATTATTCTCAGGCGACAAGATGTGACTATAAGCTACTAGACGCCAACGAGCATATATCCATCAAAGCATATTGTGCAGTGTCCATTTCCCATACGCTTGAGATTATCAATATCTGGCTGGAAAGTTTGATGTTGTGGCCGGAATTTGCTAAAACTCGAAAAAGACGGACACTATCTTGTCACTTCGAGTACTGCGCGATGATATTGTTGTAAATCCATAAAACCAGGCTCTGCCCTTGATTTGTGTTAGATAGTAATCTGAGAGTAGTTGAGAGTGCCAGCGTGAGACAGTCTAGCAAAGCGCCACAGAAAGAACAGACTCCAATGTCTCCACCCTTTGGCCGCCGGTCTAAAATGGAAGCTTACTACGATATTTTGTCGGCAATTGAGGCAGGTGAGGTGAGGGCTACCGCAATTATGTATCGGACAAATCTATCTTGGTCTGTTTTGAAATCATATACAAGGGCACTTGAGTCACAAGGTCTAATTTTGCGAACAGACGAACAAGGAGCGAAGCAACCATACCGGCTATCTGAGAAAGGCTTCAAAATACTTGATGAATTTCGATCAATTAGAAATGCATTTGATTCGCAATCTACCAATTCGGAAATTACGTTTTTAGAACAAGAAAGTGTAGCAAACATCCAACTCATTAGAACAATGTTTGATCTGGAGAGGCTGACGGAGCAAGACATCCAAGCGGATATCATAAGCGAAATGAAGGGCTTGCTAAATGAGTATACGGGTGAAAAGACTGATGCGGTTGAAATGATACGCAAGCTACGGGATGGAGACTCACATTAGCAAATCTGGTTTACCTCGACAGCTCAATTTGGCTTTCGTATTTTCTTGGCGATAGATATAGCGCAAAAGCCGAGAAGATATTGGAAAGGATTCAAAGCCGCGAAGTAGTTTGCGTAGTTTCGACTCTCGTTCTGCTTGAAGTGATAGAGGTAATTCGCAAGAGGATCGTAGAATATGCGTCTTATGGGGAACTTGATACAAAGAGACAACAAGAAATCCGGGAGGTTGCCGAAGCAAAGTGTCGAAAATTTATAGACGATATCACCAAATTAGCTTCGCAGAAAAAAGTACTGTTGCTAAATCCAAATAGGATTCTTTCTTCATATCTGGAGGACACGCTCAGCTATCTGCGAAACTATTTTGGAAGAATTGAGGACAATCGCGATTTCCCTCCAAAGTTTCGCTATCGTGGCCTCGGGCACTATGATATACAACATGCGATAAATGCCCGCGACTGTTCGGCACGCGAACTCATTTCGTTTGACAGGGCTTGTTCAGAACTTGGGAAATTAGGCGGGTTTCACACGCTACGAATCTCTGTACCTATCTAGCAGTGGCTTCTACTTTTGAACGGAAACAAGAAATGGTTTACTGCTTTTTGAGGAATCCCGTGCAGCTCCGCCTCTACAAACTGGTCGCTGAACGACTGGTGAAGGGGAGAGGAGTGGACCGCTAGAACTAATGGATGCTGACAGAAAAAGGAGGAAAGCCGCATCCAAGCACGAGGAAGAAGAGGAGAAAGAAAAAATCCGTCAGTTATGTGCTCCTTGAGGTGAAGCGCTCAAGGAAAGAATGCATACTCTGTAATTAGTCAAATGACTCAGAACAATTAATTAATTAACTCACATTTGCTCTGGACCAACTGAGATGTCTCAAAAGGCAGTCATCGCCGGCTTTGGGGAATCTACTGTTTCAAGACCCAAGTCTCGGAATGATGGAGCCCCTATGCGGTCTAAGGAACAATACCTCGCCGATGCGTTGACGTCCGTTCTGAAAAACTGCGGGCTGGAAAAGAGAGAACTGGACGGACAAGGAATTTGTGTAGCCGGAACGGGCGGGGGTCATGGAAGTTCGGGGGAACGATGGTCAAGCGAGGTAATTCATGATTTAGGCATTGGGCCCAGTTGGTTGATTCGAACAGATCAAGGAGGTTCTTCTAGCTTAGTCCAGTTGATACAGGCAGCGCTCGCGATAGAAAGAGGCGAGGTGGATCTCGTGTTGTGCGTTGGCGGAGGCTCGACCATTTTTGGAGAAACGGATCAGACCTTCTACGTAAAGAATTTCGAAATGCCATTCGGGATGATGGGGCCTAACAGTCTTTTCGGTCTGATACTGAAACGCCACATGCACAAGTACGGAACAGAACCCGGACAACTTGGGAAAATTGCAGTCACTCAGCGGTTTCACGCTTCCCTCAATCCCAATGCGTATTTGAGAAAGCGAATAACCATAGAGGACTACTTGTCCTCAGCAATGATCTCGGACCCGATCAGACTCCTCGACTGCTGTATCCCAGTCAGCGGAGCCGCATGTTTTCTAATGGCATCCGAAGAACGTTCGAGGAGCATAACTGACCACCCTATCTTCATAAAGGGCTTCGGGCAATGTTTCAACTACCAAACCGGTACACCTTATCGTGATGAAATTACAGACTTTGGAATGAGAATCGCTGCGACACGAGCGTTTGAAAGAGCAACCTTGCGCAAAGATAGGGTTTCGTTCCTTCAGCTGTATGATGATTACACCATCGCCGTTTTGATCCAACTCGAGGACATGGGTTTCTGCGCCAAGGGCGGGGGTGGCAAATTCCTCGATCGAACAGACATAAGCTACCGTGGCGAGCTCCCTATTAATACCGGTGGTGGAATGCTTTCTGGTGGGCAAATTGGAGGAGGTTTTGTCCATCTGATTGAAGCGATCAAGCAATTGAAAGGCGAGGCTGGCTCACGCCAGGTGAAGGACCCTGAAATCGGATTAGTCACCGGGATGGGGGGAGAGTCCTATTCTAACAATTTGATTAATCACGTGGCAGTGATTCTTTCGAACAATGAGCACTGATGTTCCTTTAGAGTCTACTAGGGCATTCACTGCCCATTTGATTGAGAACACCGAACTTACTAGACCTTTCTGGGAAGCAGCGAAGAGGGATAAACTTGTCATGCAACACTGCGACAAGTGCCGAACCTTTGTGTGGTATCCTCGGCCCTTGTGTCCGAACTGTGGGTCCACTGAGCTGAAATGGAATGAGATGAGCGGAGAGGGCAAGATATATTCGTTCACAATAGTCAGACAGGCGCTCAGGAATCCATTCGATTTTCGGGGCAGACTCCCCCTGATCCTGGCATTAATTGATCTAGATGAAGGTCCAAAGATACTCAGCAACGTCATAGACGCCAACATCGAGAGAATCTCGATTGGATCGAAAGTATCGGTCGTCTACTTTGAAAACCCGGAGGGTCTGACTCTACCTGTCTTCAAGCTCAAATAAGCAGAGACCGAAGATATCCCGCAAGTATTTTTTGGTGGAACCTCCTATGATCTCTTCCAGACGCGAAGCAATCACTTCGCTGTTCTCCCCCGGAAGCATCGCGGTAGTCGGAGCAACAGATAATCCGACCAAGAGGGGGTTTAGAATTGTAAAGCATCTAAAGGAGGGGGGATTCGCGGGCAGGATCTACCCGGTGAATCCGAGATTGAATGAAATCTTCGGACTGAAAGCATACTCTTCGCTACTAGCTATTCCTGAAAGCGTGGATCAGGTGATATTCGCGATCAAGGCAGAAAGCATTCCCGACGTGCTAGCCCAGTGTGCCGCCAAGAAGGCCAAAGTCGCAATAATTCATTCTGGAGGCTTCGGGGAGACAGGTGCAGAAGGAAGAAAGATTTCAGAGAGACTCGTCCGGGCTGCTGCGACGAATGATATTTCGATAGTTGGTCCAAATACTATAGGATCATTTTCCTGCTCGTCTGCTCTAAACGGAACCGCCAACCCGACACCCCTACCATGGTTGAAAGGTTCAGTAGCTCTGATCTCTCAGAGTGGAAGCATCTCCATCCTATTGCTTGAGGCTGCGAGGATGGCAAACATAGGCATTTCCAAATTCGTCGGCGTGGGCAATTGCGACGATATCCAAACTGAGGATTTTCTCGATTACTTGGCCGACGATAATGAGACAAGTATCATCATGACTTTCATGGAGGGGACGAAGGACGGGAAGAGGTTCATGGAACTCATCGGGAGAATATCTCCAGTGAAACCGATCATCGTAATGAAGGTTGGGCGAACTGAATTGGGCGCGAGAGCGGCGTCGTCTCACACTGCTTCGCTGGCAGTCTCCGAAAAGCTCTTTGATTCTCTTCTTCATCAATACGGAGGCATTCGTGCAGAAGATCCTGCAGAAATGATTGATCTGGCTGTGACACTTTCTCGGACGCCTAACAGATCAGTCGGAGACATCGGCATAGTCTGCTTTGGCGGCGGGCTCGCAGTAGAAACCGCGGATGCCTGTGGATTGGCCAATTTGAGATTGGCCGAGTTGAGGAACGAGACGATTGCTGAACTTCGCCGAAGACTGCCAAGCGAAGCCGGAAATTTTCGCAACCCAGTCGAGGTAACCGCTGCACACGCGCCCCCCTCTGAGGTACTGACGGAATATGTCAATTGCGCCGAATTGGTACTAGCCGATCCAAATGTTCGGACAATCATACTCCCCAATGTGGGCCGCCAATTTCAGCCCAAGGCGTTCGTCGACAGAATCCTCCAAATCCGAGGAAAATCGGAAAAGAACATAGTGGTGATCTGGTTACTCTCAAACTATCCGGAAGTTCAGGCAGAGCTTCCAAGACTTCATCAAGCGAACATCACCGTCTACAGCAGTATCGAAAGGGGAATTAAATGCTTGGGAGTCGCGAAGGACTATTACAAAAGAGTTAGCACGACAAAGGCGCGTACGGGTTGATTCCTAGTCTGTAAGCCATTCGATGACTCTCTCTTTCCGCTTTTCTCCGAGAATAGTTCAAATACACTCTTCGGCAAGGACGCGAATCTATGGTCATTAAAGCGGGTCTTGCTTCTTCAGAATTGGTTGGCAAGAGATATGGTCAAAAATCAGTTGTTCCCTCCGATCTCAAGACCATAGTAGACCCGTCGTCTAGCGCTGTCCTGATTGTTGACATGCAGAATGATTTCTGTTCTCCCAAGGGCCACCACGCTCTGTTGCGAAAAAAAGTTGCGCTCCTCTCACCCATAGTAGAAAGACAAGTAAACTTGTTGAGGGCTGCGAAAGCGGCACAAGTCCCCCTGATCTTCGTGAAGAACATAACTTTGAAAAACGGATTGAGCGACTCTCCGGCGTGGGCGCGATTCAAAAAGAAAATAGGCGGAGACATCCCATTGACAGTAGAAGGAAGTTGGGGAGCTGAACTAATTGATGACATCAAACGTTTTGTTGAAATTCAATCATCGCTACAAATAGAAAAGCACCGCGCAAGCGCTTTCTTTGAGACCGACTTGGACCTAATCTTACGCAGCAAGGCAATAAGAACTGTGATAGTGATCGGCACCGCCACCCAAGGTTGCGTGCTTGCGACGGCACTTCACGGCTTGTTCCTCGGTTACTTTGTCGTGATTGTGACGGATTGCGTTGGGTCTGCCAACCTAGTCTCGCACAAAGCCGCTTTTACTTTAATGAAAGAACAGTTCGATATGGCTCCGTCTGACTACATCATTTCATGTTGGCAATCACATAGCAAAAAGGAAAAAGGCCCGAGCTAGTTTATCGAAAACAGCATATGCACTGTTGTACTGGAAGCTGGTTTGACAATTAGCAGTCAGTCTGGCCGAGAGAGTTGGAGTAAAATATGTATTCAAACCTGATGATAGTGCTTCCCTTTCTGTGCTTGATCCTTCGCGTAGTCGTGGGCGCAAATTTTGTTTTCGGGAGGGGCTACAGACAACTAATAGGAGATAGAGACAATGTGATTGCATTTTGGAAGGCGCAGAAAGTTCCAATGGGCGCTACCGTGGCCGCCGCTTTCTTAAACTTGGTTGGGGGTATCTTTTTGATAATCGGGTTGTTGGTTCCCGTCGTAGCTCTTTTTTTTGCCCTTGAAATGGCCTTTACTGTATACATTCACAAGCATAGGTTCAAGACCAAGTACTTTGGGCACATGAACGTCGGATATGAATTGAATGTTGTTTACATCCTAGTAATGGCGACATTGATTGTCATCGGGGCAGGTTATTTCTCTGTCGATTCACTAATCGGGATTTAAAGCCTAGCCTAAGTAGAAGGATTTTCAAACGAGAATTAGTTGGCACATTTTAGCTGGGCGAGCTTGGAATGTTTTCCTCCTTTTTGAAAGATGATGAGATTGCGATAGTCGCGTACGCAGAGACGCCGGTTTCAAGGCCAAAGAGAACTAAAGAAACCGACGAAGCTACGCCGCACCTGATTACGCCCACTCAATATTATGCGCTCGCAATCAACAATGCTCTAAAGAAATCCGGACTCGCCTATCATGAACTTGAAAAGTACGGCTTGGGGGTGTGCGGCTCCGAGTATCCGCACTCTGAGATTCTGAGCGGCGAAATCGCGCAAAACTTAGGCTTTTCTCCACGATGGCTTTGCAGATCAGATCATGGCGGGGCAAGCGCCCTAGTTCTTTTGACCGAGGCGGCGATGGCGCTTCATGCGGGAGTCATTGACTTTGCCATAATTGCGGGGTCAGATTCACCGGTGGGTAGTCAACAAATCACCACAGTTCAATCCGCGCAAACTTATGTCTTGGATTACGAGTTTCCAATCGGTCTAAAGGGACCAAATAATCTGTTTGCCCTTGTAGCGAAGAAGCACATGGAGGTGTATGGTACGACTGAATCTCAATTGGGCAAGATAGCTGTGATGCAGAGAGCGAATGCACTGAGAAATGAAAATGCATACCTGAGAACACCCATCACTATTGAGGACTACCTGAAATCAGAAATTGTGTCCGAGCCGCTCAAGAGACTTGATTGTTGTATAAGGGTCAACGGCGGTCTGGCCGTTATCTTGACGCGAAAGGAGCTGGCAGCTAGGATTACCGACAAGCCCGTCTTTCTAAGGGGGTTTGGTGGGTCCTTCAATTATTCCTTCGGAGATTCGATGCTGACAGATGTGACCTACAGTGGATTTACAGAATCCTCAAAGATCGCTTTTGAGATTGCTAACACAACTGCTTCGAAATGCTCACTCTTCGAACTCTACGACGATTACACAATCATGGCATTGATGGAGCTCGAGGACATCGGTCTCTGCAAGAAAGGCGAGGGAGGAAAATTCGTTGAAAGATCAGAATTCACGCCGGAGGGAGATGTTCCAATGAATACCGGAGGCGGTCTGCTCTCCGCCGGGCAACCCGGCCTTGCCGGTGGATTCGTGCCTCTGGTCGAGTCCATAAGACAGTTGCAAAACGAAGCCGTTGGGAGACAGGTCAAGAATCCTATCAGCGCTCTAGTAACAGGGGGCGGTGGGATAGCCTACGGAAAGAACCTGGGCAATTGCATGACGGCTGTCCTAGCATAGTAGGATCAGTAACGAATAGTGGATTTCGGTAGAGGCCAGTCAGCGTAATCGTAGAAATTTTGCCAAGCCGTCGGCAGCTGAATTCAGGGAATTGAATATCGGGACTCTGTTCCTTCGCAAGCCTTCCTTTGCTGAAGCCACTCCCTCTCCCTCTCCGATCCAAATGACCATGATAGGCTTCTTCTTCTTTTTCGTATTGCTGAATTCGACTGTCAGGTCGGCGAACTTTCTTGGAAAGTAAAAGTCGCTCAAAGTGATAGCGCATATCCCGTCTATCGTTGAATCGTCTGACAATGCTGACAGGCATCTCTTATAAGAATCTAGGAACATGTCCTTGCTCACTGCGCCGAGATCGATGGGATTGGTCTTGATTGTCACTACTTCCGTCAATGATTTTTCAATCTCTCGAGCAGTATTGTCGCTGAGTTTAGGCAGAACTATTCCTCTTGATTGAAATATGTCCGTTGCGTGAATTGCGAGGCCTCCTCCAGGGCAAATCAGAGCGATTCTATGCCCCATGAAACGCCCTGCGGCAAGAGCGAATGCCAAGACGTCGCACACCTGATCGAGGCTTTCGACTTCTATGACACCTGCCTTTTGGAATGCTGAGCGATAGACCTCCAGCGAGCTAATCATCGTGGAAGTGTGGGACTTCGATGTCCGCCTCCCGGGTTCTGAGACGCCTACGGCAAGAGCGATAACCGGTTTCTTTCTCGTAACCTCTGAAGCTGTCTCAATGAAACGCCGCCCGTCTTTCAGCCCTTCGATCAAGACAACCAGGGAGGAACACTTGTCATCGTTACCGAAGTACTCTAGAAAATCGCACAGATCGAGATCGAGCTGGTTCCCTACATTTACATAAGTAGACACTCCTAGTAGCGCGTCCTTTGTCTTCATCAGTAGCACCCTTCTTAAACTTCCACTCTGAGAGATTATGGCCAGGTCCGACCCGGGCAAAGGTTGCTGTGTAGCAATAGACGCGTGCAACTTTGATTCAGCAGAAAATAAGCCTGCGCAATTCGGTCCAATGATACGCATGCCCGAGGAGTTTGCAATGCGCAGACATTGTTCTTGGAGATCTTTGCCGGATTCGCCCGCTTCGGAAAAGCCTCCTGATATGATGACTGCGCCCTTGATTTCCTTCTTCGCGCACTGCCCGAGTACGTGCGGGACGCCAGAGGCTGGAATGACGATAATTGCAAGGTCGGGCTTTGTATCGATGTCGAGTACAGACCGATAGGTCCTGATGGCCTCGACTGCGTTTATGTTTGGGTTGACAGGGTAGATGATTCCCTCAAAGCCAAACTCTTTCAGGTTCTTTACTATCTGGTTTCCATGTTTACCCGGTTTATCCGACGCTCCAATGACTACGACGCTCTTCGGATTGAAAATGCGGTCCAGCTCAGATCCAGTTTTGCTTTGCGGCACGGATCATCTATTCGCCCACCATATCGTCAGATAGACCGGAGATCGTTTGCTTGACCTGGTTTGCTTCTTTCTTCAAGAAGTATATTCTCATTTCTGGAATTCAGAAGTTATCCTTGAATCGTGTTGTTTACTTAACCAGAGTCAGAAGTTTTCCGTATCCTTCTATTTTGTCATTGATACCAATTGACCTGAGTGCGCCCCAGTAGGTGGCCTGATTAAATGAGACCGTTGGACAATCGCAATCTCTCTCGATAGCTGACAGAACATCCAAGCTCTGCCAGGCGCCGCCAGCGATGAGGATTCCATCGGTTGATGTAGATTTGCTAATCAATACTTCCGACCATTTGTAAAGTGCCAATGGAGAGATCCGCGAGTAGGCCCTAAAAGGTTCGTTACCTGTCACCTCGTAGGGTACGGTTGTGGTTGCGTCGATGACGAAGCCCTGTTCCTTTAGGTAGGAAATCAACAGCTTCTCAAACTCCTTGTTGTAGTATGTAAGTAGGCTGACCCTCTGCATTTTCAACGCTCTCAGAGCATCAACCACAGATTGCGTCATTGTTATAAAACGTACTGGAGTAATGGCAGACACCTTTTCGCGAAGCTCCTTTTCGAAGGAAGCGCCTTTGACAAACACGATTGGCGATCCGCATTGAACCAATATATCGGGCTCAGAGACGAGAGCCAAGCGAACGCATCTTTCGAGCGCGGCAATTACCCCAACGTGAGCTTCGACTGAGGCAGAAATGTATCCGGCGTAATTTTCCAAATCGAGGCGAGTCTCAATTGCACTGACCCCGCAAGGAGCGATCTGAAAAAAATTCATTCAGTGTGGCAATACCACTGGGGGGATGCAGGAACGCAATTCTTCCCCTCCATCCTATCTCCGTTGGCTCTGCACACACTGTCATGTTATCTTTCTCGGCTAGTTGCATTAGATAGTAGATTAAAGCTATTCCATCGACCCCGGAAAATCTGGCCTGATGAGGCAAACACGCATAATTTCCAGTTCCCAATCCAAAATGTAAATCAAGATGCTCTTTGCCTCAGTGTCGCGTTCTTGAACGAAGCAGAGACAATACCCAAAGACCCGCTCGCCAGGCAATTTTGGCAAGGACTTGAACTAGGACAATTCCTCATTCAGCGTTGCGCCTCGTGTAATCGGGCTTTGTGGTATCCGCGACCCATCTGCATACAATGCGGCTCCATGGAATTGACTTGGGTTCCATGCACAGCCAAAGGAACACTCTATTCATACACCATAGTGCCAGAGACGAAAGACACAGCTGGGTCTTCTTCTTTTGTACTCGGTTTGGTTGAACTGGAAGAGAAAGTCCGGCTCTTTGCAAGGATCGAAGAAATTGATAGCGCCGAGATCGTCCTGGGAATGAAACTTCGAGCCAAGATAATCAAAGGCAGCCAAATCTTCCCATGTTTTGTCCCGTGTTGAGTTAGTTTGTAATCCATTATTGATGTATTCGTGTCTCCAACTCTGCTCCACCTTTTTCTTACATTGGGAGGAATCGAAACGTTTCTAGCAACACCTTAATAGTTCAGCACTGAAGTTGCATGCATGCAGCTCCATTCTGGACGGAGCAAGGTGGTAAATGAGCGGACGTCTTGATTAATTGATGCCGATGTTCACCCATCACTAAGAGAATCGGTCAAGTCGGTGTTTCCGTATCTTGCGACGCCATGGCAGCACAGACTCGAAACCAAGGGATGGAGTAGCTCCATTCCCCTAACATTGCGTTTTGGTCATCCAACGAATCACGCGATAAGACCTGATTCCAAGCCCGGCAGTGAGGCAGTTGGAGCTTCAGACCCAGAATTCGTGAAGGCCGATTATTTCGAGCGGTCGGGAATAGATTGCGCAATTCTCAACAACATTGAAGTTGCCTCTTGGCGGCTGCGCTCTCAGGACCCGAGGAAAGCGTTGCCCTGTGCTCCGATGCAAATGACTACCTCTTAGAGAATTGGATTGCAAAGGATGAACGGTACAAGCATGCCATCTGTGTTCCGACTAAGGACGTAGCAAAAGCCTGTGACGAAGTCCAGGAGACTTGGGAAGAAAAGAGGGATTGTTTCATTACTTGTCCCCCTCATAAACGTCCTAATGGGGAACAACTACTATTATCCAATATACGAGGCAGCTCAAGAGTAAGGCCTCCCCGTAATGCTGCATGTAAGCTCTGCAGACTTCATTTATCAGGGAGGCCAGGTTTTGACTGGAGGAGTAGGCCAGTCATATACTGAGCGTTATGTCAACTTTCATTTGACCGTGCAGGTACATCTCAAGTCTAGTGATAAATGGAGTTTTCGAGCGCTACCCGAAGCTGAGAGTTCTCTTCAATGAATGCGGTTTTTCTTGGGCGGTGCCGCTAATGTGAGACTGGATAAAGCTTGGCACGGACTTCGTATGGAGACGCCTTGGGTCAAGAAGCCTCCCAGTGAATACATCCGAGAGCATGTAAGATTCACAACACAGCCAATCGACGAACCCGAGAAGACGAGCGATCTGCATAGCATGATTCGCCTCCTGGGGATCGAGATGCTACTGTCTAGCTCGGACTATCCCCACTGGGATAACGATCCTCCTCAAATCATCTTCAAGAATCTTCCCGAGGAATTCAAAGAAAGAATTGCAGTAACAAATGCGGTCGAATTTTTTGGATTGTAACTAGGATTGAGGCATACGGAGCCGAGGATTGATTCATAACATGCTCGGCGCCAACCACGAGTATCTTCTTCTGAGCTCTGACTTTGGTAAGGGTTCCTATACCCCATTCCTTTTCCCGTCCAATAGTTGGATTCAAGATGCATGAGACAGGTGTTCCGAAAGCTTGAAAGTGACCTGTGCAGGCTTGATTGCAGCCAACGCAGGGAATTATGTCGTCGTACCTCCCTTCCCGAGCTTTGTTTGCAAACTCTGGGTCTGCGATCTGAGCTCGTAGCATGACGACCATATCAGCGTCGCCTGCGGTAAGAATGCTCTCTGCGTGCCGGGGGTCAAATATTCTTCCAACTGCAAACACTTTGCTTTCTGCACGACTTTCTTGATAGACGATGCCAGATATACGAATATGCCATGTTCGTAGTACATAGGTGGTGTGTTGAGATGAGGTGTATGACTTAGACTAGCTTGTGTCACATTGAAATAATGTATCATGTTTAACTGGTCGAGATCTTTCGCGATGCGTTTCATGTCGCCTGGAAAGAATTCATCCCCCACCATCCTAACCCCCAACACCCGCCTGTCAAGTGTCACATCATGAACGATATTGAGGACCTCGACAAAGAAGCGCATCCTATTTTCTCTCGAACCGCCGTATTTGTCTGACCTCTTGTTGTAAAGAGGAGACAGGAACTGCTGAATCAGGTAACTGTGCGACGCGTGGATTTCCACACCATCGAATCCCCCGTCGAGCAGATTCTTCGCAGTATTCGCGTATCCTCTTGTATCTCGCTTATTTCCCTGGTTGTCAATTCCCTTGGAACTGAGTAACCGTCTTGAAAAGCCATGCTAGGAACAGGTGAAACTGCCAAGGGAATTCGAATGTCGAGTTGCTGGTTTCTGTTCAAGTTATGGCATCCGGCGTGCCACAGCTGCCCTATCGTCTTTGCTCCATATTTGTGGACAATCTCTGTAAAGCGTCGAAATCTGGCAATCGAGGCTCTATCGAATGCGCGGACGTTTCTTGACAATCCGAATTCCGTTGATGGATGTACGGCGAGTTCTTCGGTTATTGTCAGAGCAACCCCGGCTTTTGCCTTTTCAGCGTGATAGAGAGCAATCCTCTCACCAAACAGCCCGTTGTCGCTCATCGCGCTAAAGCTCGCAGAACTAACAATTCTGTTACGCATGGTGACGGGGCCGATGTCTATCGGTTCGAATAGTATGCTCGGCACATACGTGCGGAACATCAAAATTGAATATATGCATTTAATGCAATTGCGATAGTGATCTCTTGCCATGGCGCTATCTCGAGCGTGATTCCTCGCATGAAGAGTTGGATAGGCGGGGTTGACGATGTAGGCGTTTATCTAGTTCTGGGCCGATTTCTCTTTCATGACTTCCAAGAGCCAGCTCCTTTAAGCAGCAGATGATATGTCTAATCAGGGAGTAGCAACTAGGGCATAATACTCTGCGCAATCAACCGCGCAGTATCGTAAACAGCATAGTAGATTATCCCCCCGACCGAATTAGTCCTCCCAGGCCAAGGGGCTTATGCAGTGTGGTAGGGCTTTCAAATCTTTGGAAAACCATTTAAAATCGGTCCTCTGGCATGCCGTCAGCGAGTTCGGACTCAAGTTAATGAAACCAGGATCTGCAATTTCACGAACTACTTCAATCATTATCATCGTCGTCGTTGTCATAGCCGCAATTGCAGCCAGTGTCTCCTACCAGATGCTTGCGACAAAAAGTTCTCAGAGCGTTAATCTAGTCATCGCGACGCTGCCAATAGCCGATTCTGTTCCTCTGTTTGTTGCCTACCAAGAAGGATATTTTGCTGCACAAGGACTTAATGTAACTCTAGACGTGGTTGCGAGTCCTCCACTCGTAAATTCAGCGGTCGAAAAGGGTTCGGCTCAGTTGGGCTTGAACAGCGTGGCATTCTGCGCAACTGCAAACGAGGCTGGATTTCCACTGAAATTTGTCACTCCTGTCGACATGGCAGCATATCCGAATGGAACCGCACAGGGGGTCTATCTTCCCAACGTTTCACCACACGCGATAGCAGTTCTCGCATCTTCGGGAATTAAGAACTTGACTGACCTCGAAGGCAAGTCAATAGGCGTCAACGCTCTTGCAAGTTCGTCCCAAACCAATGTTGAGTACCTACTTGCCCACTACGGAGTGAACCTTAGCTCGATCAGCTGGACGGTTTTGCCTTACCCTTCTAGTGTAGCCGCACTGGAGCAAAAGCGCGTCGATGCTATTCAAATCATCCAGCCGTTCATTACCGAAATGCTCATGGCGAACCAGTCTGGGCCAACCGCGGGTCAGTTCAGGATCATAGGAGATGATGACAATTACGGAATTCCGGACTCTGGTTTGATCACAGGGTATCTTGGCCTTTCATCCTGGATCAGTGCCCACGGTGATATTGTAAACAAATTTATCGCGGCTTATACAAAGGGTACCGAAACTACAAAGAACAACCAAACGCTAGCGAAACAGATTCTCGTCAACAAACTCGGACTAAATTCAACTGTTGCATCGCAGCTTTACCTGCCAGTGTATTGGGACACAACAGTTCCCTATATTTCGATACAGAAACAGATCGATATCCTTCTCCAATTTGGCGCTTTGAAGAACAAGAGCGATAATGCCACTCTACTGGTCGATCCGACTTACTTCAAATTGGGCCCGCCATAAACTCGCTCGGATTCTTCGACGCAATCCAAAGGTACCGCATAACTAACTAGACCTCGGCAGAAGAGAATCCTTTCGTGTCATTGTGCTAAACGAGAGGCAGCAATCGGATGCATGCGAATATACAGGGATGTGCAGAAGAGCCGTACATTTGCCTTTTCTCTCTTTTCGAGACACGTGCTCATCGAGCATTCTGCTTTTATAACATTGAGCTTAGGTTTCATCCATGGCCAGTTTACTTGAAGTAAAAGATCTGCACCTCAAGTACGCGAAGGCCAATCTTCAGGTACTGGCAGGAATAAGTTTCTCCCTCGAGGAGAGTAGTTTTACATCCATTGTTGGGCCCTCTGGGTGCGGCAAATCCACTCTTCTTCGTTGCATCTCCGGGCTCAGGCGACCTACGTCCGGCGAGGTAGTGTTATCTGGCAACCGTGTCACCTCCCCGGTTGAGGGTGTGTCACTCGTCTTTCAAGAATACAACAGATCGCTCTTGCCTTGGAGGTCCGTCCTGCGCAACGTGATTCTTCCCGTGGAGGATAAGTTACCCAAGAGTGAGGCTGAAAGACGCGCGAGTGATCTGCTAAAGGAGGTTGGGCTCACCGGTTTCGAGAAATACTTCCCCTGGCAACTTTCGGGTGGAATGCAGCAGAGGGTCGCGATAGCGCGCGCGCTTTCGTCTGACCCAAAGATCCTCTTGATGGATGAGCCCTTTGCCTCTGTTGATGCGCAGACTCGAATGACATTGGAAGATCAGCTGCTTCGATTATGGAAGGAGCGCGGTCTGACTGTACTATTTGTCACTCATGACATTGACGAGTCCGTCTATTTGTCTCAAAGAATAATCGTGCTCGGGAAGAGACCTTCGCGAATTATTGAGGATGTGGTGGTCAGGTTGCCATACCCACGCGATCAAGTGTCCACCCGCAATACTTCGGATTTTGCTGGTTACAGAACTGGCGTGTTTGAAAAGATAAGGGGAATGTTCTAGTGTGAGAATCCTAACCGACTACCTGTTCATTGTCGCAGGTGTTGGGGTATTACTCTCTATTCTCTTGATCTGGCAGATAGTGTCGATCACAAACGTTCTGCCAAGCACTATTTTCCCATCCGCCTATAGTGTGGTTCTCTCCTTCTTCTCTCAGGTGGAGAACGGGAGCGTGATTCTAGCTGTCATTTACACTCTGTCGAGGTTGTTTGAGGGCTATTTATTCGCTGCAGCAATCGGGATAGTCGCCGGAATATCAATAGGATTGAACAGGTTGGTGAATCGAAGCCTGGACCCGCTCGTCCAATTTCTTAGACCGATGCCCTCGGTGGTACTGATACCGCTGGCAATACTCTACTTCGGGTTGGTTGACAGCGTCATCATCTTAATCGTAACCTACGCGTCTCTCTGGCCGATTCTAATCAACACGATTGACGGCGTGCGCTCCATAGACCCGCTAGTCATTGAAACCGCAAACCAGCTTAGGATCACTGGACTCAAGCGCCTAAGAAAGATAATTCTGCCAGCGGCCGCACCCTTCATAGTCAGCGGACTGAGAGTCAGTCTGGGGATAGCTTGGATAGTTGCCGTCACAGCGGAGATGATCGGCGGAATCGTTTCGAACGGTGTTGGCGTCTCCATATTCTACTATCTGAACAGCGGAAATCTTGCGCCAATGTACGGCGCAATAATAGCCGTCGCCATATTTGCATACTTTCTAAACAGAATATTGCTTGTAACTCAGTACCGTCTTATGCCTTGGGTCGCGAGGTCAAGTAGGATGCTGGATCATGAAGCTTGAGTACTTGTACGGCGTTCTGCCGATTGCCGTAATTCTTGTCGTCTGGCAGCTCTTGCCGCAGTTGGGCATCGTGCCGCAACAATTCCTGCCCAAAGTCAGCTCCGTGTTCTACGAAATTTATACCTCGGCGTTACTCGGGCAGGGGAGATACCAACTAGGTGCCAATTATCTTTTCACGATCGAACGAACCTTGCTCGGCTTTGCTCTTGCCGCAATTATTGCAGTGCCACTCGGAATCGTGATCGGTTCAAGTAGGAGCGTAAATCGAATTTTGGAGCCCACGCTGGAGGTCTTCAGGCCTTTGCCCCCAGTGGTCCTCATCCCTTTTTTCATTTTGATCTTTGGAATCAACGACTCAATGTACGTTGCCTACATCGCTTTTGGCGCTGTTTGGCCCATCCTGATCAATACGATCGATGGAGTCAGGGAAATAGAACCACTATACTTGGATCTTGCAAAGTGTCTCATGATGAATAAAGTAAGGAGCTTCTTTAGAATCCGGCTGCCTGCCACGTCGCCCTACATAGTTAGCGGAATGAGGGTGAGCCTCTTGCTGGCTCTGCTCGTCACGGTAGCTATCGAGATGGTGACTGGCCACAACGGGCTAGGCTTCAGCGTTGTCTATGCGCAAGAAGAATCCGATGCCACGACGCTGTACTCGGTTATAGTCCTGCTCGCCATCACAGGTTACGTCTTCGACTTGTTGTTTGTACAAGCGGAGAACCGCTTCATGAAATGGTATAAATTGTCCCAGAATTTGACCTAATTTAGGAGCGGTCGTGTCTTAGATACTATGAACGTGGCGACTATGGAAAGCATAGAAGAAGAGTTCTGGAATAAAAGTGAGCTAATCAGACCCAGACACACTGCAATTATCGTGATTGACATGCAAAACGACACCTGCAAGCAGGACAGCCCATTGGGGAGAGCAGGCTGGGACATGTCTTCCGTCGCGGGGATGGCACCCAGACTGGCCAATTTTCTCACGGCGACAAGGAAACTTGGGTTCAAGGTGATTCATACTAGAAATATCCATTCTTCAAACACAAATTCCGGGGTAAGGCTAAGACAAGCCAGGAAATCGAAATGGCCAATCTTCGCAGAAGCATCGACTACAGGATCGGCTTGGTATGACAAATTCAGTGAGTTTAACCCGTTGCCGGGGGAAGCGATAATAACAAAACATAGGTACAGTGCATTTGTAGGAACTGACCTGACCCAAGTACTCAGAGCCAACTCGATAAGGACTTTAGCACTGACTGGAGTAGAGACCCACGTTTGCGTTGAGTCGACTGCCAGGAGTGCCTTCATGGAAGACTTTCATGTACTCCTGATTTCTGATTGTACGGCAACACAAACTGCTCCGAACCAGAAAGTAGCCTCGGAAATTATGCGTAATGTCACGTTGGACATTATCGATGAATACTTTGGCACTGTCATGACTTCCGACGAATTCTTACTGTTGGCAATGCAAACGAAGACGCTTGCTTGAGTAAGAGAACTCGACAGATGAAATGGCCATTGATTTTCTTTATCCTTCTCAAAGAAAGGTGAGAATTTCTGTATGCAATCAACCATACAGCGAACGACCCAAGCAAACAAATGGATTGGAAGCAGACTGAAGAGAAAGGAAGACCTCCGCCTGATCGCGGGGCGTGGACAATTTGTCGATGACGTTCGCTCTCCACACGCACTTTCAATGGCCATCCTACGCAGTCCGCACGCTCATGCCAAGATACTAGGAATCGACACTTCGAAGGCTCTCTCACGTTCAGGTGTTCATGCGGTAATAACTGGCGCTCAGGTTGCTTCGCGGTTCAAGCCGCTACGTCCCCGTGTACCATCGGTGCCTGCGAACGATTTCTCCATTGCGGTCGATAAAGTCACCTACGTTGGAGAGCCAGTGGTCCTCGTAGTAGCAAAGGACAAGTACTCTGCGGAGGACGCCCTGGAAGACATCGAAGTCAGCTACGAACTTCTCAAGCCGTTCTTAGATGTGGAGCGCCACAACGAATCAATGCCGATTCACGAAGGGATGAAAAGCAACGTGGCTTGGCAGGACACATTCAGTTTCGGCGACGTTTCGGCTCCGCTGGACAAGGGAGACTTTGTTATCAGGGAGAAGTTTCACTTCCATCGCTTTACCTCGGCCCCGCTCGAACCGTTCGCAACGTTCGCGGACATGGACAAGGCTACGGGTGTCCTGACAATACAATCGCAGAGCCAGGTTCCTGGGAGGGACATCCCTATGATTTCGTATGTCTTAGGAATCCCTTCGAACATGATTAGGTTCGTGACGAGGGACATCGGAGGTGGATTTGGGATCAAGGTATCAGCCTTCCCTTACATCTTGCTCACTGCAATAGCTTCCATAACGACCGGGAGGCCGGTAAAGTGGTTCGAGGACAGAACGGAGCACCTCATGGCAAGCGCGCACGGCAACGAGAGAATTTGGGATGCGAGCGCTACATTCTCGGAGAACGGGATGCTGAAATCGCTCATCTTCAAAGGTGTGGACGTACAGGGCAGTTATCTAAGATCTCCCGAGCCGATTGGGTGCGTTATCTGGAATCAAGTTTCGTGCAACGTGTACAAGGTGAAGAATGTCCTGGTGGACATTTCCGCGATACTTACCAATCGTTGCCCCGTGAGTGCGAACCGCGGGTACGGTCGTATGCAGTACCTATTCGCCGTCGAGCGCCTCATGGACATCGCTGCCAGGAAACTGCATCAATCCTCTATCGAGATAAGGAAGCTGAATTACATCGGACCGGATGACTTTCCTTACACGACTCCGAGCGGTTGCGTATACGATAGTGGACAGTACGAAAAGACGCTGAACAAAGCACTCGAAATTTCAGAGCATCAGAAGTGGAGGGAGATTCAAATAAAGAGCAGGGGAAGCAGGATGATTGGAATTGGAATAGCCCACGTAATAGAGTCGGGCGGCGCAAATTACGCTCAGTTGAGGCTCCTGAACCCCGAGGCGAAAGTTTCTGGCTGCCCCGAGGGCGCGACCATTAACATAGATCCGTCTGGCAAGATCTTCGTCATGCTTAGCTCCGCGCCCCAAGGGCAGGGTCATGAAACAGTGACCGCTCAGATAGTGGCAGACGAATTAGGCGTTGAGCCCGCGGATGTCACCGTGCTTCCTGGTTTCGATTCGTTTACCCACCCGTATTCCGCCCTTTCGGGAACATCCGCGAGTCGATTCGCGGGGGTCGGAACTGGCGCGGTCGTGGTTGCATGCAGGAGGCTAAGGTCAAAGATAGTTGCAATAGGGGCTCATTTGATGGGCGCAAAGATGGAAGACTGTCAGTTTTCAAATGGTTCGGTCAGATTGGCAGGTAACCCCGAGAAGTCTTTGTCAATGCGGGAAATTGCCGCAGTTGCAGGGACGGACCCTTACGCGCTTCCGCAGGGATTCGACCCGGGCTTGTCCATAAGCGCAATGTACGATTTTCCTTACGGTACGTTACCCGACAGGAACAAGCGGATGAACAACACCAGCACATATGCGAACAATGTCCACGTCGCCGTGATCGAAATTGACAAGGAGACCGGCAAGGTCAAGCTACTCAAGTATGTCGTAGCCGACGATTGTGGAATTGCTCTAAATCCTATGATTGTTGAGGGTCAGGATCACGGAGCCGCGGCCCACGGAATTGCCGCGGCCCTTTATGAAAATCTAGCCTACGACGGAGACGGGCAGCTGCTCTCATCAACCTTCATGGACTATCTTGCTCCCAGCGCGGTGGAGCTTGTGGACATCCCTGTCGGACACGTTGTAACACCGTCTCCGTTCACGCTCCTCGGGACAAAGGGAATGGGCGAGGGATGCGGGACTCCGCTCCCGGCAATTGCTAACGCAATCGATGACGCAATTCACGACGCGTCTTCTGCACACACGATAACCAGTTCGCACAATACTCCTGAATTCATTTGGAGGATTTTGAATTCGAAACCGTACGGGTAGAAGGAAAGAAGAGAGAGAGGAAGAAGGAACTCATTTAGCTACGATCCTGTCGTACACGCACTTTGCCGCGGCGATGTCGAAGAGGGCCATCCCTGTTGTCTTGAATAGAGTGACGTCTTCCTTGCTCTTTCGACCTTCCACCTTCTTGGACACAATGTCTGCAATTTCAACGATTGAATTAGGGTTTAGTAGCCCTCTTTCGATCGGTTCCACCACATCGCCCGACATATCCGCAATAAGCTGTTCCTTCGAATCCACTACGAATAAGTCTGCCATAGAAATCGCTTCGTCATCTATCTGCCGAGATCTGTTTGGGCCACCAGAGATCGATGTTACGTGAACCCCTCTATTCAATTCCTTTCCCAGGACTACTGGTGAAGTAGCTGTAGTAGCTTCTATGATTACGTCGGATTCCCGAAGAGCTTCTTCCAACGAGGAAACGGCCAACACATTCGTGCGCGGTCCCAATTCTTGGCTCATTGATTTGCAAAATGAGTCCCTCCTCTCCATGTTTCTGCTGTAGACCTTCACTAATTCGATGTCTCTGACGGCACAGCAGCTGAGGGCTTGAGTTCGAGCGTGCAATCCCGACCCGAGTAAGCCAAGATGTGCTGAGCTCGGGTTTGAAAGGTACTTGATTGATATTGCTCCAACCGCGCCGGTTCGGAGCCTGTTGAGATAATGAGAATTGATTAGGCCAGTTAATCTCCCACTATCCACCTCGTAGAGGCTGATGATTTCAGAAGAAGAGGGCCCTGATCTTTCTCCGATAAACTCAGAGACCCAGAAGCCCTGCTTTGTTCCCACCACACCCATTTTTTCTATAAGGGCTGACATGACCCTGTAGGTTCCATGCTTTGATTCTAGCTTATTTCTCAGAAGGTTCTTTGCGTTGCCTTTCGAGTACTCAGACATCGCAAGTTCGATCGAATCAATCAGATCTGGAATAGCGATCTTGCTTCGCACTTCGTCGTCTGAAATTATTCGCAAGGCGAAGAAAGATTCAGCTCCCAGACGTTCAACTGGCTATGTTGGGCCACTTCATAGCCACTCGTTCGTGCAGATCTTTACTGACGATCACTGATTTCGGGAACTCATTTATCCATTCGAATGGCCTACAGGCGTCAATGATAGCTCTCGAGCTTGAGTAACTTTTTGCGGGTTTCCGAATCAGTGGGTCTAGAGGATTGCTCGGCGCTCTATGGATTATGTCTATGCTCGTCGCGGGATCGCTCCTAGTGGACAGGGCCCATATGACTTCCTGTAGGTCGGTCGGATCGACGTCCTCATCAACAACTATGACGTACCGGCCCATGCTCGCGCCTTCTTGGCACTGAGCCGCAACGAACCCCGCTTGTTTGGCTTGACCCAAGTATCTTTGTTTGATAGACACAACAGTCCAGAATTGGCAGGCGCCTGCCTCGTGCCGCCAAACCTTCACGACGTCAGGGATTCCGGCCTTTCTCAGCCGGTCCTTTATGGCAGCGGACTCTAGGACGGTGCGCCAGTATGAGTGGTCAAATGGCGGTTTACCTGTCAATGAGCCCAAGATGATTGGATTATTCCTGTGATAGAGAGCCTTAAGCCTGATAGCCGGGCGGGGTGCCCTGTCGCCTGCATAGTATCCCGTGAACTCCCCGAACGGTCCCTCCTCCAGAAGATCTCCAGGATAAATGAAACCCTCTGCGGCGATCTCACTAGAGGCTGGGATTGGGAGACCCGTCAATTTCCCTTGAAAGACCTCTATTGGTTTCTCATTGATTGCGCCCGCGTAGTTGTACTCGGACAACTCGTAGGGAATGGGAAGGCTCGATGCAAGGTACACCAAAGGCTCGTGCCCGAAACTCAGGGCAACGGGGCAGGGCTTTCCTATCGCATGATACTTTCTTATCTGGATGCTCGCGTGGTGGATGTCCTCGATCAGAACGCAGAGTGCGTTCTTGCTGCTTATCATGACCCGGTAAGTGCCGAGATTTACAACTCCGATGTCAGGGTCGCGTGTGATTACGGTCCCACCCGTGCCAATGTATCGGCCCCCGTCCTCTTCGTGCCACTTTGGGGCTGGAAACTTGAATAGATCGATTTTTCCTTCATCGAGAGTGTTCGCCATTACATCAGCGTCATTCCTGACCCTCGGGGGGAAATTCTTCGCCCTCTCCTCCCAAACGAAGGGCTTGCCTTCTAGCGAGGAAACAAGCTTCGAGTGGTCGGAAGTTGGCTCGAATCCAAGGACCGCAGAGAGCCTTTTCGGACCGGAGAGCATGCATGTCAGGACCCGATATCCTGAAGGGTAGTCGACTATTTCATCAAATAGTAGTGCCGGGCCCCTCTTTTTCGCGTTGAGATCAGTTAGGGCACCAATCTCCAAATTCCAATGAGCCCCTTTTACAACTTGTAGCTCGCCCATTTCCGTCGCTTGGGTGATGTACTCCCTCAGGTCCATCGAAGATCTTTGCTCTCCTTTTCTTGCGTGAATTTTTGAAAGTCTCAGTTTATAAACGATTCAAGGCGAATCACGAAATCGTCAGAAAGAAGAGGAAGAAACTTTTGGAGGAATCCTGCTCTAGCTCATAGAAAAAAAGAGTTGCTGAGAATTACTCGATCAATTTGCGACCGCTACGAGCATATAGTAGTAGTATTCGATGGCTCTGAGGAGCAGCTGTTCGTCCACGCTTCTGGGAATCATATCAGAGCTTCTATGATAATAGAGATCATTATGAGTAAATATTGTTGCAACTGGAACGCCCCTTTCATAAAACGCCTGTTGATCGAAACCGCGTGGAGGACTCCATTCTGTGACTCGAATTCTGTTCTCTCTCTTAAGACCCGCCTTCTTCAAAGCCCTCTTGCAGATTTCGTTCATATTATAGGATTGAGGACCGAGTTCTCCTCCGGATGCGTTGATTATGAGCTCCTTGGCGCCTCTGAAACATATTGCGTCTATATTAACAAAGGCAGCAATCTTCGGAGTCAATCCAATCTTATCCAAGTGCTGGGCGAAACTCCTCGCTCCGATCTTTCCCCACTCTTCTCCGCAGGTCGCCGAGAATATGATCGTTCTGTCTGTGCCTCTTTGTCTGCAATAATTGGCAAATTCCAATAAAACGGCGCAGCCCGCCGCGTCATCTACGGCGCCGCAGCTGTCAACTGCTTCGGGAACGCCCTCTGCGCCTTGACTATCGAGATGAGCGTTGACAACAATGATCTCTTCAGGCTTCTTTCTTCCCTGAATTATGCCCTCGACTCGTAGCGTCTCTGTTTGTGGTTCGAATTGGGCCTCACATGTATACCTTAACCTGACGTTCGTCTTGCTATGCGATTCCATTGCCCTAAGCATTGCGAGATTGTCCGAAGAACCTATTATGGCCGAAGGTTCCAAATTGCCTGCTACAATGTGGGGCTGCACAATTGCGAGCCCTTCGTCTCTGCCGAAAATGTTGCCGACGCACTTTCCGCCTTCGCTCCTGATCGAGAACCTAGTACAAGGGAAGCTACCCATTAGATTCACGGTTCCCTCATACGCGAGCGAGCCCACGATTCCGTCTTGGTCAGTAGAGTCGGAGTAAACTACGGGACCGAATTCGAGGTCTCGTTCCTCGGGGGACCTAATTTGAAGCGATGGCTTACCCTTAATCTTCCACCCCGTTACTTTCACAGCAAACGTATCTGCTTCTATCCCACGATTGCTAAGACGCTTTGCAATGTACTCGGCACAACGTCTTTCGTCTCCAAGGCCGGTGTGCCTGTGTTTGAAATCTCGCGCGAGAACTCGAATCGTTTCCAAGGAGGTGTCGCGAGCTTCGGCAAAATCAAGGGGACTCGAATTCAAAGATATCGCTACCCATAACTCTTAGCTTTCTACGACTTTCTTCCCTGTCTTTGCAATCATCCGTTCACACGACGCTGCTCAGAAAGTCTTCCAGAATCCTATTGAATTCGGCGGGGTTCTCCCAGTGGACGAACCTCTCTGATTTCGGCACAAATATTTCCTTGAAATTCGCCATGTCCTTCAGAAGATCCGGGTTATCTGGATAAGGATCTTTAGCGCCGCAGATCCCAAGCACCGGCACCTTCACCTCACGGAATCGCTTGATAAGGTTCGGCACTGACGATCCGAACTCGTTCATCTTATCATAAGCCTCGGGAGGCCTGTTTGCGAACATGCGGGCAAATTTCTCCACTATCTTTGGGTCACTCGGAAAGATTTGGAAGACCTGCTTGCCTTCTCGGATGAGAAATTGGACTAACGCTTCCCTTCCTCCCTCTAAATAGACCTCGGTAATCTTTGGCGTGCGGGTCGGCCAGAGGTTGATTCCGGAGGGATAGTCCGGTCCCAGTATCTCAAGCCAGGATTCCATTACTAGCGCGCGCACTTGATCGGGATAGTTGATGGCAAAGTTGGCACCGATTGTGTTCCCGAAGGCGACCCCGATGATGACTGGCCGTTGAATATTTAATGCGTGGAGAAGGAAGGCCAGGTCGCGTGTCTGGTTCTCTAGGGAATACCCGTAGCTCGTCATCTGAGTCCTGCCGTGACCGCGCCTGTAGTAGGTGAAACATCGATATTTTTTCGAAAATTCTGAAAACTGGTACTCAAAGTACTCGATCCCGTGGCTTTCGCCGTGAACGAACACAAGCGGGGGTCCGCTTCCGACGTCTTCATAATAGAACTCACAGTTGTTTACTTTCACGTGGGGCAACTAATCAAAGTCTGATGCCGAGGGAATGACGCTAAGGTATATAAAAAGGAGCCAGCTGCTCCCTTGTTGGAATTCAGCTCTCGAGCACTGCTCATGCTTCAGTTCAGGCTTCGGAATCCCTGCGGAAGAGTCAAGCAGTTGCTTCTATGCTGGCCCAAGTTCATGTTCAGGTATCAATCCAAACCTACACTTTCAGCACAGAAATTGGACTGCTGACCAAGCCAGCAAATCAATCGCAGGCTCAGTTATACCAGTTAAGGTGGTTCCCTTCTAACGGCGATGCATACTGGGTTCTGTGGCCACTGTTCAACACCGCAGCTTATCCGCCTGCAGCGTATAACTATGGATTCTTCCACAACACGACAATTGATAACATCGTCAACCAAGGCCTTCAGACAGTAAATGGCCGTCAAACGTACTTCATTCAGGCCCAGCAAAGAACGAAATTGCAAGAGCAGTGGGTGAGACGCTCCTCAAGAACTGGCTCTTCGCAAATGCCCACATTAGAATCGTTGTGACGAGATGCGTGGGCCAGTCAGGATTAGACCCGCGCAGGGCCATCAGATCATCAACATTCATTATGGCGTACCCTTTTCCCGCATATTTCGGGGAAAAGCAGTAAGACTCCTAATCTCCTCGGTGAGAAAGAAATCGCCCTACTCGGTTGATGCGAAGCTAAAGTCGCTGAACTACATGGACTCGGTCCTGGCAAAGCTGCAGGCAAACGCAGCTCAGATGGACGATGCAATTCTCCTCGATATGAATGGAAACCTCGCCGAGGCCACGGGGATGAACATATTCGTTGTAAAGGGGAACAGAGTTTCCGTCCCGACGACCACCGCGTCTCTAGCGGGCATCACGCGCAGGGTAGTACTGGACATCGTCTCAACAGAGCTTGGATTTAGTGCACAAGAAACAGACATCACCCCCCATGACCTCTACACAGCAGACGAAGCCTTCCTCACCGGTACCGGCGCAGGCATTGTTCCAATTGAGGAAGTGGACGGCAGGAGGATTGGTTCAGGATCTCACAAAATAGTTCAGAAAGTCAAAGAAAAATACGAGCAGGATATCCGAGAGCATTCCGTGGAGATAAATGAAATGCCATTGAAGTACTTGTAAACCTTCAGATGTAGGAATGTACGCCCACCCCCGGCGCTCAAACGCACTAATTCGACTCAAAGGGTGTTGCGCTCATCAACGCCATTGGTATGATTTGATGTACCTGTGTGTCACTAGTGTAATGCGATACTCCTCGTCGATTAAGATTAGCGGTCGGACAAGAGGTTTTTCTGGTTAGAATTCGTGGCGGATCGAGAAGGTTGCGCATTGGAGCCTAAAAAATCCTTAAAGGGCAAGCGCGATCTAACGGCCACGCTATGCAAACTGCCGTTTCAAGACGAAACGACGGACAGCGACACCGATGGATTCACAGCATGTGCGGGATGTGCCTCCACGGGTGCGGCATACAGGTGCACGTTGTGGATGGCGTCGCAGTAAAGATAGATCCCGACGCTGACAATCCCGACAACCTCGGTCGATTATGCGCCCGGGGAAATAGCGGCTTAGGGAAGCACTACAACCCCGCTAGAATCAAGAATCCTCTAGTTCGCACCAATCCTGAGAAGCACTGGGACGCCGATCAGAAGTGGAAGGAGGTCACTATGGACTACGCGCTCGAACTCGTTGCGGAGAAGTTGAAGCGCATCCACTCCAAAGATCCACGCAAATTGTTGTGCTCGTTCGGCGAATTCCAGCGCTACTGGACTAGAATCTGGCCCCTGGAAGCATATGGTTCACCGAATTTCTTCAATGCTGTTGGAACTGCTTGTGGGGCCGCATACCACACCGTGAACGGAATGTTCCAAGGAGCATTCGCAGCAATACCAGATTACAACTATTGCAACTATCTGATTCAACTCGGCTCAGGAGACGGCTTCGAGGCTCACCTTCACCTTCCCGGGACGGCAAAGAGGGCCGCCGACGCTAGAATGAGGGGCATGAGGCTTGTAGTCGTAGACCCGAGGCTAAGTGTTGCCGCCTCGAAGGCAAACGAATGGGTCCCAATCAGGATAGGAACCGACGGGGCTTTCGTAATGTCTCTGATGTACGTTATGGTACACGAGCTCGACATGTATGATAAGGAATTCCTGAAAAAACACACTAATGCCCCCTATCTGGTTGGACTGGATGGCTACTTCGTAAGGGATAGTCAAAGCCGCGCCCTAATTTATGATTCTGTTGAAGGAAGCCCGAAGAGTTGGGAGGACGACGGAATCAAAGATTACGCATTGACCGGGACATACGCGGTCTCCGGAGTTGAGTGCCGTCCTGCATTTGATTTATTCAAACAGAAGCTGCTGGATTACAAACCGGAAAGAGTTTCGAAAATCACAACTATACCCGCGGGCACCATTAGACGAATCGCAAAGGAATTCGCAGAGGCTGCCCAAGTCGTTTCCAAAGTCGACGTCGATGGTAGGCAGTACAGTCTGCGCCCCGCCTGTCTCCAATGGTACAGGGGTGCGCACGGGCACAATCACAACTTCCTGGACAACTTCGTTTTCAAGACTATCAACGCACTTATTGGAAATCTAGACAGTCCGGGCGGACACTTGGGCGTGCCGATGGGCTGGAGCCCCTACGAGTGGAAGGGCGACCTGTGATTCAATACAATCGAAAAGGGCCAGGATGGAGTCATAAAGCCCTCGCTCTACCAGATACGCCCTCCTGTTGCTTTCAAGTTCCCCCCTGATCGGTATCAGCTCTCCGAGTACTTTCCGATCGGGGTTCAGCCCGGAGAAATCAGCCCGCAGATAATCAACGATCACGAAATGTTCGGATTGGAAAGGCCCGAAGCCTTGTTTTCGTTTCACTCCAACCCGGTCTGGAACATGCCCGGGACAAAAGACGTCCTTCAAGTGATCCGCGATCTCGATTTCGTAGTTTCGATAGACATAACCGCAGTGGGCGAGACGACGATGCTCTCGGACGTTGTGCTCGCTGACAGGACTTTTCTCGAAAGCTGGTCGCTCTATAATGTCGAGGCCCCCTTCGTCACGGGCCACGCTCTCCGCCAGCCCGTAGTAGAGCCACCTGCGGAGACAATGGACGGAACAGACATCCTCTCAGAACTCTCGGACAGAATCGGCATACTGCATAGATGGAACAATGCCCTAAATGGCCGCTTGGGGCTATGGAGGGATCCAAAGCTATTGCTGGATCCAGGCAAGAAGTACTTTATCGACCAAATCCTCGACAGATTCGCGAAGTCGCTGTATGGTGATGAGCAGGGCCTTGACTGGTTCAAGCAGAACGGGACGAGCATGAGATTGAGGAAACCAAGTGAACTGTATTCCCAGCACGAAATGAGGATTCCGTTCTACCACGACTATGTAAAGCGAGCCGGCGACGAACTCAAGGAAAACATGACCAAGGCTGGGCAGGAATGGATGAAGAATTGGAAGTTTGATGAATATCAACCTCTTCCTGAGTGGCGCCCGGGACTCACATACGAGGAGGAGCCAACAGAATACGATTTGGTGGCGGGCTTTTTCAAGACCCCGATTTCTACTTTCGAGGACCTCGCCAACATTCCATGGGTTGTAGAAGTGGCTGGAAACAGACCTGATGTGACCTATGTTTGGATCAACAGCGAAACCCGAAGAAGAAAGGGCATCAAGAATGGAGATCGCATAAGAATAACTTCGAAGTATTCCTCGGTCGAAGGTGTTGCATGGTTGACAGAAGGTGTGCACCCTGAAGCGGTTATGATGAGCCAGGCTGGGCGTCCACACATCAAGAGCAGATACAAGATTTCGACAGCCCCGATGTTTAACGAGTTGGTAAGAGCCGATCTGTCAAACATAGACCCGATATCCGGAGCTTACGAAACCGAGGTCAGAGTAAAGGTCGAGGCGATTCGGTAACACTGACCAAGAGGACGGTCACAATCTACTCTGTGGGAACAGCTTACTCAAACTTGCTACCCCAGCAGGTGAACGAGGTCCAATTTGAGGGAGACTCGATTGAGAGTCTGCTCAGATCTATCAAATCGACCGAACCCGATGGGGTGGAGCGTTCCCTCTACGATGATCTAATTGATACAGATGGCTCATACAAGAGCGGGTGGGCTATCTCCGTCAACCGGGAAATTGTCGCAGCTGAAGACCTGTTAAAACCCGTACCAAACCTTTCAGAGCTCGTCGTAATTCACATCATCCAGGTGCCCGCCGGAGGATAGACTTGGTTGAAGCGGTTTTGAATTCTAGATGACAAGGCTGGGAATAATAATCGATCATGCGAGGTTAATAGGCTGTCAATCAACACGGTACTACAAGATCCGTATATTCGGCGGACACACCCGGTTGGCATGAGAAAGTTTCTGGTTACGGGGTCATCGCAATCCTTCTCTTGCTCTCTCTGTCAGGAAGTGGGGGCAAAACAATCTTCCAGCAGGTAAAAGACTGAACACTTGTGAAATTAAGAGATATTAACTCCCTTGCCAGCCGATGAGAAAAATCGGTCTAACTTTTTATCTAACGGTCCTGCAACAAATCTCCGAGCTTAAGCTTGTCTCTGAGTCAGGAAGCCAACAGAACGGTGCGAACCATATGCCGCTCCTGCGGGCATGGTGGGTGCGGAGTCTATGTCACCGTGAAGGACGGGAGAGCGGTAGCAATTGCTCCCGACAAAGATCATCCAATAAGCAAGGGGTACATTTGCTCAAAGGCTTACGGAGCGCTTGAGCTCGAATATCATCATGATAGACTGCTTCATCCCATGAAGAGAGCGGGTCGGAGAGGCGAAGGCAAGTGGGAGAAGATTTCCTGGGGTCAGGCCTTTTCCACCATCGCAGACAAGTTGAATCAGCTGAAACAAGTGTCGGGCGCAGAGTCCGTCGTATTTGCTCACGGTACAGGAAGGGATTTCCATAGATTTGTCTACAGGGTCGCCAATCTCTTCGGCACGCCAAACGTAATGTCTCCCGGCCACATGTGCTACGTTCCGCGGGTCGCCATCTGTCATGCGATGGGGATGGAGATTCCTCTTTGTGATTATGAAAATCACCCCGGTATCATCGTAGCTTGGGGTAGCGACCATCTTGTTTCCAATCCGGACGAAAACAAGGGAATCAACCTTGCGAAGGAGGTCCGAGCCGGTTCGAAATTGATTGTGGTCAACCCAAGAAGAATCGGCATAGCCGACAAGGCTGACATGTTTCTCCAAGTGAGGCCAGCAACGGACACAGCTCTTGCCTTGGGAATGGCGAGGGTTATTGTGAAGGATGAACTGTATGACAAGAAGTTCATCGAGGATTATTCTTTCGGATTTGACAAATTTGCGCAGCGAATCGAAAAGTACGATCCGAAGACTGTGGAAGAGATTACCTGGGTTCCCTCAAATCAGGTTGTAGAAGCTGCGCATCTCTACGCAACGACAAAGCCAGCCTGCATCCAGTGGGGTGTAGGAATCGAGCAGAATCTGAACTGCGTGGACGCCGATCGTAGCTTGATCTACCTGGTAGCAATGACAGGCAATCTGGACGTCCCGGGAGGAAATGTAACTTTCGGTCTCCCCCCGGTTCTCCCGAGAAGCGAGTTCTCCCTTTTCGCCTCTCTTCCTCCAGGTCAAAGAGCAAAAATGCTGGGCGGGGAGAAGTACAAACTTGCCGCTTCGATAGGTCGTCTTACTCCTCATACGGTCTGGGATGCAATTCTGGACGGAAACCCATATCGTGTTAGAGCGCTTGTTGTCTTTGCTAGCAATCTCTTGCTTGCAAGAGAAAACGCAAGGAGAGCATACAGGGCGCTTAAAGAGGTGGAGTTCTTCGTCGCATGTGACATTTTTAAGACGCCCACAACCGAGATGGCAGACATCGTGCTTCCCGCGGCAACATGGCTTGAAAACGACAATATCGCGGATTACTGGAAGATCCACGGGTACGTATTCCCAAGAGTGAAGGCGGTCGAGCCTCTGGGAGAAGCAAGGCCCGACCATGTCATCCTAAACGAACTCGGAAAACGTCTGGGCTTTCCGGAATTCTTCTGGGACACATACGAAGAATCGCTTGATTTCATATTAAAGCCAGCAAATCTGAGATGGACTCAGTTCAAGAATATCCCCTATCTGAGGAGCCCTGTCGAATTTAGAAAGTACGAGAAGAAGGGATTTGATACGAAGACTGGGAAGTTCGAGTTTTATCTAACAAAGTACGAAGAATGGGGATACGATCCGCTACCTGACTACAACGAGCCGCCGGAGAGCCCGAAAAGTGACACAGAGTTCGTCAAGAGATACCCCCTTGTCCTCACAACTGGTCACCGTATTTTCGAATTTTTCGGCTCCGAGCACAGACAGTCCCCATCTCTGAGGAAGAGGCATCCAGATCCTCTCATCGAGATTAACACAAACAAAGGACACGAACTAGGGATAAAAGATGGAGCCTGGGTCAGAATAGAATCGCCGCGTGGATCTATAAGAATGAAAGCAAGACTCACTGACAGGATTGATCCACGGGTGGTAAGCGCGGAGTATGGATGGTGGTACCCGGAAAGAGAGGCTCCTGGATTTGACTGGCAGGAATCAAACATCAACATTCTCACATCCGACGCCGACAGGTTAGATGCGGGGATGGGAGCGACTAATCTTAGAGGCTTGATGTGCAACGTGAGACCTTTGGGCGAATAGAGGTAGTTTTGTAGAATCCAGATTAACTATGGGATTTTTGACTGTCCTGAACAAGAAAAAGTGAAATGAGAGATAGGACACTTTAATCGTTCGTTCGAATTATGTCCAGATAGTTTTCACCTAGGAGAACAACCAGAAGAAGCGTTGTGCTAGCATCTCGATACTCTTCAAACCGCTTGTTGAAGTGCCTCGGCGTTCCGGAGCATTTCTCCATGTCGGAGACTTCGTGAACAAGTTGCACAATTTGACAACGCTGCAATTCCTTTGATCGTCCGCATACGCTTATGTAAGCGAGCAACGTGGATAGCCTGCTAGACTTATGTGATGTGTAACATCAATTTGTAGCAAGTCCTACATACGGAAAAAGGCTCTTAGCCGCTAGGGGCTACTCGATTTCAATTGTTTCTCCGTATGGATCTTCTCCCCGAAAGACCACAGTGACTATTCGATGACGGGTGCTTTCAAGCGAGCTTTGCGAGGTTATACCAATCCTAGGCATGAGAATTCGAAGTGGGGCCTCTAGCAAGTCTCTAGATACCCAGGAAAGTACTGGGGGAGACTATAAGCAATAATGGCGTTAGTTTCCAAGTTAATCAGGATTGAATATCTGGCGTTGGCACTTCTCACAAGGCATCTGGTAGAATGTTTCCAGATTTGCTTTTACGTTTAAACGTCAGTGAATGGCAGTAGTGAAAATGTACACCCCTCGTGCGCCAATTGATTTCAATGCAAGCTGATACCTTGACATGAAGATCCTGATTTCAACTGTGAGTAGCGCCGCGATTTTCGCCCACTCCCTTCAGATTTGTCTCGGATTCGACGCAGACACTGAATTTGTTCCGGCCACTGTTCTCGAAGACTGCGAAATTTCATTTGGGGTGGCCACTTGACGGGACTTCGAAAGATAGCTGTGATAGTATCAGCGATGCTCATTCTCTTATCAGGGACCTTACTTTCCGTCTCAAGTATACACACTTCCGCAACCGCCCCTCACTACCTCGGCTTCTGGCTTCAGGAGGGGAACATCGTTGGGTACATGAGCCCCTCGTCTTTTGTGCAGCAATACTTCGGAACCCCGCCCTACCCATCTGGACTCGAGATGATGACGACGGGACCGACAAACTACTTTAGATTGAAGACAACCTCAACAGCACAGTATACCCTACAGTCGGCTCAGTTCTGGTCGCAGGTCGCATCTTACACAAACGCAAATTATCCTGGGGTTAAGATTCAGATGATGGTTGGGCTCTGCCACAACGAGCCTCAATACACATGCCAGCCGTCGGACTACTATGTTGGGCTTAACCTGTTGCAAACCTGGCTCAACACCTTCGGCCACCATCCATCGGTCTACTCAGTTGGCTTGGAATCTGAGTATACAGATCAGATGTACAAGAACGTAACCGGACTGACAGCGATAATGAACATAGTTCACAATGCTGGTTATCAATTTGTGAGCTACGGGGCCTATCTGGATCCCACCCAAATGCCGAGCGGAGGGTACATAATAGGCCACACGGGCTTCCCAGGAGGCGATGCGGGTTGTCTTGGGGCTTCTAGCTGCGACCAGGAACAGACCTTGACTAACCTCTTCACGGACTCACCCTACGTCGGAATCTTCAGCGGATACTATGCACAGTTCAGCTACCCGGCTTCGATTCCAACCTGCCCTGTAAACTCGACTTCCTCGTACAATGGCTCAGGGTACGGTTGGAACCAGTGCGTGGTGGACACCGAAATTTCCTCGGCACTATCTCTTCCCCTTCAATACAGGGAATTTGTGAACCTCTGCCCGGGATTCGCCAACACGCAGACCAACGCGAACCAGCTTTGGATGGACCCGACGCTCAGGAACTGGATATGGACCGACCCGCAGTACCAGTCGAACTTCAACCTCTCGACTGATATTCAGCCAGGAAGCACGTCATCATCTTTCTCCACATCAACTAGTAGTCATACCTCTTCATCCTCTAGCTTTCAGACCTTCTCATCTAGCTATCAGACATCCTCAACTAGTGATACGACCTCCTTCTCATCAAGCAGTCAGACTCTGTTCTCATCAAGCACCCTTTCTTCCTCCTCATCAAGCATTGGTCCAGGGCCCTACTACGCTGCTGATTTAATCGTAATCGTTCTGGTGGTGGCGGTATGCACCTTTGGTTTTGTTTTTTATGTCAGGCCCAGACTTAGAGAAAGAAGATTGTGGTAAGCGGAGAACCATCTTCAGTCTGACAGAGATGTAGTTCGTAGTCTTCTGAAATCAGTAGCTGTCACAAGTAAGCTCGACACAGATAGGCCCCGACTGCGAATTCGATACACCACAGTATGAGTTTCGCTTGGTCTAGATTAAGAGTGAATTTTGCTCAATCACTCACGATACTCTTAATTGAAGAGTGACTCAATGCCATACAGTAATCAAGAGGGAGAACCTCGATTGAATGACCAAGAAATGATGTTAGACGAGGATGAACTGCTCCTCATACCGGGCCCGACTACATTGAGCTCCCATGTACGCGCGGTAATGTCGCAGCCACAGAAAAGCCACGTAGCCCCAGAGTTCTACAACGCCTTCAAGGAGCTTCTGGATCTTTCCAGGTACCTCTTCGGCAACTCCAACGGATTGCAGTTCGTTTTCACAGGTTCGGGCTCGATTGGCATGGAGTCCTCGGTCATCTCGCTCTTTGAACCCGGCGACAGGGTGCTCTGCCTTGAAACAGGATACTTTGGTCATAGGTTCTCGATGATGGCCGAAATCCACGGCTGCAAGCTCGAGACGATGGTCTCGGAGTTCGGGAGGCACATCGACTATGGGGTGGTCGAAAGAAAACTTCGGTCTGAAAAGTTCAAGGCCGTCTTGTTTACGCATGTTGACACTTCCACCTCGGTGATGAATGATGTTTCTGAACTTGCTCGGATAGCCGGAGATAACGATGTATTGTCGGTTTGCGACTCTGTCTGCGGCGTCGGTGGCGCTCCGCTTGCTTTCGACGATCTAGGACTGGATATTGCCCTAACCGGATCCCAGAAGGCTATCGCTGCTCCGCCCGGCGCAACACTCCTCGCAGTTTCAAAGAGAGCTTTTGAGGTCATGGAGAAGAGAAAGACGCCGATTGCTTCTTACTACATGAACCTCGTCAGGTGGAAGCCGATCATGGACGACCCGAAAATCTACCTCACCACTCCTGCGGTGCAGGTCATGCTTGCTCTTCGAGAGGCGCTGGTTCAGATAAAGGAGGAGGGACTTAAGAAGCGGTGGGAGAGGCACGAAAAGCTAGCAAGGGCGCTGCAGTCGGGGCTTGAATCACTTGACCTCAGACCCGGACCCGACGTCGAATCTAGGTCACCAACCGTCACAGCTTTCCACGTTCCATCGGGCAAATCTGCGGAATTTCAGGAGTCTCTTAGGCACAAGTACGGGATACATATAGCCCGAGGCTTTGGAGAGTATGCAAACAGCATGATGAGGATAGGCCATTTTGGGAACATTTCTGCGATGGACGTGCTTTCCTTCCTCGGCGCGATGGAGCTTACTTTGAAAGGGAGCACTTCCGTTCAGAGCGGACGTGCGGTCGACAAGGCCCTCTCAATGCTTTGAGAATTAGAAAACAAAGATCACATTTCGTTTCCTAAATTCGCTCGAGTGTTTGTATCCCGAGGAGTTCCAATGAGTTCTTCAGAACCGAGCGAAAAGCTAGGACAAGTGCGATTCGAGAGTGCCTGCGATCGACGTTCTCTTCCTGGATCACCCTGTTTTTCTCGTAGAACTTGTTGAAGGCTTCGCACAGCTCGAAGGAGAAGTGCGCGATCCACTTTGGAGCGAGCATCTTCACCGATCTTTCTACATATATGTCAAACTTTGAGATGAGTTTCATCAAATCCACCTCGGAATCTGTGTTCAGCAATTCCGGCGAGAGTTCACCTTCCGATTCCATTTCGCCAATCTTTGAAGTGATGCTCGAGGCTCTCGCAAATGTGTAAAGCATGTACGGGCCCGTTTCGCCTATAAGCTGTAAAGCATCTTCGAGATCAAAGACTATGATCTTGTCGAGATCCTGCTTGAGAAGGCTAAACCTCACCGCGGAGATTGCGAGCTGCTCGGAGACGGTATCGAGCCACTTTTCATCCGTCACCGAGGTGTTTCTCTTCTTGGTCTCTTCGAGGGCCTTGCTCTTTACCGCGTCGAGGACATCGTCAGCGTTGATGTATGTGCCTTTTCTGCCCGACATTGTCACGAGCTCGCTTGGCTCTTCAGCTGAAACGGCGAATTTTTCAGCTCCGGGCAGCGAAGACGCTGTCTTTTGGCTCAAGGAGACAATCGCGTAGCCAAGGTGGACATTTCGCTCCTCAATCGAGCCGTCCGAATTTGTTCCAGCTAGCTGATCGAGTATGTGAGTAATGATTCTTTGCAGCCTTGCCTGGCGAGTGTCAATCACGGTAATGCTCTTGTCTGCCCCCCAAGGAACTGGCGGGGTTTTGGTCTCCCCTCCTTCCGCTCGAGTTCTCCACAGCTGAGTTTCATTGGGCTGGACGATGTATCTGGTGTACGAAAACCTGTCCGGAATCAAGCCCACCTTGAGACCCGCGAGAGGAGTATCCTTGGCCACGTACGTGGCCGTGCCGTCTGCCCTCACGAGCACCTTGTCCTCTCCCTCTTTTTCGCCTGGAACAGTGACGATCCAGCAACCCAGGAACTTTCCCTCTGTTTCGTGTCTTGCGATACCCCGAGCCTTCAACTCCGAGAATACGTACTCCCAGAGCTTTGACTGGATAATGTCCGACTCGTAGACCAAGAGGTCGTAGAACGCCCCAAAGCGCCAGCAAGTGACGAGCTGCTCTCTGAGAATTCTGTCTGTGATTTTGGCGGCAAATGGGAATACATCCGGGTCGCGTTCCTCGATCGCCTTGAGTACGAACTTTTGCTTCTCCTTTAGGGTAGGATTCTGCGCGTACTGCTTGTTTACCTCGACGTAAATCGAATCTCCAGCATAGTGGTCGTACTTTACTCCCGCAGGCGCATCTTCGGGATAGTTCAGGAACTTCAGTCCAACCAGAATGTCGGCGACCTGGAGACCAGAGTCATCAATGTAGTTGAGGACGCTGACGTTGTGTCTCGTGAACTTGAAGATCCTTGAGACGCTGTCACCTATGGCTACGTTGCGGAGATGTCCTATATGCAAAGCCTTGTTGGGATTGACCGCCGTGTGCTCGACAAGAACTGTCTTGCTGCCACCTTCGCCGAGATCAATCCTGCCGTAAGAGGGATCAAGGGCCTTGGCTAGTAGATCCAAGAAAAATACCGAGTCTTTGATCCGAAAGTTGAGAAATCCAGATTGGTGGCCCTCGACAGATGCGACGTATCTGCCCTCGCTCAGAAGTGATTTCGAAATCTCCTGCGCGAGTTCTGTGGCAATCTCGGGGGGTTTTTTCTTCGCCTGTTTTGCAAGCTGGTACGCGACCCTGAATGAAAGGTCGCCGAATGACTTGTTCGGGGGCTCGCTCCACTCCAGCTTTCCTTGAGCCTCGTATCCGAGAGACATCAAAGCCTTGGATGTTAGTGCTTGTGCCTCATTCGCAAACTCTCTGAAACTCAAAAGTGGTCACTTCTTATGCAGACAAGGTAACGTTGAATTTTGTCGTAATATATCGTTGTCTTCTTGACGGATCCAATAATTATCTTTTAGAGCAAGCTCTTGGCACAGTAGGCAATTGCTTCAACGGTGCCGTTCCCGATCTCTTGAGTGCAAACGTGCTTTGCCTCTGACTTTACATCCTCAGGCGCGTTTGATACCGCCAAGCTATAGCCGCACATTCGAAACATCGGCACGTCAGTTTCGCTGTCTCCGATGACGATAGTTTCCTCAGGCAGAACTCCTAAATATCGTAGTGCTTCGCCAAGCGCCAGCGACTTTTCAATCCCCTTTCTCGTAAGATGCAGAGCGAATTTGCTGTCGTGGATCGTCACCGGTATAGCCGCATCATCAAGTACCTTTTGCCCTTCACGCCCATCGAATGTTCTGAGCAGAACGACCTCGGTCAACCTCGCGCTAACCGGTTTCACTTTCACATCCTGAATGTTCTTGCACAGGCAGTCATATGCTTCCAAGCTTTTGGTCTTGTCGGTGTACAGCTTGAGATCTGATGGCGATGTCATAAGGACACCACCATTTTCGCAGACAGCTACCTTGGTGCAGCCAATGAAGACTCCAAGATAGTAGGTGTCCCAGGGCCCCCTCCCGGAGGCTAGGAGGACCTCATACCCCAACTTTCGCAGCCACCGAATAGAGTTGACCGCTTCGAGGTTGAGAATTCCGTCATAGTCGACTATGGTCCCGTCGATGTCCAGGACGAAAGCCTTGAAAGCCAAGAGGAATGTTCAGACCAACCTTACAGTGAGTAATTTGATTCAAATCGGAACGGTGGCGTGAATGCATTTCCCTACCAATGCAAAAGTACCCGATATGTTCCCTGAACCATCAGAATCCGGTAGAGTTTAATTAGTTTGTGTCCCACAAAAAAAGAGACGACAAACAAGGGTTTCCCCGTCTTTTTTCATCAAAGTGGATAAACCCATAGGCTGAGACAATGGGATCAAGACATTCGCCATCCTATCCTTGAGCCAAAAAACTGCTTTCAATCGCATGAAAAATGCTTATTTTGTCGCTCGATACACATGCTCGCTCAAGCGGTAAAGAAGGGTCAAGGGCCTGTAGCCTAGCATGGATGCGAAGGATACAACGACAAGTCCTAAGCCAGAACGCTGCGATTATTTCGGGCGCCGACATTGACGAAAAGCTCGGAAGTGATCCAACCTGGATTAGGGCGTCAGCCTGCGGTCACGTCATTCTGATGTAGTGGAATGATCTCAGAAAGGCAGAAAGCTGGAGGTCGTGGGTTCAAATCCCACCAGGCCCGCTTAACTTCCACATGTCTTCGTTTCTACAATGGCAGGTATTCTGTTTCATGATTTTCGTCTGTATGCTGTAGCGGATTTCGATACACTGCCTACTTCCTTGGGTTGTAGGTCTAAGCGTCTAAAAGGGAGAGAGTGGCGCTCATTGATGCGCTTTTTTGCGTATTTGCTCGCAATAGTGCGCATATACGAACATTAAAGCCAGGGCGACGCCCCATCAACCATATCCCGGTCCCTTGTTGAATTGTTCTTCTCGATACAAGTGCTCATTTTCTTTGCACTGCTTTCACTCTGCGCTTCGGTTGTCAACGGAGGCATCGGCTACGGCTACTCGTCAATCTCAGCCCCAATTGCAGTCTTGGTCCTGATCAACAGGATAATCAACCCTGCATACGTGTTACTCGAGGCTTTTCTCAACACCATCATGCTGTTGCTTTCGGGAAAGAAGAACGTCCTTGGAACAATAAGAAGGACCACTCCTATCATCTTTGCGATTATCCCTGGCGTCATAATTGGAAGTATAATCTTAAGCCTCGTTGCGCCCCTCATTGTGAGGTTCATAGTCTACGCCGCTCTGCTTCCGCTTGTTCTCCTCCAGACCGCAGGGTTTCGTCGACCAATCAAAAGAGAAACCACGGCGGGAGTTCCGCTTGGTCTTGGTGTCGGAGTTCTGTATTCCCTGACGACTATCTCTGGCCCTCCAATTGCGCTCTTCCTGAATAACCAGGGGATGAAGATGGACGAGTTCAAGGCTTCGATTTCGCAGATAAGAATCGTCGAATCATACACAACTTGCTTCTCATACTTCCTACTCGGACTCTTCACCGTTCCTAGTCTTCAGCTTTTTACTGTGATCTTCCCACCTGTACTCGTAGGTCTGCCCATTGGGATGTATATTGCTAGAAGGTTAACAATGGAGACATTCCGAAGATTGTCGATGGGGTTCAACGGATTGATAGTTGGGTTCGGGCTGTCTCAAACTCTTATCGCATTGCTCTTCGTGACACCACAGTTTGCTTATGCAGTCTGGGGTGCCATAATTTTGTTGGACGCATTCCTTCTTTACAGGTATTTCACTGAGAGAAGTAGTAAGAGAAAACTTGTGGGGGTTGTCGCGGCAGAGGCTCTACATCCAGATAGTGCAACAGATCCAGACTCGAAGAAAAGTTGATCCGAGTAACTTTCCAGAGGTCGCGATAGAGTCGTCCACTGATCGACTTTCGAATAGCAAAACTACGCAAAGGCCTTAAAGTAAGAAGAAAATCAAGAGGCAGATGATTCCCGAAGTAGCTTAGCTTCGACGATGGTTGAAAGCGGAAGAAAGAAACTCTAACTTGTTTTCACTATGTATTTAGGGTTGAACTCGCTCGATCAAGCTCGTGAGTCTCTCACCGGTAAGAGGATGAAGCAAAGATTATGGCAACCATGCAAGCAAGCAAGATAAAGTCCTATCCCGCGCCATCGCAACTTGCGACGACGACTGACCTCAACGCTCAGGAGGTCCAGGCAATAACTGAAGCCGTGAACCCCCTAATCGCCGATGCCTTTGCACTGTACCTAAAGACAAAAAACTTTCACTGGCATCTCTACGGGTCGCACTTTCGAGACTACCACTTGCTGTTCGACGAGCATGCCGAGGCAATTCTGGAGTCGACCGACACCATGGCAGAGAGAGTAAGGCGGATCGGAGGAACAACTATTCGAAGTATCAGCCACGTCTCGCAACTGCAGACAATCGAGGACGACAACAGCGATCTGGTTTCGCCAGCAGAAATGGTGCGACGCCTCATGGATGACAACGGGCACATCGCGAAGATGATCAGGAATGCCATCTCTGTTTGCGATAGGAACCGCGACTCTGCGACGAGCAACAAGCTTCAGGAGATACTTGACGAAACTGAAAAGCGCAGGTGGTTCCTGTTCGAGATCGTTCAGGGAATCAGGGGTACAGAATAGCAGAGAGAGAAAGAATACACCCCCCTCTCTCCCCCCTCCTTTTCCCTTCTTTTGATCAGGCTCCCAGCTAAACGGCCTAATTCCTCAACCCAAATCCAATCAGCGCATGAGGTAACTAGTCCCCTCTATCCAAACTGCTGGGATTGGTCGACTACATCAATCCGATCTGTTTCATCAGGCCTATCTGATCGTAGAAGAGCCTCTCCTAGTTTATCTCCCCGCTATTATTCCAGGTGGCGACCGTGCAGAACTCTACGTGAAATCCTCGGCCGGTAGGCTGTAACACCTTGCCATCTGTCATTTTCATAGGCCCTTTCATTGTGCCGTAAAAATCTGCCACAGAGCACGATGATTCCCTTGACCGAAAAGTATCTTGTATGGTCTGTTGATCAAGTGGTTATCGGGAAATGTCTTAAAGAACTCCTTTGACTCTTCCTCATGGTTGTGCCTGCCTCTCGTTGGTTCAGGTTGTCCGGGCCAGTAAACGGCTGTATCCTCGGAATGGCGCCTCCTGAATACTTCCCAGTCCTGAGAGTTCCAAGCGTCATCCAGAGTCTGCATCAAGTCTAACAGAGTTTGAAGGGATTGGGTCATTTTCACACCAGACGGCGAGGCGAAGTGACATTCTATTTTTGCTTCTGGAATGTTGACAATGTTTCAGGGAAGGAGAAGAATTCTCGAGTGGTTAAGTGAAGCGCTCTTCAGGCATTAGAGGACTTCCCTCAAGCTGCTCTCCTAATGCGAACTGCTTGAAGCAACGCGGTGCTCAGTGACTTCCTCGTGCTCAACGGCGATGACCGCGCCGATTACAAGCCGATGATCGATAGGGCCGCTGATTGTAATGCCGAATGAATCTCTGACCGCTACCCATTTCTTGTGAACAGTTGCAACAGCCACCTTATCTTTGTTTGTTTCCATGCGGTAGTCGTGCTCGGTAAAGTTGCCGAAGATGCGCATGGTCTCACGTCCGTCCTGCTCTATCCAGTACTCGTCCCCGAAGAATTTCATTATCTTTTTCTTGATTACGCCGAGTTCTTTGCCCTCGGTATCAAGGAAAGCGAATTCGTTCCTGAACGAGATCAACTTGCCCTGCAGGCGCATCAGTTCGTTTCCGTCTCTGTCAAAGACCTGAAACTTTGCGGGGAGCTGGAAGAAGTTCCCGTCGCCCTGTCCGACATTGTTTCCGAGTGTGTCTTCGAAGTCGTAATGCTCGCGCAGCGAGATAATCTTCTTCTTCATGACGATTTCATTCAGTTCGAGAAGTTGAGGAATTACTCCGCCAGTGGGAACTGGCGCTTTGTCTTGTGTTTGTAGTTGCGAAGGCTCGGAGAAGCTTTGTTCTATCTTCCCGATTGGCCGGCCGCAACTCGGGCAGAAGGAGGCTACAGAGTCTACCTGCTTGCCGCAGTACTGGCAGAATGGCAAGTTCTTTCAGTTGAACTGGCTTTGCTCAACAATTAAAATAATCGTGGCTGCCGTGATTTAACCAGTGAAATATTACATCAACGATTGCAATCGTCTTGCTAACGAAGTTATGACACCTCTAGCCTCAGATTAGCAAAGGCTTGTTATCAATTTTGAAGATCGCCGCATGTATTAATTAGAGTCGAAGGACCAAAGAGATCCTGTCGAACCTTAAAAAGGTGTAGAGCCTGATGTCTTCCGTAACCTATTGCAGTAATTGTGGAAAAGAGATTCCTGCAGGGGCTCTTTACTGTTCGAACTGCGGTGCGAAGGCGGTTTCGACAGTTTCGCAAGGCTACTGGCAAAGAGACCATTCCCGACGAGCGCGAAGACGAGAAGAAGACGGGTGGTGGGGAGCTGTTAGGGCTTTGGGATTTCTTGCCATTATTGTGCTCACCATAGTTACATACCCCAACGTATTCTCCCTAATCGCGGATTACTTTCGGAGCTTTGTGACGTACGGCCACCCGGTGCTACCGCCGTACTCTCTTGGTCAGGTGATAATCTTCTTCTTCAACGTCAGCGGGATCTGGGGGCTGATAGCTGCAGGACTGAGGTTTGCTTTCACCAACTCGTATGTGAGGGCAGCGCAGGATGTTGCTGGGGCACTGTTTGCCCTGTACATCGCAAGAACGTTCACCGAATTCTACGCAAGAGCTTTTGGAGGTTGGGGACTGTTGGGCTATTTGGCACTAGGACTCGTCGGCGTGATCATTGCCAGCGCTTTAATCGGATTTGCGGTGCCTAGAGTTTTGAGATCTGAAAGAGTGCCACAACAACCACCGCCTTGTAAGGTTACTGCGCCCTAACATGAAGGATTGGCCTCAGGGTGCAATCACTCTGACTTCCTTTTGATGCTTTCCATATTGAAGGAGAATGTAGATTGGATCTGATCAACATGCGCCCGTACTGAATTCAATGAGACGCATATCATCAAACACGAAGAAAATTTCTGTTAGTCTGTTCGGACATTATTGGTCCAAGCTAACCCGTCACGTTCCTAGAGAAAACATTGTCTCCATCTGAATTCGTGTCAATCAACACTGATTTGCAAGCGATGAAACCTGCAAATTAAATCTAGTCGGCAACGCGCAAATTGTTTATATGGGCACAAGACAACAAAAATGATCTTATGCGTGTCGGATTTTTCCTGCCCCAAATCGGTCCCGTCTCGAACCGTACCACAATTTCGAAGTTCGCAAAGCGCGCCGAGGAACTCGAGTACGACAGTCTTTGGGTCACGGACAGACTGTTGTTTCCGGTCAACCCCCAGACCTCCTACTATGGTCATGCACTGCCCGAGGTTTACAAGCAGGTTTTTGATCCGGTAGGGACGCTCCTGTTTGTCGCTTCTCTTACGGAGACGGTCTCGCTCGGTACGAGTGTTCTCGACATACCGTTCTACAATCCGGTCACACTTGCGCGCGAATTGACGGCGCTAGATGTACTCTCCGATGGCAGGCTGAAGGTCGGGTTCGGCCTCGGGTGGTCAAAGGATGAATACGACGCGACGCAAGCTACATTCAAGTCGCGAGGAAAGAGGGCAAGCGAGTTCCTCAGAGTTCTCAAGGCTATCTGGACAAGCGATCCAGCCGAGTATCACGGCAAGTTCTTCGAGCTCCCAAAATCGATCATTCAGCCAAAGCCTGTCCAAAAGCCTCACCCTCCAATCTATCTTGCTGCTTATTCACCGGCCTCGCTCAAGCGTGCGGCAACCCTTGCAAACGGCTGGATGCCTGTGGGGGCGAGCGTCGAGCAATTGAAGTCAAATCGGAGCGAGCTTCGGAGACTGGCACAGGCGGCAGGTCGTAACCCTGACGAACTGAAAATTATCGCGAGATTCAACATTATCGTGACCGATAAACCACTTGAAAAAGAGAGGCAGTTCTTCACTGGAACACGCGATCAGATTAGGGAAGACGTACAATCAATCAAGGAATTTGGGCCGGATGAACTAATCATCGATCCCACATTCTCGCCAGACAGTCAGACCGAACAGGGTTTTTTGAAGAACATGGAAGAGATACGCAAGATGGTATAACGAGCCTCACTGAAAACGAACGCGAGATCGATTAGCCTGTGGCGAAGGCCGCGAATACGACTGAAGCCACTATCAGAAATAGGCGCAAGGGACTCTAAAAGAGCTTTTAACCCCTCTGGCTCAAGCAGACTCGAAATCCAGAAATAACCATCGATCGCATGGCGAGTTCACAGTATGCAGGAAGAAGTGAAATCTTGACCCAGTCAACAACAAAGCCAAAGAGTTCCAAGATGGGACTAATTGTAGCAATCGTGGGCATTGTTCTAATCATCATAGGCGGAGCTGTCGCTCTCATCGCAAAATCCAATGGAGTGAGATATTCCGCGAGTTTGTCGAACCCACTGGTCGTCGGTCCAGGTGTCCTCGGAGTGATCATTCTCATAGTTGGAATTGCTATGAGCATGCGAAAAGCTCCAGCAGTTACGGCAAGCCAAACACCTTCGAAGACTCAGCAATGAACCTCCGCTGAGAGCTGCTAGGAAAAGCTCAACACTAGAATCAACAAGGGAGAACGGAGGCTCTTTCCTCTTCCTTCTCTGGTCTTATTCCTTCATCCTCCAGCTGACGTATGCTCCAATCTTACACTGCCGATTTTGGCTTGTTGCCAAAACGTAGGAACCTGCACCATTAGCACACAGGAAAATCACTGAATACAAATTATAGGATGGGTGTGGGAAGAAAAAGTAGTTACTTAGTTTGCAGAGACTGAGTGGACCGGCTGGGATTTGAACCCAGGACCTCCCGCGTTCTCGTCGAAGCGCACCTTCTCGAGATAACAAGAAGGCAGGATTTGCTGCTTCAAGTGCAAGGCGGGCGTTGCTACCGCTGAACTACCGGCCCGAATAAAGACTGCACGTTTTCCTTGCCTTTTAGGAATGGCGTATAAAAGAGGTTTCCTCGTCTCTCATTGTTGGAGAAGAAGTACTGGCGTGCGATTTTGCTCATCATCTTCCACATTTTCCTTTGCGAAATTCAGAGCGCCCGTCGTAGCAACGCACGCCAGCTCTTGCAGAGTTCGGGCTGGAAACTTGATTAGTCTTTTCCCGACTTTCCCTTCAACGATCTTGTTAGATTAGTAGTCATGCGATTAGTGAACCTGATCATTCTTACGCTCGGGTGGCTTTTTGAGAATGATCCTCACGTCGGTTGCCATCACACCTCTTGGGTAGATGAATAGCGGGTTGATGTCTATGGAATCTATTTCTTCAAAATCAAACATTATCTGGCCGACGGCTTGAAGAACCAATGCTGCGGCTTTGGTATCCAACGGCTTTGAACCGCGAAATCCGGTAAGGAGTTGCGACGACTTGATCTCTTTCATCATACTCTGTGCGTCTTCTTCCGACACAGGCGCGATCCTGAACGATACGTCCTTGAAGATTTCAACGTAGATCCCGCCCAGACCAAACATTACCGTCGGACCAAACTGTGGATCTCGCAACCCACCGACGACGAACTCGTATGACTTGGGCGCCATCTTCTGCACGTACACGCCCTTTATCTCGGCTTTCCTGTTGGCCCGTTTTGCGTTCCTCATGATCTCGGCGAACGCCTTCCTCACTTCTGGAAATGAGTTCAGGTTGACTATGACACCGCCGACGTCACTCTTGTGCAGAATGTCAGGAGAAACGATCTTCATGACAACGGGTAAACCGATGCCTCTTGCAAGCAGCACAGCCTGCTTTTCTGTCGTCGCGAGGCCCCCCTTTGCAACTGGTATCCTGTACTGCTTTGCGACCTGCTCGGCCTCGTACTCGAGAAGCGAGGTTCTTCGAGCTTCCACTGCAGCGTCAATGAAGGACTTTGCCTTCGAGGGGACTTTCCTTCCACCTCTTTGAATAACAGAGGTCTCCGACGATTGTTCTGAGTGTTGCATTTCTTTACTACTTAGACCAGCCAGCTCAATATCTCTCTATCTGCAAATATCTTCTCTCTCAATGACCTTGGAGTGAAAGTAGTCCTGCACTCAGAAGCTCCCTTCGCCTTGCAACAAGCGCGTACATTCCGTCCACACATCTCTCCGTCGTCGGGTAGGCGGCGAACCTCTTTTCGAGCATTCTCTTGTAAGCCACCTCCGATAGGTGCCCGCCTACGAACGCCGCCGTCAGGGGTTTCGACCTTGTGGCTTTAGCACCCTCATCCACGGTAGCGATGGCGTCGGCCACAAGCGAAGGGTCGATGGTTGCTGTCTGGCAGAAAAGAGCGATTATTCCATGGACGTCCTCGCGGTGCATGAGCAGCGAAAGTGCCCTTCGGTAGGTCTCGTCGTCGGCATTGGCTGTAAGGTCTATGGGGTTTCGCAATGAGCCGTAGCTGGGTACAGTCTCCTGAAGTTGCGCCTTCAGGTCTTCGGGAACATCCATTAGCTTCAGCCCTAGCTGTTCACACTTGTCGGTCGCGAGCACTCCAATTCCTCCTCCGTTTGTGATGATCATGATGTTCTCTCCCTGCGGAATCGGATTTTCGTTAATCGCCTGCAACCAGTCAAAGGCCTGAGTCATCGTATCCGCACGCAAAATTCCAGCCCCCTTGAAAGCTGCGTCGTATACCCTGTCCTGGCCCGCTATTGAGCCCGTGTGGGAAGAGGCGGCCGTAGCCCCTCTTTGAGACCTGCCCGACTTGATCACGATGATCGGTTTTTTCTTTACTGCTTCCTTGGAGGCCTCGTAAAATCGCTTGCCGTCCTTCAAGCCCTCCATGTAAATCAGAATTGATTTTGTGTCCTCATCTTGCGCAAAGTACTCTATGAGATCTGCGTCGTCCACATCGGATTTGTTTCCGATGCTGACTATGGAGGATACCCCATACTTTTCCTCGGTCGTCCAGGACATCAGTGCAAGTCCCAGGGCCCCGGATTGGGTTATGAACGCGGTCTTGCCGGAGAGCACGTAGTTAGGGCCGAAGGTGCAGTTCAGCTTGCTCGGGGCGTAGAAGATTCCAAAAGTGTTGGGGCCTATGATTCGCATCTTGTAGGTCCTCGCAATCTCCACGAGTTTTGCTTCCTCCTCTGCCTTTCCAACCTCGCTGAAGCCGGAGGTTATGATTATTACTGCCCTAACTCCAACTCGTCCGCACGATTCAAGAGTCTGCTGTACCAACTGCGCGGGAAGAGCAATGACCGCGAGATCAACCTTCTGGCCTCTGACGTCTTCGATCCTCGCGAAGCACTTTAAGCCTAGAATGTGCCCGGCCTGAGGATTGATCGGGTATACGGTGCCGGCATACCCTGAAAGTTTGAGGTTCCTAAGAATCTCGTGACCTATCTTCCCCGGCGTTCTTGATGCCCCGACCACTGCTATGCTTTCAGGCTTGAAGACTGCGTCAAGAGTGGGGTGGGAGTCATATTGAGGAGAGGACAAGGCGCGGAGGGGCTCTGCTGAATTTCTACGCAATATCCAATTATTATACTATATTCGCCCTCCGCTCTATCGGCTTGTACGGGAGGGAGTGCGACTCGAAAATGCCTATCTTTGGAAACTCTTTGCTTGATGAAAGCTTTTTTTAGAGTGAAGAGAGATGGAAGAATCCTGAAGCACCGTAAATAAGCAGGAAAAAGGGGCTGAACGCAACTTTTTTCCTTCTCGAAGATGGGGGCCTGTGGCTCAGATTCTGCCTCTTGGACAAGAAAGAAGTTCTGAGAGTCGGGAGAGTAGCCAGGCAGAGAGAATTTGAGGGTTCTCGCCTAGAGCGGAGGACTCTTAATCCTTAGGTCATGGGTTCAAATCCCATCAGGCCCGCCACCTCTTCTCGCAATTCCGCCCACCCCAATTGACTTGAGTTTGTTTGCAAACGATTCAGTGACCTCTTGCTAGTTTATGTCAAATTCATTGTCTTCTGGGTCAGCCATAGCAACGGCATAATGCTCAAGTCCTTCTTGTTCTAGTGTTTCTAGCCTAGTTGCTCCGATTTTGACGAGCCTTGCGACTTCTGCTTCCACCCGCTCCTTCCGAATATTTATCGGAACCCCAAAGCCGCCACTCACACCGAGATCAAAATGGAGCCGATTCTTGCATATCTTCGATTCAGGTACGGCATGGAACCAGATCCTAGGCCCTTTACCGTCTGGATCGACAATCGAATCAGGTTCTTCAGTTAGTTCCTCTTTTGGAACTCCCATACTCGCGTAGTAATCTACCCAAGATGGGAATCCCTTGGGCGGAGGTTCCAATACATACCCTAACGCTTGGCACCAGAACTCAACTAGGCGTGCAGGATCTTTAGCATCAATAACAATTTGAAATCTCCTCAACAGTTTTCCCGTTCTCCAATTCGCCTCTGCGAGTCATCAGTCTTTTAAATTTCTCCGGCGTGTCATGATCTCGACAATACGCGATGTGGTAATGTCTGATGACGATGACTTTGAAATTTGTTATCGACAACGGCGCCTCACGTGAGTAAAGCGCCTCGCAACCTCTTGGGCTCAAAGCTTACATCTATTGCAGGCATCACTATCACCTTTGACCGGATTCCTTGATTTGGTATAACTCCGCTCCTCTTTTGTTGTATAGGAAATCAAATGATCGTTTGACAGCAGCTCTGAACACGATTTCTGCCCGATTGTGCAGCGACCTGCGGAATCTAGAAAACAGCACATAGCCACATATAATATTCGGAATTTCTCACCGACCTGTTGATCCGATGTCCTCAACCGAAAGTGAAAAAGTGAAGAAGAACAAAGCGATAGTACTGCGCTTCATCGAAGAAGTTCAGAGCCAGCACAAACTCGATGTTGCAGACGTGTTGATGGACCGAAACATGGTCGACCACTACTTTGAAATGCGGGGACTACCAGAGCCAGCCGACGCCGTCAAAGCTTTCAAGGAGTTCTACTCCAAGAACATTCTCTCAGCATTCCCCGACGCCAAAGCGGTCGTTCACGAAATGGTCGCTGAAGGCGACCTAGTTGCAACCTACAAGACTACTCACGTTACTCATACGGGCGAATTCAGGGGGATCGCACCAACTGGTAAGGAGGGTGACATCCAAATCATGGACATATTTCGCATTGCGGAAGAGAAGAAGGTCGAACACTGGGGCATAGTCGACTTTACGAGCATAACGCGGAAGATTTCTTCATAGCGTCACGGTGTGGAGTGGAATTCAGAGGGCCTCGTTCTTTCAACCCTCTCACAACTACATTGCTTCCTTTACTCCCTCTAGCGTATCTTGAAAAGTACCAAGGGGATGAACTTCCCGTTGAATCCACATATTCATTGGCGCGTTGAAGAAGATCTCGCCCATCTCTTCTACACTCTGGACTTCAAGAATGTAGCAGAGCGCACTGACATCAAGGAAAGGACCACCACCTGCGATCTTGCCCTCCTTTTGCAGCTTGATCTTGTATTCAAAATCGCTTTGCCACATACTCATCATCACTTTTCCCTCAGTCGAATTCATGGACACCGGAGGTACTCCTGCTGGTTTTTCAATAACGAGAAACTTGGACATGGGTCTTATCTTCGACCACCAAATCAATTATCTCTTTCTATTCACTCTACCGGTCATCCAAAGAGCACTAAGATTGCATTCCCCACTCTCGTCACCATTACGAAAGGGCAAATACAGATCCGATGCACAAAAGGTTGGTGCACTCCTGGGGCTCAGGACATGCCAGACCTGCTTCACGTGGCCTTAAGTTATCACGATCTTGAAAAAGCCAAAGAGATATGTAGTTCGTAATCCATCCAACTTTGGAATGTCCAGCGAGAAAAGAATCACTCAAGAGCTAACCCTTGGCGAAGTGTTCTCCAGGACCTTTGAGCTTTATCGACTAGACTTCTCAAAGTACATAATTCTTTTCGTGGTGGTGGAGGCTATTGTCGGAATCCTGACCACGCTGGTGCGGGGTGCGATCGTCCTGCCACCGGCACTTCCTGCTAACGCGACTCCGCAGGAAATAATCAGTTGGGCACCAGGGTACTTCTCAGCTCAAGCCGCGCTAATTGCCTTGAGCGCGATCGTAACGCTGGTGTTCTACCCAATATCTATTGGGAGTGCAGTCAAGATCGCGTCGGATGGGATTGTTACGGGACGCGCAGACCTCGCGGCGTCGGTTCGATCCGCCGTTTCAAGAATAGTCTGGCTTTGGGTGGTGGGCATTGTAGTCGGCATCATCGTAATCTTGGGATTTATCGCCCTCTTCGTTCCAGGAGTTATACTGGCGATAATGTTCTCACTCGTCCTTCCAGCACTGATAATCGAAGGGACAGGCTTCGGTAGCATGAGCAGAAGTCGACAGCTCGTCAGCCACAGGTGGCTGAAGACCCTGGTTTTGTTCATTATCTTTGGAATAATCATTGGGATAGCGTCCGCGATCGTTAGTGCAATCAGCGCCCCCTTCGGGGTCGCAAGCACAATCGTCAGCAGCATCCTCTCCGCGTTTTACCTCCCGTTAATCCCGATAATGCTGACCGTCTACTACTACTCGAACTCGGCTCGGATAACACCGCTCATAAGCCAGCCGCCACCGGCTCCGGGAACGGCGCCCGAAGCTGCGCTGAGGTTCTGTCCGAACTGTGGAGCCCAGATCTCCTCCACAACGATGTTCTGCCCAGCGTGCGGCACAAGGCAGCCTGCTTGAGCTGTCCTTCCCGGCCGAACTGCTCACTACGAAGAGGAACCTACGATGAGTTGAGATGTGCTAGAGAGTGCAACGTGGGTTCTGGGGAACGCTGAAGAAAGACATCGGAATCCTCGGAAATTTCGTGTATGGCGACTCATCTAAACGAATTTACTTCACGCTTCTAAGAATATTCATTAAGACAAGCCGAACCTGAGGAAATGGTGGGGAAAACGTTTGGCCGTTCACTACGACCCCGAAGAAACGGAATTGAAGTCAGCAGAAAAATTCGTCTCATTCAGAGACAAGGACGTTCTCGAAATAGGTTGCGGAGAAGGTCGCTTCACCTCAAAATATTTTGAAAGGACAAAGAGCACAATTGCTATAGACTCTGATCCAGACGCGATCCGAAAAGCCGAAAGCTCCTCCAAAGTTTCTCCCTCATACCTCAATCATGGAAGAATAAGGTTTCAGGAAGGCGATGCAGAGGAGCTTGAATTTCAATCCGAATCCTTTGACGTCGTGATCTTCAGTTGGTCTTTGTGTTGCTTAGGCGATCCTCTAAAATCATTGAGAGAAGCGCACAGAGTCTTAAGGTCGCAATGCAAGATCCTCGATCTGATGCCCGACGCCGTCCCATCATTTGAGACGGCAACGATCCAGAAGATCGGGGGAAAAGATGCGATATATCAAGGAGGCCTCACTGGCTTTAGAGCTCTCGTTGACTCCGTCCAAGAGGGATTGTTCGTCCCGTTTGACGAGCAAAGGGTTACTTTTCACACTTACTTTGACAATATGGCCGATTTCATCGGGTGGCTTCCAAGTAAGCTCGGGCCTTTTACACAGTAGGAGTTCAAATCAATATCTGGAGAGTCCTTAGAAGCGATCAAAAATTACGCTTCGACCTATTTATCAATTCAAGATGGAGGAGGATTTCTAGTGAAGGACGCGCTAACTGTGTCGAGATCGACCAAGCATAAACAAAAAATGCAACATGCCAAGGAGCATCTTCGCGTGCTTCAGAGGCTACAGGACAGGATCGACAAAGTGAAAATTGAATCTTCTCTGCTTTTAGAAGCCGGAGGTGCCCTGGCGTTGGCGTTTAACAAGCAACACTCACCGAAACTGGACAAGATGAATTGAGACTTGGTGCGAGACTCGTTACGACCCCAACTAGGGCAAGTCCGAGTTCCTGTTCCAGCAGAACCGGGAATCTCGCTCGTCGAGAGTCAGAAAGCAAAGGATTTTTTTAATGGGCCTGCCCCATCACAAGAACAGGCCTATGCCCAATGGACAAGCACGGCAAGATGATCAGAAACAAAAGCCAGACGCCTTCGCCAAGCTTTCCAAATGCTCCTAGACGGCAACAAAAAAATACGGCGTGCTTTTCATGTTGCCTAGGGACGAAGAGTGGCTACAATGACCGAAAAGAACAACTCGAAAGCTCGCGATTATACTCAAGATACTCGTCGGTCTTTCTAGATTCGTCCAATGTCAAAGAGTGCGAACTTCCGCCCAGGCCAGATCATTAGTTCAGATCCCCGCTAACATCAAAGGGCAGAGACTCTGGACTAAAGTGCCAAATATTTCATCTGTTTCGTCGCTTTCATCGCGTACTTCTGAATGAATCTCCTTCTAGCAGTCTGCGCAGGCTGTAAATCCTAGCTACTCGTGTGAGTGTAAAGTATGCAATTAACCGAACCCCTCGAATTGGACATTTTGAGCCGAGATCGGGATACCCCCTCGGCTGTCGAGAGGCATTCTCAAAACGTTACACCGATTCTTCGGCGCTAATCTCGGGATACTTTTTCGACAATTCCTCACAGACGCGCTTTATGTGCGGAACCACGACTTGCCGCATGTACATTCTGTAATCTTTTTGATTCAAGCTCGTCCTCTCCTTGTTCTTGATAGTGGCCCACATGAGCGTTGCGATTAAATCCCCTACCAAGCTGGAATCCGTTTCGTCAATCAATCAAAAATTCTCGCCGAATAGCTCTTCTCCGGTCCGTTCCTGCCATGGTATGCGTCGCCCTAACCTTTTCATACTTGGGCGCTCTTTTGATGATCACAACTCAACACTGCAAGAAACTGTACTTCGCGAACTCGACTGCCTGCGCGAGATCGACGGGGCCCTCTCTTGGCACCTGGAACGTCTCAGTGATCCGATTCACTATCTGCTCTTCCAGAAAGCGGAATCCTTCTTCCCCTAGAATTGCCTTGAGACCCTCTAAGACGTCAAGCGGTCTTCGCTGAAATTGCTCTTTTGGAAGATTACGCGTCGCCTGTACCGCGTAGTAGAGGGTTGATACTGTTGGCCCGCCGAGAGATAAAGTCAATGCTTTGTCTATGCTATCGAACAGGGTTGCGTTGAATCCCTTTTCGTAGACTGCGCGCAAATTCCTTCACCTTTCCATGTAAGGGAAAGAAACATTCCTTAGTTTCTAAAAGAGTTCTTTCCGTTTTGCATGAAATCTTCTAGCGCAACTCTCTAATCGGGTATTCCGGAACTAGTCATACTTCTCCCCCAAGACAGGTGAACACGAGCCCTAATCCAACACTCTTAATGCGGGAAAAATATGTGGGAATGCTTCGAGGACATCGGTAGTTCTTTTTTCTGGATTACAATTAGCGTCATGGAGACGACTCGATCAAATGGTCGGGTCAGGCCTTCCCTAACTTCGACATCCAACGGAGACAAAATCCTATGGCCTCAAGGAGTTTGAGTTGTACGACCCCTTCGGAAATCCGCTTTTTTATGCAGAACCCCCTTACACATTAACTAACCAAAGTATTTCCGGTCTCCATTCGTTGCCGTTCAGATGCTCTTGACATGGAGAAAGGCTAGCTTTGCGTTTCGGGTCTACTCACCAAAAGGTGGCGTACGTAATCTCGTCAACTTGAAGCCCGCTTTCCCTTAGATAATTGATCCAGTTTTGAAACCTTTCGTGTTTGGACCCCGTCTGGTCGGCCATACTTATTCAAAACCTACGTCGATTCCGTCCTCGGCTTGAAAGACTTTAAGCTCAAAGTTGAGGGCAAAGGACCAAACAGCTTAGTGCAAGCCAATGAATATTCAACCAGAACATTACGATTCGGACTGTAACATGCGATTGTTAACGAATTCTCTTCCTGTCGTCAGGTGCGATCCAAACAATTCTACCATCTTCTGCATTGACTAGAATCTTGCCCTCTCTTTGAAGTGCCTGCAGAGCACTGTCCAGATGCCAATTCGTGACCGAAACCCCCACACGCTTTTGAAGTTCATCTCTAGTGGGATGATCATCTAGTTTGTCTTTGAGAGCCTTTTCGACGAACCTTTTTGTGACAATGATCGCCGAAATCGAAGAGCCACTTACCTGGCTGATTTTATGGTGCCCCAATACGTTCGTCATCCAGGAATCCTTCTCCTAGTCTTCGTCTCCGGGAATCGGTATGCCCCTTTTCTTGAGTGCTTGTTCCAATGCGACTACTCTGAGTTTCAACGAGTAAGTATCTGGCATGTTTTGAGCGCTCAGCATTGTTGTGCCTATGGTTATCGTTGTGACTCCCACCAAGGAGACTACGGCCCCTATCGCAAAGTAAGGATTAAGGCGTAATGGGCCGAGGAAGGTGGAATTTAGCATGTAGTCGTATATCATGAAGCCGATTCCGACCAGCACTATGATTCCACCGAAGATTGCGATGCCCTTCTGCATTGTGCGATAGGATCAACCCGCTGCTGAATTTAGCAAGTAGTCCATTACCAACCGAGTGGTAATTCTACAGCACTCAAGCATTTTTCTTTTGTGGATTTGGAATATTCTTAGTTTGTGTAGCAGCAATGTGGCAATGGACCTGTGATAGACAAGCCCTAATCTGAACCCAACATTTTGCTCCTGACACCTGTACGATTTGTTTTTGGTATTTCTGCTTCATATTTTCGCTCCTTCTTGCTCATTAACGTTAATCGCGCCTATCCCTGAGCTAGGACACGGAATAAATGGTGGAGGTCTAGAGATCTTGGGCGATTCGGCTCTTGTCTTGGTTGGTTTATCAGCCGTTTTGTTGTTTGCTACGATCGCTACATTGAAGGTGGCCGAATTATGAGTCTTACATCCAAGACGAGAATTCCTCTGTCGTTTGGCGGCAAAAAGGAGCCATTATTCTGAAACAGTTGACATTTTGACTTGCTTCTTCTTTAATGCGCTACTCACTCCATCCAGAGAACTCGGTTCAAAAGCTGATTCCAAAGGCTAGAAGTTAGATACTGGTCTTGCGCCATTTGTGATTAAATCCAAATCGGGCTTGTTATTGATCCATGCGTTAAGATAGGCTGGTTCTTCTTTACAAGGATTCGGAAACAAGTTGGTATGAGAGGAGATCCCTCGCTTACTATTTCCCCGAATCAGACGAAACACAGGAGGACATTTATTCTCCCAACGCGTGAAAGTTCGTAATAATATGATCAAGGAGGATCACGGCAAGCGCTTCACACCGGGCGAGCTTCGAAGCCTGCGCCGGCTAAAGGATCCCCACGGAATCCAACGGTTTCTTAATGACCTGCCATATCATCACGCTAATACGGCTTGGTCGCCTAGGCGCGTGTTGCTCCAAAAAACAGCACATTGCTTGGAGGGGGCAATCTTTGCAGCCGCAGCGCTCCGGATCAACGGCTACCCGCCACTCATAATTGATTTTGAAGCAAAGTGCGATACTGACCACGTCCTAGCAGTATTTCTCACAGACGGCCATTGGGGCGCGATTGCAAAATCAAACTTTTCGGGCCTCCGATACCGCGAACCAGTTTACAGGTCGCTCAGGGAACTAGCGATAAGTTACTTCGAAGATTACTTCAACTTGCGAGGCGAGAGGACTTTACGCAGATATTCGGCGCATGTGAATCTGAAGAGGTTTGACCACCTAAACTGGATGACAACAGGAGAGCCAGTCTGGTTCATACCTGAGTACCTGACGAAGATTCATCATTATCCCCTGATCTCAAAGGCCCAAATCCAGCGCTTGCATCGCGTCGATAAAAACTCCTTCCAAGCTGGGCTCGTGGGACAATCCAGGAAAGGAGGTCAGAAGTTGGGTCCAACTTGAATGAATATCCTGTTCAATAATTAGTCAGCGTTCCTAAGGTGTACGGCAAGTTCAATCGCTCCCTCATCGACAGCTTCTCACAAACCAGAAAGTTCCACTATGTGGCCCTGATGAGCTAACTACGGACTGAAAATGATCGTATCTTGACAGAATACGTTGCGATACATGTTTCGAATTCCGATGAAGCACCCTTGAGCAGAGATCCAAGTCCCTGCAGACACTCTTTAAGACTCTTGCGCCTAGCTTGCGCGTGATCCGCTTTCCAATCCGTACTTCGACTTCACAAACGTTTCATCAACTACTTTCTCTCATGCACTTGTCAAGGTTGAAAGTTTCTTGAGATGGCAGTGGCACTTTGGGATTGGCCTCGCGCTTGCCTCGTACGGATCTATCAGTGTATTGTTACTGTATTTACCCGGACTATGTGGCGTCAATATGGCAGCTGGCCTTTCGTCTTGCACAAACAATTTTGACTTTCAACTGTTGTCAGTTGGGTCGATCCTCGGTTTTCTTTCGGCTGCAGAATTCGGCCTAGCAGTCAAGGGGCATAAGGAAATGTTTCCGACTATTGAGACCAATTCTCAGATCGCGTTGCGCATGTGGGGGACTATTGCGGCGCTGGTTGGTTCGCTTGTCGCTGTCTGGGGATTCGTTCAAATGAGCAGCATATCGGCAGGTTGTTCAGTTCTTGTTTGCTTCTCACTCAGCGCTTGGAACTCGTTTTCGCCCCGGCTCTTTGGCGGGCTCGGAGTCGTAGTGTCTGGCGTGACATTGATCCTCGTATCCAGATTCCTCATGAAGATACAACCGGTCACTTGCGCGACTCCCAAATTATTTGCTTCGTGATTTTGACTTGCGCCTGCTTTGTGCATAATCTGGATTCCCGAACAATGAGCACGCTTTCCTTCATTGTCTTCGGAAAAATGAGGTCGGGGATTATCGTCAGCGGCAATTCTGACATGTATTCGGGCAACAAGTGAGATACAAAGACTGCCGTTTCGTGGTATGCATCGGCTCAAGCCAGTCGCTCGTTCCGCCAGGCTTCCATTACTTCGCTATCAAGTACACTTATGCCAAGGTTGTCTTCCTGAACACGCTCGAACCACGAGCGCTCTTGCTCGATGCGGAACAGTCTCTCATGCTGCTGGTGCAACCGAGTCCTCATTTGTTGGAGATGTGTCTCAACCAGCCCGCCGGGATTGTGTTGATACCAATAGGCAAGGGCCGAAAGGATCGTTCTTCTTAATCGCTCGGCATCTCTAAGTCGTAAGGAATAGGACTTTACATCCTCTGGCATTAGATTTTACTTGGGACGCTTCTTTTTGATATTCTCTGCGAATTTCGTATCCGGATGGGAGCTAGCGATCCAAGCGAGGAGTTTAGAATAGAGGATTTCTGCGCTTGGATCTACCTAGCTTGGATGATCTATGCGAGATACGTTTGCATTCCCGAAAAGGAATCCCTATACAACAAAAACTCGCTTACCAGATTTGGAACTTCAGGCACTCCATTTTTCGTCCTATGGTTTAAACGGCTTCCTTCCTAATTGGGATCTGCTTTTCAAGAACCTCAAAAGCATGCCTAAAGTCCTCAATTATATCTTCAGTTGCTTCTATGCCAACGGAGAATCTAATGAGGCCGTCTGTGATTCCCAGTTTCTGCCTATCTGCAGGCGACATTCCGGAGTGTGATGTGGTCGCAGGTATCGTAATCAGACTTTCAACTCCCCCAAGACTGGGAGCAACTATGGGAATCGTTACATTTCTGATGAAGAGGTCCGCCGCCTCCTTTCCACCTTTGAGCTCAAAACTCAAAACTCCACCGCAGCCCTGGAACAGTTCGCCTGCGCGTCGATGCTGTGGATGCCTGTCGAGTCCAGGATAGTTTACTTTGGCGACTCCTTCGCGCGTTGAAAGGTACGCGGCTATTTTCATTGCGCTTTCATTTTGGTATCTAACACGGAGCGCAAGAGTCTTCATGCCTCTGTGGAGGAGGAAGCAAGCGTGCGGGTCAAGGCTGCCGCCGAGGTGATCAAGCAGGCGTTTTATCTTGCGGATCAGCTCTCCCCGTCCGATGATCGCCCCTGCCACAATGTCAGAATGGCCGTTCAGATACTTTGTCGCGCTATGTAGTGAGAGATCAAACCCCTGCTCCGGAGGTCGAAAGTTCATGGGGCTTGCAAATGTATTGTCAATTATGGAGATCAGATTGTGCGACTTGGAAAACTCTACCACTCCCCTCAGGTCGGCTATCTCCAAAAGCGGATTCGTCATAGTCTCGACATAGATCGCTTTGGTGTTCGGTCTCAGCTTTTCCTCCCATGATCGCCTATTATTACCGTTGAAGAAGTCGTATGTGATGCCAAATTGTGGCAGATCCTTTGTCACAAAATCGTGTGTCCCGCCGTACAAACAATCTTGCACGAGAAGGTGATCACCTTTGGAAAGCACTCCGAGCAGGGCAGTCGAAATGGCAGCCATTCCACTCGCGGTCACGAGTGCATCCTCCGCGCCCTCGAGAATTGCAAGCTTCTTGTGCAAGGCGAGATGATTTGGGGTATTGTTTAGACGAATGTACCTGATATCATGATAACTTCCCTCGCCCGAAGTTTCAAACATCGCAGATTGAAAAATTGGTATGCTGACAGAACCTAGAATCCGAGGTACCGGTTCACCTGAATGAATGATCTTAGTTTCGATACGCTTGAAATAGTCCCGTTCCTTCTCCGTTGACATCAGAATTGCACTCGAAGTTCCAAGGAGCTGTGCTTCTATTATGCGTTCTGTCTGAAAATGCGGAGCAAGAATTAAGGGAATTGAAGTCTTTGCAAAGTCACCGCTTCGTAATCCCGTCGGCTGTCAAGACAATCCAGTAAATGAAAAGATAATCTTTGCGTTTTCTTCAGTATGAAGGAAGCTGGTCTGGCAGAATTATCGTAAAGTTGTTTTGGTAGAGGTAGGCCATATCCTGATCAAAAGCTGTGGTGTTTGTGTAAAACGGAGTGCAACAAGGCACGTGATCGTTGACATTGTGGTAGAACACGCCGATTACGTTTGTAGAAATAGTTTGATTTACGATAGATTCGAAATAAGATAGACTTTGCTTTGGATTGCCGAACGCGTCCATGTCATACCAAGTTGGTTGCTTCACTAGCGAGAAAGTTGTTATCGGGTAAATTTCAGAAAAGCCTGAAGCATAAATGTAATCAGCTACAGTTTGGTTCGAGGCTCCTTGTGCGCTGGGGTCTACGAATACTGGAACGAACGTCATGTTGTGGGAGAACAAGTTCTGTCTTGACTGGTAAATCTGAAAGTTCAGTCCAGCGCACGACTGAGAATTTAGGTCCTTATGCGTAGCAGAGTGATCGGCTATTTCAAAGCCGTTCTGGTAAAGCCACTCCATCTCGGGCCACGACATCGTCGCCCATGGATAAGCGAGGGGGTATCCCGTCTGGTTGTTGTTGTTTATCGCGGATGTTATCGCCAGGAAGAGAGCCTTGAAATGGTATTTCGTTAGGACGGGCAGCGCATTGAGCCACTGCGACTGGAGAGTGTCATCAAACCTCAGGACTATGTATCTTTGAGATGAATTTAGCGAGGAGATCTCTGGGCCCAGGTTGTATCCCCCCGTAGGAATCGGCTTTGGCAAGGTGCAACCTGAGATCGCGGTTGGGAGCGTTTGAGTGAGCGAGATTGAGGTCCAAGATTCTGTTGTTGAGTCTTCTGTCGTTGTAGAATAGGTTGTAATGTAAGAGGAAGAGTACTGTTCAGAGTATGACTGCGTTGAAGAAGAGGATATCCAAGAAGATGAAGTCCCAGGACCTCCGGTATATGATTGAGTGAGAATAGTGGAGGCCAACGTGGTGGATGCCTCCACGCTTGTCATTGAAGAGAAATTGCCATTATTACCAACGTCAGTACTTCTTAAAGATCCGGCTGCCGTCGCCGCACCGACTGCGATGATGATGATCGACAGCAAGATAACCAATAAGATTCCCGGTCCTTTAAGCCGTGCTTGGATTTTGCGTTTCAAGATTCTACGCTCGTTGGAATCCGACGTTTTGAGAAACGGTGGATTTCTCACACTTTCGTTGACTTTATGTAATCAACCGTTCCGAAACAAGTGTACAGAGGAGTTGCCTCTGCGGGTTCCCACAGAATTGAGCCGGAAGTCCCCTTCCTTAGAAGAGTAATCCAGATCAGGGACTCTGACGGGAATGAACAGGGAAAGACCAGCTCCAACAACGAGGCAATCAGGATTGCACTTGTGGAAGTCATGGCGCGAAATGGAGATCCTGCCGCGACGAACATGGCGCTTGGAATACCATTCTACAGGTTGTTTTCTGTACAGGGTTACCTCCGACGGCGCCGGTCATTGTATCGCAGCCGCCACAAAAGAAAGCTGAGGAAGGTTAGCAATACCTTCATACCATCCTCTTTCTTACCTTCAGAGTGAGATTGTGGATTGAGCTCGGGAGGCAAGTTTTCAGATTCTCCTCTCGCCCCGCCGAACAGTTGCAGATTGCCTTCTCAGGATTCAGAGGGTATAAAGAAAGAGAACTCATAATGGAGGGCGATGCCCTAGTCAGGGGCGTCAATGCGACGAATCTGAGGAAGGCTCAAGAGAAAATTCGCTTCGTAGAGCAGAAGATAGTCGAGGTCGACCCATTTGATGGCAGGATCTCTCAAATCGAGACACTTCTGTCCAGACTTAGAACGATAACCGAAGAGGTGACGTCCGCACCTGCAGGAGCTTTGAGTTACTATGCGAGATTCAACTTCGGGCTCGAAGAGCTACAGTCGCTCGTGGACTATGATCTTTCCATGTACGAATCATCAAACAAGACACTCGCTTCAATAAACGAGAACCTGGACGCTCAAGCGATCACAGATCAAACAAACGAAATTCAAGATCAGTTGTTAGAGCAAAACAAGATGTTTCTGCCCCCTCAGCCAAGATAATGAAAGGGATATTAATTGTGCGCCTCTTGTTGCAAATGTTCAAGGTAACGCTGCAGAATAGAATTCACCTTCCTACCTTCTCTAGAAGCCGCACGGGCCTCTGAAATTAACGGTGAGCAAATCAAACACGACTTTCGTTTGGCTTGGAGCACTGCCCTCTTCACGGCGATCTCCGAATAGGCTTCTGTCGTAGTTTCTCTTTCACACCTTGTGGAAGCAGCCTCCTGCTATAAAACGCGTAGGTCTGTAGAAATAGACCTCAATAGCCAAGAAGAGAAAATTGTGAATACTCTCCCTAATTTGATGACAAAGTGTGGCTCTTTCACTCGAAGATAGAAGTGATTTGCCGTTTGTCCTTTACAAGGTGAGTAGAAGGTACAATACCAAAAGTATCGCGATCGCAAAGACGGACGAACTAATGATTGCCTCAGTACCCGAGCTAGGCTCAAAGATACCAGCTTTTATTCTTCTTTGGTTCAGCATGAATCTTCTGAGGGCTAGTAGCTCCATGAGCCCACCCGCGATAACAAGAGCAATTCCAATGATTGAAGAGAAGTGAAATGTGGTATCCGGTTGGGATGAGGGGACAAGCTCTCGGACGATTAATCCAAATTTCGCGACGACAAATCCAAGAGCAATTATCGCAATCCCGGTTCTTAGCCACGCAAGATAGGTCCTTTCGTTTGCAAGATGATCTGTCACCCTACTACTTTTCTCTTCCAATTTGGAATTGCATTCACCTTCAAAGGTCGCGGCAGAATAATGCTTCTTTGAGTGGAGAAGCTACAAAAACAGTTTCTATTTTCTCTTCGGGAAAAAGGTCTCCAAGGCGAAATATGCCGCCCCGAACAAACCTGCTATGATGGACGCACCCGCTATTACTAGCAGCCCTTCTCGCTCTCCACTAACCAACACAAGGGATATCCCAAAGAGATCTAGGGCAAGGGCGATTAGAGAGACCGTAGTGGGCTTGTCGAGCCCCAACATCCCCTTTCGAGGTGGTCGCGAGGGGATGAACACTTCCGAAGCTGTGGATAGACTATCCGAAGCCCTGCTCCTCGAATATCGTTGCAATACTCGATAGAAGAACAAAGCTCCGGCTGCCGAAACGGAGATCACAGCTACTGATAGTATGATTCCTATATCGGTTAGGACAACGACCGGGCCCTGGGTGTCGTAAAATCTTTGCCAAGCCCACGGGAAATACGAAGTCGTATTGTCGATCGTTTCAAAGACGTAGAAGAAATAAAGCGTGTAGGCAAGAATAAGGATTCCCAGAAGGAAAGATAGGACGAAGGAAATGAACCTCGCGTAAAGTATTCTCTTATTCGTTGGTTCCAGCAATCTAGACCTTAGTGAAACTCTGCTCAAAGCGAATCTCTTTTTCTGATATTATAACTGGCGGACAAATTACCGGAGATTTAATGTTACCCTATAGATTGGACGGGCATATCCTTTCGAGTCCCCCTCCATGCCTTCAACTTCTGGCCGGAACGGGAACATCCGATTCTTGTACGCTCAGGGGGTCCCCAGATTCAATAGAACGCTTGGCAGTTTCAAGGACTCTGATGCTTTGTAGCCCTTCCTCGGCTGGAACGGGAGGCGCTGTGCTTTCACACGCGACGTAGGACAGAAGTCTCGTGATAAGAACGTAGAAAGTTCGCTTGCATGGCGTAACGGTACCGTAAGAAGATTTCCAAGCTCTCTTCCATAGACGAATCCTCCACCTTGCGGCTGGAATAGACAGATCGTCCCAGAGCCTTTGCAGGTGAAATGGCAAATTGCGATTTCTAGCGGGAGGGGCACGCATAATCATATCGTCAAAGAGGTCTACGTCAAACCGATCTCCGTCATCTGTCAGAATCTGGAGCTCAAGAACGAGGGCGTTTGCAAATCGCTCGTACTCCGCAAAACCCTCCCGTTCATCTTCGCTTCTAGTCAGAAACGAGATCGAATCATATACCTGACTCCTGGTTTTTTCGCAACTGCATAAACGGTTTGAATTCTCCCGAGAAAATGTTCCAGCATGTACACGTGGTGAACCATGGCCTCCCAAAGGACGCCTCCGGTCTCTTCAGTTAAAATCCAGTTTGGACGTATCTTGTTGTATATGAAAAAGTGTGAAAAGCGCATTCGCGAAACTGAAGCACCCTCTTGTTGGATTATATTCTTCGTCTCCAGGACGCAATTATAGAACCGTTTGTTGTGGTTCACGTAGAGGCAACGCCCTCTTGTTCTGGACGCGGCTATCATTTCAGGGCAATCACTCGATGAAAGCGACATTGGTTTCTCTACCAGAACATCATGCCCCGATTCTAGCGCCTGGATTGTATGAGCGGCGTGCGTAGGAGTAGGCGTTACAATGTCAACGAGATCGAGATCTAGCTTTAGTAGCTGATCGGCTCGGGTGAAGAACTGTTTGGCCCCATAACTCTTTGCAACCTTTTCAGCAAGGGCTTCCTGAATGTCACAGACCGCCGCAAGCTCGACATTCTTAGTGTGCGCGTACACCCGTAGATGGTGCTTCGAGTTTCTGCCGCATCCGACGACTCCCACCTTCAACGTCTTCTTGAAGGAAGGATCGATTTGCAAGGTGTCCACAGGACGTCGTGCCAGTCCGCCAACTAAGTAAAGGGCAATATAAGCCAGGTGTCGATTTCCATTTTTTTGCTATAAGCGTCATTTCTCGAAGAACTATCTGATGTTCTGATTTTTCTCACTTACGCTCACAGAAATTTTTGCGTGAAAACCTCCGCGCCCAGCTTCGGGGCATGCTAGAAGCCAACGTCGTGTGATTTTGCAGAATTCCTAAGTGTGTGTCGTAGCTATTAGCGAATGATGAAAAAAGAACTCATCGACAAAAAGTAATTTATTCATTCGAGAACCGAGGTCTCTAAAGGAGAGCGTTAAAGCGAAATTTGGCCCCCATCCTCTTCTTTCTGGTGCTAGCACTTTCTTCCCTTGCAGCTGGTTTCGTGGGGTCTCTGCTTGGACTCGGAGGAGGCGTAATCATCGTCCCCGTACTGACCCTTGCTTTTGGCGTTCCTCCAATTTTAGCTATCGGCGCAAGCATAGTCTCAGTCATTGCGACATCAAGTGGATCAGCCTCGACTTACGTCAAAGACAAGGTGACAAATCTGAGAATTGGGATGTTTCTGGAGATCGCCACCACAACCGGCGCGATAACTGGCGCTATCCTGACCCTATCTCTCGAAAAGGCCAATCTTGAGAACGTAATTTATGTCGTTTTCGGCATTGTTCTTCTCTTTTCTGTTCTTCCATTGGTGAAGCAGATTGGAGAGGAACTTCCACCCAAAGATGTCAAACCAGATGAGATAAGCAAAAGACTGGAGCTCAACGGCGAGTACTATGACCGCGTCCTCGCGACGGACGTTCGGTACAGTGCGACCCGCTCCCCGCTCGCGCTCGGGATAATGTATGTCGCCGGCATGATTTCTGGACTCTTGGGAATCGGTAGCGGGGTCCTCAAGGTCATCGCTATGGATGTTGGAATGAAACTTCCCATGAAGGTTTCTTCCACCACCAGCAACTTCATGATAGGCGTTACCGCCGCGGCCAGCACTGGAATATTCTATCTTGGCGGGGACATCAACCCTTTCATCGCCGCCCCAGTCGTCATCGGTGTCGTGCTGGGGTCACTACTTGGAACTAGAGCCCTGATGCGCCTCACTAACAAATCCGTAAGGAGATTGTTCATTCCGGTCCTAGTAGTCCTTGCAATTGAAATGCTAATTCACGGGATCTAGTGCTCAAATAAGAAATCAGATGTGGTGGGGCATTTGACCGATAAGGGACCGGAACACTTTGACTTCAACTCGATAATTGGAAATGTGCTCAGGTACGGGGTCATCGTCTCCTTCGTAATCATCTTGATTGGCTCCGTGCTACTCTTTTACGAAGGGAGCACAGGGTACTACACCCTCGGCAGCGCGCAAGATCTTTTCCAAAGACACAACAAATTCTTGATAGGCCTCGTTCCGACGATTCAGGGCATAGCACTTGCAAAGCCCTATGCCATAATTGAACTCGGGCTGATTGTGCTACTTGCTACTCCTATAGCGAGAGTGGCGATCTCGATATTTCTTTTTGCAAGTGAGCGTAGGTACATTCTCGCAGCGATAACCTGCGCGGTTCTAACGATTCTTCTCACAAGCATGTTTCTGATAGGTCCAATGCTTGCCTGAATTGACAAGCAAAGAAATATGGGGTCACGAGATTAACAGCTTTGCTCCCCTCGTTTTGGAAAAAAACTCGAATCCATAGGTTAGGGCATGTAAAGTATGACAGAGTACGATGAAACCATAAGGCAGTTTAAACTACGTCATATGATACTTCTCGACACTTGTCGAGTTTCATAGCTCGTACCCCCCTAGAGGGGGTACGTAACGGTGCTATCATGGTATTTAAAGCGGGAAACCGTGAGCAATGAAGCCTTCAGTTTAGCTATGAGGAAGGTATTAGGGCGCCAGTTGGATTTTCGGATTTTCGAGGATGTTTTGGAAATTCCGCCGCGGACTTGTAACAGGTTGTGGGAAGAGAATCTGCAGCTAGGAATTCAGTGGAATGACGGTGGAGTTCACAAATATTGTATCGTCCCGCAGTATTATTAGGCGATAATCAGCACATCCCTTTGTCATCATATAAATTCTCGACCCAATTTATACGCCCCATCAGGAGTCTTCAAACGGGCGTGAAGAAGAATGCCGCGCGTGCTGCGATACATCGTCCATGCTTCCTAAACTGTTCAGAGGAGGACATTCCACTCCACTCATCTTTAGACTTCGACTGTTGTCCAGAAAGAGCTATCGTACCCCCGAGAGGAGGGTACAGAACGGAGATAACTCGCCATATAAAGCAGGAAACGATAAAGCCAAAGAGGATGAAATGTTAGTGCGGTAGTGCGAGCGAGTGCTTTTTCAGTATTTCAACTCCCCTTCATCGCTTTTTCTTGCAGCTTATCTATCTGCGTCTGCGTGATTTCGGCGAACTTGTTGCACCAGTCTCGCCCAGTAACGATTAGCTCGAATTTCTTCAAGTTGGGTTCTAGGCACTTGCCATTCGAGAGAATATCCGCGTTTAGTGGATCCGCAGGAAGGAACCACTTGCAAGATAAACAGTTCTCAGATTGCCAAGTGATCCTTTTCAGACTCTGTTCCGATTGTTGTTCCTTCTCCTGACTCAATCTATCAGTTGATCGCCACTCTTTCTGTTAGTGAAGGGTGCCTCATTTTGATAAGTTTTTCACGGAAGACCAGAGCAAGAAAGAATAGCAGAGTGTCATGATGGCCGAATTCTCCGTGTATTCCAATGAACCAGATTGGGCAACGAATCATCCTTTTTCAATGAATCATGAATAATCAATCTAGACGAGAGCCAAGAAAACACTCTCGAGTTCCAGATCGAAGATAAATCGATATTGACGTTGCACAATACTAGATAATCACGATTCCACATCATTTTCCGAGGACAAAACACAAGGGGTGTTGAGAGTCATACTATGCCAAGAAAGAGAAAAGGCAGCGCTGGCGGGAAAGGACACCGACACTCGTCCAAAGCGAAGAGGGAAGCACAGCATATCGAGAGGTCCGAGAGAAACCGAGGCATGAGTCCAAGACGTTCAAAACAGATTGCCTGGGCAACTGTTCACAAAGACATGCCACATGAGAAACGTGAAGAGAAAGAGAGTTGAGGGAATAAATCGATGGTCGCAAGCTGTAGCGAAATTAGGAAAGAATACTATCCCGATGAGGCACAAGCAAGAAGGAACAGGCGCCAATCCGCCGAAAATGCGGCTAGGACAAGGAAGCGAAGAGGGACCCAGTGGCGCCACGGTCGAAAGTCAAAGGCAGAGCTGAAGAGGTCTAGGCGCGGCAGATCAAAGGCAAAGTAACTTGTTTGCCGAGGCGAAGCTCTTATTCTGAGAGAAATGACTCCGAGAGATTTCGGAGAAATCACAAAAGGTAACCTGTTCTATCAGTCCTTTAGCCCTTAGGACAAACACTCATAGCATGCATGTACCATTCATTCTCGTTAGGCAGGAAAATCAGTCTAATCTTCTGTTGAGTAAAAATGGCTGCATCTGAAACAGAGCAACAAATTACGAGAGCAAGAAGAAGAACTCTCCCTGCCCAGACTCTTGAAACGCTAGAAGGGGTCGTGCAAAGTCAGATTCCCCAAAGCCGGCGAGAGGAGATAAGAAAGTATCTCGAGCTTTTCGGCTACAAACCCGAACGGAGCATACTTCAGATACACATCGCAGGCTACTTCGGAAGAGGCAGACCCCCTCCAAAGGAACTCATCAGCAGGGAAAAAGCAGCAGCAAGGTATCAGGGAAGGACATTCACGGTTGTCGGAAGGACACACGATCCTTCGATTATAGATCGTGTAATAAAGCCAAAAAAGAAACAGGAGGAGGCAAGTGCGGGCTACATCGGATACCTCTTCAAAAACAAGGATCGCGATGAAAAACCTCCTGATGAACTGCTGCCACTTGACTTCACCCCGGCCGGTTTCGCCTACCCCAAGGACTGGAAGGACTTGTTCGCGACTAAGGGGTTCCTCATTGCCCTACATGTCCCTGCAGACTTTGCGCGTTCGAAGAATGAACTTACGCGAAGAATACGACAGATTGGGAAGGGTGTGAGCGTAAAGCAACAGTGGGATTTTCTCAGAGAATTGGAGCAGTACGGCTACCGTCTGAAGAAAGATCAAGCAAGCCAGCAGTAGGTTGGCAAGCCCGAGAAGACCTCACGGTGCCGCAAGATTTCTGTAAAATTCCTTACGTCTAATGCTTCAGCGTAGATATATCTCGAACTCCCTGTGGCTTTTTCACGGCTTCCGAATCTCCTTTTCCTCTGCCAACTGGTTTTACCGCTCGCGTCTAAATCTCGTTCGGATTGAGAACGGAGGCAGATTGAGGAGAGGGAAAAAGGAAGCGAGAAGTCAGGGAGAATAACCAGTAGCACGTTCACTGTAGGATGATTGAGTCAAAACAGAGGTTTCGAATTTGACGCTAAGGATTGCAGAATACGCCAACGCGTGCTAAAGCTGTGAGCGTGAGTTCTATCGAGGCGAGACAGTGTACGGAGATAACCAGGGGAGAAGGTTCTGCGTAGTCTCTGACTGTGCAGTGGGGCATTCGACAACTTTTCGCGCAGTAAAGATCCCTTAGTCTAATGAGTTATTTGAGCCTAAAGCATTCGGTCATTACTCTTCCTATTCACTTCGATCCAATCAGCCGCTGAAGAGTGACCGTGCAAGAAGGAAGATGTTGCTCTTTTTCTCTCGAATTCTTCGAATCGAATAGGGCAACCACTGAGGCCCATAAGGGATGTACTCCCTCACCTGAAACCCCTCAGTCGCAAGCTCTGACTTGAGATTGTCTCTCACTCCCATGAGCATCTCGTACTCAAAGATCGAGCCTCCGTCATTGTTGCCACTACTGGCGCCGTAACTCTTTGCCAGTTCTTTTGAGAGGTCTACTAGCTTCCTGTCGTGCGTCGCCACGGCGAAAAAATTCCCCTTCTTCTTGTCTCCCAGCGAGAATAGAATCTCCATCAGACGAGCGTAGTTCTTGCGTACCTTGTCCTTTCCCTTGATCGAAATCTCAGGCGGCTCATTGTACGCGCCCTTGACGAGCCTCACCTTCCCTCCGATCTCGACTATCTTCCTCAGGTCGCCTTCACTTCTCCTGAGATAGGCTTGGATTGCCACACCAGTATTCGGATAGCTTTCGAGTACTATCTTGTAAAGGTCGAGAGTCTTCTGGGTATATGGCGAGTTCTCCATGTCAATCCAGAGCCAGTTCTTTTCGTGTTGCTCACATGACCTTGCGATTTGGAGGTAATTTGAAACGCAGAAATCAAAGTCAAGATTCAACCCGAGCTGGGTCGGTTTGACGGAGACCTGAGAGTTCACCTTGCTCTCGCTTATGAGTTCAAGGAGATGCTCGTACTCCGAAACTACTTCTTTTATTTCTTCCCGACTCGCAAGGTGCTCGCCAAGAAGGTTGAGCAGGGCCAGAATTCCACGAGCGTTAGCCTTTTTTGCCCGATCTATGCCCGACGATGCGCTCTCGCCAGCCACCCACTGTCTTGCCAGTCGGAGCAATAGGCCAGGCATAGGAGATTTTCTCGATTGCAGGCTATCATTCTACTTGTGCTTCTGGCACCAAAATCTCTGAATTTGGAACTCCGCATTCCACACCGGGTCAAACAATTGCAAGTACTCCTGGAGAGAAAACGAGTGCGTCCTGGCCACTATTCTTTCTTGGATTTCTTCTTACCCTTTGACGTGCCCTTGATCTGCTCGTAAATCCAAACAAGAGGGTCGTAATGAGTGTCTACGATGCGCTCCTTTTCGGGGATGATTGCATCGTCGGTGATAATGATGTGCTCGGGGCAGACCTCCTGGCAACATTTTGTTATGTTGCAATATCCCAGACCCGCGGACTCTTTCATGAAATCCGAACGATTTAGAGCGTCCATCGGGTGCATGTCGAACGAGGCCGCCTTGACCACCCACCTGGGACCGATGTAGTTGGCCTTGTGCTCCCTCACGACGTGGCAGATATCCTGGCAGAGAAAGCATTCGATGCACTTGCGAAACTCTCGCCCCTTGTCGACGTCGATTTGCTGCATGCTCCACACATGATCCGGGGCTTCCTTTGGCGTGAAGGGAGGCATCGCCTTGGCGATTTCGTAGTTCGCAGAAACGTCTGTGACCAGGTCACGAAGGAGCGGGAAGGCTTTCATCGGCTCGACTGTTATCTCCTCGCCCTCGTACTCGTCGACGGGAGTCTTGCACATGAGTCGCGGCCATCCATTTATCTCAGCCGAGCAAGAACCGCACCTCCCGGCCTTGCAATTCCACCTTGCCGAGAGGGAGGAATCAAAGTGGCTCTGGATATAGTGTATCGCGTTAAGGACGACCATTCCGTCCTGACGGGGGACTGTGAAAACTTCATACCTGTCTTTAGAGCGGTCAGTCCCGAGCCCTCTGAAGACTCTCAGTGTAACCTGCTTTTTCTCGCCGACACCGGCGTGCTTTTCCATGATTTTTTCTCCTTACCTCTCAGCTGTCTATCGCAGACTACTTTTTGGTCTTGTCCTTGGGTTACTCTTCCTTCACGTTTGCTTTCCACGCTAGTATCTCCTCGCGGTTGAGCAGAGCCTCGTAATCAGGTGGCATCTTCGGCACCGGGACCGTTTCCTGCGTCATCTGTCCGTCTTCACTGCGCTTGATGATAATGTTAACCATCCACTTGCTGTCATCCTTGTTCGGGTAATCTGATCTAGTATGAGCGCCCCTGCTCTCCTTCCTGGCGATTGCCGAGCGGATAATTGACTCGCAGTCAAGCACCATATTCCACACTGCAAGCGAGTCGGCCCAAGACTGGTTGTACGCCCGAGGTCCTTTCGCCTGGACGTTCTTCGATTCCAGTCTGATTTTACCGATCTCATCCAGACCCCTTTGGAGGTCCTCCTCCTTGCGCACAATTCCAACATAATGCCACATTACGGCCGCGATCCTTTCCTTGAGCTCAAAGGGGTTCGCGCCGCTTGTTGTCCTAAAAGGCGAGAGGATGCGGGAAATCTCCTTTTGAAGATCCTCGTCGGAAAGTTCGTTCTTTGGGTTCTTTTGCTTGATGTACTCGGAGGCTGCTATACCTGCCCTCCGACCAAAAACAAGAATATCAGAAAGCGAGTTGCCCCCAAGCCTGTTTGCGCCGTGAAGCCCTGATGCGACCTCACCCGCGGCATACAGCCCAGTTACGCTAGTTTCACAAGTCTCCGGGTCTACCTTGACTCCACCCATCTGGTAGTGAACTGTCGGTGCCACCTCCATCTTCTCTTTTGTGATATCTATGCCAGCGAACTCCAGAAACTGGAAGTACATGCTTGGCAGTTTCTTCTTTATGTAATCGGCGCCCCTCTGTGTGACATCCAAATACACGGCGCCATTTTTCGTCCCTCTTCCTGCCATGATTTCAGTGTAAATTGATCTTGCGACGACATCTCTCGCGGAGAGTTCTTTCCTCTTCGGATCGTAGTTTTCCATGAAGCGCTCGCCCCTCGCGTTGGTGAGAATCCCACCTTCGCCGCGAACGGCCTCGGTGACGAGCATTCCTCTCACGCCAGCAGGATAGATCATCCCCGTCGGGTGGAACTGAATCATCTCCATGTCCATGAGTTCGGCCCCCGCCCTATAGGCAAGCGCTATCCCGTCGCCGGTGCTCTCCCACGAGTTCGATGTGACTTCGTAGACCTTTCCGCAGCCGCCCGTTGCTAGAACAACCGCATTGCACCGAAACCGAATTATTTCTCCTGTCCTGATCCTAATCCCGAGCGCCCCTGATACGGCCCCCGTTGATTTGTCCTTGAAGATCCCGGATATGACGACCTCGTCTTCATAGGGAATGTTTCTCTTTACCACTTGGTCCTCAAGTGTTCGGATGAGCTCTAGTCCAGTTCTGTCACCGACGTAGCAGAGCCTTCTGTAAGAGTGAGCGCCAAACGGCCTCTGCATGATCTTCCCAGAAGGAGTACGATCGAACAAAGCACCATAGTGCTCAAGTTCGATTACTCTGTCGGGGGCTTCCTTTGCAAAAATCTCGGCCATCTTCCAGTTATTGATGGACTGCCCCTCGACTATGGTGTCCGAAAAGTGTACTTTCCAGTTGTCCTGAGGATCGACGTTCGCTAGAGAAGCTGCTATGCCACCCTCAGCCATGACGGTATGTGCTTTGCCTAGGAGTGATTTGCAGACAAGGAAGACGCGAACTCCGCGGTCGAAGCACTCTATGGCGGCACGCATTCCGGCGCCGCCAGCTCCGACTATCAAAACGTCGCAGTCAATGGTGTCGTAGGATTCATCTAGGTTGTCGTCAATAGGATGTGCGGGTGCTTGTTTCGGTGAGCTCGTCCACAATCGGAATTACTATGCACCAGCCCGAAAGAAATAAGCTTGAAAGTTCACTTATAACTGTAATGGGAAGCAATCATTTGCTTTTCTTTCACCACGTCATAGCCCCCACAGAGTGCGGAAGAAAAAGAATCCTTGACCCATGCACACCCTGTGTATTTTCTCCTTCAAAGGTTCGTGGCGAAGACAAATGAAACCAAAGCTAGAAAAATGGTTCAAGAGTATTGTTCCGAGTGGTAGAGAAAGGTAGGTTTCGGTCATCGACATGCCCGCAGGAAACACAAGAGGCGCAATAATTTTCGCCACAGGAATGGAAGGTAATACAATATCGAGACAATTTGAATCCAAAGAAAGCGGAACTCTTCTCGAATATGTCTTGGATTCGGTCTGGACAGTCGCAGATGAGCTGATTGTTGTCTTTGGGAGGGAACCAGACCTCTCTTTGGTCGAGGCGATAGCTCCCTTCGGCGCGAAGGTACTGAGCTGTCGCAAGGGCGAGAGTCCTATGACCGCACTCTTCGACTCCTTTGAAACCTCAAAGTCTGAACTATGCCTGCTCACCACGGAAAGAGTACCGTTGCTCAAACCAAATGTAGCTCTCGCACTCTACGAAGCTGCGCAGGGCTACGACCTCGCGATTCCAAAGTGGAAGGATGGTAGACTCGAGCCGTTTCTCTCTGTATACAGGAGGAAGGCTTTCGTCAGGGCGTCAAAGTCGCGAACCAAGTCTTCAGACGATGTTCGATCGGAGCTCGCGGCGCTCGTCGAAGGGCTCTTTGCGATCAAGTACGTCTCAGTTGAGAAGGAGTTGCAGGAACTCGATCCGGAGCTGGATTCTTTCCTAGAGGTCAAGGATGAGAAGACGCTTCAGGCGGCTAGGTCCAAGGCGTCTATCAAAGCGAGGAAGATACTGAAGCGAGGGAGCTTATAGTCTCTGAGAGGTTCTTGTATACGTCCTTCAGGTTGCTGGACTGCCTCGATTTCATAGCCCTTCCCGCGGCCAAGACCGGTATGGCCGCCGTGCTTGTTACCGGATCCGGTATCAACAGCAGCACAGTTCCTGCACTCAAGAGTTGGTCTCCATAATTCTTGCGCTCCTTAACGAGGCCGTTGAGGTTCTCCGATGTGTGCTTGGTTTCAAGCGTCCTCGGAATCGTAGAGATTCTGTCAGCGAGATTTGTGAGAAATCGATTATCTTTCCTGGCAGCTTCTAGCTTTGGTGACGTCAATGCTATGATTATCTGGAGGTTCTTACTCCAAAATTATCGTGAAATGTCAATTCTTTCAGGGAGCATGGTCAATTATTTGTCATGTTGTCGTTATGAGGCACTAGACTGCGTGACATGAGAGAATTCCGAGTGAGTGCAATCTTGGTTTGAGATAATGACTTTAACTAGACCTGATAAAATGATCTCTGGAAAGGTACAGTGCCTCTTCGGGCTCTCATCGCTGGTGGCTCCTCTTTGCTATGAGATATGCAATGACCGCTGCAGCCACGCCCGCATCTATATTGACGACAGCAATGCCTAGCGGGCAGGCTTGAAGCATGCTCATTAGTGACGCTTCGCCACGACCGCCGTACCCGTATCCGACAGATGTTGGTAACCCAACAACTGGAACGGCGGAGAGCCCCGCAACAATCGAAGGTAGTGCACCCTCCATTCCAGCGGCAACTATTACTGCATCCGGGTCAAACCTCGCTATTTCTTTCATTGGCCGCAATAAGCGGTGCAGTCCCGCGACCCCTACGTCGTTGAACCTCAGAGTTTCACACCCGAGGATGCGAAGCATTGCTTCCGCCTCATTTAGGGCAGGGATATCAGAAGTTCCAGCTGAGATAAGCGCTACGCGCCCCTTGGAAGCGGTAGCGGTCTTTTTCATGCGTCGTTTGAGCTTCCCCTCCCTTTTCCGCGTACGCAAGGTTGTATTCGATTCTTCAGCTATTGTGAGAATGTTTGCGCTCTCATCGAAAGTCGCAACAAACTTATGCCTTCGTGTCCTTGAATCGCTTGCTCTCCTTTTGTCGAGTTCACTGCCCATCCCCAGAGCGTTGAATCGCTTCACGGCATTGATTATTACCTCAGCCTGACCGTGATCGCGTATCTTGCTGAATACGATAGGCATGGAAAACTCTCCGGATGTTCCTGGAGATTCTTTGAGGCGCCGCGATCGAGTTTCAAGCAGCCCGGACACGATTGCCTCGAGATGTGAGTCTTTCTTACTGGCAGCATAGATTATTTCAGGGACGCCACGGCGCAGGTATCGCGTAGCGTCGATCCTTGCAATGTCGCCCAAAATTGCAATGGCGTCTAGCCTTAGGAGTGTTTGTGCATCGCCGACGTTCAAAGTCCCGTTGCGCACTGCTTTCAAAATGTCAGCTACTGAATGCAATTTTTCCGTATCCACTTCTCCGCGGGTTTGTGGTCTGTGTAAGGCGATCGTACTTACTTCTGAACCAGCCGTTAAAAAAGAAAAAGACTGAAGGTCTCAGAACTACTTTAATATCGAAAAAACGGGCAAATTATCTCAGCCGTCTCTAGTTTCTCATTGGCCAGGGTGTGCATTCTTCGTCAACATTGCCTCTCAATGTCATCCTTTGCATCAAGCAAGTACCAGATACCAATGATATGCGCATCGACCCAAAAACAAACAACCTCATACGTGAGGGTGTACCAGCGGTTGTAAATCCGACCGACCTCAACGCAATTGAAGCAGCTCTGGAGTTTAAGGATACGTTTGGTGCAAACGTCAGCGTCGTTACGATGGGACCTCCTCAGGCAGAACAGAGTCTGAGGGAAGCGATTGCCATGGGCGTCGACCAGGCATACCTACTTACAGATAGAGCGTTTGGTGGCGCGGATACTCTTGCCACTTCCTATGCTTTGTGGAAAGCTATCAAAAAGATAGAGGACACCAACGGGCCGACAGATATCGTCTTCTTCGGCAAGGTAGCAATCGACGGTGAGACCGGTCAGGTTGGTCCTGGCGTAGCCGTCAGACTAGGATTCCCGGTCGTCACGTATACGTCAAAGATTTTGAAGGTCGATCTGCAGAACCGAACCGTCGAAGCCGAAAGAAGAGTGGACGACGGCGTCGAGATCGTCAAGGTTCCAATCCCATGTGCGTTGACTATCACTGAGGCCGCCAATGAACCAAGGCAGGCTTCGGTTGAAGGCCTCCTCAGGGCAAAGAAGGCAAAGATTACAATTCTCAACAAGGACACAGTGCAGGCTGATCCCAAGCGTATCGGATTGGGCGGCTCGCCAACTTATGTTAAGAAAGTTGTAACGCCTCCTCCAAAGAAGAAGGGAGAAGTCAAGGACGCGAATCAAAATCCAAAGGAAGCCGCTGTCTGGCTCGTTGACAGGTTGGTGCAGATTGGAGCGTTTGGCAAGAAGGTCTCCGGAGGAGTGATTCCAGATCAAGTCGAACCTTCCAATCCGGTCGCTGCAAATTCATCGGCAATACCACCGCCAAGTGCTGCCGTCGCGAGTGCTCCACCCGTTCAAGAAAGGACCCCAATACCCGGAGAGCACGGCGATGTCTGGGTTTACGTTGAGCACAGAAATGGCCAGGCGGCCCGCGTCTCATGGGAACTCATGGGCGAAGGGAAGAGACTATCTCGAATATACGGAACGAAGGTTTGCGCAATAGTACTTGGACACGATGTAAAAAACCTGGCAAAGGAGGCGTTCGAATACGGCGCAGACAAGGTCTACATCATCGAACATCCGGTGATGAAGGATTACAGAAGCGAGACATATGGGAAAGCGTTTGCCCAACTTTCAAACAAGTTCCATCCTGAAGTGATCTTGATGGGTGGAACGTACAACGGACGAGACCTAGCGGGAGTGTTGGCTACCATCATAGAAACAGGCCTCATAGCTGATTGCACCTCCCTCGATGTAGACGAAAAGGGAGGTTTCAACGGAACAAGGCCTGACTTTGGAGGCAAAGAAATGTCCACGATTGTCTGCCCCAGGCACAAGCCCACTATGGCGAGCGTCAGGACAAGAGTGATGAAGATGCCTCCAAGGATTCAGGGAAGAGATGGTGAGATCATCCAGGAATCCGTTGAGCTCAACGAGGATGACATCAAAGAAAAGATAATCTCATTCACACCTGTAGAAAAAGCAGGGGCAAAGCTTGAAGGAGCTGACGTGATTGTTTCGGGTGGAAGAGGGTTGGGGAATCCAAAGAATTTTGCCCTGGTAGATGAACTAGCAAGCACCCTCGGGGGCCAGGTGGGGGCGACGCGTGCGGTCGTATATCTTGGGTGGATATCAAAGGATCACCAAGTGGGACAGACGGGCGTCACGGTTAGGGCAAGGCTCTATTTCGCTGTAGGACTTTCAGGAGCAGTGCAGCACTTGGTGGGCATGGAGAACTCCGATACAATAGTTGCAATAAACAAGGACCCTGATGCGCCGATCTTTGGCGTGGCGCACTTTGGAATTGTCGGAGACCTTTTCCGCGTAGTGCCTCTGCTTATCGATGAGATAAAGCGGAGGGGTCTTGCGAGGGCGTCAGCGTCCTGAAATCTTGTTCAGAGTAGAAATGTATAGACAGCGAGGGTGAGGGCCAAGGTAGTATGGTAGAAAAGTACGACGTGGCGGTCATCGGCGCAGGTCCCGCGGGGGTCGCAGCCGCAATAACCACTTCTAGAGCAGGACTAAACACCGTGATCTTGGAGCGCGGGGACTTTGCTGGTGCGAAGAACATGTTCGGAGGCATAATCTTCACAAAGCCCACCGCGGAGATCGTGCCAGAGTTTTGGAAGACCGCCCCAATCGAGCGAAGGGTGATAGAGTACCAGTACTGGCTGCTTTCAAGCGAGTCGCACGTTCAGATTGCTCACCGAAACCAGAAGTTTGTCAAGGATTTTAACAGCTTCACGGCCCTCCGAGCAAGATTTGATAGATGGTTCGCGCAACAGGCCGAGGCCTCTGGCGCAGTCCTCCTGACGCGAACGACCGCGACAGGTGTTCTCCATGACTCGAACAACAAAATCAACGGCGTTTCGACCGACCGGGGGGACCTTTTGGCTGACGTAGTAATCGCGTGCGATGGTGCAAACTCTCTAATCTCAAAAGGAGCAGGGCTCCACGAGGAGTGGAAGCCCGAGGATATGTCGGTCGCGGTCAAAGAGACCTACTCGCTTCCAAAAGAAAAGATCGAGGACAGGTTCAACGTCCGCGGAGACGAGGGCGTCGCGATCATGATCTACGGCGGACGCAATGAAGAGTTTGCTGGCTTTATCTACACGAACAAAGACACGATATCATTTGGCATGGGCGCAATCATGAGCGATCTGGCCGCTTACAAGACAAAGCCGCAACAGATCCTCGAGTGGTTAAAGTCCCACCCATCGATCAAGCCCCTGATGGAGGGTGCGGCTCTGCGCGAGTATACGGCGCACCTGATTCCGGAGGGAGGCTACGACAAGATTCCTCCACTCTACACGGACGGCATGCTCGTAGCGGGTGACGCCGCGATGTTGGTGAATGCCCTAACTTGGGAGGGGACGAATTTCGCCATGATTTCGGGCAAGTTTGCTGGTCAGACAATCGTCGAAACGAAGAAGAGTGGAAACGGCCAGTTCACCGCCGACCAGCTTTCAAGATATCGGGCGCTACTCGAAAGCAGCTTCGTTTTGAAGGATCTCAAGAAATTCAGGGATGTTCCTGGATACATTGCAAAGAACAAGCAGTTCCTGACGCTGTACCCTGAGTTGATGAATTCTATGCTCTACCGCTTCTTTGACGTCGATGGGAGGCCGAAGGAGGAGCACATCAAGGAGATGAAGAAGGAGCTCTTTGAAAAGAGGGGCCGCCTCGGGGTCCTGAGAGATGCGTACGGATTGTATCGCAGAGTATCCTGAGCTGAAGAAATTGTACATGGGAAGATAGGGAAGTAAGAAGAACCAAACAGGAGATAGAAAAGTTCGAGAAAATGAGCCAGCAACAACAGCAGAGTACGCCTTCGACTTCACCGCCATCGACTGGAGCTCCGACATCGACCACCGCTCCGGCTTCAGTTCAGCCTGCAGCCAGGGAGCAGAGCATTTCGGTCGAGGAGAAGCTTTACCTCGCAAAGTACAAGCTGGACGAGAGGCCACACCTTGTTATTTTCGAGCAGGACGTTTGCAGAAAATGTGCTGGAATAAACGGCTCACCCCAACCTTGCATGATACTCTGCCCCGCCGACGTGTACAAGTGGGAGGAGAGAAACGGGTTGATGGAGAATGTCGTATCCTACGATAACTGCGTGGAGTGCGGCGCATGTAGGATAATTTGCCCGTACACGAACATAGAGTGGAAGTTCCCTCGGTGGGGAAGAGGACTCTCTCACAGGTATGGATGAGAGACTATTTCTCGGTATTCAGCTTGAGAGAGAGATATCTACCTTCGCGCATCAAGTCGGAGGAAGCGATGCGAGCGCTTCTTTGAGCGTTGAGGCGCCCTTGTCGAAGGATTCCTTTTCCTTTCCTTTGAGGTCCAGCTGTATTATCTTTTCCACCCCACTTGCTCCGATTATCGCAGGCACGCCGATGCATATCCCCGAGAGGCCGTACTCGCCCTCCAGATAGGCGCACACTGGAAGCAGGGCCTTTCTGTCGTAGTGAACCGCCTCGACCATACGGGATATGCCGTTTGCTGGCGCGTAGAAGGTGGCCCCCTTTTTCGCGATAACCTCAGCGGCGACTTTTCTTGTCTTGTCTATCGCCTCGTCAATCTGCTGATCTGAAAGCAGGTTTCTGAGCGGAATTCCGTTAACCGAAGTGTAACTTGGAAGCGGTGTCATTGACTCTCCGTGCTCACCGATGACGAGCGCGTCGATGGAGCCCCTGGAAACGTGAAGGTAGTCAGAGAGGAGTTGCTTGAATCTCGATAGGTCTAGCATCCCTCCCATGCCAAATACTCTGTTCTTCGGGAACCCCGTCGTCTTTAGGGCGACGTAGGTCATCGCATCGAGCGGGTTCGTCACCATTATGAGCTTCGAATTGGGAGCGTACTTTGCGACCTCGCGTGAGACCGAGGCGATTATCCCCGCGTTCTTTGTTAGTAGGTCCATCCTTGTCATCCCGGGCTTGCGAGCAAGACCCGCGGTCACCACAACGATGTCGGATCCCTTGAGAGAGGAGTAATCGTTTGATCCGATAATCCTCCTGTCCACGCCGACCTCCGAAGCCATGTGGCTTAGGTCGAGAGCTTCCCCCTCAGGCAGGCCTGGAATTATATCCACGAGAGTGACGTGGTCCACGTTCCTCAGGACCAAAATCATCGCAAGCGTACTTCCTACTCTGCCCGAACCCACAATCGAAATCATGGCAAATTGCGCTCTCTACTTCTTTGAAGTTGAACAAGAATGAAGTACCCCTTTTCGCATTAAAAAATATTCCAGCCATGGCAAGATGAGCATTTTCACTGCGCAAATCTTAAACAAAAGAGACCATAGCTAAGCATGGTTTCAATGCGCATTCGCAGTTTTCCTCGTTGAGAAACGCGGGAGCATGTAGAGGGCTCTTTCAATGTCTTCGACACCAACATCGTCATCAAGTAAAGGATCAGGCGCGAATGACCCCTTTTCTGACAGTTCCTTCCGGGCTGGATCTACCAATCTGAAAGCAAGCGCGACAAAGTTCGAACAAGACACAGTCGCCGTAGTAGAGACCAATGTCGACGACGTGACCGGAGAGGTCCTAGGAAGAACGATTGACAGGTTGATTTCAGAGGGCGCATACGACGCGACGGTATCATCATACCTTGCAAAGAAGGGAAGAATGGGAGACACGATTCGCGTCGTGTGCCAAAGGGATTCCTTTGAAAAGTTCGCTGAGATTCTCATCGAAGAAACTGGAACGCTCGGCGTGAAGGTAACAGAATGGACTCGTCTGATAGTCCCGAGGCGCCAGATCTCTGTGCCAATTGAAATCGAAGGTTTCCGAGGAAACGTTTCAGTGAAGATAGCAGATGTAAACGGAAGACTTCGCATCAAGCCTGAGGTTTCTGAAGCAAAACAGATCTCAGATGACCAAAAGATCCCGCTCCGCGATGTTTTGGAAGTTATAACTGAAACTGCAAGGAAGCACATCGCGAAAGAGAGCAGTGAAAGAGTGAGCGAAACAAAGTAGTACTGTTGGAAATTGTGTCTGCCGAGCGCCCTCCTTGAAGTTTTGGCGCTTTCATGGACCGCTTTGGCTTGACAATGAAACTCGTTAATAGTCTGGAGCGATAAACGAATTGGCATGGATGATATGGTAGGTACTATTTCGATCGATCAGTCTTTGTCAGAAAGGCCTCCCGGAGAGATTCTCAAATCGCTGCTTGACTGGTTTAAGAGGTTCGAAAGCTGCGCTGTGGCATTTTCGGGCGGAGTTGATTCGAGCCTCTTGGCGTATGCCGCAAAGGTCGCAATCGGGGAGAGCTCTATCGCAGTGTTATCAACCTCTCCCGCTACTCCGAGAGAAGAAGTCGAAAATGCCGAACGCATTGCTTCGGAGATAGGGATCAGACTCTTCATCGTAAAACAAGACGATCTTGGTACGAGTGGCTATGTGGCAAACTTGGTCAATCGCTGCTACTTTTGCAGATCTAACCTTGCGCAGGCAATGGAAACCCTTGCCGAGGGTCATCACGCCCAGGTATGCGTCGATGGAACGCATGCTGATGATATGAAATCTCCAAGGCCCGGGGTGAAGGCGCTAAGGGAAGCAGGTTTCAGGGCACCCTTCGTCGAGCTCGGCATCGGGAAGAGCGAGATTCGAAAAGTCGCAAGGTACGTTGGACTGTCCAATGCGGATAGACCCAGCGAAGCCTGCCTTTCGAGCAGAATTGCTTTCGGCCAGATGATTGATTTTCAAACGCTACAAATGATAGAGAGGGCCGAGAAGGCAGTGAGGGAAATCACTGGCGCTTCAACTGTGAGGGTCAGAGTCATTGGAAATGGTGCTCTAGTAGAGGTCGACTTCAATTCTGTTCCGAAGGCACTTGAGTACTCCAAAGATATCAGCGATCAACTACTCGAAATCGGGTTCAAGAACGTCAACATTGCGGAAGAGGGTTACGTCTCTGGTAGGATGCTGGATCTTTTCATAAAGAGTGAGGAAGCTACGAAGACATCAGCATAGTTCTTTGCCGCAAGATCAGATAGCCTACGAAAAGTGCATAACTAGAATCCGAGCGGAGATACCACACCAAGAAAAAAGAGAGTCCGAAATTCGATATGAACAAGTCAAGCTCTGGCGAGGAGAACGTGTTGGAGTATGTTAGGAAACTAAAGAACCTCGTGAAACAGCACGAAGATTGGCGCGAAAGGAGAACGCTTAATCTGATTGCTTCTGAGAACTTCGCCAGCCTCGACGCACGAAGTTTCCTGAGCGGAGACCTCTCCAACAGGTATACTGCACGGGACCATTTTTACATGGGGACAAAGTTCACAGACCAGGTAGAGCTTTTAGCGGTCGATCTCGCAAAAAAGTTGTACCGAGCAAAGTACGCCGACGTGCGGCCACTTTCGGGGCACACCTGCTCCCTTATTCTCTTCCTCTCGTTCCTCAAGAGTCACGACAAGGTCGTCACCTGCCCACCAAAGTTCGGCGGGTACCCTGGATCTTCGAACCTCGGACTCGGAGGGCTGCTGGGGCTTCGTAACCTGTACTTTCCGTATGACGGCAAGACCATGAACATTATTCCCTATGCAACACGCAAGATGATTGAAAGGGAGAGGCCGCGGATGACCATATTCGGTTCTAGTTTCATACCATTCCCTTACGACATCGAGGATTCGCTGCCACAGCGCTATGGTGGAATTACTGTGTACGATGGCTCGCATGTAATGGGGCTGATAGCCGGCGGCAAGTTCCAGGAGCCTCTGAATGAGGGGTGCAGCGTGCTGATGGGGTCGACCCACAAGTCGTTCTTCGGCCCTCAGGGAGGCTTGATCCTGTCAAACGACGAAGAGGTCTTCTCGACTATAGACTCAAAGGTCTATCCCGGAATCGTTGACAACATTCACTGGAATCGGGTTGCGTCGCTTTGCTATTCGCTTCTCGAACTCATCAAGTTTGGAAGCAAGTATGCCTCACAGGTAGTGAAGAACTCAAAGTCCCTTGCTCGATCACTCGACGATCTGAAAATTCCCGTAAAATGCAAAGAGTATGGATTCACGGAATCGCATCAGGTGCTACTCGGATATGACGAAGCCAAATCAAAACAGGTCGCAAAGCGGCTTGAGCAGCTCGACATCATAACTGACACAGGTATCAGGCTCGGCACGTCCGAAGTGACTCGGCGCGGCATGCGCGAGCCCCAGATGGAGGAGATTGCCCAATTGGTAAGCGATTCACTTTCAGGAAGGGGCCAGAGCAGCTCTTACGATGCCATCAGAAGGCGTGTCCACAAGCTTACAGGCGAATTCAGCGGAGTTGAATTTACCTTCGCAGAATGACGTTAGGGCAACCTGCGTTCCAAAGGTGAGCTCTCAAATGGTCTTTCTAAGAAGGGCTGACCGAGGTAAGCGAAGTCCCACATTTTATACAAAAGCGTGACGTCGCGTTGTTCGAGTACTTGCAATTCGGACAGATCTTGGACTGGACAGTCGTAGTGCCTAGAAAGGGTGGCGGCGGTGAAGCAACAACTGCGCCAGGAGCCGCCGCCTGCGGGGGAACTGGTGCTGGAGGTTTCGCAGCCTCAGCTGAACGAGGCACGACCCCAGGCCTAGAAGCATACCTCAAAAGTACGACATCGCCCACGGCCTGGATTTCTTCCGAACTTACAAAAATCTCGTTGGGAACCTGCTGTTGTTCAGCCCCACCTCGCGTTCTTTCGCTGATCTTCCTGTCTACCTGGAGTGCGACTTTGCCGTCGATTGAAACAGCGATGTCTCTTACGTTGCCAATTATTATCGCGTCTGTTGTAACCACAGGCTTGCCGATTATCTCCTCTCTCTTCAAATATCCCGGAGACTTGCCATCATCACTTGGTGATGACATCGATCCGGATTGCGGTGAACTCAATTGTTGAAAGCACTCTACCTCTATCTGCATTAATACGAATAATATGTAAGTCACTTCGCGTGCAGGAAAGATAAAAGTGATTCTCGGAGCATCAGGGTGACCTGAGCCAAGAAAGATGATAGGTCGGAAGCAAGATTTTCAGAGTCGCTCACTTTCTCACTCGTGAACCACTAGATCGTGACTTGCGTAAAGCTGTTAATGTCAATCATCAAGTAAATGCAGAACGTAGCTGGTCAGAAAAAGGTAGTCATGAGCCTTCAAAATCATCATCTTGCCTCCGAAAGCAGGCCGGGCAACAACAACATTACTCTGATTTCAAAGGTCAAATCACTCGAAGCCAGAATCAAGGATCTTGGGGCTGTCTCTGTCCTTCCCGACTACTTTGTGGATCGGTTTGTCAAGGTGGGTTCAATTGACGGATTCTTCGAAGCACTCAGGAACAAGGGGCTTGAGGGCGGAGGCGGGAGCATCAGGGGGACTGTGCAGAACGAGGCAAAGGGAGGTAACGCCGTTAATTTGGGATACGCGCTGGGGAGACTCGGCGGCCGAGTCAACCTGTTTGCGATAGCCGACGGACTGCCCGCGGAGATGCTGAGGGGAACACTCTCCAAGGTTGCAAACGTAAACCTTCATCTGATTAAGGGCAGGTGTGGTTTCACTATCGCAATTGAGTTCAATCAGAATGGAAGGCTGGTCAACGCGATGGTGAGCGATACAGGAGACCTCGACCGTTTCGACGGTACCAAAATCAATCGGTGGGATGCAATAAGATCCTCAAGGATTGTCGCAGTCCTAAATTGGGCGGCAAACAAGTGCGGCACAGACCTCTGCGAGCGAGTATACAGCTTCGCCAGGGAGCACGGAATCATGACTTTCTTTGACCCCGCAGACCTCTCTGAGCTTGCCTACCTGCTACCAGAGTTCAAGAAGAGAATTTTGGAACGCGGTCTCGTGGACATCATTAGTATGAACGACAATGAGGCACGGATAATGTGCAGGGAGCTGGGCGCTCGTCGAATTCCGCAGAGCTACGACCTGATGGATCTAAAGCAGGCAACTTCGGATCTCTCTCAGATAAGCGGCGCCGTCGTTGACCTACACACTCGGAATTTCAGCCTCTCAGCAAAGAGCCGTGAAGTATGCAGCGTCCCCTGCCATAAGGTGGAGCAAAAAATCGTCACGGGAGCAGGCGATTGCTGGGATGCGGCGGACATTGCTGGACACTTAGCTGAATGGCAACCTTCGGACAGGCTCGCTTTCGCAAACGCTGCGGCCGGGCTATACGTCTCTCAGGAAGTCGCGTCGCCGCCTTCATTGAAGGAGGTGTGCGATTTCCTAAAGATGAAAAATCTCTAGAGCACTCACTGCGGCTCAATCGTGGACGGAGGCTTGCTCGAGATAGCGTAGGTCACCCAGGTTACACCCGCAACTTCATTTGTTATCCTGTTGCTTATCGATTCCAAAATTGAATAGGGAACCCGAGCCCAGTCAGCTGTCATCGCGTCCCTAGATTCCACTATCCTCACCGTCACGATGTGGCCCATGCTCCTTTCATCGCCCAGCACTCCTGTTGCGAGATCATCGCCAACAATCGCGAACGCCTGCCAGATTCTGTCGTGGAGGCCTGCGGAATCAATCTCCTCTTCCACGATCGCGCTGCTCTCCCTGCAAATCTCGATCTTTTTCCTAGTCAACGAACCCACGACTCTAACCGCGAGTCCCGGCCCCGGGAATGGATGCGTATTTACTAGTTCCTGTGGCAGTCCGAGTGTGGCGGCTACCCTTCTTACCTCGTCCTTGTAGAGGTCCTTGAGCGGTTCGATTAGCTTCAAACCCATCCTCCTGGGAAGTCCGCCTACGTTGTGGTGTGATTTTATTTTCGACTGGTGAATCGACGCCCCTCTTGCACTCTCGACAATGTCGGTGTAGAGCGTGCCCTGCGCGAGCCACTCCACCTTCCTCTCCGACTCGAGTTTTTTCGCGATCCTTTCAAAAACTCTAATGAATTCGCGCCCGATGATCTTGCGCTTCCTTTCCGGATCGCTCACACCTTTGAGCTTCCTCAAGAAAATCGAGGATGCGTCCAGGACTATCAGGTTCTTTCCCAAGCGCGGGCGGAACACTGCTTCGATGCGCTGCTTCTCTCCCTTTCTCAGGAGCCCGTGATCCACAAAGACACAAGAGAGTCGTTCTCCAATCGCTCGCTCTAGCACTGCGGTCGTCGTCGCGGAGTCTATGCCTCCGCTCAGTGCACAGAGAACCCTGTCGTTTGGTCCGAGCTTTGAGTTGATCTCTTTGATCATATCCTCGATCATTGTGTCCGCTGTCCAGTTCTTCTTACAGCGGCAGATTTCGAAGAGAAAGTTTGAGAGTATGTCCATCCCCTTCTCAGTGTGGGAGACTTCGGGGTGGAACTGGACCGCATAGAGGTTTCCCGATGCAATAGCCGCAAAGGGCGAGTTTTCGCTGTACGCGATGCTCCCAAACCCTTCCGGCAGAGCGCTTGCCGCGTCGCCGTGGCTCATCCAGCAAGTCGTCGGGCTTGGAATGCCTTTGAAGAGACGATTGGAAGAACCCAGACTTCCGGGGCTGAATTGGACAGAGGCTTTGCCAAACTCTCTCTTCGTAGATCTGAGCACTTCGCCGCCTTTTTGGTGCACGATTGCCTGAAGGCCGTAGCAGATCCCGAGGACAGGAATACCTAGATCGTATATCTTTGGATTCGGGAGCGGGGCGCCTTTCTCGTAAACGCTTTTTGGTCCTCCTGAGAGGATTAGCCCATTTGCCCCTTTTTGCAATATTTCCTCAGGAGTGACGCCGAAAGGTACGAGTTCGGAGTAAACGCCTAACTCTCTGATTCGCCTGCAGATGAGGTGAGCATACTGTGCCCCAAAATCTAGTACCAGAATCCCTTGAAGTTGCTGCTGTCGTTGTTTTTTCATGCTTTTCTGCAACTTAGCGCGCAACAATAATTTGCTGTCTTTTTCCTTAAGAGTGGCTAGATCTTTTCTTCACCAGGGAGTATGATGTTGTGCGGTCTGAGTTCTTCGACGCCGGCGGCGCTGACCGAACCAAATCTTGCTTTCTGCCAGAGGTCCTTGATCGACAAGGCTCCAGCATAGCCGAACGAAGCTCGAAGGCCCGAGGTAAACTCTTCGACGACCGTCTGGACGTCACCCCTGTATGGGACCACGCCCTCAACGCCCTCTGCGATCCCCTTCGAAGGCTGGTTGTATCTGTCCATTGCAAAGCGCTTTTGCCTAGAAGCTGAAGAGCCCATTCCTCTATACGGCTTGTAGTACTTGCCACCGATCTTGATCAGGCCCCCGGGAGACTCTGTACATCCGGCAAACACGTTTCCCATCATCACGACAGAAGCACCTGCGGCAAGAGCGAGAGCTGCATCGCCCGCGGCCCTTATTCCGCCATCTGCGATGATTGGTACATTGAGCCCTGCTTCCTGAAAAGCGGCGGCAATCTGGGCTACGGCGAAGAGAGTTGGGGCGCCGGCCTTTGTGACCTCGGAGGTAACGCAGATTGAACCCGAACCAACTCCGGCACGAATTGCAGCGAGCTTTCCATCAAGAGCGGCAATCGTATCTCTGGTTCCCTCGGAGGTACCGATGTTCCCAGCTATGAAGGGGGTCGAGACCTCGCTGGTCATCTTCTTCGCAGCCTGGAGGATATTGGTGTTGTGAAAGTGAGCTACATCGGATACTAGTACGTCGACGTACTTTTCAAGAGACTTCGCCCTCTCGAGGTCAAAGGGCGAGACGGCGGCGCCGACGAGCAGTCTTCCTTCATCGTCTCTTGAGGCCACAGAGAATTTCTCCCTCGAGTAAATGTCCTTGATCGTGATCAGTCCGAGGAGCTTTCGGTTTGCGTCGACCACCGGAAGTTTCTCGACCCTGTTTCGGTGCATGATCCGCTTTGCTTCGTCTATCGTGACTTCTGGGCCGGCCACCTTGACGTCGCTCGTCATGACGTCCCTTACTAGGTCTGACTGCTCCGCAAAATTGACGTCTCTCCGAGTGAGTATGCCGATCAGCTTGTCGCCGTTTTCAACGACGGGAAGGCCGGAGATGCTCTTTTTCTGCATCAGTTCGATTGCCTGCGCGACTCTGTCCGTTGGCGAGATTGTGACTACGTCTCTTATTATGAAAGACTCTGCTCGTTTCACTCTCTTTGCGTTTTCGACTTGCTCCTCGATCGGCATGTTCCTGTGTATGATTCCAATTCCGCCCTGGCGCGCAAGTGCGATTGCCATGTCTGCCTCGGTCACAGTGTCCATGGGGGAGGAAACGAGAGGGAGGTTGAGCTTGATTGAAGATGTCAGGTTGATTGAGAGATCTACCGACGAAGGCTCGACGTCGCTTCGGCCTGGAAGTAAAACAAAATCCCTGAAAGTGTAAACGCCGCTGGCGTTAACTAGCTTAGAGTAGAAATCTATTAGCAAAGGAAAAAGCTAATTCTCCTGTAGAGGATTTGATGTCCCTTGCCAAAATCATATCCTGAAAAGCGGGCTATAAGTCTTTGGCATAACGTGCTTTGTTGCACTATCGAACTTTCGTCTCTTATGTTTGATTCTCTTCCCCTCTCATACCATCTCGACTCCTTTCATCGGGTGACTGTCCCTCCTCTGTGAGCAGCCATGATGTTGTAAGTCAGACATTTTGACAGTACCTCATTCACAATTCCAAACGGAAGGATAGAGGTAACGCATTCTCCCAGGCTGCGCTTGAACGTCGAAATCGATGTCTCGATCTGCCACCTCTGACCGTATTCATGTTTCTGTTTCCACTCTTTCGGATCTTTGATGAACTCCCTCGCTGTCTTTCCTCTGAGATAGGACCCTTTTGATTTGCCAGAGGAGTTCTTCCTTGGCTTTATCACTGGCTCTGCACCACCGAGTGAACCTACATGATTGAAATTCTCCCTGGAATCGTAAGATGTGTCTCCGAACACCCTTCCAATCTTTCTGACCCTCTCCTTTGCGTTTGACACGAGTGTTTTGAACTGCATTGAATCATGTACATGTTCGTCAGTAACCTGAACGCTAGTTATCGAATGAGTTTTGCAATCGCATGTTAGGTGTATCTTGATGAACCCTCTCCTCACCTTCCACTTCTGCCTCATCCACTCCCCCCTGTTTGAGACCTTCAGCCCGGAAGAGTCGATTATGATGTCAGCAGGCTGACCACCATCTTCGTAGTACGCCTCGTTGATGTTTAGTGGAATGTTCAACGTCTTCTGCCTTCTGCAGATCTGGGAGTAACAGGGAATCTTTGCTCCCCAAATTCCTCCCAGGAGCTTTGCAAATCCTTCAGCCTGCCTGTATGGGAGGTGGAAGTAATTTCTCACCGCACAGATCATCAGTATGACGCTGCTAGCGTATTCGAATGGATGACCCACCTTTCCTCCCTCGTTGAGAGAGTCGAGCTTCTTGAAAGATTCAAGGACATCCCTGTGAACGAAGAGATCTACCGTCTCGTTGACGAGCTTTTGATTGTAATCGTGCCAGTTCCTCCTAGCACTGCGCACAGTGTAATCCACGAATTATAGCAAATTGATAGACAGGACAGAACGTGGCCTTAGGTCTTTCGGCCAGAAATGGAATAGTGCAACAAAGCAGCATAACGCGAAACATCAACGGTTGAGAAAGCTAGAGCTTGACTTTCCAGGATAGTCAAGTTGACTCGATTGCGTCAAAATGAAAAACTGGATTTGGCACTTCTTTTTCACTGTTCTTTATTTTTGTACTCTACATCGATCTTTCCAGTACTACTTCTTCTCGATCATTCTTGTCATGGCCCACGTCAGCGTGTTCAGTATTTCATTGAGCCTGCTCTTGTCGCGATAGTTTTCCACTGTAATCCTCTCGATGTGGCCGTCTACATCCGAGACTTCGTGTCTCAGTATGGAGGATTGCTGCAGTGAGCCTGCCTGGGCAAGTTCGGCATCCTTTGTTTCGAAACCCCTGAGGATCCTGTTCACAAAGAACGACTGGAAGGGCGGCGTCGTCTGTGAGAGCTTTACCTCGCTCGTTGGGACAATTACAACTTTGTCGGGTGAAACAAATGCGTTTGCAATGAGCATCCCGTCCTTGGACCTGCGGAGCTGCCTTGTACTTTCTGCTTCACCCGCTGCAGCGCGAGGAGTTACCTGCGGCGCAGTGGAAGACTCACTTTTTGCAGCTCTTTCTGGGACTCTTTGTAATTCATTTGGAACTGCACTTGCTACCGCATGACCAGGCTGCATGGGCGCGGGACTCTTTTGCGTACTTGTTGGAGGTAGTGCTCCCTTTTGCTCCTGCGCGCCTTCGCGTTTCGACATGTTCCTCAGCTCCGTTGCTGGGATGAAGCTCGATTTTCTTAAGACGGAATCCACTACAAGGAGCATCTCCCTTAGCTTTGAGAGCTCAGTTTCCATTTCCAATATCCTTCCTTCGAGCCACTCTCTCAAATCTGCGGCCCGCTTGACTTCCTCCTCCTGTGGAGGCGAGCCTCCGCTGTTTTGCTTTGCTGAGCTCATCTTGTTTGCGAATCGGAAAACCTCCCGTCGATTGCTTAAATCCTTTTTTCAAGTTGCGAATCGATTCGGTTGAGCATCTCGGAGTGCGGTCGCCACACGAACGGCATCCACGGTCTCAGGAACATCGTGTGTCCGGACGATATGGGCACCTCGGACCACTGCAATCGAGGTGGCTGCGAGTGAGCCCGCGAGTCTTGCTTCGGCGGGTTTCCCGTCGGTTAGGGTACCGATGAACTTTTTCCTCGATACACCGACGCATACCGGCCTTTTGAATACTCTGAGCTCAGGCAGCATTTCAATTACCCTGCAGTTCCACTCCGCGTTCGAAATTTCGCTGTCGGAGAAGAAACCTATCCCCGGGTCCACTACAATCTTATTGGATGTTATTCCAGCTTTTTCAGCAATTGACAGCGCGCGGGCAAGCGCAGTCGAGACTCTCTGGATTGGTTCGTGAATTACGCCCGACCTGCCCTCGTGAGCGGTGATGAGGAGTGAGCATTCTTTGGAGGCGATCAGATGCGCGAACTCGTTAGCGTTTCTTTGCGTGAATCCGTATGCGTCGTTAATCATCTCAACTCCCTCTTTGATAGCAATCCTCGCGGGTCCAATCCTGGTCGTGTCGGCAGAGATAGGGACTTGGACTTTTCCTTTGATTGCTCTTATGGCGTCGCGGAGGACTCTTGTCTCCACCTGTTCTGAAATGTCGTACTCTCTGTAAGGTGCTGTTGACCTTGCACCGATGTCGATGATTGCAGCTCCGGCCTTTTCCATTTCAATTGCAGTCTTTAGTATGTCGTCGGGTGATCTCCTCACCGATCCGGAGTAAAACGAGTTTTCGGTCGTATTGATGACACCCATCACTGCGACTGGAAACCTGTCTCCAATTTCAAGCCCGTCACCAATTATACCCGAAATGACCGAAGATGTAGGAGTCGTTTGTTCTTTCAGAACGCCTCTTTTCTTGATCTTCAACGGGAAATGTGGACTTTTCAAGAGTGTCTCTCAAACACCGCTCGATAAATTTCTTAAATCAACGCTGAACATTGTCTGATTAGCAATCTCATGCGCGACGCAGAATTCCTGTTTCCGCTAGGAAAGGAATGGTATGAAAAGTTCTACGTAAGAATTCGTGATTCGCTAAATCTCTCCGAGCGCGCTGATACTCGCAGCAGGGATCTGCTGTCAAGGTTGTTGACGGAGAAGGGTTCGAATACGGAGTACGGGAAAATTGCCCTCCTGAAAGAGCAGAGTAGGAAGAAGCGGAAACGTACGGTCGTGTTTGGAGCGGGGCCGTCGCTTGAAGAAGATCTTGCGGGTCTTTGTGAATTTGTGAAGCATGAATCAAACAATCTCTTTGTCGTTGCCGCCGACGGGGCAGCGGACGGCCTGATTTCAGAAGGCATTGAGCCCCAAATCTTGGTAAGCGATCTAGACAGCTGCTCGGAGCGTGTGTTGATAGACCAGAGCACGAAGAAGGAAGACTACTGCTTACTTGTGCATGCACATGGAGACAACATGAGCCTGATTTCAAGGATAGCTCCGCTCCTCGGAAGAGGGAACGTGCTCGGGACGACTCAAGTGCTTCCACTCGAGAACGTGCAGAACGTCGGAGGGTTTACCGACGGAGACAGGGCTTGCTATCTCGCCGCGGCCTTTCTTCATCCTGAGCAAATAATCATCGCCGGAATGGACTTTGGAAGAGTTGAGGGAAGATTCTCAAGAGCAAGAAGCGGAGCCTCCGGGATTTCCGAAGATTGGAAGTTCAGAAAGCTCGAGTTCGGGAGAGAGTCGCTCGAGTATCTCATAACTCGCTGCCATGGGGAAATCGATTTTGTGAACGTAACCAGCAAGGGGACCGAGATAAACGGTGCAAGACACAGCTCCTACTCGGAGATCATTTCAGAATATTCCTGACCTTGCGCGCAATCTCGGCCGCCATCTCTGAGGTCTTTGCGTTACCGCCCAGGTCATAGGTTGTTACCCGCCCCTCTACTACGACTTCATTCGCGGCCTGGAAGATCGCCCTAGATTCCTTTTCCTCGCCGATGTACCCGAGCATCCAAGCGCCCGAAAGTACCGTAGCGAGAGGATCCACCTTATCCTGTCCCTTGTACTTTGGCGAACTACCGTGTGCCGGTTCGAACATTGCATAGTTGTCACCAAAGTTTGCAGAGTAGACTGCACCGATACTTCCGACGAGTCCCGAGGCTTCTTCGGAAAGTATGTCCATGAACAGGTTTGTGCTGAGTATGATGCACTTGTTGAAAAGCTGCGGGTTCTTCACAAGTTGCTGCGAAAAGTTGTCGATAAAGTTCTCCTCGAGCTTGATTGAGGGGTGCTTTTTTGCCACGGACCTAACAGCTTCCATGAAGAGGCCGTCGGTCTCCTTCAGAATATTTCCCTTGTTGATCGCGTACACAGTGGACCAGCCTCTCCTCTCCGCTTCCCTGAACGCAAACTCTGAGACCTTCTCGCTCGCGCCGCGGGTGATCTTGCGTATGCCAATCGCGACGTCGTCACTCAGCCTGTACTCTATGCCGCTGTACATTCCCTCTGTCGCTTCGCGCACGCAGACAAAGTCGACCTCACCGAGGGGAGAGACGTGGCCCTTGAAGGTCTTTACAGGTCTTACGTTTGCATAGAGCTTGAACCTCTGCCTTATGCTGACCGCGACGCTTCTTGGCGATCCTGGCGTCCAGGGAGTCGTTGTGGGCCCCTTGAAGCAGGCCCTCGAGCTCTCGAGAATCTTCCAAGTTTCTTCGGGGACCAGGGTGGGCCCTCCGTGGCTTTCCCACCACTCGAGGCCCGCATCGCACTGGACGAACTCTGCCTTTGTCCTAGTGGCCTTCAGAACAGTCAGCATCGCTTCGACGAGTTCGGGCCCGGTGCCGTCTCCGCGAATTAGTGCAATCTTTTTGTTGTCCTGCAAATCCAAAATCTATTCACACCCTGCGAGCTTATTTCCTAAGCGCTTGAAACAGATTAAGAGTCAGACTTGGGGGCGAGCTTTTTCGCCACGCCTTTCCACTTCTGCCATTATTGTCATCTTCCCACCTACAACTTAGATTAACCTTTTCCCGAACCTTTGATCAGTAAAGGATTGAAAAATTTCGGTAGTGGTCTTTGCACGGGAGCTCAAAGTGATCTACTGAATCCACCCTGGCTCCATCTGGGCCTCTCTTGGACCAATCGATGACCTTGTCCACTGAACTTTTGTCGCCCTGCAGGAGAGCCTCTACACTCCCGTCCTCCCTGTTTCTTACCCAGCCGACTACTTTCAGTTCATCCGCAATGGCCTTCATAGACGAGCGGAAGAAAACTCCCTGAACCTTTCCTGAAATTAGTACTTGCCTGCAAATCATAACTTTGAGCCACTTCTCTCTTCTCCGAGTATCAGACAAGTCAGTTTTTACCGACGCACCCCACGTGCAAGTCGAAATTTAGGGCAGTTACAAGTGTTAACGACGACTCTGGAACCTATTTTCTTGGGTATCTAGATTTCGTTGTTTTCTACTTACACTTTCTTGAGCCCTTGCTACACCATTTCCCGCTTTAAATACCATGATAGCACCGTTACGTACCCCCTCTAGGGGGGTACCCCCTCGCTTTCTCGACAATTGTCGAGAACAGGCGATCGATTTAGCTTGCTGAGCTTGAAACGCAATGTTCTCGACCTAAAGATTGTACTTCAATACAGTTCCGCCGCAACACAGCTTGAAACTTGCTGTTATTTTTCATATTGGAGTTATGCGCTATTGGTCTCCTATAACTCTACAAGATTCAATAATTCTGATCGGTGATCCGTTGTAAGACTCGGATTAGGACATGCAGATTTCAAATGACGTTCAGGGATCTCTTTTTCTGTCTCAAATCGTCCCTTTCATGTCAAATGGCTTCTCAATTCTATGCGGTTCTTAGGAAACAATGCAGAGCAATACTTGACAGCCCAATAAGATGGTAAAGACCGCGCCGTCTTATCCATTTGACTATTGGCGCTCATCGCTGCAGCATGGCGGCGAATGTGCCATGTCGATCGTGACCTTCCCAAACCTATTTCAAACCACAGAGTCTAATTTGGGATGTATGTGAGCGAATTTGAATGCCGGTGATGTCGAGGAGGTCAGGATAAGTTCACTTGCTGGACTGGGAGCATCATACAGGCTTGCAGGTACATTCAAAGTGCGTTCCGCGAAAAAACCAGGCACCGCCATCAAGATCAATTTCAAAGGTGTTGCTTTTGGGGGACACTATGGAGGCCACAATGTGAACATCGAACTCTCTCCCAGAGCAAAGAAGAGGTTGACTGAAGAACTCGGTTACTCGAATGATGATGTAGAAGAACTGCTTAGCGAAGTACAGAGACGGCTTCTCAATGGAGAAATGATAGTGGAATACAACAAGCTTGATAGAGGAAGAGAGAAGGACGAAAATCCACTCGGGAACCTGGGCGTCTGAGAATTCATTTTTTCAGCGATCTCGCCACAGAATCTTTCGAGGAGCATTCGCGTCTCCCTTTCATTCTAGAAAGCCAAGAGTAAAGATTATCACAAACCAAAGCACTCAGAAACATCACTGTTCACCACCTTGCCAAAATGGAAATGCTATCGGTGTGGCACCGTATACGACCAAGAAGCTCCGCCTGATATTTGCGCAAATTGCAATGCTGCTGTCTCGTTCTGGATCGACTGGACCGAAGCCAAAACCCCGCTCGAGGACCCAGTTGGGAAGTACATGAACCGTCAGATTGTCATGATCGACATCAACAATAGTGCCTGGGAAGCCGCTAAATTAATGCGCGAGAAAAATGCGGGTTGCGTGTTCGTCACAAATGGAGGACAACCCGTGGGGATAGTCACTGAGAGAGACATTTTGTACAAGATAGTCGCCGACGGTCTCCCGGCCGCCCACGTGCTGCTTCGAAAAATAATGTCTACGCCTCTCGTAAGTGTCGAGGAAGTTGCCCCAATACGGAAAGCAATGTCGCTCATGAAGGAGGGCGGGTTCCGGCGATTGTTGGTTCTGGGCGAAAGAGGAAAGGCTGTGGGAATGATCTCACAGCAAGACCTGCTCGATGCAGCTCTCCAATCAACCGTTGCAAGCTAAGGAAAGCCTTCGCCGAGTACTAGGCTCCCCTTTCCGGACTCGTAGAAGATCGTGAGCTTTGTCTCGTCGTCGAAGCCGAGCACGAAGTAATTGTCGTTACCCTGGAGGTCGTACTCGAACTTTACGATCTTCCTGTTCTGGAGCCTCGAGGAGAGCTCCTCAATCTGCTTTTCTGTCAAATTGTCAGAGAATCTGTAGATCATGACATGTGCAACTCTCCCGTGGGAGGTGTGAGTAAAAAGCATCTTCCTTCCTCTTTGCTCATGCATTCAAAATTCTGTCGACACCTTCGGGCAGGTGCAGGGGTTAGAACTTCGGCCTTCAGAGATTTGGGAAAGATTGACGGGCGGGCCTAGAATTCACTTGAAGTGGGGCCAAATCGACGGAGAGTTGACAGAACCGTAATTCGTAAAACTTATTAGTCATAGCGAAGACCACGATATATACCTTTTGTCGCGTTACGTCTGGTGAAATTGCCTCTTGAGCATTGAGAACAAGGGATCCAGCAATCTCTTCCGTGTCCAGCGTTCTATAGATAGATGCCCCAGATGCGGCAAGGGTCCGATGGTCGTTGACAATGCCGGAGGCGAGCTTTTCTGCAGCAACTGCGGGTACGTTGTAAAAGAAAAGATCGAAGAGGTAGGTCCAGAGTGGAGGGCTTTTTCAAAGGAGGAGAAGGATGACAGGAGCAGAACGGGCGTGCCCTCGAGTCTTGCAATGCATGATATGGGCCTCGCCACGGTTATCGGTGTTGAGGATCGGGATGCTTCGGGTAAATCGCTCCCCGCTTCGATGAAAGCGACGATTGAAAGGCTCAGAACATGGGATGGTCGCAGCCAGGTACACGAGCCCGTAGACAGGAACCTTCGCCAAGCTTTCAGCGAGCTCGACAGATTGGCGGACAAGCTCAACGTAAGTGATGCCGTGATAGAAAAAGCTGCATACGTTTACAGAAAGGCGCTCGAGCGGGGCCTTGTTCGAGGAAGATCCATATCTGCGCTCATTGCGGCCTCCCTTTATGCTGCGTGTAGAGACACAGAAACGCCCAGAACACTCAAGGACGTTTCAGCGGTCAGCAACGTAAAGAAGAAGGATATTGCGAGATGCTATAGGCTGCTCCTGCGAGAGATGGATCTCCGGATGCCGGTCGTAGACCCGACAAAGTGCGTTTCTAGAATTGCAAGCAAGGCTGGGCTAACCGAGCGCACAAAGAGGAGAGCGCTTGAGATTTTGAAGAGAGCGGAAGAGACCCGTACTTCCGCTGGCAAGGATCCGATGGGGCTCGCAGCGGCCGCACTCTACGTCGCGTGCGTTATGGAAAATGAAAACAAGACGCAGAAGGACGTGGCGGAGGCGGCCGGAGTCACCGAAGTTACGATCAGAAACAGGTACAAGGGGCTGAAGGCTGCCCTAAAGATTTAGGGAACAATGCGCTATTTTTGAGCTTGCTGCTGTTGCTGCTGTGGATGAGTCGGCGGTTGCACGCTCGACGCCTTTAGAAGTATCTTTTCTCTAACGTTGAAGAGTTGGATTATCTCTTGAACGCCCTGAAAGATCTCCTTGCTATCGGGGACTTCGTATGAGCTCTTCCTCAAAGATTCTGCGAGGGAAGTATTGAATGCTACGAGCATTCTAGAAATGTCCGAGTCGTAATCGACGACCTCTTCGAGCAGAACATTCTGGTAACCTATCTTTGATGGATCTATGTTAGCATATCCTGTTTGCAGGTTGTTCTCGCTAGATTCGAGCGAACGAATCCAGTTCGACAACGTGATGCATGCATCGCTTAAAGCGTCCTTGCCCTTTGCTTTGGGCACGTGCTCCTGCAACTGCTCCAGCATTTGCTGGCCCCGCCTACCCTGATCAATTAGAAGAGACCTAAAGACTTCGTCGATAGCTTTCAGATCCGACTTGGCAGCCTTGCCCGTATCAATGAAGCGCTGGAGCTTTGAAGCAAGTTTGAGGACGTTCTTGCTGGACTTGTTTGATTCCTGCACCTTGTGGTGTTTGTCCGCTCTGAAAGTCAAACGCGACCTTGGTCACCTCGAAGTTTTAAAAACGTTTGTCCAGTTCTCTGGCACTGCCGCTTGCAGGGGTTTCTCCGGCGTTCTAAATCCTCACGCGGGATTTGGCTTTGGTTTCAAGGTCATCCCGTAAAAACAGGTCTGGGTAGGTCTTTGAAAGTAAGTCCGTATACATTGCAGACTCGTCGTCGTTGAGGTATTGGAACATGTACTGGCCCGAGTATGGACTGGGCAGACCTTCCCTGGATGAAAACTCGATGTGAATCAGCGGATCCCCTTTCTTGATTGTGATTGGTGCCCTCTCATTGTTCAGATTGACAAGTTCCAGCGCTAATCGCCCGACAAAGCCGCTGTGAACCTTCACAGAGTTCAAGAAAGAAAGTCCGAGCCTACCAAACTTTGACTTCGCGGTAAGATGCCCGACCAGGTTCGGGGGAGTGAATATCACTTCCTTAGAAATTACATTTCGGTGTTCAAGGTAATGCAAAACGACCTCTTCCCTTACAGTAAGCACGTATCCGTCGCCATCAAAAAGCTCGTAATCGAAGGGGTAGATGCACTTTTGCTGTTCGACGAGTCTGACCAGCTCGCTTTTGCCTAGTATTGTCATCCCAGTCGTCCTTCTCAGGAGATTGGTATTTCACAATATTGTTATCCAAGTGAGTTTCCAAACGGTGACGTGCTTCAGCAAAAAGAAGCGCGAAGCATCTGAGCAGAAGCTGTAATGTGGATATCAAAGTAAAGATAAAGACTTGCGAGGTCGGGATAGTAAACAACAATGAATTCTGATGAATTTGCCAAGGTCTTGATGGATGAAGGTCGAAAGGAATGGCAGAATCCGAAGGCGATACTCGAGCAGATTGGAGTGTCTTCGGGGATGACTGTGGCCGATATTGCGTGTGGCCCCGGATTCTTCACGCTGCCCTTTTGCGAAGCTGTTGGGCCAACTGGTCACGTCTACGCAGTTGACCACAACTCTGTCATAATCGAGAATTTGCGAAAGAACATTACGATATTTGCTCCAAGCGGCGATCAGATTGAACTTTCGAATATCCACATTATGGAGGAACAGGCTTCAAGAACCAATATCCCTGAACATTCGGTTGACGTAATCTTCTTTGCAAACGTCCTGCATGACATTGAAGACAAACGCGGATTCTTTCAAGAGATGAAGCGTATCGCCAAGAGTGAGGCAAAATTTGTCGATGTTGATTGGCACAAGAGATCTATGGAAATGGGACCCCCTCTTGAAACCAGGCTTAGTGAGGGGGAAGCTCGTCGCATTTTGAAGGACGCTGGACTGCAAATTGTACATGCGATTGATGCCGGACCTCACCACTACGGACTAGTAGCTGTAGTCATTTGAGGTGGAAGTCCATTTCTGCCCCTTAACACTGTTCTCGATTATGTTAGAGGCGTCAAATGTTGACTCGCGGCCCTTCCCGCAGCCGTCTACGGCAACAATCTCGAAGTTTTCCATGTTGTGAGGAGTTGGAGCCCACCGTGCAGCCTCTAGAATTTGTCTGAGATACTCGTCCCTCACTCGGCAACGGAAATCAAAAATCACCCTACTGGATCTTCTGTGTCTGGTCGGTTTCAGAAGACCATTTGCCGACTCTGGGATCGAGTGTAAGGATTCGTCTGAATGGTGGCTGCGTGTCAACAGACTTCTCTCACTCGATTATTCTTCTTAACGCAAGCGAGGCGAGACCTACGAATATGATCGTTGAAACAACAAGCACAACGATGTCGAGAGGCAGATTCGAGTAGTTCCCAGTCAACAGCATCGAGCGCAATGCGTCAACAACATAACTCAGAGGATTAAAGAACGCTATAGCCTGAAGCCACGGGGGCATCAGGCTCAGCGGGTAGATTGCGTTGCTCGCGAAGAAGAGAGGCATGGTTATCGCCTGACCGATGCCCATCATCCTGTCTCGGGTCTTGAAGAAGGACGCAAGGAGCATAGAAAGGCTTGAGAAAGCCATCGCAAAAAGGACGATTACCGCGAAAACCCCAAGAACGTCAAACACTCCAAAGTTCAAATTGACCCGAATAATGGTCGCGAGGGCAAGTATCACGACCGCTTGGAATACGCCCCTTATGCTCGCTGCCAGCGCTTTCCCGACTACAACCGATGATATTCGGGAGGGGCTTGAAAGAAGCTTCGTGAGGAGCCCCATGTCCCTCTCCCAGACTATGGTTATTCCGTAAAATATTGCTACGAACAGCACGGATTGTGCCAGTACTCCGGGAGTCAGATACTGAAGATAGGTGTATCCAGGAGGAGCTAGCTGGTGAACCGCGTTGAAGACTTCTCCGAATATGAGGAGCCACAAGAGCGGTTGAATACTTCGTATCCAAAGTTCGTATGAATCATGCTTGATTTTTCTTGCCTCCATCTCCGCGATTGTGAAGGAATCTTCGATTGACTCTTTTATCTCGCTCATGTTAAAGAGAACTCCTACTTCCCAAAGCTCCTCCTTAACGAGCGGACCTCTTGCATTGTCCCTGACTCCAAGTTCCTTCCTCCATACTTTAGGAAGACATCGCCAAGAGTTGGTCTCGTTAGCGATATTGATTCAATAACAACACCATTACTCTCCAAGTAATCGACTATGGGTGCGATCTCAGATTCGCCGTTGCGGGTTTGTATCTCGAGTAGTCCATTCTCCAAGCTCACTGCCCGACCGAGCTCGCTTGGAAGCGACAGCGGAATTCTGCCTTGTCTGATTTTAACCACCACCAAGTCAACACCTACAGTCCTCTTCAATTCTTCCGGAGAGCCGATCACAGCTATTTTCCCTGCATTCATGATTGCCACTCTCTGGCACAGTTGGTTGGCCTCCTCCATGTCATGAGTTGTGATGAGGATAGCTGTGCGAAATTCCTCGCTGAGTCGCCGTACGTATTCCCAGACCTGGGCCTTGGAGGTGGGGTCAAGGCCTATTGTGGGTTCGTCTAGAAATAGCACTCTGGGCCTGTTGACAAGCGTCTGAGCTATTTCTAGTCGCCTCATCATTCCGCCAGAATAGTGCTTGGCAAGGTCGTTCGCCCTAGCCGCGAGGTTCATGTACTCGAGAGCCTCGTCTATTCTAGCACTGCGATCTCGCTTATCCACATGAAACAGTTTAGAAAAGATTAGCAAATTTTCGTATCCGGAGAGATCTCCATCGACTGAGATCGCTTGCGGGACGTAGGCAAGCCTCTTCCTTACTTCCCTCGGTGATCTGACCGCGTCCATTCCCAGTACCTTGATAGACCCGGACGTAGGCTTTGCGAGTGTCGTTATCATTTTTATGGTGGTGGTCTTGCCTGCGCCATTTGGACCGAGCAAGCCGAAGACCTCGCCCTCCTCGACAGAAAATGATATGTCGTCAACCGCCTTTGCTCCTCCGCCATAATCCTTTGTTAGCGATTGAATTTCAATGGCTTTCAATAATCTCCGCTGAGTTCTAATGGTGTACAAGCATGTTAAAAAAAGCAGACGACGATCTTCAATAATGAGAATGGCTTAGTTACAACCATAGATTTGAACCCGTAACGTCAAGTCATCGAGGGAGGCTGCGCTCAACACAGTTCTCGATGTTGCTCCTTTCAGCTAATCATGTGTTGACGTCAATGCTGGAAGAAGAATGAATCAGAATCTTTTTGCTGACTCGGAAGAAAATTCAAACTAAACAAACTATACTGTTTTAGGCAATTTTAGACCAAAATGAGAAGCCCCGTTGGCTTGAAGATTACTGTATTCAGGTATTTTCAAATGACTTAGGGGAGCTGAGCCACAGGAACTCGCTTGTCGGTGACCAGAGAAGGCTCAGCAACGAGAAGAGGAACTGTTGCTACGACATGATCTAGATATCTTATCTGCCTCTCAATCGTCTCCTTGAGTTCTGGCAAAGAGTTGGATTCAACCTTGGCTAGAATGTCGTAGACGCCGTAGACGACATGCACTTCTGACACGCAATCCAGCATCAAAAGTCTCTTGAGTACTTCACCCTCAACTCCTGTCTCCGAGCTTATCAATACAAACGCCACCGCCAAATCCTAAACCTCCTACTTATGAGAATAAACCAGGCTTCCTAAAAGGAGTCACTACGATCTTCATTCTTGAGAATCAGCTTGCGCGTTGACTAACCCGTTTGAACATCTACCTGCTCGCTCAACCGTCTTCGAATATTGCGCTGCCATTACGAAATTCGAACTTACTGCCGAAATCGAGCTCTAATATGATGGCGACGTAATCCATAGAGTGTGAAAATAGCAAATTCCTTTTGTTTGTTTAGCACACGAATGACTGCCAATGACCTTGTAGTAAATTCAGTGTGATCCGTTTGCGTCGAGAGAGAAATGCGCCGCAAATCCAAATTGTATTGCAGATCAGAAAGCGACAGATTAGGCAGTTAAAGTCCAGATTTCAAAAGCTAAAAAAGAGATTTATTCGTTCGGACTTTTTGACCGTGTTTTCTCGGTCCTTCAGACAGTTGTCTCCAATGTCCCTATTGATTCGATAAATTGTTTACCATCCGAAATAATTCTTTTCTAAAAACTCTGTCTTCCTATGCTAATGCTTCTTCTGCTCTTTCTTTTTCAAAACGTAGTCAAAGTACCTTTCTGTACTGCCATCAGGCGAGGTCCACTCAGCTCTGAGCGTTGTCTTCTTTTCCACCTTTCTCAATGCAGAAAGTAGCATACGGTTAAGATCCTTCGCGATCCTTCTATCCATCTCCGCATTGACTATGAAGCCACCGCTTTCGTCCTTTGCGTTTCTCACCGACCCCCTACCTTCAGTGAGATTTTCTAACACAGGCCGAATGGCTTGAGGATTTGAGCTGTTGACACGATTTGAGAGCATGAACGTCCTCTTGGAGTTGTTCTTGCCCTTCGTTTCGCATTTCACCATCATCATTGTAACTTTTCAAAAGCGGAAAATCTTTTGCATGTTAAGAAAATGTTGTGGATTGACGCATGCGAATCACTTATCCCAAAGGCGAGCCCTTCATTCTCACCTATGAAAATCGCATAGCTGCTATTTATTTTGAATAATGACTTTCTAAAGTGGACTACTTTCAGCTTGACTCAGATGCTCGTTGCCGTCGATGGATCGAAGCATTCAGACAAAATTGTCGATTATTCCTGTGAATTCGCAAGAAAAATGTCTTCGACAATTATTCTAATGTTTGTGTCCGATTTTCCTAGCATTATAAGCGAGTACATCGACATAGGTGGGGTTAACCCGAGTCCCAAGGGAACACGCTCAGTTGCCGGCGCCGAAAGAGTGACATTGAAACTTAGAGAGAAAATACAGGCAGATGGAATATCTCACGAAGTAATTTTTGAAACTGGTGATCCGGCCGAAAAGATTGTCTCAAATGCCATCGAGAAGAAAGTTGACATGATTGTCATTGGTTTAAGGGGGCTCCACGGAGTCGACAGAATCCGGAGCCTTGGTAGCGTAGCAAGAAAAGTAATCGAAAGCTCACACTGCCCAGTGTTGGTTGTGACCTGATTTGAGACCCTTAGAGCAATTGTATTTTGTACGCATCTATCACATAGCGTCTGCGCTCAGATCGTAACAGTAAAGCGCCGGGGGTGGGATTTGAACCCACGAGACCAAATCGGTCACAGGCTTTCTAGACAGAAATGCAGCGACATCAACGACATCAACGCACCTGCCTTGCCCTAACTTCAATTCCAGGCTTGCGCATTCAATCACTTTGCGGCGCACAGGAATTCGATTCACGGCGCCGACGACAGTTCTGCGCCCTACCAGGTTTCCCGTATAGTCCTCTCGTTACGTGACCAAGGGACTAGGCACTAGGCGACCCCGGCACATTGGATTCCGTTATTGATCGATTTATCCTGCAATCTACTTTGTTGAGATCAGCCCCCTCTTTGTCGGCATCGCTGGTCTACTTACAAACTTGATCCCTATATCTGCTAATTGCTCTCCTCTTCATACTACATTAGGTGTAGACCATAATAATCGTGTGAACGCGGGAGTCTTTCGTTCTCACTCTGTCCCCTTGATTGTATTTGATATATCAAACCTCGAGTACGAAGCAGGCAGGCTCGAATATTCTTGTTCTGCAAGAATGCCACAGCAGAAGAAGCAACATAGGCCCAGAGCATCTGCATTCAGTCATTTGGTTTCCAAACCCTTAGCTCTTTCGTGCTCCGCTCCTCCTTCTTTCTCTTGCTCCGATGTGCTTTCTCCCTGCTCCTTCTCCAAAGTGTCAAGTATTGACTTTTTCAAGAGCTGTTCTGAAACTTCTTCAGTGCCCACTTCTTCCTTTCTGGCTTTCCACATCTTCGGGTAAGTCCCCTGCGCCAAAATAACTCTCTTGGTCAGTGTGACTAGGCCGTGCTTTGCAGAGGTGAGCTCGGACTCGTCCATTTGGCTCTCGCCGATCGCGACGAGCTCCCCCTTTTGGGTCATGATTCTAACAACCTCGCCTTTCTTTAGCCCCTTCGAGAAGGAAAGGACGCCCGGCACGGCAAGCTGCGCGCCCTGACATATTGACTCCACGGCAGAGTCCCTAATCTTGATCTGCTTTAGAAACGAGACTGCGTACTCGATTGGGTGGACCAGCTTTCGCAGCTTAGAATCGTCTCCGCTAGACTTGTAAACTGATACCGCTTCAAACAAATCGTGTAGCCTAACTAGGTCGCTCTCCTTGATGTGGCACACCCGCGTCCTGCGAAGCTCCGCCATAGTAGCGCCAACAACTATTGCTTCGCCGATATCGTAGATGAACTTGCGAATGTACGTGCCTGCCTCGCAAAGTATCCGGAGCAGGAGCAGGTTTCCAATTTCCTGGATCACCTCGTCTTCGTAGATCGTCCGGGTCCTCGTTACCCTCCTTACAGACGATCTCTGAGGAGGGCGTTGATAGATGGGTCCCACAAATGACTGCAGCACGCTATCGAGAATCGGTTTTGGAACTGAGTCGTGCAGTCGCGCGACTGCGATGTACTCCTTCGGACCGAGCAGTAAAACAGAAAGAGCTTTTGTGGCCTCCCCCAAGCCGACCGGAAGTACTCCCGAGACCATTGGATCTAGCGTGCCTGAGTGGCCTGCTCTTTCCTGGTCGAGCATCTTCCTAACCCAAGCAACCACTTCGTGGCTAGTCGGACCCTGCGGCTTGTCGAGAGCAATGAAACCGTAGCGCAGGTACTCCTTTATTGGTCGCTCAGATGGCATAGAGCCAAATTTAGGATTAGATTCCTCACTACCTAATACGACAAGGTCGCTCTCATTCTTTGCGGCCTCCTCGACAGTATACATTGCCAAGTACTCATCATAGTTCTCGGCCGATCTGAATAGAGCAGTCAAGATATCCTGTTCCTACCCTTTGTGTGAGCGTGGTCGCTATGCCGCCGCGAATTCTTCTGCAACTGGAACTGGTGCACAATCTTGCAAGAAACATCAGCCACCTGTTTTGCAGAGAGAGTATCAGTTTCTAGGATGTAGTTGAAAACAGAGAGATCCTTACCGAACTCTATCCCGTAAAGCTCCGAATATAGCCTTCGGTTTTGGGAGTCTCTCTTTTTGATTGTTGAAAGAGCTTCTGCAAAACTAATTCCGTCCCTGTTCGCAAGCCTCCGTGCCCTAGTCTCCCGGCTTGCCCCGAACCAGATCTTCAATCCGTCTTTGCACAACCAGGGGAGAGTGTAACTCGTAACAACCACTCCTCCACGCCTGACGTTTTCGATTAGCCTCCTGTCGACCTCTCGATCAAAGTTTGGATTTAACTTGCGCTCGGAGAGAAAGCGCATCCCCTCCTTTCCATCCCACCACTCTGAACCTGATGGCGCGTAGCCTCTCTCTATCGCCATCTCCTTCAGCATATCTCCTCCGGCGAGAAGCCTCAGTCTGAATCTTGTAGATATCGCGTTCGCCGCAGTAGTCTTTCCGACCGAAGGCATACCGGAGATTATTACTGAAATCCTTCCGCCCGCTGACGTTTTCCTACTGTTCTGAGCGTTGTTTGCTCTTCGTAGTGAAGAGCGGTGAGAGAAATATGGCGAACGAGAGCTCGTTTTCCTGATTTCCTTTGCTCTCCTTGTTTTCTGCGATAGTTCTTTCTTCTTTTCAGCTCCTCCCAACCTTTCTCCGCACCCCGCCAGTGGCTTGAAACGTGATGATCCGCATTCTATGAAATTTTACTTCTTGTCAATCAGACTTTTCTTGCTTGCGTATCTGGCCCGTGCAACTCAAATCCATTTGCTAGCCAATGATTTTGGTTCCAAACCTTGCCGCTTGTCTATGAATCGAGGGAGCCATTTCTTTCCTGGCCTGTCCGCAACAATTTGGAAAGCGATTTGATTCTCGAGTCTGTATCGACAAATCGATGTGACTATGATCAGGATTATATCTCTCGTGCACTCAATCTAAAATGCAAAGGTTTTAGCATTAACCGTGGAGACCGCGTCCGCGCAAAGGAACAAGATAGAATTTCCTCAGCATTCAGTCAAGCGTGAGGCCGAAGAGTCTTGAAATTATGCCGCTGAAGGTGAATGAGCAGATCATGTACCACCAGAAGAAGTTCAGCGAGATTGGGATTGAAGTAATTATGAGCGGAATTACAATGGGTGACATTGCAAGCGTCGCTAAGCCGAAGAAATTGCTCATGAGGTAGTAAACGCCCATTAGAGGGAGCATGAACAACAGTGAAGGCTTTAGGTTCTGCATGCTCATCTCCGCCTGCATCTTTTGCATCTGCTGCTGTTTCTTCTTGAGCTTTTCCTGCTTTGCCTTGTCACCAGACTTGGTCGCCGCCGTCATCTCTTCTCTGAAGGCTTTCATCTCTGCGTTGTAGCGGCGCATCTTCTCGATGTCGGTGAACTTTCGCCGACCTACCGCGTATAGGAGGTTGACGCCAATGGCTTCAAGAACCACAAGAAAGGTGTTCAAGAGGTTGATACTCACACCACCCACACCCACCACGAGCAAGGATGGCGATAATGCGGGCAGACTATGCAAAAGCAAAGAAAATGGATCAGTTATCATGTGTTTTCAAGAAGCCCTGGGATTTCAAGGAAGTAGAGTGGAATTCTCTCTCCGAGATTGTCAGATAGGAAAGACCGCATTGATTATCTTTTCCGCTGTAGCCTCGACCTGTCCCTCGGCATTATGAAAGATAACTGCTGGGCATCCACAAACCAGGCTAGAGGCGAATAGCAAAGACTTTGCCGCTTCGAGCTCGAGCGCCAGGCCTTCTCTTGACGGCTTGTCTCTCACTCGAGTGGGGTCATTCAACCTTCGTCGCTCTATTTCGTCGATTGAGGCGCTTACCAGCACAAGGTGGGTTGGTTTCAACGCTTGCAATACGTCAATAGGCATCCCCGGCCAGAACCCCTCCGGAGTCGAGATGAAGAGATGCGTATCCACTATGAGATGCTCAGACTCGATTTTTGAAATGTGTGATGCCGCATGAATTTGGAGTTGCCTTTGATCTTCCACAGGTAGTTTTCTCATGTCATCGCGAGAGTGCACATCGTAAAGTTTAGTGGCCTGCTCCATCATCACCGTGCCGTAGTTGACAACTTGCGGCTTTCCGCCTCGCTTTTCAAGAATTTCCACAATCTTGGCGACGACAGTACTTTTCCCGACGCCGGGTATGCCCACAATGACCACGTTTCTCCTTTTCTTGCTCATCCTAGAATCTTTCACGTCCTAACGAGACTTCTCAATTGCCAAGCCTAAAAGAGCGGGTCCTCTTATCCGCTTTTCCACGCCGAATATAGAGGAGGGTCTCTTTTTCTTTTACGATCGCGACCGTGGTCAGGTGCGACCAAGCAGTGCACCCAGCCGTGGCATCATCGACTCGAGCTGCTCTTTGACCAGCATCTGGTAGTACTGTATGATGATGTCAATCATCAGTAATAGCCCCACGCCAGTTCCGTAGACACCGAGAATCTGCGCGAGGGCCGCCAACAGACCAATGAAGATACCGCCGAGAATGGTTATGACAGGGATGTACTTTGAGAGGATTGCCTCAACCGACGTGCCAGTTCTTCGGAAACCCGGCACCATGACATCCGCCCCAATTAGGTTCTTCGCTGCCGCTTTTGGAGAAAGACCCCCTATTTCGACCCAAATTCTTGCAAACATTACTGAGAAGAGCACTGCGAATAGAACGTAAGTGAGGGCCCTAAGGTAGTCCACGTTTGGACTGAAGATTGGGTTCGGCGGAGCCGTCATATAGTAAATCAGGCTGTTGTTAAGCGGCTGATACGAAAGCGGGGACTGACCGGTATTGCTCAGTATCTGTGTTGTGTTGTACCTCGCGAACCAATTGATCAGGGGATTTGAGTTGTTGAAATCGTACGCCTTCCAGATGTATGCAGCAAAGAAGGAGATGTTCGAAACGAGCGCAGAAAAGAGAATCACAGGAATGTTCGACACGTAGAGGAGTTTGATTGGATACACTCCCGCGAATCCCCTGTACTTTGTGGAGGTGATGGGTATCTCTATCCTCATCCCTTCGACGTAGACAATGATCAGGATCGCAGCAATTGTCAGTATCAGACCAAACATCGTCGGGAATTGGGGAGCGTCTGGCCGGAACAGCGAGCTGAGAGGATGCCCGGCGAGAGTGGCACTGATAAAATACGGGATTCCTCCATAGATTGTAGTTGCAGGAGTAGTGCTAGTTCCTCCGCTTATTGGAACAGTGAGGGGACTGAACATGTCCCACATGACCCGCTGAGCCACTCCGGCGAGGATGAAGAGGCTGACACCGCTGCCAATCCCCCAGCCCTTCTGAACCAACTCGTCAAGTAGCATTACGATCACAGAGGCTGCAAAGAGCTCAAAGAAGATCGTAATCGCGGCGGCTGGGACTATGGTTCCGAACAATCCACCAATAAGATACGCTGATGCTTCTACGACGATGACTATCATAGTCAGCAACTTTGTTGCTGAAGTGAAAATTGCCCTATCATCTGGATTTTGAAAGTCCACCCTAATGATTTCAGAGCCGGCAAGAAGTTGGAGAATCAGCCCGGCAGTGACTATGGGGCCGATTCCGAGAGTCATCAGTGTTCCTTGCTGGGATGCAAAGATGATGCTCGAGTAAGAGAATTGACTCTGGGCGCCGACAGGCACACCGGTGAGCGGTGTAACAGCCATCACCATGTAGACTACTACGGCAATACCCGTCCACATGAGTTTCTCGTTCAATGAAGGCTTCCTGACAGGCTTCCTAATTTCAGGAAGTACCGTCGCAGCGCCCTTGACGAAGTTCTTAATGGCTCCCATCGCACTTGACCGAAGTTACTTTTTTTCTCTAGTAACGCTATTTGCTTCGCATATGAACATTATGGCGGGTTGGATCAGATCTGGCTCAATTTATTGGAACCAGAGTTTCTTGCGCGACTCAGCCATCGTTTCTTGGAATTTGAGGAGACTCCATGTGAAGTTTCTCGGAACATCCTCATCAATCACAAATGTGATGAGATTTAGTCTTGTTCCTTACCGCCCTTCGAACCCGAGGAAGATGCCGAGGACCCCCGTGACGCAGACTTGTCAGCCTTTGCCTTCTCCGACCCTTCCTTTTGCTTTTCTCGTTCTACTTCGGCTGCCGCGAACTCGACCTCTACGTTTCCTCCAGCCGCCTTGACCTTCTCCACTGCGCTCGAAGATGCGCGAGCTACTTTGAGTTTCAGAGGCTTGCTCAAGGAGCCCTGACCGAGTAGCTTCTCGTATCCGAGCTTGCCCAAGTCGAGCACCCCTGTCGACGGATCCGGGGCTCCCACTGCCGTGACGCGGTCCAGCTCGCCGACGTTGACCCATCTCCTCGTGACCGATGGGTTAGGAGGATGCCATTTATTGGACCCAAAGTGGTCAGGCATGTACTTGACCAAGTAGCTCCACTTGTGCTTGTGAAGCCCCGCCATTCCAGAACCACCCTTTGCGCCAGTTCTCCTGTGCTGACCTATCTGCCCCCAGCCGTGAGTCCTCGAACCTCGTAATCTGCGCACTTTTCTTAGTCTTGTTGCCAATTCTAGTGATTAACCCGCCCGCTAAATGATTCTCTCGTTTGGTGTAATCAGAACACTTACTTTACATCATTCTCTCGGTGAGTTTAAGGAGCTCAGGGTTTTCGCCCAAGATTCCTCCTTCCCGAAATTGTCTTCTTATAGACCGCTTGAAGCCACCCCTTGGAGGGCTAAGTCTGAAAAACTGCCTAAATCCTTGGCTGCCGTCCAGTCTGGATTTCCCAGATGTGATTGTCTCTGCGAGTCCCTCTACTGTATACCCTGCTTCTTTTCCCTTTCCAGTCGCTGACCAATCAAACTTGCGGCCGTCAGATACCTCCGCCTTCGCCTTCAGAAGCTTCTCGGCTGTCTGTCTGTCGACGCGACACCACGCGACGTGCTCCTTGCAAAGATTCAGCATTCCCAAGTATACGTTGTTCTCGGGCACGATGGTTGCGTTGAATCGTCTTGCCACATGGAGTTGCTCGAGCGCTGTTCTGACCGGGCTTCTGGTGTTGACCATACCGCGCAAGTTAATAACCAGGACGCTACTGGTCTCCTGGGCTGCTTGTTGTGACATTGCTACTAAACGACCACCAGATCTCCTACTGCTTCATCACGCTGATCCCGTGTATCCTCTTGAGCGCGTCGTAAACTGCATTTGCAATTGAGGACATTGTGTTCGTCGAGCCATACGTGCGCGTCCAAGCATCTTTGACGCCTGCGAGCGTCAGCAGATTTCTTACAGTTTCTCCTGCGACTAGTCCGAGACCTCTGGGTCCAGGAATGATTTCGACCCTGACGCTTCCACCCTTGCCGCTAATTCTGAACGGTACTGAGTGAAATCTACCGCACCTGCATTCCCAGCTTCCACACCCCAGTTTCACCGGAATGATGTTGAGGTACGCGTCGTTTGTCGCCTTGTCTATAGCGCTGCGCATCTGCGCAGCCTTACCGCGCCCTACGCCAAACCACCCAGATTCGTTTCCAACTGCTACAACCGCGGCGAATTTCGTAATCTCTCCTGCATCAGTTTGTTTTTGCACAATTCCGACACTGACGACGTTAGTCTTCAAGTCTGGCAGAAGAGTCTTCACAATCTCTGGTTCTTTGACCCTCTGACCGCTTTCGAAGATTTCTTCGAGGCTGGTTATCTTGCCGGTTGCGACGAGTACGCCTAGCCTAGTCTTTGGCGACCACGGTGCTTGTTCCCTTTCCCTCCGTCTCTCCTCCCTCGGCGGGGGTCCGCCCATCGTAGAAGGCGGAGACGGCGGCGGAGACGTAGGCGCACCCTGCTGAGTAACGGTACTACTTGTTGAGTCTTGCGACAAAGTTGTAACCAAACACACTCTCTTTGTATGTATCTATGTCTTCTTTTTGCTTCTGTTATTCTTCTTGAATGCCCTAATTAACTCTCGATTTGTTCTCAAAGTCGCGCGATTAGCCCGCTGATGTCTTTTTGCTTGCACTCTCGATAATTGCTTTCACTTTTTCAAAGTGAGAAGGATACTCCGACGGATTCAATCCGGAAGAAATCAGTCCTGAAAACCTCTTGTTAAACGCATCTTTGTCGTTGGCTTCCAATTCTCTTGCGTAAGAGGAGATGTGTTCTCCCTTCATCCTCTTTTCATCAGGCAAACTTTCCTCGTCAATCTCCATCTCGAGTCCTGCATCTTTCACCCCGGCAATCAGCGAAGCAATTCTGGACCCATGCACGAACCTGCCTACTCCTGTGTAGACGACCGCGCCCTCTACTCCTTTCTGCTTTGCCAGATTGCCCAGCTGATAGCCCGTCAGATAGGCTCCGGGTATGCTCTTCGGTGAGCCCTTCCATCCAAATTTCTCCGTAAGATCACGCGAAGACACAGCGCACAAAGTAATGTCGCCCTGCGCCGTGGGCTTTAGAACCTGACCGTAAATGTACTTTCCCGAAATCCTGACTGAGAGGAATGGTCGCTTGCTAACGACGACTCCGCGCCTCTTTCGATAATCGGTCTTACCCTCTCTTCTCCTTCGGAAAATGTGCACGTATCTCGCTTGCTTCATTTACTAAATTGTCCCAATCCCTGCACTGAATATGAAAAAGTCCCTCGCTACCTTCTGGCGCGGGAGGAGATTTCTTCCTCCAGACGCTTCCTTGTTCGAATTTGTGCGCCTTTCACCTGCAGATAGAGAGACTTGAAATCTTGGTTTGTTAATTCTCCACGATCGCGCTTTACCTTTAGGATGTGTCTCAGCATTCTCACTCGTCTCACCCACACGGTCTTCTTCCCGACCCTGGAACCCTTTGCGCCTTTCTTCGATCCTTGCCCCTCCCCTCTTTGCTTTCGCTTGATCGTTCGCACTCTTATCCTACCTCGGGAGATTCCCTTTTTCGGGACCATCCAAATCAGACCAGCCGAGAGCCAGCCCCTGACGCTTTCTCTGGTGATAGCATCCTGAAGCTGCTCCGTCGCCTCCGGATCAAGTCTGATCCTGGATTTGCCAACGCCGAGCAACTCTGCGGCCATTCTTCTCTTATTGCTCAAATCTGCCATAAATGAAATGTATTCAGCTCCTACTATCTCTCTTGCCTTTGGTTCTCACACTATGAGTTGACTTATCCCTGCTCTTTCTCACGTTTTCACAGAGCCGGGGAGTCACGTTCGCTCTCTTTTTACTTCTTCCTCCCTTCATCTTTTCGCTTTGCTTTCTTGCCTTGTGATGTCTTTGCATTAGAGGGCTTTGGTTCCTCTTCTTTCCCCTTTTCCTTCTCTTCTTTGGCGCCGGCAGCAGTCAGTAGATTTCGGCCATTGAGGATTCTTATACCGAGCTCTCTTGCCCTGAGCGCAATCTCAATTCTCTTTCGCTTGCCGACTCCCGCCGCCAGTCTAGCTGCGTCCCTGTCGGGAGACAGCTTTTCGAGTTCAGCTACGTTGTGAACCAAGACATCCCGATAGCCAGAAGGATGCAAATACCTGACTTCCTTCGGGACCCTGTAGCCAACCTTTACCAGATGAGGCCACCCTTTTACCGAAAGTCTCATGTGATTATCAACCCCCTTTGGCTTTCTCCACTCTTCGTGGATTCGTACATAGCGCCAAGACTCGAACCTACGGAAATTTGGCGTCTTGCTCTTGATCTGTCTACGAAGCTCTAAGAGATTGGCCACGGATGCCCTGGTCGGAGCTCTCGAGGAGGACTCCAGCCCTCCTTTCTTACTACTATTGCTTTCTTGTGCGCTCATAAACGTAAACCCCATCCAAGAATACTCTTTGGTCCTTTCGCCGCACCGTAGTTGCCTGCTCGAGATTCGCCGCTGTCTGACCTACGTCCTGCATCGACACGCCGGTCACTATCAGGTCTTCCCCCTGGACATCCACCTTCGTGTCGCCCACAATTTCTGCAACTCTTGGTGATCTTTCGCCGTAAAAGTTCTCCACTAGGACGTTCTTCCCCTGTACCTTGACTGAAACTGGAAAGTGAGCAAATATGACCTTGAGCTTGTATTGATATCCCTTAGTGACACCATGTGCGGCGTTCCTGATCAATGATGCGGAGGTGTTCAGGATGGACCTGTTCTTGCGTCGGGCGCCAGCTGATAGAATCTTTACAGTGTTACCTTCGAGCTTCAATTCGACCGGAATCTTTGAAAAATCCTGCTCGACCTTTCCAAGCGGACCCTTAATCGTCAGCTTCTCACCTTCAAATTTCGAGGACACACCCTCGGGGAGCGAGACTAATGTCTCGATCTGCTGCTGGTTTTTCTGCTTCTTTGCTGACGAAGTATTGTTAGTAGACATAACCGACCAGCCTTCCTCCCAGACCTTTGTCCTGAGCTTCGCTGTGTGACATTACGCCCTGAGGCGTCGAGACAATCAGTATTCCGACCCCGACCGCTGGAAGAAACTGCCTCTCCCACCTTGTATATCCGTCCTTCTTGACGCTGTACCGAGGTGAGATTACTCCACACCTGTTGATTCTCCCGAGCAGCTGAATCTTGAATTTACCAGCAATTCCATCATCGATGAACTCGAACTCTCCAATGTACCTGTTCTTCTGCATTGAGCGCAGGACGGACGAAGCCAATTTCGACGCAGGGATCGCAAGGCATTCTTTCTTGTTGCGAACTTCGTTGTTGAAAATTGTCGCAAATAGGTTGCCAAGAACATTATTCGATGGCATTTTTAGCTATGTTTCACCACAATTGTCCTAAATGTCCTAGATATCTCTTCCCGCCGTATCACTCGTACTTCTTGAATCCCAACTTCGGCGCTACCTCACGGAAGCACTGCCTGCAAAGCATAAGATCATACTTCTGTATTAGCGCACCGTACTGTCCGCAACGCTTACAGTACCTAGCTCCCTTTCCAAACTTTCTGGGCTTTCCGTGTCTTTCCTTTGGCAACTGTTACCTAGACTACCTCTACTCCGAAATTACGCTTGAAGAACTCAATCGACTCGTCGCGTCCAACCCTTTGGGTCTTGCCCACGCTGCTTTTTGCCCTTGTTCGGCGAGCCACCCGGTATCCGGGTCTCTCTAAGACAGCCGAGACATTCATTCCAAAGATACCGATGTCAGGACTGTACCTGACACCCGGAATCTCGATGTGTTCCTTTATGCCGAACGAGCAATTTCCAAAATCGTCAAATGATGATTGCGCTAGCCTGTTTTCTCTAGCTTTGAGCAAGAGTTGCAGAGTTTCGATTGCTTTGCTTCCCCTCAGGGTGACCATCATTCCAATAGGTTCTCCCTTGTGAACTCCAAAATCTCTGATCGAGCTCTTGGCTTTCCTCGAACTAGCTTTTTGATGGACTAGGTCCTCGATTACTCTTCGTGCCCTTTCGATCGCTTCACCGGACCTTCCCACCCCGATATTGAGGACAACTTTTCCGATCCTGACATTTTTCATGCCAACGCCGTTCTCTCCACCTAGAGCGTGGGAATAGGTCTCCGCCTGCGTTTGCTGCTGCAAATCCTGATCACTTTGCGTTGCAGTAATTGTTGTTGAGCTCAAGTCTTGAATTTCTACTGCCTCTGTTTGTGATTCAAAATGATTCCAGACTACGATGCCTCGATGCCAGAGACCGTAACTTCTGGTTGCTGCTTGCCAAGTGGCATGAGCACCGAAGTCGGAAGCTCTGAGGCAGTCCCATCCGCCAGCCTTATTGTGGCGATGGCCCCTCTTGAAAATGTTCCAGCCTTAACATCCTCCACTGTTGCTACTTCGCCGGATCTCTCCCCGCGAATGAGCAGTGCGAGACTACCTTTCGACAGTCGGAAGCTACCCATGAACTCTTGCTTGGGGACTTTGATCATGCAAACGTCGCCGGGCTTGATATCGACTTCGGCTTCAGGGAATATCGTCCGGCCGTCATGTAATCCGTATCCAATTTTCGAACCTTTTCCCGTACTCTTGCTCTTTACGAGACAGAGTTTCAAGTCCCTTTCCTTTGCCGCAATCGGAACCGGCAACAATCGCCCCTGATATGGCACAAGCCTGTAGGCCTTGTCCAGCCCTGCGAACTCTATCACGTCCATGAGGCCGATGGGGAAACTCTCGGATTTGACAACTCTTCCATCTACCAAGATCTTTTCAGAATTTAGAACACTGAGCGCTTCTCTTCTGGTCTTTACGACACCCAATATGTCTCTCAAAAGCACGATGAGAGGATAGCTGTAGTTCTTAGGATGGGGACCGGGAGAGGTTCTGGTGACAAATCTTTTCTCCTTCTTGCTGATCTTCCAGAAAGATGGCACGCCCGCCCTCTTCGGTTTCAATGACCCACTCTTCTTAGCCATAATTCAAACAATCAACTGCTCCTTGTTATTCTCTTCCTTGTCACTTTGACCCTTCGAGTTTTTGTCTACGGAACTTGTCATCCATGTTCAGGCTCGTGACTACAACCTTGGAGGCGTGGATGTGAATTGGCGTTGTCCCGCCTGCGATTTTTTCTCTCGTCACACCTTCAATAGTCACGCGCCCTTCCCTTGGGTATACCTTCTGGACCTTTCCCTCTATCCCAGAGTATTCTCCACGTACAAGTTTGACGCTGTCTCCTTCCCTCACTCGTACCGTGTTTCGAGTATACTTTGTCTTTAGATCATCAGATAGGGATGCATATAGCCGCCTGTTTGCAGAAGAACTGGCGGGCCCCTGTCGCGAGTAAAGGTTCTTCCTTACTTTGACAGGTTTTGATGAGAACCCAGAGCGCTTCATTTTGTTCTAACTCAACAACTCCTCTTTGTCCATTCAAACGATCATCGTCGCAAGATTCGCAATGCGCGGCCACCTTTCCGCGGCCTCGGCAGCAACGGGCCCCTTGATGTCAGTGCCTTTGAGGTCTCCTTCGGGAGTGATGATGACTGCGGCGTTATCCTCGAATGTGATCCTTTGCCCCCCGATTCTCCTGACTGGATATTTCTGCCTGATAATCACAGCTCCAAAAGTCTGCTTTCTGAGTTCGGGCGGACCCCTCTTTACTACAACAGTGATGTGATCCCCGACTGACGCAGCGGGTACCCGTTTCAGCCTCCCATGATATCTGGTCACATTGACAACTCTCAGAGTCTTTGCCCCGGTATTGTCGGCGCAATTGATTATCGCGTTGACCGGAACCGCCCTTGTAATGTACAGTTTGAATTCTGAGACGCCCTTTGCTGAGACTGCTCTGGATTTTGTTGACACTTGCTGGAAACCCTACCTGTCTTTTGTTATGTTTCTTGTACCTGTTTGCCCTTGTTGCTCGCTTGATATCTACTCAGTCTCGATCTACGATTTCCTTGTCAGAGGAGCGGCCCTGTTTACTACCACGAATGACACAGTCTTTGAGACCGGCCTGCACTCGGCGACGGTGGCAGTGTCACCACTCTTCAACTCAATGCACGGGGGCAGGTGAGCGTGAACCTTGCTTCTCTTCTTCAAATAGCGCATGTACTTCTTGTTGTACTTGAACGACTCTCTCTGAACAACCGCCAGATTCTTTGCGGCGACGCTCACAACCTTTCCGGTCAGAAGCTTTCCTCTTATCTTAAGCGAACCGTGGAACGGACAGTTTGGATCCTCGCACATTCTTTCGGGCGACTTTACTTCCAATCCAATATTCCTTGTTTCAGACATTTTCCTTGTTAACTACACTCTCTTCCTGTATCTTTACTATGCAACTCCAATCCCCAATGCAAATAGCAGAACCCTAATGTTTCCTAGCTCTTGATTCTATCCTCGGGCGTCGCGAGCAGTTCAGATCCGTCCAAAAGGAGATCCGGCTCCCCCATCCGCTTGAGGCTAAGCCGCACAATTGACTTTGGAACAGTGACCATCCTCTCCCCATCTCGAAATGAAATCATATTCTTGGACTCAAGAACAATGGTTCCGCTTCTTCCGGAGAGAGAGGGATCTTTCGAGTCCACAATCTTCATCTTTTTCCCAATCAGCATTCCTGTATACAAGTTGATTCCCACATCACCATTTTTCTCTGTCAATTGGTTTTCAGTCAGAGTGAGACACAGATTAGTCGCTGTTTTCCAACAAATCTCTCTTTCAAGCGAACGACCACAAGTTGGAGTGCTTTTGCCTGCGGTACTTGAACCCGCACCCGCTTCCAGATTCAAATTTAGAAAAGTTGGATGCATTAGCAAACAACTCCAAATCAACCAAGAACTGCCGCACCCAAGGAGTTTTCAGCAAATTCTGAATTTCTTCGAAATCCACCCTATTGCTCTCTCAAAAAGATTCGGACTCTGACTCTTATCGCCTAACTGGTCGTACCTCCCTTAGTACCTTCCTCCTCAGATGCCTCGGCTGTGTCACTTTCAGAAGATTTCTTCATAGAAGAATTTCCCTTTCGAGCGGCAGATGATTCAGTCCGCTTTTGCTCGAGCACTTTTGAATTGATAACCGTTAGTACTCTTGCAATGTTCCGCCTAACTGTCTTGATCTCCCCAAGCTCTTTCTTCAAGGTGCCCCTTGCAGCAGAAGATCTAAGTTGAGAAAGCTCAGTGCGCAGTTCACTAAGACGCTTTGTGAGGTCGTCTCCCGAAAGTTTGTTGAGGTCTTCGCTCTTAAGATTCTTCATCTGATTTCTTGCGCTCCTTTTTGCTCGTCGAACTACGTCGAGAGGACCTTGGGGCAGGGCTCTTTGGCGAAGTCGTCGCCGCTTGGCTAGGTTTCTCTTCGCCGGGCTGTCCAGTCTCCGTCATCGGGCCGGTTTTCTGCACTTTCGCCTTCTCTTCTACTTGCCCGGTGGGAGTCTGCTGTGCAGGAGACTCTGTCGTCCCAGTAGAGGTCGGCGTAGCAGGGGCAGTGGGAACTTCTTCTCTTACCTCGACTTCAGGAGGAACTGCATTTTTTATTGCAATGCTAACTTTGACGCCATACAAACCCATCTTCAGGAGCACATCGGTAGTGGCCCTCCTGACGACCCTGTCAGCCGTTTCGCCGCTCTTGGGGACGACTCCGGCAACATATTTTTCAAAGTGTGCGCGCTCGCTGCGCAGTTTTCCAGAAATCACAATCTCAACGCCCAAGGCGCCCGCATTCATCATAGAGTTCATTGCCCATATTGCCGCCCGCCTAAATGCTGTTCCTCGCACGACGGTTTGAGCAATCCTAGAGCACATGATTCGTGGGTTGAGTTCTGGAACTTCTTCTTCGACGACGGAGATTTGCGGATTAGGCAGAGAAAACTTTGTTTCGAGCTTTTCAGTCAGGTCGCGTATTCCCATACCGCGCCTGCCGATTACTAGACCCGGCCTTTGAACGTACAAAGTTATCCGCGTACCAACGGGGGAGGTGGTAATATCGACGCCACCATAGCCAGCATCATTCAAAGTCTTCCCGAGAAATTCATCAATTTCGGCGTTGCGGGAAAATTTGTTCATTACCTTCTTCATTGTTGTAATTGTTGTCGACATACCAGAAAACAAATCAAGACTCCGTGGCAACTAATTCGATGTGCACTAGTGTGTTGAAAGAAGGAGAAGAACGTCCCTGCGCTCTTGGGGTGTAGGATCTTACTTGCCTGCCCCGAATCGCCGCAGCGTGAATTATCCTCATCCTATCAATGTCCCTGCCCTTGAAGTCAGAGTTGGCTTCGAGGTTATTCAGGACGTCAAGGACCTTGCTTGCAGCTTTCACTGGAAAAGCGCCTGCGTGAAAGCCGTTGATGTTTGAACGATGGGCGCCCCCTCGTTTGTATCGCCTGAAAGGAACTGCGAGGCGCTTCTCCTTCACGCCCTCGAGGTACGCCTTCGCATCGGCCAATAGCATTCCGTCTATAGCTTTGCACACTTCACGAGTGGCTTTCGGGGAGGTATCAATCTCCCTGCCACTAGCTCTGATGTGAAGCAGTGGGTCGTACCCTTTGAAACTATAACCGAAGAGAGGCAATTACCGCTAAACACTGGTAGAGCAAGCTTTTCGGAAATTGAGGATAAATGCTTATCGATACATAATCGACTAGAAAATCGCCGACATTTCTTCCAGCTTCAGTAAATGCGCTGTCTTAAGTGAAAAGAGGACCCGATCAAGAAAACAAAAACAACGTGAAAAGCCGTAACAGGGACTTGAGAACGCGCCAGTATCGAGTGAAATCAAAGTAATCCCGAGACGCGGAAGCATAATTTGATTTTATCCGTCTCGGCCATGAGAATCTCCACTGTTTTCAGAGCAGGCGATGTTACTCTTTGGAAAGTGGTCACTTTAGAGGGACGTACAAGCTAGATCTAGATGCGCCGATTCCCGGCGTTCCGTGTACGACTTTTTTGTTTGTAATGACATATTCACCGATGTAGTGCCCGACCATCTCTGGCTTTATCTCAAGAGCAGCAAACTCGCGGCCCGAGTGCACGTGAAGCGTCAGCCCCACCATGTAGGGCAGTATGACCATGTCTCTCGCGTGGGTCTTGATCTGCCCCTTAATCTTACCCTCCTTTGCAAGCCTCGTCTCCTCGATAAGTTTCTTCTTCTCGTCCGATATGCCCCGATTTAGCGTCCTTCTCTGCCTTGAGGGGAGCAGTTGCAGAAAAGCCTCGAAAGACATGCCCTGCAACTGGTCAAGGGAGTGTCCGCGATACTTGTATTCTCTTGGCATCCTTTAACTCACTTCACCATGCCGCCAGATTCAGCGGCTCTCGCAATCCTCTTCCTTCCGGTCTTGCGAGGCGCAATGTTCCCAACTTTTCTTCCCGGAGGAGCGTTTCTCGAAGTGGAAGTTGATTTACCGGGATGCTGGTGTCTGCCTCCGCCAAACGGATGGTAGACAACGGCCATGGCAATACCTCTCATTCTAGGGTAGATCTTCCCCTTCGCACGCATTAGGTGAAACCTAGGGCCCGCTCTAAGAAAAGGCTTCTCGACTCTACCTGCACCACCTATGACTCCAATCGAAGCTCTGCACTTCGGGGAGAGGATTGTAGTCCTTCCAGACGGTAGTCTGATAGTTGATCCCTGAGGAGTGTTCGCAAACAGAATAGCAGACCCACCCGAGTCTCGTACCAGCGTCCCACCATCACCCAGATAGCGCTCAATGTTGCAAATGCTTGTGCCTTCGGGAATACTTGAAAGAGGAAGAACGTTACCAGTCGACACTGTCGCATCAGCCCCGATTCTAATCGTTGACCCAGCTGTAACTCCTGAGACAGCTGGAATGTAGTATCGCTTTTGTTCCACGCTGAGCTGGGCAAGCGGATACCCTCTTCCCCTCTCATGTACGATATCCTCTACCGCACCCTCCACTGTTTTTCCAGGAGGAACGAATGGATACCTTACTCGCGCAAATTTTCCTTTATTCGGCGCCCTATACTGAAGGCCGCCCTTTCCACGGTGTCTTTGAAGAATTCTCTTACCCATTTCAGATTGTTACACCAGTCCTAGTTTCGAAGCAAGATCGCTCGCGGAACTCTCGGCAGACAATCTCACGAAAGCCTTCTTGCCGTAAACCGTAATTGCGGTATTCACGGATTGCACCTTCACGTCATACAGCGTTTCGATAGCCGACTTGATTTTCTTTTTGTTTGCCTTTGGGTCAACAAGGAAGCAGATCTTGTTCTGTCTTTCAATTAGGTCGAACGTCTTTTCTGTTACGTAAGGCCTACGTACCACGATTAGAGCATCTTCAGGCCGCATATCTTTCACCAATCTCCGTTACTTGTTTTGTAAGTGCTTGCAGAGCGTCCTTTGACCAGATTGTCAATCTGCCCGGAGCAGATCCTGGAGCTAGGTCAAGTACAGAGAGATCTGGACTCTTTGCAATTGAAATCCCCGCAAATGATTTCGCAATGCTACGCAAATTGGAACTATCAGCAACGACAAGCAGCGGACCCGTTCCGCCTGCCTTTTTGACGCGAGAAACCGAAGAGTTCAGCTTCCTCGATCCGCGCTTGATCCTCTTCAGCTCCTCAGACATGCCAAGTGCTGAAAGGGCTCCTCTCAACTGCCTAACGCTCGCAACCTTTTCAATCTCGCTTGAGACCACAATCGGAAGTTCGCCGGAATAGCGATGCCCCCTCTTTGAAACGAGTTCAGGGCGAGCAGTCGCAGCAATCGCACAAGCAAGTGCGAGTCGCTTTTCCTTGAGATTAACTTCCTTTCTTATGACCTTCTCAGATCTCGGAGGATGAGGTAATCTACCATGTACAGTACTTGCAACCCCACCAGCCATGCCAGACTTTGAATATCGTTCTCCCTTGACCCTTGGGATTCTCGAAATGCCTCTTCCTGTCGGAGGGTTGCTAGTTTCGGCAGTTGTCCTCTCACCAGCGAGTGGATCTCTCCCTTGAACGCTCTTTCTGTGAGAGTCTAGAGCAACGTATGCCTTGTTTATCACATCCTCTCGAACGGGCATTCTAAACACGCTCGGAAGGCTGACAGCTTCGACCAGCTTGCCCTCCAAATCCAAGACTTTCACTTGTTGTTCTGCCAATTCTCAATGACACCAGCCAAATTTCCAAAAGAAAAACAGTGATGGATCATAATGTGCCGCTATTTCTTTCCTTCGATTAGATTCAGCTTTGTTCAGGGGTTCCTATACTACTTTGAGGGCTGTGCTACTGGTCCAGCAGACGAAGCCAGAGGAATCGCCTTGCCGCCAATGTTAAGTTCCACGATCTTTGGAGGCTGAACTTTTTGTCTCCGAGGATAAAGTGGAAGCCTAATGTCGACGAGCCTCTTGATTGGGCCGGGAACGGAACCTCGCAGTAAAACGTACTCTCCCCTCACTTCACCAAAGTGAGGAAAGCCACCGCTAGGCGTAATCGGCATCTGCTGCGAATCCGCGACAGCGAGAACCTTGTTGTTCAGCGTAACCCTCTGGTGAAATCCCATCTGGCCCGCTCTTGGGACAGTGTACATCACAGTCGCGGGGTGCCACGGGCTGATTACACCGACTTCTCTCACAGTCTTACGAGATTTGTGCTGCTTGCGCTTCACTCCAAACCTCGTAATGACTCCTTCGAACCCCTTGCCCTTAGTCACGCCGATAGTGTCGACGTAAGCTCCAGGTTTGAGTAGGTCAGCCGCCCTGATAGTCTTCCCAAGAATTGATTTCAAATATTCAAACTGGCCCTTGATGTCGCCCCCGCTGACACCAATCTCCTGCACCTGCGCTTGCTTGATCGGAAGACCAGTAACATCCGGGACTACGCCCACAAGAGCCGTAAACGAATTTACTTTGTCCAAGTTTTTTTCTAGTTCAGCAAGCCTCGATTCTACAGCACGGGCCCCCTTCCCCCTCGAGCCTTTCTTTCCCAGTGAGATAGCCTGCCTTGCAACATCGTCTAGGTTATCTGCGTAAACATCCTGCGCAACGTGGCGCCGTCCCAGATCTTTCGAGTAGCCCCGGAATCCATAGACTGAAATTGCTGGCGCTGAAAGGATTGTCACCGGGTTGAACAACGGCTTGCCAAAGTTCGGTGTCTTTTCCCTATCATCCAAAGTGATGACTTGGGCCATCGCCGCCTTGAAAGCAGGAAAGCCTGCTAGGCTCGGCTTTTCTATGCCTCTACTCGTCCAATTCCTAACCCTAGGAATCAGTGTCTGATGTCTCGCTCGCGGGGCGAATGCAAGAGAACCTCTCCTCGGCGAGCTATGCTTTCTGTGACCCATTTAGGAAAAACAGCCGTACTGCCCAAATGTCCAAGTTTTGCTTTTTAAGTGTTTACAGCGTCTTCAATGTGTTGAGAATAGAGAGAGTTCCCAAAATCGCTTCATCGAGCCTTATGGTCTCAACGTTTTGATTTGGAAACATATTGAGCACCAATGCTTTTGAGAAATCGGAGAATTTTGCTCCGTCCTGAGCGAGCATCGCATCGATTCCGGCTTCGGGTGATCCAAAGCAGATACATAACCTAAGAACTTCCTTGACTTTCGCAAGTGTTTCGGGCCATTTCTCAGTTATCAAATCGCCTTTTCGAGTGGTGAGAATGACCAGCTCGAAATTTGCACTTCGAAGAAATCGCGCTAACGTCGGAGCCCTTCTGACCTCATAACCCCAGTAAAACCCTTCGGGTCTTTGTGAAGCGCTTACTTGCAGCGGCTTTGTTGAATCTATCCTCACTGTGACGCGGTCGCCTGGCTGACCTCGACCCTCGTAGGTTGCTAGCTCCTTTGCTCCGACATCGGCGACGATTTTGCCATTTTGAAATATTAGAGCAGCCTCCCTCAGATCACCCTCATGAAGTCCTTGGAACTTGGCGTGGTGCGGTGTGCGCAGTGGCGATATGATCCCCACATATTCGAGGTCTGGATTCTTCGGAATTAGTATCTTGCGAAGGTACTGCGGTGTCTCCGCGTACTGAAGGATCCGCCTTGCGATCTCATAATCTCTATCATAATTTCGCGAGGCGTCCCTGTAGATGTAGATCCGCTCGACGCCAAAAATCGCGGCACCCCTCGCAATAAACGATGCTTTCAGCGTCTTTTCGCGAAGAGTGCTTTCATCTTGGAACAGCGAGTCGGGGATGGCAATTGACATTTGTTGTCTTTTCTGGTTCTGCACCTTCTAAGTATCGCCTCTACGCTGCTGTTTTCAAAGTTCTAATCGAGGAGAAGAGAAAACCGCCAATATCGACCCCATGTGTTATCTTTCTTCCTAGTTCCTTGTAGCAGTCATTACTCTATACCACTCTAAACATTTAAAGAAAGTTTGCACCGTACCGTGTAGTACATCCAGCAGCGCGAGCGTTCTACAATAGCAATGTCATCTCCAACCAACGACCAGGCTAAGCAATCAGAGGAGGAAGTCGTAGAAGACTCTCGAGAATCGGAGCCGGAGGATGCCGACCTTAGAATGCTCCAAGCGAAACGAATGGTCGAACTTCGGAAAAGGATGACCAGTACCCTTCTAGCCCAAAGAAAGGCGGAGGCGGAGAAAGCTTCTGTGTCCACTAAGCCAAAGCCACCTTCAGACCGAGAGATAGTCGTGCGTTCACTTGTTGACAGGGGGGACGAGGTGCTTGCCTCGGCTGAAGCTGGATACCCAAGGGAAACGGCGATAATTGTGGCAAAGCTCGCAAGCTTGATCAGAGATGGCAAGATTACAACAATCACTGGTGGCGAGCTCCTGCAATTTTTTAGGTCTCTCGGAATGCGCGTCAGTGTGAAGACCTCAATTTCGGTAGAAGAACACGGGAAGTTTGTAGACTTGGCTGAGAAGTTCAAGCGCGAGACATAGCTGCAAGTTGGTATTGGACGAGTGATCTTTGGATCTCGAATTTTAAGATGCTTGCGGCTCGCGCAATGTCCTTACATCTTTTGAATTCGAACCTGGCCAGCTGACATTTCTACTTCATCTCTGTCCAAGAGTCCCTTTCGCACGCCCCTAGTTCGAACACTAAGCGAGGCAGCCGCAACAGAGTAGGCGAGCGACTCTTCTAAAGATGCCTTACTTGCAAATTTTGAGGCAAATGATGCAAGGAGGATGTCGCCTGCGCCAGTCGTGTCATTTGTCTCCACCCGCAATGGTTCTGCCCTAAGTGCAAGTTTGCCGGAGGCATAGAGCTCCACTTCGCCGGAACCTGACGACATAAGAACAACATCAACAAATTTTGAGATGAGCCTGATCGATCTCTCCTTGTCGGATGATCCGGTCCATCCGGCCAGCTCTTTGGAATCTGCTTTTAGGACGTCCACGCCTGAGAGCGAGGAGATATCAATCCCATTCTTGATCCGCACCTCGCCTGGTCTGTCACGAGGGATCTGTCGAATGAATCCCTGAGAGTCCACCAGGACGGGTTCAAACTCCTTCGAAAGACGCTCCATCAGTGACAACGAAATCTCATTGGCCACCGGATTGATTATCAGAGTCGTCTGCCTTGTAGCAGCTTGGGCAATGTAAGGTAGAAAGTCCTGCATTGTCAGAGGCTTGCATCTAGCAAGGAGCCACATCCTTCTCGGTGTGGACGTTCGGTCTATTTTGAACGAGGTTGTCTTGAATGCCGGTACAACAGAACCCGAAACGTCAACGCCAGCCTCGAACCGGAGGAACTTTTCGTAAACGCTCGGGAAATCGTATCCAACCTTGGTGACGACCTCGCAACGATGGCCAAGACTGCCAAGTGTGAGCGCCGAATAGGAAATTGGCCCCCCTAGCTCCTGTCTCGGAAGCTGCTGCTCAGGAGTATCGATTATCTGGTCCAGTACCACGTGCCCCGCTACGAGTAATGATAGGGATTGCCCAAGATTAGGACTTCCCTCTCTGCCCTCCCAACCGAGAGCCTCTTTCGGTTCGTTCAAGGATTTTGAAAAGATTCCTGCCTGTCCTAAAGTTATCGGAAGATGAACCCGTTTGGTTCTGGAAAAGAACCAGACGGTGGCTTCTGGCTGGTCGATTGCATTTTCACTCGATCAACTCTAAGCATGAGGCTCAGGTAATCGATTCAAAGTACGGCCTCCTGGAGAGTAGCATGGGAAGAGGTAACGGCAATATCGGCTTTCCCTTCGCATGGCTTGTTACTTCGCCAATCACGTCCTCCTGACTCATTTCGACATTGGCGCCCTTTGCTCGAACCCTGACCGTTAATTTGGCCTGGTCCGCGGCTTCTTTGTCCCCGACGACGATGACGTAGGGCACCCACTCCCTTTCTGCCTCCCTGATCCTCTTGCCGACGCTCTCCTCTCGGTCATCGACATCAGCCCTGATGCCCTCCCTCTGTGTCTTTAACGCGATTGATTCCGACAGCTCTAGATATTTCTGAGAAACCGGGATGAAACGTACCTGGGTGGGGCAAAGCCAGATCGGGAGCATTGGAGTCTTGTTCTCCTTTTGCTCGCGCGCCGCCTTTTCAAGCAGCCCGAAAATGCATCTTTCTATTGCACCCGAGGGCGAGTTATGAAGGATAAGCGGGGTCTGCTTCTTCCCCAATTCGTCCACGTATGCTATGCCATAGCGCTGGGCATTCTCTATGTCAATTTGATCTGTTGAAAGTGCGGACGCTTTGTCAAGGTTGTCGATAAAGTTGAATTCCCATTTTAGAACAAAGTAGAAGAAACGTTCCTTCCACATCTCTACGAGCGCAGGCCTTCCATGCAGTTTGATTATGGATGCGATGAATTCTTTGTTTTCCCTGTAGAAATCTTCGGTGAACCTGATTGCAAGTTCATAGTCATCACTCGAGAATCCGATTTCCTCAAGGACGCTTTGAGAGAGCTTGAAGCGCTTTGGAAACTCCTCCTTCGCCTGCTGCATGTCTTTGACAATCGCGTGGCAGTCGGGCATAGTGAACGCCCTCAATCTGCGCAGACCAACGAGCTCTCCACTCTTTTCTCTTCGGAAGGAGTATCTGGTTAGTTCGTACAGTTTCAGCGGGAGCTGCTTGTAGGTGAGCTGCATGTCCTTTGCGATGAGAAACTGCCCAAAGCACGCGGCAAACCTAAGAAAGTACTCCTTTTCGTCTGATTTCACCAGATACTGCCTTGCAGGGAACCTGTTGAGGTAACTCGCGAGGCTCGGGTGCTCGAGGTCGTACATAATCGGGGTTTCCACTTCTACTCCTCCGTACTCCTGGATCCGCTGGGTGACGTATCTTTCAAGCAATGACTTGATCATTCGCCCTTTTGGATAGTACCTTATGTTACCCGGGTCGGACGCTGGCTCGTAATCCGAGATGCCGAGCTTCTTCATCAACATGACGTGGGGAGGAATTTGCTGGACGGCGCGAACCTTGGCAGTCTCGTAATTCTTCAGACGCTCTAGGTTACGATGCCTAGAGAAATTGAACTCCGATACGGGCGTCAGGTTCCCCTCGGTGTCGATAATGAGCCACTGCGACTTTAGCGTATCTTCCGCCCTTAGGGCAGCTGAGACTATTCCTTCCTTCTCCTCTCCCTTTCTCTTTGTCTCAACAGTTACTTGCGACGATGCTACTTCTGCAGCGATAGCAACAGGATGATATTCCTTCGACTGCTCGGCAAGAGGGTGGCCCTTGACCTTCATGGTGAGGGCCTTGTTCCATCCAAAGGGAACGTGGTAAGCTTTCTTTCCTAGCCGCGCCAGGCTTTCCTCGACCGAAGTCAAAACGCTTCTTGCAACAGTCGGTGACGCAAGGTTCGAACTCAAGTGAGCGTACGGGTAGACTACAAACGAGTTGCAGCCCAATTGATGGCTCGTCTTCTCAACATCTGCAGCTACCTGCTTTATGACAGAGGGATCCTCGTCTCCTTTTTCCACGCTTATTAGAAGCAATATGCTTTCCGAAATCGCGACCTTGTCATTACTGGCATCCTCGGCAGATGGTATTTCCTTCTTCACGGGCTGGTATTCTATTTCGTCGCAGTGAAGCTGAAGGATTCTCATAAACTGTTTGCAAACCACCATTTGTAGTTCTTGTTGTTTAACCTATTCTTCTCAATCTAAGGGAGGAAGGGGTCTCCCCAAACATTTGGCTTCATCTTTTCGAGTCTGCTCTGAACTGAGACTTTCATGCGAAATCTCCGCTTAAGCTCCCCTTCTCTCTAGCAGTTCCGCATCCCATGTGGCTGGAGACAAATTTGCGTCTGAGAACGAAGTGAAAAGGATTGTCTGACAAATTAGCGGAGTCAGTTTCAAGCAAGGAGAGAGTGTCAGGCGGCCATTTACTTCTCTTCATCTCATTTGAATCGTACGCGATCTAGTTCTCTGTCTTTCTTTGTCGCTTTTTTCCATACCTTGTAATGTTCGTGGCAAAGGAAGACTCTTCTCTCTCCAGAAACTTTGAGGCCACTCGCAGCCACGGCGTCACGGCTTATGGACCTTTCCGCAGCGGACTTGCAGTCCGTCACTGAGCAATTTACTCCTTTCGCAACCTTACCCAATGTAAAAACCTCTCATTCGCTCATGCTGTTTATGACATGTGCTTTAATTTCCTAGTTCTTCATCCTTGTTAACTCCAACTAGGGCTATCCGGATGGCGTATGTAGAATCGCATTGACGCAAGTCTATAAAAGCATACCAACCAACCATCTTCCTCCACTGCGTCCTTGGCAGACTGGTAGAGACTTGTGAAGTGGTGCTGAACAAAGTAAGGAAGGCGATTGAGCCAGTAATGAGCTCAATCGGAAGAAGTCTTGGCGCCCTAGGATTGCCTCCCGACGTTTGGACTCTCTTTGGATTCTTCTTCGCACTGCTCGCAGGTTTTCTCTACGGACTACGCCCATCCGCGCCATACTTGGCAGGCATTGCGATAATCTGCTCAGGAGTGATGGATGTATTGGACGGCAGCGTCGCTCGCGCGATGAACAAGGTATCGAAGGCTGGATCTTTTAACGATTCCACACTTGATCGGCTAGCAGAAGTTGCAATCTATTCTGGCATAATCTACGCGCACTATACTGAAGGCGTCATTATTCTCCTCACCTTGGGTTTTTCGCTGCTTGTCAGCTACGCAAGGGCAAAGGGAGACGCCCTCAACGTAACTCTTTCCGGCATAGGAATTGGTGAAAGGGCAGAAAGGTTGATCGTACTGATCATCTTCTCTCTCGCGGGCTATGTAGCGTACGGTGTCTACATTGTGCTGGTCCTCGCCGTTGTCACTTTCTTCCAGAGGTACGTCTATATTCTGAGAAAGTTGATTTCCTCGCCGGCCATTTAGGGCGATTGTATCTGCATTTCTTCTTAGTTTAAGCACTCCAAGATAGATTTATGCTCTTCTCAAGCTGACCGTTAATTCTAGTGAAAGCGCAGGCGATATACGGAAAAAAGAGAAAGAAGGTAACACGGCTCTCCGTCCTTTTTCTCCCCATCAATCCTTCAATCAAGGAAAGAGAGAAAGGAAAAAAAGTAAGAGAGAAAAAATCCTTGCTGTGTTTACAGTTCACGGAAGGGCAGGATAAAAAGTACGATAGGACATATCCTAGTAGGACATGCGCCTTTCGTCCTTTGCCCTAACCTTTACGAGTCCATAATGCACAGCGCACGAAACGCAGTAGTATCGGATGGTCTTGGGTGCTGCTATATAAGCACCTGCCGCGCGAAGCTCTCGGGCGAGCGTTGGTTCGACTAGGCTGACTCTCGAGGTCATTTTCTTTGCCTTGTCTCTAGGAACTTCCCTGCCACAGTTGCTACATTGGATGGTGTCTGAACTTCCCTTGCCGCCTTTTGCGCGTCCGCGGCTCTTTCGTTTCTTTGTCATGTCCAAGTCAAAAGACGGTATTGAGTAGGCTTTAAACTTGGGGGTTAGCTCATCTCAAAGCAGAACTTTCAAGCAAGCGGCAAATCGAGGAACAAGTCCGGTTGCTGATGACAAAAGAAGGCTACGATATGTCTCATGTACTTCCTGAACTTCGTGATATCCAATCTCAGCGCGACTTAACGCGTGCCGTAGCGCGCGTCGAAGTCTTCGTGAGCGTTGCGCAGAAGAGCCGGACGCGCCAGTTTCTTGAAACCGTACGCGCATATGTGGCTGGGAGAGCCATATTCGTGCCTCCTTCTCTTGCTGTCCGCAACGGCTCTCACAACGTCGAACAGGACGTTTGCCGCGTTCGCTCCGTCGTTTGTCCGAAGGTATATGTCGATCTTGATATCAGAGTCGAAGAATGATTTTGCCGAGATCCAGAAGTAGCTCGTCCTGTTGTTGCCCATGTAATCTACGTAGTCCGTTGTTCCCGCAACGGTCTGGAATTTGTAGGGGACTTCGGCAGCTATTGCCTCTGACTTGATGTCCCTCTTTGCCAGTTTGACTTCCTCGGAAATCGTGTTCAATGTCTCGGTTCCCCCGCCTACATCAAGCTGGTAGCTCTTCTCCACCTTGACCCCGCGGCTGTTCACGAAATCGAGTATCCCCTTGTGAAAGGCGGTGCCCCCGAATTGACTCATCAGGTCATCTCCGACCACAATCAACTTCGATTTGCCAAACTTCAAAGCGATTTTCTGGTCTGTTGCGATCGTTGATGGAGTGGCGTTGACGAAGCTGCAACCGGCCTTAAGTGCCTCAATAGCGTACCTAACGGACGTGGACTGCATTCCAGAGGGTATAAGATTTAGAATAATCTCCGCTTTTGAGTCCTTTAGATCCTCTACAATAGAATTGGTTGAAGTGACCGAGTCGCCTTGCCTCAGGCGCTCCGGCGTGTCCGCTTCTGCGATCCCTGGTTTTACCACAATCCCGGTCTTCTTGACTTTCGCGAAGATTGGCGTGACATTAGGCGGGGTATGAATCGCTTCCGCCAGATCCTTTCCCACCTTGTTTTTGTCGATGTCAAACGCAGCGACGAGTTGGATATCATCGATCGAGTAACCTCCAACCTTTGCGTGCCAGACTCCGGCAAGCCTTCCTCGTTGACTGCCTTCTAGGGCCTGCACAACGACGCTTGCAGTGTTGCCGACTCCGATGAGCGCAACCTTGATCTTTTCCTTTTGCTGTCGGCCAGTTTTGATCTTGCTACCTGCAGCACTTGTACTTTTTCGCTTTTCTTTAGTGTTGGAAGGCAAAAACTTTCTCGTACACCATTTTTCCCTTTTGTTTTCCTGTATGTTTTGCTCCTTTCTTTTCCTTTTCTATCGGGGTTTGCTGGTTTGCAGGCTTGAAAAGGGCCCAGTTGGCATCGAGGTACTCCAAGCTATCCTCTACGGATGCAGTTCTTTAACTAAAAGAAGTGTACTCTCGGGAAAAGGTAAGGGGTTACCGTTTTGAAGCTGAATTCAGATAGTTCAAGGCATAATCGTAGAAATTGAGTCCTCTCATATTACAGGTCTCCCTTACGCTCATTAGCACCTTGTGAACATCTGCTCCGTTTGTAGATTGGTTGCCGTATGTTATCTTCCTGATGATGACGCTGGGTCTTATCGCTCTTTCGGCGGCGTTGTTGTTCCATTCGATTCCTCGCTCTTCGAGGAAGGTGAAGAGCATTTCCTTCTCTCTGCGAAGGCGCTTCACGAACCGCTTGCAATTCTTCTCTTTTTCAGATGATTTGATGAGCTTCTCCATCCTTCTTTCAAACCTGTTCTTTGCAATCAGACGTTTCTTTCTGGAGCATTTTACGCTCTTACCGATTCTTATCGCATCGTTGAATATTCGCCGCAGCTTCTTTGCGACCGGATAGAACTCGGTCCCCGGACTCTTGTAAACGAGCGTGTCCTTTATGTCACGGAGATAATGGAGAAGGCACCTTTGGTGTTTTCTTCCTACGTAGTTCCACGCCGGCCAGGAATCGCTTATCACGGTACCCTGATAGTCGCTTCCCAGAATTCCAAGCGGAACGTCTCTTCCTCTCGAATTTGCTATCTCATAGACGACGGACCATTTGCCCACGAATGCCCAGAGCCAATGGTTCTTCCCCTTGATTCTCCAGCTCGTTTCATCTCCATGCAAACTCTCCTCTTTTCTGATGTCTGAAATCAGATCATGGTAGAGAGGACCGAACGCTTCTGCAACCTTCATAGTGGAGTGTTCTATTGCAGCCTCAGTTATCTCTAAATTGAACAGTAATTTGAAGAGCGAGCCTATCTTCGCGTACGAGAGCCCCAGAAGTTTCAAAGAAACTATGAGGAGTATCAATCTGAGACCGAATCGCTCGTTGTTGTCAACCACATTCGGAATAGCTGGAGAGACCTGCCCTCCGCACCTCTTGCAGTATCTCCTTCTGACAATGTATTCGGTTACAACGACTTTTGCTGGGACGATATCCTCGACAACTCTCGAGTACTCATCAGTTGTATGCGCGGAAAGCTTTCCGCCGCATTTTGGACAGAGCGCTTGGTCAAGCTCGATCCTCGCATCTATGTGGAGAGGTCTCTTTCTACTCTTCCCCTCGTGACCTTTCTTCCTTCCTGACGGTCTCTTCTTCTTCTCGTTTAATGACGAGGAATCTGCTTTCGCTGCTACTCCTCTAGCGACGACGGCTGACACGGTTGTCTTGAGCGATGCGAGATCTTCGCGTAGCTCTCTGTTCTCTTCCCTGAGCTGCCTGTTTTCCTCTTTAAGCTGCCTATTTTCTTCCTTGAGTCTTGCAATCTCCGTTTCAAGCTCTTCGACTGTCGGCAATAGCTTACTGTAGAAACGTAAAACATGACTCGGCCGAAAGCTTTTCGGCCAGCAAAAACGCTTCAGAACGCTAAACGGTTACGGGAAAAGTTATTTCCATGCGTGGAGTATGTGGCTTGGTGAAACTACAGGACTACGAAAAATAGTAGCAGCCACAGGTAACAGCGAAATAAAGAACACAGATGCTATTCGAATCGCGCGATTAGAACGACAAAACCCACGAAGATCAACAGCGCTGCGATGAAGTAGAAGATCGGAACCAGTTGTGGGATGAGAATGCTCTGAGAGATGAAGTACGCAAACGCGCCTCCGAGAATAATGCACATGAGGCCAATCACCCTTAAGAGTGCGCCAATTCTTTGTTGAGAGGTCTTCAGCGCTCCGGCCATCTGTGTCATTCTCCACTGGTTGCTATTGTCTTATCCCGTTTAGGCTAAGTTGCACCCACTTAGAAAGTGGAAGGTATAAAGCATTTTTTCCGGTGAAATCGCTAAAGCGACTTTGCTTCCTGCATCTTCTCTTTGAGGTAATTGTCGACTATAAACGTCAGCCCGTATTTGGAAAACGCTTCCAGCTCGCTCTTCCTCTTTATCTTCAGGAAAATGTCGAGCTCCCGCTGCCAGACGCCCCCGTGATAACGCGGGTCCTTCTTGAGTTCCTGAGCCCTTTTTTGATCAGCCTCGGTCATCTGGTCAGTGGGAAGTTTGTACTTGACAATGTCGCTTGCCCAGACGCCTATCCATTTTGCGGTCGGGACTGTCAGGTCTCTCAGGTGGGCAGCATTCGCGGAACCAGAGATGATCACCATAGCGATGTGCTCTCCATAAACGTCGCCGTCGGACATTATGTAGATCGGAAGGTTGAGCTCCTTGTTCAGTCGTTTTAGCATGTATCTCGTGGATCTAGGCGGCTGACCTGCCGTGTCAATGAGAATCGCCTTGTATTTCTTGTGAACCTGCTCCTCCACGAACCTTGTGAATATTCCTCCCTTCTCCACGGCGATGACCATCTCCGCGGAGGTATCGACAAACTCCGCAGTACTCAGCGATGGGCCGATCAGGTATCCGTCCGGGTGTGACGAAAGATTTAGGCGCTTGCCTTCGTATCCGGGGACCGTATACTCTATCGTAAAGTCCCCGAAGATGGCGCTCCTCTCCTCCGGGTAGACCTTGAACTCTTCTCTTGCCTTCGAAAGAACGACCTCAAGGTCGGTGATGATTTCGTCGGATTCGGCCTGGTCCACGAACTCCATGTTGTACGCTTGCGAGGAGTAGTAAACATCTCTGAGAGTGCTCGTCTTTCCCTCCTGGACTAGTTTGTCAGCAAAGAATGCAAGCCAGATGAGCTGTGTGAAAGGTCTGATGTGCTTGATGTTGCCGGCAGACCTCTTGACGTTGACCTTGTCCAAAATGTATTGCTTGAGCTTTGAATCGTATACGATGTTGCTGACTGATCTGCTTGGAAAGTTGAACTCCGGGAACCTACCGTCGTTCAGATCAGTGTAGGTCTTCTCGCCAAGCTGCTTTAGACTCTGCAGCAGCTCATTCTTTCGAGCCTTTGCCAAATTCTTCGAGTCTTTGTTGCTGACCATTTACTCCATTCTTCCTCCTACTATCGTTAGTAACTTTTCTTGCACCGCCATCTTCATCTTCGTCCGCAGCCTCGTTCTTTCTTGGTTCATAATGTAGCTTCCTCTTGGACGCCTTTTCATCTGAAACGATGGCGTCAACTACTTCATCATCAACGGCTTCCACTTCTTTCCTTTGTTGCTGCTGCTCCTTTACCTTGGCGTCATGCGCTGAAGAGATCTCGCTCGTCGATTTCTCCATCTCCTCCCACTGCTTCTTTTCAGCTTCGACGTCTGGTTCGATCGCCTCCTCATTTCCGAGAAGTTTCTTGTAATCGGGCATCTTTCTGTGTCCGGAAAGGTCAGTAGCAAACCTTGCGATCAACGGAAGGTACTTGCCGTAGATGTTCATCTTCTTCTTCGCAAATTCCATCGATCCCTTTCTAGATACATAGACCGCGAGCTTTCTCAGGACCTCCCTCGCTGCGTTCTTCAGCTCTCTTTCGAGCTCTGGTCTGTCTGCGAGGTACTCTTTTCCTACCGTCTTGTAAGGCACCTTCGTTGAACACACGTGGGTGATGACTGCGATTGGGGCATCTTGGGGTATCTTGTACCTCTTCCAGTCGATCTCCTCGTTGATTACCTTGAAAGCGACGTCGTTTGCTTCGTCGTAAAGCAGCGGGATTCTGTTCGCGAATCTCATCAGCTTGATTCCGGGGGCAATAACGGCGCCACCATAGGCTAGACCCACTTCAACAATAAACGGAAATCCCGAATACGCGGATGGAGGTCTCACGCACATTGCTATGAATTCGGGCTGAAGCTCCTTCATTATACCCGCCTGCATTATCTCCTCGCCTAGCGGCGAGAGGCAGCTCGCGTCGGGAGATAGAAACTCTTCGAACTGATGCAGCGCGTTGACAAATTTTACTGCGTCCTCATTCGAGAGAGATTTGGGCTTGCCGGAGGGGTCAAACCCTGCGAACTTCAGAAACTTTTCGGCCGTGCGCTCCCCCACTCTGTGGAAATTGTGGGTCATGAACTTCACAAGGTTTTGCTCCTGAGTTTCTTTGATCAGCCTGCGCAGAGCTTCAACATCGATGCCATGCGGGTGTGGAAGAGTCTCCGTGGGCGGTGCCGGAGATGTCATCGTGGCGCGTTTGTATGCGATGACGTTCGATTCGGGGTCGACAAGAGTTAGGTTAGCATACGGAGTGACCAGTGCTGTCTGCTTGAAGTAATCAAGTATCTTTGGACCCGCTCTGAAGTAATCACCCATGAGTGTGAGGGAAACAGTTGTACCTGTCTGACCGTTTGCGGGCTTCGTATCGTGCCTTAGGATGACCGGCTTGTTCTCCTGGATATCGATGAGCATGTCGAGAATGTGGATTGTCTTTCCATCGAAGGAAGAGGAGATTGTGACAGGCTTGTTCGTGGTGATCTGTGCGTAGAGGATTGCCATCGTCCCTCCCATTCCGAACATTCCGCGCGACTGTTTCAGTTTGTATTTGGACCCGTAGAACACTCTGCCGAAGGCGTTTGGAAGATGCTTTGATTCAATACCCGGCCCGTTGTCCTTGATCGTGATGACATAAGCCATCTGATCTCCAGCCTTTGTCCCCTCTGGGCTGTTCTCTATCTTCACCATTATTTCCGGGAGAATCTGGAACTGCTCACACGCATCAAGGCTGTTCTCGACGAGCTCCCTGACAGAAGTATACAGCGCTCGCGAAGGATTGCTAAAGCCCGCAAGATCCCGGTTGCGGTAAAAGAATTCGCTTGGAGAGATCTCAGAGTAGGTTACCTGACGACTAGCTACCACTTTGACTTCGAATACTCCAAGCTACAGTATGAAATTTTCTTGAGAGACGGATAAATTCCAGGACTCAATAAAATCGTCATTAGCAGCAGTGAAGAAACCCTATCGGTGACTCGGATAATAAATGTTCTTAGTGGAAAAGGGGAAATCGCATCAAGTTTCGCCGATTGGTTTCTGGGTTTCCCAGAGTTGCAGACGATCTAGTTTCTGCTTTGTCCTGTACTTTTGGAGCATTTCATAGGTAGACTTGTGGGTGCCGCCTCTGGCAAGTTTTTCGACTGCCTCCTTGGCAATCCTTGATTCGTCAGGCTCTCCGATTATCGCCACGGTGTGCCCGTAGATCGAAATCTCCGAGCCGGTCAGCTGCTCTATCAGCCTCCTCGCTTTTCCGTCGGTTCCAATCAACCTGCTCTTGATTCTGGTCAATGCGTTTTCTGACTTGCCGGTGAACTCTCTGAGATCAACAACAGAAAGCGTCTTTTCCTCTTCGAGAAGCGTGAAGGCTCTCTGGGGGGAAAAGCCTCTGGCAACTGCCGAGACGATGTCTGCGGCTTTGAAGGGGTTTGACTCCACGAGCGCCTCCGGCTTGAAAGATATCCTGACCTCGCCAGTCTTGCCGTCAATTGTAAGCGTGACGCCGCAGCGTCTCTCAATTTCCTCTCGGATGGCGCCCTCCTTCCCAACGAGCGCCCCGACCCTATCCACCGGTATTCTGATTATCTGCTCCGTACTCAAATTGTTGAAATCATCTTCATGTCTTTCTTTAATCAAACGTCCGTCGCGTTGGTGAGTTGTATTTCATCCTCGTCTCGCGGGACTTGCTTTTCCTTGGAGTTCCTCACCCCTCTTTGTAGCCTTGCAAGCAGAACGTTATCTTCGATCGTAGATACGTTTCGCTTTTGAAAGAACCTGTTGAGGTTTGCAATGTCCCTCTTTAGAAACTCCTCTGCCTGCGGATGCTCGATTGAAACTGCGGACCCGAAATCAAAAAGGATGTCCTTTCCCTCGAATTTCATAACGTTGTACTCTGAGAGGTCTGCATGCACGATCATCCCCTTCTGGTAGATCGTCTTTAGGGCTTTCACGATTTGTTGGTAATCTCCTTTCGTCACTTCTCGCTCGACTATTCGTGGAGCGGGCAAACCTTCCTTCCCTATGAACTCCATCACCACGACATTGCCAAGAAACGCAAGTGGCTTCGGAACAGGCGCACCCGCATCAAAGCACTGTTTTAGGTTAGTGAACTCTTTCCTTGCCCAAAGCTCCGCGACTCCCCTGCTGTCCCTCCGGAACCTGTTAAACCTTGGATCTCCAACGACGTACTGCATCCTCTTCTTGTAGTCAGATGACGCAACCAGGTAAATCTTTACAGCCACGTCAGTTCCATCAGTCTTCACGCCCCAATAGACCCTGGCCTCCTTTCCCGAGCTTATTACACCGTTAAGGTATGAAAAAGCGCCCCTGTTTGCTAGGTCGTAGAGTATCATGAGCGTCCGGCGATCGAAGACCTCCTCGAATACCTGCCTTTCTTCTTCGTTTTTCAGAATCACCCTGTCGCGTTTGTCAATCTGCTCCGCTCTCCGGTGAAACTTCTGCAGTGCGAATTCGCCGGCTTCGTCACGCTCCCTGAGGTGCTTCATCGTATCTTCACAGAGTTCTCCTTAAACCAAAAATCGCATTCTTCAAAGTTCGAAACGTATTCAGTAATGTAAGTGACGATCAACCGTTCTAATAATTAGAGCTTGCCGCTCGTAAATTGCAATAGGTAAAAGACCAAGGAGTAAACTAATGAACTTGGTTGCTAAAGATCCGCAAAGCGCTCTCTCCGCGAATTCGCCTTTCCAACCCTCTAGTTTGTGAATTTGTAAATCATGAGGAATGAGACAGAGCCCACGTTCTTGACCGCATGCTTTGAAGCCAGGTTTGCATCGATCACCTTTTCGACAATCCGCGAGCCGGCAAGATTGACGATGCTCGATCCACGGACGAGGTCGATGGCCTCGATTTCGTTTACCTTTTCTCCCCCAAAGTACTCGCGTGAAATGTGCATATCGACCTTTTCTCCCTTCACCGTGCTGCCTAGGAGTTCCTCATCGCAAATGTTGACTAGGATGAGGTTTTGGTACTTTATCTTTCTAGCAATATACTGCTTTTGCTCGAAACGCTCCCCGTCTTCCTTTCTAGTCTGAGCCGCTCCCCCTGATAAGTAATCCATGGGTAACTAGTCCCTGTTTCTCCCGCTTTGTTCTTATTCGCGATGTACGGTCGCTTCGGTCTGCCATCTCTTCTATTTTTACTTTGGTGTCCTTGGTTTGCAGACCTCAAACGTACAAATCCCTCAATATTTGATATAAACTCAGCGGTAGTTTCCTTTAACAATAACCAGAAAACACCATTTCATTCGTCAAAGGGACATGGGAAAGAAGATTCTCGTAATCCTAGGGAGCGGACTTTACAACCTATACGATTCGAATATTTTGAAGGGTCCTTTTGAGGTAGAGACTCAGTTTGGTACCGCGTCCTTGAGCGAGGTTGCTATACTAAGCGGCGAGAGTGCAAAACACACCGATGTGAGAAGTGATTCGAAGCTTTATGTTATGATGCGCCACGGCCGTTCGCACGCCCTCCCACCTCACCTTGTAAACTACAGAGCTAACATCTGCGCGGCGCAGAAACTGGGATGTGACTACATCATATCGACTGCCTCCGTTGGTTCGCTCAGGCGAAATCTTGCCGTGGGAAGCTACGTTGTGATAGATCAGTTCGTTGATTTCACAAAAGGTAGAGCGTCGAGTGTTTACTATGAAAAGGCGGAAAACTTTGCTCATACCGACATGACGGAGCCCTATTCAAGCAAGGTAAGAAATGCGTTGATTCACTCATTAACTAGAAACGCAAAGGGAAGATATGCCTTCCATCGGAGAGGGACATACGTGTGCACAGAAGGCCCAAGATTTGAAACGCCCGCTGAAATAAGGATGTACAGAATTCTGGGCGCAGACGTTGTTGGAATGACAGGGGTGCCAGAGGTTGTAATTGCGAACGAGCTCCACATCCCTTATGCCACTCTTGCTCAGGTTACAAATTTCGCTGCGGGAATGAAGCCCTCAGGTGACAAGAAACTCAGCCAAGAGGAAGTAAATGTCGCGATGAAGAAATCTGAGGCAAAGACGAGGGCGATCCTCGACGATGCGATTGCGGAGTTGCTTCATGTGTGAAGAAGTCATTCATCTCTCCTCTTCGTCAGCCCAAAACAGTTCTGATCAAGGATGCGCGAGTCGTCGTTACAGAGAGCGGACCGGTCCAAAATCTCTCATTGTACGTGGCGGACAGAACAATCGTGGCAATGGGAGAGGCTGCGTCCATCAGATCAGAGTTCGGGCAGGCCGAAGAGGAGATCGACGCTTCCAAGTGTCTCGTGATTCCAGGCTTTGTGAACAATCACTCGCACATTGCCATGACACTTCTTCGCGGATTTGCAGAAGATCTCCCACTCCTAAGCTGGCTCCGCGACAAGGTATGGCCAGCTGAAGCAAAATTGAAACCAGAAGACGTGTACCTCGGCGCCGTCTGCGGGGCAGCAGAGGCGCTTCTCTCCGGTACTACCTCAATCACTTCCGTTTACTTCTACGACTCCTCAGGCAGCGAAGCGAAAGCATTGGACGACGTGGGGATGCGAGGAATTCTCGCCCATGGAATGTTCGATTGGACGAGAGAAGACGGCTTGAAGAAGACAGAAGAGATGGTTGAAAAGTTTCACGGAAAAGATCAGGGCAGAATCAGGATTGCGACGTCCCCTCATGCGCCATATTCGTGTTCACCAGATCTTCTGAAAGAAATCGAGACAATGCGAATTAAACTGAACCAGAAGTTTGGGCGCGCCTATCGCGTGATGAACACATTGCACGTGGCAGAAGCTAGAAATGAGGCTCGCGAGATCGAATCGAAGTACGGCGTCAATGTCAGCAAAGGAGTGGCGTCCTACCTGAGGTCGCTCGGCGTGCTCACAGACGAGACGATTGCAGCGCACTGCATCCATCTGACAGAGGACGACATTGTTTCATTCAAGAGTACTCAGGCGACGGTTGCCTCCTGCCCCGTCTCGAACCTAAAGGTCGGGATGGGAGTGGCCGATATCCCAAAGATGATTTCAAACGGCATTACCGTCAGCCTTGGGACCGACGGGCCCGCGTCAAACAATGCGCTGGACATGTTCGAGACTTCGAAGATGGCCTCGCTACTCCCCAAGGGAGTTCAGGGTGATACCACTCTGATGAGCGCAAGGCAGACATTCGAAATATCTACTCTCGGGGGGGCAAGGTCCATGCACCAGTCGGACCAGATAGGAAGCCTTGCAGTTGGCAAACGGGCCGACCTCGTCATTTTGGATCTCTCAGCGCCGCACTCCCAGCCATTTTACGACCCTTACTCTCACTTGCTCTTCTCGGCAAAGTCTCAGGATGTGAGGGACGTGCTCGTGGACGGAAGGATCCTCGCGGGAAACAGGAAGCTGCTCTTCCTCGACACAGAGGTACTCCAGAACGAAATCTCAAGACGCATCGGTGAACTTGGATTCCTCAATGAGGAAAGCGCAACGCACTAGAACTTCGGGGGCTACTTTGCAATAACCTTGCCGTTCTCAGGAAACTCCAACAAAGGCAAGGCGGTATCCGGATCTTCACTCGAAGAGCAAGGGAGACTCTCCTTTCATTGGGCAAGACGGAACACGCCACTTTTCAGGCTCGCCGAGCGATTTGTGCAGAGACAAATCTCACTGGGAAGGAAAGAGAATCCATTCCTCGGACTTCGGATTGCGGCCTGCCTCCACGTCTCCAAAGAGACCGCCGTCCTAATGGAGTCGCTCAATCGTTTCGGGGCAAAGATCCTCCTCGTTGCCGCAAACCCACTTTCGAGCCAGCCGGAGATTGTCGCCTTCCTGTCCTCACTAGGCATAGAAGTGCGAGCAAGGCGCGATGAGACCGCCTCCGAGTACGAAAAAGAAATCGAACTCGCAGCCGCAAGTCAGCCTGATCTGATCATCGATGACGGCGCCGAATTGCACGTCGCATATGCTTCTAACATCTCGGGAAGGAACAGCAGAGCGAAGAGGACTTGCTTTGGCGGGACAGACGAGACAACCTCTGGTACGATCAGGCTCAGGGCTCTAGACAGGCGCCGTCTTCTCACCTACCCTGTCATCGCAGTGAACGAGGCCCCGACAAAGCACATCTTTGACAACAAGTACGGCACAGGGCAGAGCACAATCGACGGGCTGATCCGCTCTACCGGCCTCCTTCTCGCGGGCAAGGTGGTCGTCGTTGTCGGATTTGGATGGGTTGGAAGCGGCGTCGCGGCAAGGGCAAAAGGGATGGGGTCTAGAGTCATCGTGACGGAGGTCAATCCAATTAGGGCGCTCGAGGCTCACTTAGAGGGTTTTGAGGTTATGCGCATGATCGATGCAGCGTGCATTGGAGAGGTCTTCCTGACATGTACAGGACAGACCGGCGTAATCACATCATCCGATATTGCAAAGATGCGAGACGGTGCGATCCTAGCGAACGTGGGCCACTTTGAGCGTGAAATCGACGTTCGCTCGCTCTTTCGAGTTGCTGATCGCGTTTCTGAAGTGAGAGCCGGCATCGCGGAGTTTGAAATCAAAAGTCAGTCCGGAAGATCTCGCAAATCCATTTTCCTTCTGAACCAAGGAAGGGTAGTAAACCTTGCTTCCGCCGAAGGCCATCCTCCCGAGATAATGCAATTGTCCTTCGCGAACCAGCTTCTATCGCTGCATTATCTTGCGAGCAGAAAGCACAAGAGCAAAAAAGGGGTCGCAAAGAGAGTTGAACTGGTAATGCCCGTTCCGAGAGAAATCGACGAAATGGTATCGAGATTTGCCCTGAAGGCCTTCGGATTGAAAATCGACTCTCTCCGCAAGGATCAGATGAAATATTCCGACTCTTACCACTGAATCTGCACAATCAGTGAACGTTTTCTGGGGCGAACGTCAAATTCAGCTAGTACTACCTGCTGCCATTGACCAAGCAGAAGCCCGTTTTTCTTCTTGGAAAATGGGATGGTCAGACTTGTGCCGACTATTGCAGACCTCATGTGTGAGTGGCCATTGCCGTCGTGCCAGGCCTGCTCGTGCTTGTATTCTGCCCGCTTCGGTGCAACCCTCTCCATCGTCCTCGGAAAGTCCTCGAAAAGACCCTCTTCATCTTCCATTATCGTAAGACCCGCTGTAGTGGATTGCAGGAAAAGTAGGACGTTGCCGTCTCCATCGCACTTTGAGTCTACAAGGACGTTCTGCACATCCCTTGTTATGTTCAGGATCTCATTTTCTCCGGAGGTATCAAATTCAAGTGTGTGAGTTTCGATCAACTTTCCTTGCTACGCCTCATTCCTTGTTGAGTGTGAAGCAAGTCCAACCAATCCATATAATTATATAATGCGCGAGCGAACTTTAGTATTCTTTGGCTGCAGTTTTTAAGAAGAAGAATAGCGCAGCTGAAAAGAAGACATCCAAAAGTTCAATCCCAGCATTTCTTAGCTCTTCATCATTCTCTACTCATCATTCAATGTTTCAAAATTAGTTAATCTAGTCAAATCCAATAAAGAATAGGGCAAAGAAAATTACAGGCAGGTGCAGGAAACTTTCGAAAATGGTCGCCAGATGGCTCGTGACATCCGCTTGGCCTTACTCTTCTGACATACCACACCTTGGGAACCTAGTGGGTTCTGTACTCTCAGCAGACATCTTTGCAAGATATCACCGACTGATCGGAGACGACGTCCTGTATGTATCCGGCTCAGACGAGCATGGCACACCACTCGAAGTCGAGGCCTTAAAGAGGGGCGTCCCGGTAAAAGAGCTCGCGGACAAGAACCACGAGTCAATATCCGCGGTATTTCGAAGCTGGGAGATTTCCTATGACAACTATACACGAACCGAATCGGAAGCGCACAAAAAGTTCGTCAGGCAGCTCTACTCCGAAATCTACTCCAACGACGCATACATATTCACACAGGTAGAGAGGATACACTACTGCCCGAAGGACAAGAGATTCCTGCCCGACAGGTTCGTCGAGGGCGTGTGTCCCTACTGCGGATTCGAAAGCGCGCGGGGGGACCAGTGTGACAACTGCGGCAGGCCGCTTGACTCGGAGAGGCTCGGCAATGCATACTGTGTCATCTGCAAAAGCAGGACTGAGCTTAGAGATACCAAACAGTGGTTCTTCGACCTGCCGAAACTGTCAGGGTATGTCTCAGAGTACCTTGACAGGGCGGAGCTTTCGCAAAACATCATCAGATTTTCAAGGGGCTGGCTAAAGGACGGCCTCAGGCCTAGGTCCATTACCCGGGATTCGGAGTGGGGGATAAAGGCCCCATTTCCAGGCGCCGAGAACAAGACGATTTACGTCTGGATGGAGGCGGTGTTAGGTTATGTCTCAGCGGCAATAGAGTACTTTGAAAAGGCTGGGAATCCAAACGGTTGGAAGGCCTTCTGGCTCGACAAGAGTGCAAAGACCTCTTTCTTCATAGGCAAGGACAACATCCCGTTCCACGCTATCATACTCCCCTCGCTACTTAGGGCATCAGGCATGGAGTATAATGAGCCCAGCCTGATTAGCTCGACGGAGTTTCTCCTTTTCGAGGGTCAGAAGTTTTCCAAGAGCAGGAAGATCGGAATATGGTGCGATGAAGCCTTGGAGATACTCCCGGCCGACTACTGGCGGTACGCCCTAGTTTCTCTGAGACCAGAATCAGGCGACATAAACTTTGGCTGGGATTCATTTGCCGAGAAGGTCAACAGCGACCTAAATGACACTATAGGAAACTTTGTAAATCGCACACTCGTCGGCGTTGCGAAATTTTCGGGTGGCCAATTCTCCCGAACCCGTGAGCAGTTTTCCTCAGGGGCTCCCGAGAAATTTAAAGACACTCTAGCAGGAGCTCTTGAGAGACACTCCCAGATATCGAAGGCCTATGAGAACGTCGAGCTTCAGCTTGCTTGCCGCAAGAGCACTGAACAAGCGTCGGAGGCAAACAGGTTCCTCAGCGAGACTGAACCTTGGAAAGTCGTAAAAACGGACAAGACAAGGACCGAGGAGATACTTTACGTTGCCCTGTCGATATTGAAACTCTTGGCTATAGAGTTCGCACCGGTGATTCCCTCCTCCACATCGGAAATGGCAAGGCAGGCCGGACTGTTCAAGAAGAGCAGTGGAAAGCCTACCTGGAATGACGCCTTGCTGGACGACGACCTTCCAATCTTGGCAAAAGACCCCTCGCCAATATTCTCTAAGCACTCTGCAAAGGGACTGAAGGAAAAGCTCGACATTATTCGCTCGCAAAAAGAAAAAAAGATTAAAGCGTAAAGTCTCAATTTCCTATCAGAACTACACAACCAAAGTGCCTGTGCCAATCGCAGTGAAATAACGAGAGTTACTCGAAAAAGGAGAGAAATGCAACAGATTTGTCAGAACAATCGCAAGGTGCACCTTCACAAAACGTTGCTAACACGGTGCCGCCTACACCTGAGGTCACGTTTGATGAATTCAGAAGAATTGACATTCGCGTAGCCAAGGTCGTCGAGGTCGCTCGAGTGCCAAATTCAGCGAAACTCTTGAAACTCCAGCTTGATATCGGCGGGGTAAAGAAGCAATGTATAGCTGGAGTGGGCGCTCGTTACGAACCCGAACAGCTGAAGGACAAACTCATTGCCGTTGTGATGAACCTGAAACCCAGGCCGATAATGGGGTTGATGTCCGAGGTAATGCTCCTCGCTGCTGCCGACGGCCCGGAAATTTCCGTCCTTATATCCGACAGAGATGTCAACGCTGGGTCTCGTGTAACCTAAGAAGACATCATGCACCGCTTCCTTTGGTTTTTCCTCCCCGCTATGCGAGAATGCCTTTCTGCTTGTTGTTAGTCGGCTCTTTTCAAACCTGCATACAAATGGCAAAGCTACCTGTTACTCCGAAGTTCAAAGCAATGCATCCGGCTAGGTGATTTCCCGACATGGCAGATCAGCAGCTCCGGGATATCTACGCGGTCATCGAGCGCTACGCTGTGCCTCTCCTTGGAAGAGAAAGGACCAGCAGCGAAGGCCTCAGTAAAGAAGAGAACAGGATACTCGCGCTGCAAAACGTAAATCGACTGAACCAGCGGATCGGGTTCCTCGCAAGGGAAAAAGTTACCAACTCACGAGACATGCGAATATTGCAGACATATGTCAACTCCCTGACAATAGGGTTGAAATCAGACAACACAGCGCAGATGAAGGCCGCGCTTTCAAATATTCGAAACTTTCTCTTTGAGTTTGACTCTGAAGAACAAGATACTCACTGAACTAGGAGATCCACCCCTCCACTCTTCTCTATGCGCAGCTTTCCTTCGCGCCGCTACTCCCATTCGTAGAGATCTTGTTGCACCGGCAAAGTATCAAAGATTTAATACCCAAATCTAGACTAGCATGGCTACAATTCTCTGGGCCAGTCGTCTAGTGAACTGAAGTCAAGTGCGCACCCGCAAGCCATCTGGTCTTGTCAAAGTTCGGACAACCTGGTTAGGACAACAGCAGCATGGGTCAACCTCTCTCTGGGCCTACACAGAATCGTGCTGCGGTCAGACCCTTACGCGGTGTGGGTCGCCGGTTCAAATCCGGCCTGGCCCATCCTTATTCTCTCTTTGATTCCAAGTTGTGGTCTCCCGTACGGAAAACCCAGCCGCCAGAGACGTAGACATCTCCAGTCTTGGATCGTTCAGAAAAACAGAAGCGCCCATTTCCGAAACATTGGGACTAAATCGGGCTCACGAGTACCTGCATTGGCTTTCATCCAATTTACTCCAGACGTACATGATATTGAGCCATGTTTCCTTACATTAACTTTGTCCAAATGAGCTGCGAATGATTCTTTCCCTTTTGGAATAACTTCGACGCCTTGACTATTTCAAGGCTTGGCAGGCTCTAGAAGCCTGAAGCTCATCCGCAGCTTCATTCTACTAGGGCTCGCATAATCGCGTTCGGTCCTGAACTGCCTAGCGTGACTTTTTCTCTACGATGCATCGCTATAAGTATGGCTAACACACCTTTGTACTGGATTCACAATTGTTTGCAAATTAGTCCTCTGCGACTACGAGAATTTCGCGAGAAAGAGTGTGATGCCATTTAGAACATGCTTGCAATAGTGTTAGGAAATTCTGTTTCTTTGCAACTGGGTAATCTCCTCGTTGGATTGCAGTCGGGCGTAACCGTTTTCGTCAACGAGATTCTGGCTTTCATACCGAATCTCATCGCTGCGTTGCTGATACTTCTCATAGGTTATCTGATAGCGCGAGCGTTGAGCGGCGTAATCCGCTGGGGAATGAACAAGTCGAGATTGGATCAACGCCTAGCAAACACTAGATTAGGGCAAGCGATACAAGGGTCGGGCTCTACGTTGACCAACATTGTCGCGAATGTTGTATTCTGGTTGTTTGCATTTATCATAATCGTCTATGCGATAAGTGCCCTCGAGATCCCGCCGCTCACGGCTACGATGGTCGGAATCCTCGCCTGGATTCCCAATCTCATAGCTGTCGCCGTCATCGTGTTCGCCGGTCTCCTGATAGGCTCTTGGGTAGGAAGATCTTTAGAGAACTTGCTCCCGCGGTACGGGGTAGCGGGAGCTAGGGTGATATCGATAATCGTAGAGGTGCTGATTTACCTCTTCGTTTTCAACATCGCATTCATCCAGATTGGAGTCGGGCAAGGGATAATCTTCATGATCACCACCGCTATGGCGTGGGGCCTTGCCGCCGCACTCGCGATTGGTTTTGGAGGCGCTCTTCTCTACGCCCTTCGTGACGTACTGCCTGCTATGGTCTCAGGTACAACGACAATCGCTTCCACTCTTAAGCCAGGTCAGACGATGACCGTCGAAGGACTCCCTAGCGTCGGTGGGAACGGCGGAAGGCTATCAGGCAGGATAGCGCGTGTCGGCATGTTCAACACCGTCGTGGAGACGCAAACCCAAGCCGGGCGAGGCTTCTTTGTCGTCCCCAACGAACTACTTGTGGACAAGCCAGTGTTTGTCCAGGGAGAGGCTCCGCAACTCTTCGACGAAGGATTGAGACAGCGCGCGAGCGAACTTAACCAGCGATTTGAATCTGCAAGTGGAAACGGGGAAAGTACCTAGCCGCAACAGTAGCTTTTGTTCGCGCCACTCTTCCTCCTTTGCCCTTTCGCCCAACCTGAGCTCAACGACGGGTCGAGACTAGTTTCTATAAGCTACGCACGCCTTTGTTTCGGTTCCTTAGATTGAGGCACCTATTGCAAAACCGACAAAAGGATATATTGAGAATGGCTACGCTCCGAAAGCTTAGGACAGATCCGTGACCTTGACGAAGTTTGGTGTAAAGATTGTCCAGGCTGGGTATACTTACGACCAAATCTGTTCCCTCTGCCTCTCCGCTGAAAGCATGGATTTTGACTCTTTCTGGGTCGCGGATCATATGTATTCGTGGGGCCGCAAACCAACCGACAAGTTTGCGTTAGAATCCACGACAATCCTTGCGAACCTGGCCTCTCTGACGAGTCGAATAAGGCTCGGTACACTGGTCATTTGCAACATCTTTAGGCACCCCGCGGTGCTTGCAAAAATCACCTCGAGCCTCGACGCAATCAGCGGAGGCAGGCTTGAGCTCGGAATCGGAGCAGGAGGACCTTCAACCCCTCTGGAGTTGGCGGGCTACGGCATGTCGTTTCCAAAGCGACGCGAACGTGTCGAAAGACTTGCCGAGACCATTCAAGTCCTAAATGCAATGTGGACAGAGCCTCTCGCAAATTTCAGCGGCAAGTACTACAAACTTCAAGACGTGATCAACAATCCGAAACCAATACAGAAACCGCACCCCAGGATTTGGGTTGGCGGAGAGCGGGATGACATTCTTCGTGTTGCTGCCAAATATGCGAATGGCTGGAACGGCAGAAGACTTGCTGTCGAAGTTTTACGTGAAAGAGTCCGATTGCTGGAACAACTCTGCGAGGAAAACGGAAGGAGAGAAAGATTTGAAAAATCCTGGCAAGGGTCAATCCTGTTAGCAAACAATGAAAGCGAATTGATTGAGAAGAAAAACAAGTACGGAGTAGAGGAAGGAAGTATTGTGGGAACTTGCGACCAGGTGACTCAGAAGTTACAAGGGTATGTTGATGCGGGCGTGACGTACTTTATGCTCCATTTTCAAGACGACAAGGAAAGAGACTACAATTCGCTATCCCTGTTCAGAGATATGGTCGCACCCAATTTTTCGTGAAGACCATTTCATTCTGCCCTTATTTTGGATGCTGATTCATGCCACAACGTCAGAGAGAGGTGTAATTTATGATGGAGAAAAGAAATAGGGAGCCTCTCAGTTTGCGTTTATTAGTATTTGTCCTTCGTAAAACTCTGCGCCCTGACTTGACACCCAACAATACTTTCAGTAAGATTCAAGTCCCCGATTCTATTTATCTTTCTAACCGGTAGCAGCGCAATTGGAGAGCAACTTTCAGGACTCCATCAACCGGCTTTCAAAACTCGGGCTTTTGAAACCAAGAGATATCGAGATCCTGTCGAAGGTCGATGAAGCCTGCCAGGAGCTCGTGAGCCCGGAATACGAGGCATACATAGAGAGAAGGTTCAACCAAGCTGGTCCGAAGATAATCTCGGATTATGGCCTCATGGGACTCCCAATAAGCGAGGAGTTCGGTGGTCTCGGGGTGAACAGCCTGGTGCACTCTCTCGCAATGGAACGCTTTGGCCAGCTCGGAATGGGCATAGTCACACTGGTCGACGTACATCAGTTTCTAGGGAGCCTCACCGTGCAGCAGTGGGGAACGAAGGATCAAAAGGCGAGAATCCTTCCCGAGGCAGCTAGAGGCACTTCGATATTCGCGTACGCCCTAACAGAACCCGAGGCGGGAAGCGACCCTTCTCTGATGTCTACTACATTCGGAGAATCTGATGATGGAAATAGCTACATCCTAAATGGATCAAAGTACCTGATCTCCAATGGTTCAATCGCACGCTACTTAGTGGTCTTTGCGAAATCTGACTTCGACGGCCTCGTGTCCTCGTTTGTCGTGGATTCGAGAACCGAAGGCTTCGAAGTCGCAATGCACCTCTCGGAGAAGATCGGCCTTTTCACTTCGGATACCGCGCTTATCGAGTTTCACGATATGAAAATTCCGAAGGACTGCTTGCTCGGCATCAAGGGAAAAGGACTCTCCGTCGCATACTCCGCGCTGCTCAACGGGAGGATAGGGATTGCCTCTGGATGTCTAGGCGTTATGGAGGACTGCCTTAACTCCTGCGTGGAAAGAGCGAAGAGTAGAATGCAGCACGGAAAGATCATAGGCAAGCACCAGCTGATCCAAAGGCATATTGCCAGAATCGCGATGAATCTCGAGTCCTCGAAATGGCCAGTCTACCTCGCTGCAATGCTTAAAGACGAACTCGATAGGGATCCGCAAGATCTGATGCTACGGACAAGGGTGGACAGACAGAGCGCGACCGCCAAGCTACTCGCATCGACAAGTGCATACGACGCTTCGGACAGGGCAGTTCAGATTTTCGGAGGATTTGGGTACTCTATACTTTCTCCCGTGGCAAAGCACCTGATAGATTCGAGGGTGGCCAGGATCTACGAAGGAACAGACGAGATAATGGAACTCAAAATCGCGTCGAGCATACTTGGGCGTGAGTATGAAGCATACAAATGATATCTGAAAACGATCAAATCTTTTTTGGATTTGTCGCAAGAGAAAGTAAGAAACTGTGATACTAGAGGTAGAATTCTAAGAGCATGAAATTTCATCTCGATGGAAGCATTGACATCAAAGCGCCTCTTGAGAAAACTTACTCCAGTCTAACAGATCCTGAATTTATGGCCAAAGCGGCACCCGATCTTCAATCCTACAAAGTCATAGATCAGGATAGCTTTGAAGCAAAGCTCAAAATAGGCATATCGCTCGTGCGTGGGACGATCGACATGAAGTTTGCACTGCTTGACAAGGTGCAAAACAGGCACGCGCGGCTCGTCGGTGACGGTTCGGGGGCAGGAAGCAAGATACACATCGACAGTTCATTTGATCTTGCGACTATTGATGGTAACGGCCCCGATCATGGATCAACCAGAATGAATTGGACCGCTGACGCGGACCTCTCCGGACTCATGGCGGGGATAGCTGCTCAGGTCCTTAAAGGCCAGAGCGAAAAAAAGGTCGCTCAGATTTTTGAAAACGTAAAGAAGAGACTAGAAGCTCATTGATCTACCAGAGGCGATCCAGACACTTCTGAATTCAGAGGCTTTTAGTTAATGTCAGTGTCAACAACTCGAAAAGATATCGGTAAGACCCCCAGCATAACGGAGCTCATCCTTGCTGCAGGTAAGCTCAAGACCACCAAGCGCACAGGATGGTACCGAAAGGTTGGAATCGAAGAGTGCGAAAGCGTAGCAGACCACAGCTACCGAACCGCGCTTATCGCTTGCGCTTTGTCTGAAGAAATGGGTCTAGACTCTGGAAAGGTCGCTAGGATGTGCCTCCTACACGACCTAGCTGAGTCACAAATCGGCGACTTGATGCCCGAGGAAAAGAATTCCTTCGCAGATCACAGAGAATCTGAAGATCGAGCGATGCGATCTATCCTTGGTACGCTTCCTAATCGGGTGAAGAAGCGATTCCTCTCCGACTGGAAAGAGCTACTAGCCAACAAGACTTCAGAGGCACGTCTCTCCTGGCAAGTCGATAAGATGGAGATGGGCCTTCAGAGCATTGAATATGTTGCCTTGGGCTATGATAAAGTGAGACTATCAGAGTTTTCGCGCGGTCGCGAGCTGCCAAAGAAAATGCAAAGAATACTGGGATCGTACATGCCGCAGAGAAACCTGAACAAAAAATCTTAAAGACAATTCGATAGTGCGTGTTTCAGTCTGGGGGAGGCTGCCGAAATTCTTCTGTTGAATGAGTCTGGAAAGGGAGTAGCCTTTGGTATTAACGAGTTTGCTGGTAATGCTTTCCGTTTTCTGAAGGCTCGTTATCTTGTCGAGTTAACGGGTCAGGAAGCAAGCAACCTGAAAGAGTTCTATCAGGTGTTGGAAAATGCGGAGGCATCGACACTCTTTTACCATGTCTATCACCCTCTCCTCGAAGCGCATCTGGTTCCATACGAGTATCCAAACGACTTTTCCTATTGGTTCTCCGACTCTCTGCAGGATAAAGATCTTGCAGAGCAGGTGGCGAACATCGATCTTCCAAAAGAAGGAGGACTCGAGGAGCTTCGAAAAGTGTTGCTTCACAAGATAGAGAGGGCTATGTCCCACGGATCTGACTTTCAAGTGCACAAGGGAAACGAGTTTCACTTTGTAAAGTGTCGCTTCGCAATCTACCCGAGTGGTTTCGTCGCGAGGAGTCTTGATGAGCTTGCCGATGGCATCGCCTCCGCCTCCGAGCTCTCGGTCTTCTACCACATGGTCACGTCGAGATTATTTGGACAGGAAAAATACGACGACTTTTCACGTTGGATACTCGCCAACATCCGTGAGGTCGAACTTGCAGACCGCCTGTCGAAGGTCGACCCAACCACGCACATGAGCGTAATGGCGTTGAAACAAGAAGTGCTCGGTGTAATCCAGAGATACCTCAGAGAAAAGAGACGCTCCTCAATGAGAGTGTAACAAGATGGCCAAAGAGTTTTCACAGTCGCAACAGCAACAAAATGTAATCCATAGACTCTCTGATTACGAGCCAGTCGTCGGGCAAGAAGTGATAGAGGACCTTCGCACTCTTGCTTCCAACATAGATGGTAAGACAATCCTGCACGTGAATTCCACAAAGGCGGGCGGGGGCGTTGCAGAAATTCTCTTTCGACTTGTTCCTCTAATGAGAGAGCTCGGTCTCAACGCTCGGTGGGAGACAATCAGGGGCGACAAACCCTTTTTTGAGGCCACTAAAGCATTCCACAATTCTCTTCAGACAGGCCTAAGTCTTGCGACCGAGCGAATGTTTGAGGACTATACAAGAAAGACCGATGAAAACCTCCGTGAGCTGAAAGTCGAAGGCGATACGGTGTTTATCCACGACCCACAGCCAGCTGGGATGATTTCACAGAGAAAACCGAACGGACAGGACAAGTGGATTTGGCGCTGCCACATCGACGTATCGAAGCCCGACCCAATTGTATGGAGCTTCCTAGCAAAATACGTCAACAGTTACGATGCATCTGTCTTTTCGACCCCGTCGTTTGCTCGGACTGACCTACGAATCCCTCAATTCATGGTTCCCCCGTCGATTGATCCTCTTTCGGACAAGAACAGAGAGCTGCCCCGGACGCTGATTGACAGAGTGCTGGCAAAGTATGATTTGAACGATGAAAAACCGCTTATCACTCAGATCTCGAGATTTGATTATGCCAAGGACCCCATCGGGGTGATTGAGGCTTTCAAACTCGTGAGCAAGCACATAGATTGCGAACTTGTGCTCGCTGGCAGTCTTGCCGATGATGACCCGGAAGGCCTCGAAGTGCACTCCAAGGTAGTGAAGGCCGCAGAAGGAAGGAAGGACATTCACATTCTTCTAATCCCACCGTTCAGTGACATCGAGATCAACGCACTACAACGGGCTTCGACGCTCATACTTCAGAAATCCGTCAAGGAAGGGTTCGGACTTACCGTCTCGGAAGCGCTCTGGAAATCAAAGCCCGTGATAGCAGGAGCAACCGGAGGCATCCCTCTCCAAGTCAGAAATGGACTCACAGGCTTCCTGGTCCATTCAGTTGAGGGTGCCGCATACAAGATGCGCTATTTACTTCGAAATCCTGACATCGCAAAGAAAATGGGTGAAAATGGAAGAGAACACGTGCGGCTGAACTTTCTCATCACCAGGCACCTAGGCGATTACTTGTTGATGATTCTCTGTCTAGAAAGAAAGGAAAAGATACCCGTGTTGCTCACTTCTCAGTGATAAGCCAGGATCGTATCCTCAAAGACGCGCTTCAACGCCTGAATGTTACGTCCAATTTCGCAGATTGATGCGCTGTCAAACCCCTTCTCACCCATCTTTGCCCCCGCCTCTTTCGCGTCGACGATCTGCCTTATTCTATCGGCCAGGGCTGAGTCGTCGCTTGGAGGGAAGGTGTATCCGTTGACATCGTCGATCACGAGCTCAGAAGAACCAGCACCCGTGCTCACTATGACGGGGGTCTTGTAAAGCCAGGATTCGATCGTCGTCAGGCCAAATCCCTCTGCCCTTGAAGGGACGAGCGTCACAGCGGCGCGTTCGTATGCCGCCCTTATGACCCCGACTGGCTGGTAGCCCGCCAGAATTACTTTCTTCTCAAGTTTGAGTTCCCTGACCAAGTTTTGTAGGTAGTTCTTCCAGATCGTGGACTTGGGCAGCGCCAGCCCACCTTTTGACGAGCCAGAAAAGCTCCCATTCCCTATGAGGAGCAGTTTCAAGTCCTGCCTATTCTTGGCAAGGTGGGAAAGTGCCTTAATCGCCACATCTTGCGCCTTAATCGAATCCATGCGCCCGACAATTAAGAGAAGCGTTTCGTCCGGACGCAGCGAGGCCACTTCGTTGAGCTGCCTTCGATCCTCGTCAGTGGGAGGCACCCACTGGTCGCGATCGACGTAAGGATATATTTGAAAGGCACGTCCGCGATATCCTGCGTGAATCAGGCCCTCCATGTCTCTTCTCGTACTGACTATCATGCTGTCAAATCCTTCAATGCTCTTCAGTACGAAGGCTTTCAATCTCGGTGATACGGATTCTAGTCTGAAAGGGATGTGCCACTGAAGCAACGCCGGGGCCGAAGGCCCGATCAGACCCCCGGTAAGAAGCTGCTGGAAATCGTGCACGAAATACAGGTCGGTATCGCGCAAGAGTTTCAGCATAACCTGCGCCGAGAGCCAATTGTACCTTATGAATGATTCGTACTCCTCCGGGTTTATTTGGAATTTGCCAGTGCCGTGAATCTCATTCCAAATTGACTCCTTAAAGTTCGCATACCTCAACGCGTCTCCTTCCCCGAGCTGGACATGGAAGAGTCGGATATGATCTACAATTACCTCTTCTGGGGCGTTCGAGCCAAGCGAAACCCAAACGGGATCGTAGATTATGTTCTGCTCATGCATCTTCTTCAACAACGGGAAGACCATGGCGGTCACACCGCCCGGCGCGTATTGGTAATCTTCGCCCAACTGGAGATCTTCCAATCGCACTGGGTATCGAAGAGATGCATATTTTTCGAAAAGCTCTTGGTTTGGAATAAGGAACTTAACAAATGGCGTCTGGCTGTTAACGCATATCCTGAATTGTTTCAACAAAGAGAAGACAAATGCACCGTGTCTTTATCTGTTCCCGTCTTTCTCCTGTCGTTCGAGGTCCTTTGCATAGTTTTGATAAGAGGAATGATCAAAGCGTCAATGAATTAGACCAGATGTTCACACGTTGTTATGGAAAAACAGATGCCATAAATCAGCTTGTCCATGAATTCAGTGGAGTTGCCGCAACCCCGAGGAGATCCCCCATGCGGAACACCCCCTCGCATCCTCGCCGTTATTCCTTCTTCTTTGTGAACATGATGTTCAATGGGGCGCTTCGATAAATGAAAACTGGATTTATCTTCTACTTATTTTAAAGTCAAGAACCTTTCCCGCAGGAAATCCTCCACGCCCAGTCCACCTGGCCTGCTCGTCACAAAATCAGCTATGATCTTTAGGGAGTCAACCGCATTTGAGACTGCTACGCTGAAATCTGCAGGTCCGAACAGTGCTTCGTCATTCTCACCGTCTCCAAAGCAAGTCAGTCTAATGCTCTTCGTGGATCCATAGTGAGCGACAGCCGAAGCGACGCCCGTTCCCTTATCCACGTTTGGCGGCGTTACCATCACGGAATCCTTGTTCAGAACAATCTTGGATGGCAGTCTGGTTTCCCTGAGTATCCTAGTTATCTCACCGGAAAATCCCCTTTTTGCCGAGGCAATTATCTCGAAAAAACTGATCTGAAACGGTGCGTTGGAAAAAACGCTTCTCGCCTGCCTTGTCCAGTCGAGACCTCGGATCGATTTCTCGTTGGTATCAAGGAAATAGGAAATCGCTCCATTCTCAGCGACCAGAAAGGAGAAGGTATTCGAAAGCTCTTGGTTTGCTGTCATCAGAAAATCGAGGTTTCGACCGGAAACGACGCCGAGCACGGCAATGTTCCGCTTGTTTATTTCTCGGAGTACTGCGATGGTTTCTTCCGGGATTACTCCGCTCTCTAGTGTCAAAGTTCCATCGTAGTCAAACATGAAGATATCAGTTGCAGAATCAGAGCTTGTGATCTTCCTTGATGGTTGAATGTCTGATTCGTTTTCCAATTTGAATCTCTGGTCACCCATCGAAGCCTTATTGCTTTCCCGGATTTCTCAACTAGACATTTTTTTGGAGCACAGGTGCGTCTAGGAAGTGATCCTTCATCCTTATTCTAAATTTCTCCCTCGAGATGAGATGGCATCAGGTGATAAGATCGTATCGTCTTACATTCTGAACTCCAAAGGTGCGATAAAAAGTGCAAGTAGTCGTCTTCGGATCGGGACAGACTCCACAAGAAGAAGAAGAAAAACGACAGTGGAATAGAGAAGAACACGCGAAGGCGCGGGAGATGTCACATTTCGTTGGCCCGATAACCAATCCGTGTGCTTTCCTGCATTTCCTCTTCCCTATTCTCTGTCTATGAATTCATTGGGGTTAGGTGGTTCGGGAGATAGTCCTTTTCGCTTTCGAATGTCTCGCACGATGTTTAGAAGCATCGATTGAGGCACAGGTTGCCAAGCTTTGAAGTAAGTGTTCCACATTGCCTTACCCGCTGTCGCGCCACGCATCGCTTCGGAAAGGTCGAATGTCTCAGAGGTGGGTATTTCGCCTTGGATGATTGTGATTACACCTTTCTGCTCCACGTTCAGCATCTTGCCTCTCTTTCCAGAGATCACTCCCGCAATCGAGCCAATCTGTTCGGCCGGACACTTGATTTCGATTCCAAGGATTGGCTCGAGAAGGGTGGGCTCTGCTGATAGCGAAGCACCGAGTATGGCTCTTCTGGTTGCTGGCATGAGTTGTGCATATGTTCTGTGCGCAGGATCCTCGTGGGGAACGTAGTGAGTCAGAGAGACCTTGATTCCCCTGCAGAACTCGTATGCAAGCGGGCCGTTAGTCATCACATCATTGAATCCAGCCTTAATGGAGTCCATGGATTCTTGAAGGAACTGTACACCTTTGGTTTCTTCGAGAAGCATGTTGCCCTTGTCGTCGATGGAGACAACCGAGCGCGCCTCGTCGGCGTCCCACCCTTTGTCGCGAAGTATTTTCGCGACCGTCTTCTTGTCGGTATTCTCGTTCAATTGGCCAGTCCTGATAAGCTCAATTATGTCGGGGGCAAGCGGCTCGACTCGTATGAATATCTTGTTGTGCCTATTAGGCGATCTTGACATTATCGGTCCGGCCTTCGTCCTGACAGTTTCCCTATAGTTGACAAGAGGCGGCGTTGTCACAATCTCTATCTTCTGATCTTGAATCAGAGTAGTTGCTATCTCGAGGTGAAGTACTCCCATCCCCGCGAGCAGTTGTTCTCCTGTCTCCTCGTTTATTCTGACCACGAGGTTCGGGTCCTCGATTGTAAGGCGTCTCAGCGCCTCCACGAGTTTCGGAAGGTCTTTCGGATGCTTTGCTTCAACGGCAATTGTGACCACCGGTTCAGAAACGTACTTAATGGATTCGAACGTAGCGATGTCTTTCACGGTAGAGATAGTCTCGCCCGCTCTCGCATGCTCCAGACCGAGCAGGGCTGGTATGTTTCCTGCCGTGAGCTGACCAACGATTTCTCTTTGGGCCCCCATGTAGAAGTTGACCGACTGTATCCTTTCCTCTCTCTTTGCGCCGAGGAGATAGACCGTATCTCCGTCCTTCACGGTTCCAGAGAAGAGCCTTCCCGTCGCGACAATACCCGCCTGCGGGTCGACGTTGATGTTTGTAACCATCATAACAGTCGGACCGTTATCGTCACACTTAATCAGGGCCTGCCCCACTTCGCTGCTGATATCACCCTGCCAGATTTTCGGAATCCTATACGCCTGAGCCACGTGTGGTGGCGGATGGTGCTGAATTACCATTCCGAGAACTGCTTCGTGGAGTGGTACTCTCTTTGCAAGCTCGCTGACGTCGCCCGAAGTATAAGCATTGTAAACGTCGGAGAACTTTACCCCCTTCTTCGCAGCGATCGACGCATTAAACCCCCAGCGATCCTTCGCCGAGCCGAATGACACGCTGCTGTCCTGGATGGAGACCTTCCACTTTTGCTTGAGTTCTGGCTCTGCGTAAATGTCGACGAGTCGGTTGAAATCAGTAACTATCCCAGCGATATGCTTCTGCATCTGTTCCGGGTTGAGCCTTAGCTCTTTCACTAGTCGATCAATCTTGTTGATGTACAGGACCGGCCTGACACGCTCTTCCAGCGCCTGGCGAGTCACGGTCTCAGTCTGCGTCATTATGCCTTCTACGGAGTCAGATACTACTACTGCTCCGTCAATTGCCCTGAGAGATCTAGTTACCCTTCCAGTGAAATCTATGTGGCCAGGTGTATCAATCATGTTCATGACGTAAGGCGTGCCATCCTGCTCGTAATACAGTGTGACGTTGGCAGCCTTGATCGTCATCTGCCTTTGCTGCTCTAGTTCCATAGAATCCAGAGCGAGTGCCTGGCCAGCGACCGATGGCGATATCATGCCTGCTGCGGCAAGAAGGCTGTCACTCATCGTTGTCTTTCCGTGATCAACGTGTGCTATAACACCAAAGTTTCGAACTTGATTTTTGTTCGAAATCGTCTTCAAAATTTCTTGAGTAGTCTTGAATCTAGCCAAAGCAAATTCAGTCCTCCGAATTCCGAATTAGAAAACATCCTCTTCGTTAGTCCTTTTTTCTTTCTTTTCCCGTCAAAAGAGATTTTTTGAGAATTTCCTAAGCGGCGGAGATAAACAATCCGGTTTCTTCTCTTTTATAATATTTGTTTCCTAAATCAAATGATTTGTGAATTCCCAACAAAAACTGAACTCTCGATCTCAATCTGACGTGGTTTTCGCTACATGTTTGCATTCTCAAAGAGTACCCAATGACATTGATGCTTCAGGGAGACAGCGAAATTCAAGTTACGTCTCCCCCACTCTTTGAAACACACATGGAAATGAGGTACTACTCGGGTATCATGTACGTGCACTAGAGATGAGAAACGACTTGCTGCAACAATCACTTCGTACCCTTCGCATCGAGGAGGAGTACTGATGTAAGGCGATGCAAAACAGGACCAGCCTTTACGTTGATTGTCGTATCGCATAGCTTTGGTTTTATGTTTGAGTTAAATAGGCTAGTTCGGTGTATTCGGGGCAGCAATCAGCAATGGCTACATCAGAGATTCCGAACTTTTACAAATTTGCTCCAAAAGACAGAATAAAGATCGTGAAGACGTTTTCTAACCTCGAGGAGAAGGACGTCGAGCACGTGATTTCGGCGGCCGGCCTTAGTATCGAGGCAGCCGATCACATGATAGAAAATGTAATCGGAACCATACCGGTTCCCTTGGGCATTGCGACTAACTTTCTGGTGAATTCTAAGGACTACCTCGTACCGATGGCGATCGAAGAACCGTCAGTAGTTGCAGCCGCGAGCAACGCTGCAAAGATGGCCAGAAAACACGGCGGATTTCGAACAAGCAACACCGGCCCAGTGATGATCGGTCAGATCCAAACCGTCAGGGTTCTGGATCCTCATAGGGCCAGGTTGGACATTCTTAGTCGCAAGGACGAACTTCTCAAGAAGGCCAATGAGCAGGACCCCAAACTTGTCTCCGTTGGTGGCGGTGCCAAGGACTTGGAGGTGAAAGTCATTGACACAGCTAGAGGCCAGATGGTGATCACCGAGTTGATTGTCGATTGCCGAGATGCCATGGGTGCTAACGCCGTCAATACAATGGCTGAAGCGATCGCTCCAATGATCGAGAGTATATCTCATGGCAAAGTCTTACTCCGCATAATATCGAATCTTGCCACGCACCGCCTCGTGAGAAGCGCTGCAACCTTCGATAGGGAGGCGCTTGGTGGGGAGGAGGTCGTGGATGGAATACTGGACGCCTACGCATTCGCAGACAGCGACCCCTATAGATGTGCTACACACAACAAGGGGATTATGAATGGAATTATTGCAGTCGCACTTGCCACAGGTCAGGATACTCGCGCCCTTGAAGCTGGGGCGCACTCATACGCAGCTCGCAGTGGTAGGTATAGATCCTTGACAACATATGAAAAGGACACAGACGGGAATCTCGTCGGAACAATAGAGCTCCCCGTCGCCGTTGGGCTAATCGGAGGTGCGTCAGCGGTACATCCGGTTGCCAAATCATGCGTAAGGATTCTCGGAGTGAAGAGTGCCATTGAGCTCGCCGAGGTCATCGCCTCAGTAGGCCTCGCTCAGAATCTTGCCGCACTCAGAGCACTTGCTTCCGAAGGCATACAACGAGGGCACATGAAACTTCACGCGAGGAACGTGGCAGCGTCGGCTGGCGCGACAGGAGAATTAGTGGAAAAGGTTGCCCAACACATGGTCAGCGAGAGAAAGATCCGCTTTGACAGAGCGCAAGAGCTAATCGGTGAATTGAGCACTGCAGAGTAGTCTGAGAACCCTCTTTCTATCACTGCCTATTTCACTCGAGTTCTTCTTTTCGACCTACTCCATTCGGGACCTCCCTAAGGCTTCGACGGAAAAGCGGCAGTGGAAAAGTGGTCTCAGAACGTCTTAATACGGGAGATGGAGGGATAGGGCTCTGAGATTAGGTTTCACTGATTGGGCCCGTGGCCTAGTATTCGTATCAGGTGTGTTCTGGTAGGTTTACCTCCTTCCAATCACTCAAATCTGATGTCTAGAATGGATAAGGCGTTGCCCCTCTACGAACTGGAAAATTGAAAACTAAAGATTTCCCAAGTTCGGGGCGAGGCAGAGATCGAGGGTTCAAATCCCTCCGGGCCCGTTCAAATTTCTTTGCTTTATTCACGCTCCACACCGCAGAGTACGTACTCTCCTCGGACCTCTGCAAATCAGACGAAAGCTAATAATGGCAATTCAAATTATGTTCGCAAATACAAGATGTTGCATTTTCACCCTATCGAGAGGAAATCGAACCAATATTTGAAGACCGGTACGGGAGATAAGGGTTCAAAAATAACGGCTTCATCAAAGATTGAGTCACAGATTTTACGGATCACTTCCTTCATTAGAGATTACGTCAATGGGTCCGAAGCAAACGGAGTAGTAGTCGGTCTTAGTGGCGGCGTGGACAGTTCGGTTGTCGCGTCCTTATCTGTTCGAGCACTTGGACCCCATCGAGTTCTGGGCGTCTACCTCTTCGAAGAAGGCAGCACATCCCAAGATCTCAGAGATGCAATGGGCGTTGCCAAGAGTCTTGGCTTGAAGACACTTGATATCTCAATCTCTCCCTTGCTTCAGCCAATTCAAAAGATGTTAGAATCTAGACTACGAACTGTGTCAAAGATTACTTCCGCGAATATTAAGGCTAGAATCAGAATGGTTTTGCTTTACGCAATAGCAAATCAAAAGAAGTTGCTCGTGGCAGGAACCGGCGACCGCAGCGAACTACTCGTAGGCTACTACACCAAGTACGGCGATGGTGCAGCGGACATCCTGCCAATTGCTCATCTGTACAAAGGAGAAGTGCGTCAGATCGCTCAAGCACTGAACCTTCCTCCTGAAATAGCGATGAAACCTTCGAGCCCCAATCTCTGGAAGGGTCAGAAAGCTACTGACGAGCTTCCCGCTGACTATCCAGAATTGGACAAGATTCTTGCATTGCTTTACGATGCGCGAAAGAGCCCGGCACAGGTCTCTCGGATTGCAGGGGTTAGTCAGGCTAAGGTTAAGATGACGATTATGATGAATTCAAAGAGCAAGCACAAGAGAGCTTTGCCGGCGTCGCTCGAGCGCTGAATCTATGGACCAGGGAGCTCTTTTTCTCACAACAACTGGAAAAAGTAATCAAAATTCAAATTCAGAGGTTTGGAATACAACTGTGAAAAGTACCAAAGAACAACCAGGTACTATACAGATCATACCTATCGTAGGCATGGGTGAAGTAAAACTAGGAGAAGATTTAGCTGAGACTATACTGAACGCGTGCAGCAAGAGTGGGATCCCGCTTCAGGATAATGATATTCTTGTTGTCACGCACAAGATCGTGTCGAAATCAGAAGGGAGAGTGCTTGATTTGGATGCAGTAACCCCAAGTAAGTTTGCACTTAAAGCGGGAAAGCACATCGGCAAAGATCCAAGGCAAGTTGAAATTATTCTCTCCGAATCTCGTCGGCTTGTAAAAATGGTGAAAGGACTGATCATCGCCGAAACAGCACATGGATTTGTCTGCGCCAACGCGGGTGTTGACCAATCAAACGTGGAATCAGGAAAGATTGTACTACTACCAAAGAGGCCTGATGATAGCGCAAAGAGGATAAGAAATCTCATTCGGCGCAGAGAGAAAATTGACGTGGCAATCATCATCTCCGATACGTTCGGACGGCCTTGGCGAGAAGGTCAGGTAGACGTGGCGATCGGCATTGCCGGAATTGACCCCTTCTGGGACTATCGAGGAATCACAGATCAGTACGGTTACAACTTGAAAGCGACTGTCATTTGTACTGCGGACGAACTTGCGTCTGCTGCAGAGCTATGTATGAACAAGCTTGACCGAGTTCCCGCAGTCGTAATTAGAGGTTACAAATACAAACAAGCTTCTAATGTCTCGTCCCGGGCGTTAGCCAGGAAGCCCTCTCGTGATCTTTTCAGGTAGGATAAGAGGCGATGAGACTTCAGATGCGGCGTGAGATGTTGCGAGGAACTTGAAGAGAACTGGAATAATCTGCGGCGGGTCGGGCTCGTCAAAGTTTGCGCTAGCTTTCACAAAATACACGGAATCATTGAATGCAATTAGTGAGTATGACCTGGGGTTCATAGCAAATGTCAGCGATAACTTTTGGCACCTTGGAATTTATGTGTGCCCTGATATTGACATAATAACGTATGCTCTGGCTGGGCGACTAGATGAGACCAAAGGGTGGGGAATCGCATCTGATAGCTTGTCCACAGTTAGAACACATTCGATATACGACTCCAAAAGTGGTTGGTTCGATCTCGGTGACAAAGACCTTGCTCTCTGCTTACGCAGAACAAGCCTGCTTAATCACGGCTGGAAACTCTCCTCGATTACCGAGGCTTCGGCCAGAGCGCTCGGCGTCAAATACAGAATCATCCCATCAACAGACAGCGATGTACAAACCTTCGTAGGGAGCTGCCTTGGATTCGTCCATCTTCAGGAGTTTTGGGTAAAAAATCATGGCTCGCTTCCCGTGAGTACCGTCATCTACCGTGGGATAGATTCAGCAAAACCAAACCCCGAGGCGGAGACATATCTCAAAAATGGCACCGTGATAATATGCCCGGCAAACCCGGTCACGAGCATACTTCCGAGCGTAAGAATTCAGGGAGTGACAGAGTGGCTCAATAGCTCTAGAGTGGTAGCCATCAGTCCCTTCGTAGGCACGTCACCATTTTCAGGGCCTGCCGGCGTCATGATGCGAGCGCTGGGCATCCCATCCACAAGTTACGGCGTAGCAAGGCTATACTCGGAGTTTTTGAAATTGCTCATAGTAGATTCGAATGAAAGTAAAGAGACAATAATGAAAGTGAAAGATGAAAGCATAGAATGCGTTTCAATGCCAACGCGAATCACGAGTAATGAGGATCGGTTGAGGTTAGCTAGAGGTATCTTCGAAATCCTATGACCAAAACCTTTGCGGTGATACCAGTCAGAGACTTTGCAAACACGAAACTCAGGCTCGGAAGATTCCTAACAGAAACCCAGCGGGCCGAGCTGACCAAATCAATGCTTCTCATCGCTCTGAGGGCTCTCGAAGGTTCAGTAGTAGATCGCGTCGTTGTGGTGGCATCAAACCCTTCGGAGGTTCGGGACGCGATAGGCGAATTGACAAAGGTCGCAGTCCTTCGCGAGCATAGCAGACGCGGAGGGGTGAATAACGCTATGCAAACAGGAATGGACTATCTGGCAGATGTTCTGAATCAGGGCGGAAAAAATTCGGGTCTGCCTTCGATACCTAGAAATTATCAAGTGATGTTGATTCCGAGCGATCTTCCATTGCTCGACTCTTCCAGCATCAACCAAATGGTTGCTTTGAAAGAAACCTGCGACATGCTGATCAATCCATCTAGAAAGAGGGACGGAACGAGCCTGCTTTTGATGGAGAGGGGCAAGGCAATTCCTTTGCATTATGATAACAACAGCTTCGTCAAGCATGTAGACGAAGCAAGAAAGATGGGTCTCAATTTTCGGATAACAGATGCAAGACAATTTTCGTTTGACATAGACGATCAAGAAGACCTCAGGCTTCTGAGCCAAGAGCTAGGCTCATCGAATTTTGAAGAGCTTATTCGAACCCTCCGCTCCTGCCCTGATGGACATCCCTTGAGATGACGAGCAGGTATGAACGTCCAATCGCGATACCTAAGAATACTCAATGCCAAAATCCTAACAGACAAAGGGATAAATGTCTGCGACATAACCTCACGCGACGGAAAGATCATTTCTGTTGTAAAGTCGGCTAACGCAGACTCGAACACCACTACATCCGTGAACATGACAGGATTGCGAAGGTTAGAGGGTAAAGAACAAGGAATCCATCACAGGAACGATTATCGACTTGATACCTGCGAAATCTACGATGCTGAGCGACACATTGTACTTCCTGGCCTTATCGATTGCCATGCGCACATGTTCTCTTTAGGGTTCCAAGATCACATAGTCGACCTTCGCGGGTCAAGATCACCCAAGGAGCTGGGTAAGAGAATAATAGAATTTGCTCAGAATTTTGGCCGAGATAGATCTGCTCGGTCATCCGTTACTGGAGATTGGATCATAGGCCGGGGATGGGATCAAGATCTTTTCCCTGGCAATAGGTTTCCAACCAGTGCCGATCTCGACGACGCGACTGGGTCAAAGCCCGCGTTGATGATTCGAGTCTGTGGGCACATTGGCCTGCTTAATTCCGAAGCTGTGCGAAGGCTCTCAAGAGAGCTCAAGAGATTTGACAGTAAATTGTTGCCTCAAGACCCTCCCGGTCGCCCCACAGGCATCGTAAAGGAACAGGCTCTAGACTTCTGCTGGAAAAGTGCTTACTCTCCCTCTGAAATGGCATTAAGGCAGATGTTCCTGAGAGCTCAGAATCTTGCGCTTCGGAGCGGCCTCGTCAGCGTTCACTGCATCTTATCAGAGAATTGGAAAGCAGAACTTGCCGCGATAAGATCTCTTGAAAGTGAAGGAAGAATCGATCTAAAGACAAACCTGCTTCTTCATATCAACGCCTTAGAAGATCTCGAATGCATGGACATCATTGAAAGGAACAGAACGATCAAAGATGACTCTGATAGACTCTGCGTTACAGGGTTCAAACTCTTCGCCGACGGCTCCTTGGGAGCAAGGACCGCGGCTCTCCTCGAACCCTACTCGGACGATCGCATGGGTTTAGGTATACTCTACTACGACACAAAGGACATCGAAGACATCGCAAGAAGAGTAAAAAGTATGAAAATGATTCTTGCCGTTCATGCAATCGGAGATGCGGCGATTTTGCAAGTTCTCAATGCTCTAAGGGCTGCAGGCATTCGGGCCAGAGACGGTTTTCGGATCGAGCATTGCTCGGTGTTGAACAAACGGCTGCTTAGATCACTAAAAGAAGTGACAATCTCTATTCAGCCATCATTCGCCACATCGGATTACTGGTTGGAAGAGAGATTAGGGCGAGCTCGAATTTCGAGAAGGAAGGCCTACGCGTTCAGGAGTCTGCTGCATCTCCACGGTGACAGAGTAATCGCGGGGAGTGACTCTCCCGTAGAATCTATAGACCCACTCTGTGGAATTCGGTCAGCAGTGAAGAGTCAAGTGAATGGAGAAACCCTCACCATCAGGGATGCTATCAGAATCTACACGTCAAACGCCGCCAAGGCATCGCCTTTGACAAAGCTTAGTGGAAAAATAGCCCAGAAGCGGAATTGCGATCTTGTAATTTTGGATGCATTTGATATCAGTGATGTTGCGTCTTCGAAGGTTATTGATTCCTTCATTGACGGCAAGCGAGTTGTCTTCTCTTCTGCGCATCCTTCAATCGTCACCTCAAGTAAGCGTTATTAACGCCGATTCAGGAAAGCCAATTTGATTGACGAATAGAAGTTAAGATCCCTCTCCTCTAGCACCCTCTCCGTGCCAAAGTGCCTCAAACAAACTGCACACGCATCATCTTGCGAGTTGAGAAATTTGCCCCCCTTTTCCACTATTGTGCGCGCCGTTGCTCAAATCATCGCTTCGGCTCAGACCACCTAGCAATCAAGTTCGAATAAACAGTAAGAGAAACGAAAGGCGTGCCATAACTCTCTGATGCAACAACAGAGTTCAGAATCGGCCGGGCAAAAGATCCGGGATTACTACTACGTCACAAAGCCGAATGTCATCTCGCTACTCGTTTTCACTGGTGCGGCTTCCTACATCGCATCTGCCGGACTGCACACAAATGTCCTAACGCTCTTAGCTGTCACCGTTTCGGTTTGGCTCGGGTCTGCCGCGGCCAACACGGTGGGGAGCTACTTCGACAGAGACATTGATGCGGTGATGAAGAGGACGAAGAGACGTCCCATACCTACAGGTAGAATTTCTCCAAGAAATGCGGCAGCATACGGCGTTGTCCTCCTCATAGCCAGCCTTGCCATTTCCTATTTTGTCTTGAGCCCTCTAAGCGCGCTTGCGATGCTAACAGGTTTCATGGATTACACTATGGTATACTCATTCCTCCTCAAGAGGAGAAGTTGGCTCAATATTCTTCTAGGGGGCTTCTCGGGAGTCATGCCAGTCCTAGTCGGGTACTTTGCGACGCCAAAGCCCGTCATATCCTTTGAGTCCGCTATCTTCATGGGCTTTCTAGTCTTCTTCTGGATACCTGAACACATCTGGTCGCTTTCAATCAGATTTAGAGAGGACTATACCGCTGCACAAATCCCAATGCTTCCGGTGATAATGTCCGAAAGACGCTCTGTGCAGGTCATAGGAGGAACCACCATTCTCATGATCGGATACAGCCTCCTTCCAGTGATCTTACCTCAGCTCGACCTTCACTCGATCTACCTCGGATTTGCTTCAGTACTTGGAGCGCTTATGCTAGCATTGAACGTCTGGATGATCTCAAAGCCATCGGCGGAGAGGGCGTGGACCGTTTTCAAAATTTCGAGTCCCTATCTCTTCTTCATTTTTATCGGAATAGTGCTTGACGTACTCATCTTCTCGCGGTAGCAGCTCAATGAATCAGTTTAAGTGCTTGCTAGGTAAGGCTAGTCTTTGGTAGCGCACCGTCCAGTTGGGAACCAGCGGGAACATCTTTGCCACCTCTGACAGTTTTCTCATTTTCTGTGATTTGCATCTCAACTCGGATCAATTTGCTGCGGCGGGCGAAGAAGCTGGCGCAGACGGCGTTATGTTGCACTTAAACCAAGATTCTCCTCACGGCGGCAGGTTCGGCGGAATCGAAATCGAGGAAGAGTCCATCAAACAGGCACTAAGCGTTCTCAAGATTCCTGCGGGTCTATCAATTGGTGAGAGCAGGATACTCCTCGAGGATGACTGGGAAGCAATAGTGAATCTAGGATTTTCATTTGTCAACATGTACGCTCACCACCTTCCCACTTTCATCTGGGAAGACTCTAGGATCTCAAAAGTCGTTTCGATAGGGCCGGGATATGTATTCGAGCAGATTAGATCCCTCTCTGAACTTGAAGGGACTTCCGCCATTGTTGCTGCACTCGCCCCTGCGAGTGGCATTGGGATGCCCCTTACCGTTTTTGATGTTACGACGGTCGGACTCATTGCAAAACTCTCTTCAAAGCCGGTTCTCATGCCCACGCAGAGATCCATCCGACCAAAGGACATTCCTTTCCTGATGAAAAATGGTTGCAGAGGACTGCTAGTTTCAAGCTTAGTTTACGGAGAACATGTCGAAGAACTGAAGGAGAAAGTTTCCGCTTTTCGCGCGGTGACAAGCGAGGGGCCGGCTCCTGATCTGCAAAATATTCCGTAAATATATTAACCATAACAGCAATGTAGTTCTCAAGCAAAGCTGCACAAATGCAAACTACTGCACCGAAAGCCGTGATATTGGCGGGCGGCATGGGGACAAGGCTTCAGCCCTACACGTTCTTCGTTCCAAAGCCTCTCTTGCCTCTGGGGGACAAACCTCTGATTGAGCACTTGATCCTGTGGCTCAAGAAGCACGGTGTGAAAGAATTCGTAGTTTCAGTAAGCTATCTTAGGAAGATGATCGAGTCGTACTTGGGGGACGGCACTGAGCTTGGCGTGAAGATCAGCTTCGTTAGGTCGCCGTCACCAATGGGAATCAGTGGACAACTCCTCAATGTCAAAGACAAGGTGAAGTCAACTTTCTTTCTGCTTTATGGCGATTCCGTTTTTGACTTCCAAATCAACAAAATGCTAGAGTTCCACAAAAGGTCAAAAGCCACGCTGACGATGGGACTCATGCATTACGATGCAAAACTTCCATATGGTCTTATAGAGAGAGATAAGGATGGCAGGGTTCTCTCTTGGAAGGAAAAGCCTGAGATAGGGGGTTTGATAAACGTTGGCTGCTACGTCTCGGAGCCGACCATCTTCAAGTACATTCCAAAAGGCAGGATGTATGGCTTTGACAGTGTTGTCCGGGACATGATGAAGGCAGGCGAGAACGTCTCGTCCTATGTCATTGAAGGGCAGGAATTCATGGACATTGGGGACGAGAGATCCTATCGGAGGGTCTATGATATTTTCTTACAGAAAATGGGAAAGGTCCTTTGAAATCCCTTGAAGATATTAGGATTGTAGTGTTTGAATCAAGCCTGAGGGAAAATTTTCGACCTCTCTCTCTTACCAGGCCGACATTTGACTTCCTCCTTGGATCTTGTACGAAGATTCAGCGCATCGAGAGAAGCCTAGGCGCGAAGGTCACAGACGTCGTAGTTCCGAAGTATCTCGAACAGATCACTAGGGAAGAACACCCCGGCCTTCGAGTCAATGACGAGATAAGCGAAGAGTGCCTTGCCGTGAACGCGTTACTTTCTAGCAGGTATGATTTTGCCGGCGAAGCCGCGAATTGCCCTTATAACTCCAGCGTACACGACCCAAAGACTAAACTCCCAGTCTTTGCAAGACTCGATGCACTTGACTCCCGTGCCCTGGCACGCCTAAACCAAGGTCAGGTACCAAACTCAAAAGTCAGGCAAAGGAGTTCTGACACACAGCGCGCTGCTCTTCTTTATTTTCCTTGGCAGCTGTTTGAAGAAAATTCGTTTGCAATTGCGTCTGATTACGAAGCCGAGCGCGCACCCCCAGACTCCTCCCTCGAATGGGGAAGGGATTTCCGAAAGAAAGCGTCTGACCGACGATCCGACCGAAAGTTTAGAGTCTCTAGTTCAAACACCAAGAACACGACCGCCGATTATGAGCTACTTGGAGACAAAGTTGCGATCTCTGAAGGGGCTGAAATTGAGAGATACGTAACACTAGATTCCCGAGGGGGACCCGTAATCATTGAGGACGGTGTGCAGATTCAAAGTTTCTCTCACATCAGTGGCCCATGCTACATCGGGAAAGATTCCATTGTAAAGTCAGCAAAGATACGTGAAGGCACCGCTATAGGTGCGGGATGTAGGATCTCAGGCGAGATCGAGGAATCAATTTTTTTTGATTACTCAAACAAGAATCATGATGGTTTCGTTGGTCACTCTGTTATAGGCAGCTGGGTCAATCTTGGCGCATTGACAACAAACTCTGATTTGAAAAACACGTATGGAAAGGTGCGCGTGACTGTAGGAACAGAATCACTCGACAGCGGATCAATAAAGGTTGGTGTCTTCATTGGTGATATGGTAAAGAGCGCCGTCGGGACAATCATCTATTCTGGCAAGAAGATTGGAGTATCTTCACACTTATTCGGAACCGTGGTTGAAGATGTACCCTCCTTCACAATTTTTGCAAAATCATCAGGCGCAGTAAGTAAAGAGATCTATCTCGAAAGCGCGATTGAAACACAGCGCAGAATGATGTCAAGGAGGAATATTGCAATGAGTGAGGAGAGATTGAATCTACTCAAGGCGCTCTTTGAAATGACCACGAGTGAAAGAGAGGCAGCCAAGGTCCAGAGCGGAAGGTTCGAGCTCTCCTGAAACGTTCAAGAAGAAGAAATTACAGGGCTCTCTCCCCTTGGAGAGTGGCCGACGGAAAAGAATGAAAGGCAGTCGATAATTTTTCTGCACAGACTCTAAGCTTGATCATTGAAATGCTGAATCTTAAAGTGGACCGCGTGATAAGAGAGTAGTATGAAAGGTAAGGCAAACCGGCGGAGTAGAGCTTCGGTAGGAATCAAGGAGGAAGATATGAGTAGACTTTCACCTGCTGCGTTTTCGAAACTCGTTAGGCAGGTGGATCCCTCGGACCTAGGCTCCGACTTTGCCCGCTGGCCGGAGCTTGCAAGAGAGGCATGGCGGTTGTCAGATATCCCTCACACCAATGGGCTCGATCCATCTACCCTATCCACGATAATAGTTACAGGCATGGGCGGGTCTGGTATCGTTGGAGAACTAATCGCGGACATTTGCGAAGAGGCCGACTCTAGAACACAAGTGATTGTACTCAAGAACTACCATCTCCCTTCATGGATGAAGAATGATGCTGTTCGCAAGGAAACTCTTGTCGTCGGAGTCAGCTGCAGCGGCAACACTGAAGAAACGCTTTCTGTCCTAAACGAATCGGCTAGAGCTGGGTTGAAAGGATTCGCCTTCGGCTCGGGTGGAGAGTTGGAAAAATTCTGTCAAAGACACGCCGAATTTGTCTTTACAAAGACTGGCGCGCTCAAGGTCCCGAGATCGTCTCTTCCAGCACTTTTCTACCCTGTTTTGAAATTTTTCATATCAAGCGGCATTGTTCGCCTGAGCGACGCGGACGTGCAAGAATCATTCCACTCCCTTTCAACTATGAAGCAGGGCTGCCAGAACTTGGAATCTGGAGCCAAAAACAAAGTTCTGGAACTTGCAAATCAAATGTCAAAAACTTCCAGATTGGGAATTCCCATCACCCCCCTTATCTACTCCAGCAGGAGGACGAGGGCTGTTGGAATGCGCTTTCGACAGTCTCTGAACGAAAATGCAAAGCTTCACGGCTTTGACGGTCAAATACCCGAGCTCTGCCATAATGACATTGTCGGATGGGATTCGAGCGCTGCTTCGACGACAGTCAACTCTCCTTTAATTGCCCGCGGAATCCCCCATGGCACCAAGAGTAAGAATGCCAAACGAAATAATGGAATTAACAACGCTTTGCCGGTTTTGCTGAGACTTGAAGACGACCCCGTAGAAATAAAGACGCGATTTGAAATTGTCGAGGACGTTATTCGAGGCACTGGAGTGACCCCTATCTATGCAGCCTATTCAGGTAGCTCCTACCTCGCGCGAGTCATGTCGATGCTTTATTCACTTGATTACTCTACCTACTACACGGCCATCCTGAGGCGTGTCGATCCAATAAAGACTGACTCGATAGGTTTCCTAAAGGCCGAGCTCAAGAACAGGCTGGACTACCTGCACAGATTCAAATGAAATTGATGAGCGAGAGAAAAAACATAACTCATATTCAGTAGTTCATACCTTTCTTAGAGAGAAGGGCCGCTATAGGGGGAGAGTGGGAGCTTCCGTTTTGAGAGCAATTGTCATGGCTGGAGGTGAGGGCTCGAGGCTAAGACCTCTGACTTCGACCCGACCAAAACCACTAGTTCCGGTTGTGAACAGGCCAATCCTCTGGCACGTGCTTCGTCTGCTGAAGAAGCACAGCATAGCAGAGTCCTTCATCACGTTGCATTACCTCGCAGATCAGATCACGATGGCCTTTGGCGACGGAGTCGATCTTGGGATCAAGATCAACTACGCCTTCGAAGATAAACCGCTCGGCACAGCTGGATCAGTAAAAGCACTGGAGAAAGAACTGGACGATAGTTTCATGGTAATCTCCGGCGACGTGATGACAGATTTCGATATTTCTCAATTGATAGCGTTTCACAAGAAGAAAGGGGCTCTAGTTACAATCGGTCTGGCCAGAGTTGAAAATCCTCTCGAGTACGGCGTGGTTTTGACGGACGCCGAGGGTAAGGTGACACGGTTTCTGGAAAAACCCGGCTGGTCAGAAGTTTTCAGCGATACGGTGAATTCTGGCATCTACATAATAGAACCAGAGGCATTGAAGTACGTTGACACCGAGAAGGCATTTGACTTTTCAAAAGAGCTCTTTCCAAGATTGATGAAAGCAGGTCACCAGATCTACGCAAAGGCACTTGAAGGATACTGGTGTGATGTTGGAGTCCCGTCGCAGTACATATCTGCATTTTACGACATCATGGGGGGCAAGACGAAAGTTGAGATCCCTGGGAAGAAGATTTCTGAAAATGTTTGGGTGGAACAGGACACCGAAATCCACTCTGGCGCAGAGATCACTGGTCCTTGTGTGATTGGCAGCAGAACTGTCATTGCTCAAGGCGCGAAGGTCGGGCCCCACACTTGCCTCGGCTCGAACGTGACAGTTGAGTCCGAAGCAGTCATATCGCGTTCAGTCGCGTTTGACTTTTCGTATCTGGGCCGTGAGGCCGAAGCAAAGGGGTGCGTTCTGGGTAAAAATACTGTCCTTCGACCTCGCGCCAGAGTTTTTGAGGGCGCTGTCATCGGTGATGGTACGCAGCTCGGCTCTGGCTCAGAAGTATCCCAGAACGTGAGAATTTGGCCCGACAAGAATATCGAAAGTGGCGCGACCGTCCGAGTCAACCTTGTCTGGGGGATGACCTGGCAGAGGAAGATCTTCGGGAGCAGGGGAATCGCGGGGATATCAAACATTGAGATCACTCCCGAGACCACGGCTAAGCTTGGGGCTGCCTTCGGGACAGCCGCAGGATCCAAGGGGAAGATTGTCGTTGCGAGGGACACGCTCCGGTCGTCGAGGATGTTGAAGAGGTCTTTCATAGCAGGACTCTTGTCAACGGGCTCTACGGTTTTCAACCTGAGGGCGATGCCAATCCCGGTCACCCGTCTCGCCACCTTATCAAACAAGCTGGACGGCGGAGTATACTTTAGTGCAAGCGCTGCAGAGCCAGACTATTCCATTCTTCAGTTCCTGGATTCAAAGGGCTACAACATCAGCTCAGAATATCAGAGAAAAATTGAGAACATACTCTTCAAGGAAGAGATACACAGATCCTCCTTCGATGAACTCTCTGACATACTGTACCTTCCGATGGTTTTCGATTCTTATGAGGAGCTAGTGCTGCAAAACGTTGATTCAAAGTCGATACAGCTAAGCAGACCTCGAATAGTTGTCGATTGCGCCCTGGGTCCCTCTTCGACCACAGCACCTCAAATCCTCTCGAAGCTGGGCTGTGAAGTGATCAGTCTCAACGCAGGCAGCGGCACTTACTCGACGACTATTTCGGTTTCTAGCAGTCAGTCGAACTTGAGGGACATCGTAACAGCGGTAAATGCGATCGCTGGTTTCAGGATAGGAGGAGCTGGCGACACTGTCAGAATAGTTGATGAGACCGGGGCGGTGCTCAGCGGTGACGAATCTCTCGCACTGATGGCAGAGATCATGTTGAGGCTGAAGGGTGGAACGGTTGCGGTACCCATCAGCTCTTCTGGCTTGATAGAATCAATTGCGGAGAAGAAAGGAGAAAAGACAAAGAGACTCAGGACTGAACCGCGCGCCTTGATGGAGGCTGTCGGCTCAGGCGACGCCCAGTTTGCCGGCAACGACGCTGGAGAGTTCATCGTCTCCAAAGATCTGCCTTTTCCAGATGGGCTACTCGCCTCCGCCAAGATTGTCGAATTCCTCTCGCAAACGGAAGGAAGAATTTCGAAGATCAAGAAGGAGATCTATCAGCCGAGACTTGCACGCGGGGCGGTCATGGTCCCGTGGAACGAACGTGGAAGGATCATGCGAAGGCTTGCTACTGATTATAATGAAACTCGTGTGGAGACGCTCGAAGGTATCAAGTTGCTCGTAGACGGTGGCTGGGTACTGATCAATCCTAGCTCGGACGAGCCCGTCTTTGAAATAATTGCAGAGTCCACAAACCCGCAAACGGCGACACAGATTCTACGAGATTTCCAAAACCGAGTTTCCGAGATTGCAAATGCAAGCGATACGTCGGGTTAATTCTTTCCCTGTCTTTGGCTTTGAACGGATCCTCTCTCCCTCCATCGCCTTCAGAAGCTATGAGATGCGACTAGAAATCCTTATGTCGAGTCTTTCGTATTCCGTCTTTTCGTAGCAGTATGGGAGGAGAGGGAATCTGAGGCAAGTCTCCCCCTGCTACATTTTTTCCTTTGTGATGTCCTCGGGAAAAGCGGCGATAGAAGGAAGAGTGCATACAGCCCTTTTCATTGTGAAGAAACTGAAGATCTTGAAACCAGCAGAGGTAACATCATGACGACTCTTGAGGACACACGCGCAAAGAGTCACTTCAACTTGGTGGCTAGCTCTCGCGACTCAGTTTCTGCTACAAGGCCACTTCGCATACTGATGCTAACGTGGGAATACCCTCCAAGGATAATTGGCGGAATCTCTCGTGTGGTCGAGGGCCTCTCAAAGGCTCTTGTCAAACTCGGCAATGAAGTGCACGTGGTAACAACCGAGATGCCTGGATCCCCAATGGAAGAGGTGGACGAGGGAGTCTTTGTGCACAGGGTTGCTGTGAGTTCGCCAGCACCAAACTTCCATTCATGGATTCTCCTCATGAACCATTTCTTTTCAAAGAGGGTAGGCGCTCTCGTGGCTGAACTCGGCAGCTTTGACATAGTCCATGTCCACGATTGGCTCGTGCTTCCCTCGGGAGCAGAGGCCAAGAGCTTTCTTCAAACCAAAATGGTCTCGACTCTGCATTCCCTGGAGTTCAGGCGAGCTGGCGAGGTCACCTCTCCAGAAGGGAGGATGATAGACAGTTTTGAGTGGTGGATTACATATGAATCATCGATCATAATTGTTTGCAGCGGTTCGATGAAGGAGGATACCAAGTCGAGGTTCAAGGTGCCCGAGGCGAAAATATGGGTGATTCCTATCGGAATTGATCCGAGCAGATTTGAAAAAATACGCCCTGACAGAGACTCAGTTAGGGCAAAGTATGGAGTCATGCCTAGCGAGAAACTCGTGCTTTTCGTTGGGAGACTGACCCACCAGAAAGGTTGCGAGTACCTGATCAGGGCACTGCCGTCAGTTTCGAAATTTCACAATGTGAAACTTGTGATTGTCGGAGACGGATACCAGAGAGGAGAACTCGAATATGCCTCCGCCCTCACGGGAGAGGCGTGGCGGATCCACTTCACCGGCTTTTTGCCAGATGAGGAGGTGGCGGATCTACTTCGGTCAGCAGATGTAATGGTGATACCTTCCGTCTATGAACCGTTTGGCGTGGTTGCGCTTGAAGCTATGGTCGCCGGAGTACCCGTAGTTGCTAGCGACGTTGACGGATTGGGCGAGATAATAAAACACGAGCATAACGGCATCCTCGTGTTCCCCAGAGATAGCTCTTCAATTTCTTGGGGGATCTCACGGGTGCTTTCTGACCCTTTGAATTCTGCAAGGCTGGTAGAAAATGCGAAGAAAGATATTTCAGCAAAGTATACTTGGAAAGCTGTCGCGTCGCTGACTCTTGAAGCATACAAAAAGGTATTGCAGTAATGGGTTCCTCAAACTAGATTCTGATTGACACAAGTTAGAGTTGGGTGGCAAGGAAAACAGGATGCGCATATTTACACTTGAGAAAAAAAGTGGCGAATGACAAAAATATGGAGACGAGTATGAAGGATTGCTGGATCAGTGTGAATCCATAGTTTGAGCGAAGAAATAATCACAATGCTCTCCAACCTGGGGGCTCTGGATGAGGAAAAAGCAATAAGTGCTGACACTTTGAGAAACTCACAGCCGCTGAAGGACAAAGTCTTTGACGATGAGCTTCGCAAGCTCGTCCAGACAGGATACGTAAAGCAGATTGACAGCAAATTGTATCTGTCAAAGGCTGGATTATTTAGAGCTTTATCTAGATTCAGCTAGCGGTTGAATTTCGTCGGAAGGGGAAGAAGACACTCTGATCCTGCTTATTTAGGACACTAGTCTTTCATTTTCGATTCGAATTACACAGTAGCTCATCTCAACAGGGCATCTACCTCTTGGCACCCTTCGTAACCAGATCTGGTGGAGGGACCGCGTAGTTCTCAATTGGGTTTGAAATAATCACTCCATCCCCCGCCTCAAGGTTCATCTTCTCGAGCCAAGAAATCGGAACCGAGATGTCTGGTGTCTTTGGTCGTAGAAACGGCGACGTCGGTTCTTGATTAGCGTCTGGACTTGGTGACGCATACTTGTGTTCAGAATCGCCGTAATTTGGAGGCTCCTCTTCCAACCTCGCTCGCTTCAGAACTAACTTGTCCTCGACTATGGTCCTCTTGCGCGCCCCTCCTCTTCGCTCCGATTGCAAGTCTATCGCTCTAACTTCAATGACACTGTTTGAGGCACCAGCGAGTTCCAAGAGACTTCGCTCGGCACTGAAAGCTACATGGAAATTTCGAAGTATTCCGTAAATGTCGTTCTCCTCCTGAGCGAAGAATTCAATCCTCTTCACCATTGAATCGAGGACATCATTGGAACTGTTGATGCGGCTCAAAACTCCCCGCGGGAAAAGAACTCGCGAAGCGTCTGGACTCTTGAAGATATCAGGAATATGAATTGTGCGTTTCATTGCGTGGAAGCCTGCAAATCGGCTGCCAGTAAAGTATGGCGAATCGACTCCTCTTACTTCTGGCGATGTATGCGACCGTTTCGCCGTGCGGTCGTCTCCCGAAATGTCGTCGACTTGAGTGTCTCCTGTTGGTTCGGTTTGGCGTCTATCTTTAGATCCTTGTCGGATTTTCAGAGTTGAATCCTCCCTTCGAAGACGTTACAGCAATCGAAGTGGTGGCCGTCCACACTCGATTTTTCCATCATAGCATGAAAAACTCAGGAATTAAAATTGTTCGTTAAATGCCGTACAAACAATCAATTAAATGAAGCAAGACGGAGCCTGCACTGAGAAAGAAAATAGAGACTTCTGGTTTTTAATATAAAGCCAAGAAAAGTCGAAACCTAGAGGCACTTTCCGATCGTGTAAAACCACGTACATTTGGCAGCCTGCTATCAGTTCATGCAGAGGCGGTAAGGTGTCACCTACTTCTCTCGGAAAGCGCTTCTGATTATGATGTCCCGGGTACTGCGTACTCAATCGCATTGCCAAGTTCAAAGGCGGTGTGAAGAAAGGGCGCGAAGGGTCGAGAAGCACATAGTCGCCACGGATACTTTTTACTGATTACTGGATTGCTTCCAGGCAATCGGAGTGGCCTTTATCCCAGTCAGGTTATTCACTTCCGCCCTGACCTTTCTGGCTAGTTCTTCAATCTCGGCGGTCTTATAGTCTTCGATCTCCCCCCTGTCAGCAAGTCTATTCACTCTTGGATCAAAAGGAAGTTTCCCGAGGAACTTTACGCCTAATTTAGCAGAAGTATCTTCTATGCCCGATTCCTCAAACATCTCGATGGATTCAGAGCAATGAGGGCACTTCATGTAGCTCATGTTTTCGATAATTCCTGCGACAGGTACGTTCATCTGTTTTGCCATGTTGATCGACTTCCTGACAATTAACATTGCCAGATCCTGCGGAGTGGAAACGATCACCGCGCCATCCACAGGAAGCGATTGGAAGACAGTAAGCGGTGCATCTCCGGTACCTGGAGGAAGATCAACGAGCATATAGTGAAGATCGCCCCAATTTACATCGTTGAAAAGTTGTCTTATGACGCCGTTGATAATGGGGCCTCTCCATATGACAGGAGTATCAGGAGTGTCAAGGAGGAGGTTCATTGAGATTACCTTGATGCCTGTCTTTGTCACTTTTGGAATGACCCCGTTTTCATCAGCCACAGGTTTGCCAGCTAGGCCGAAGATTTTCGCGATGCTTGGACCGGTTATGTCAGCGTCGAGGATGCCCACCTCGTAGCCCTCTCTTCTTAACTCGCTCGCAAGGGCCGCCGTCACGTAAGATTTCCCGACACCTCCCTTCCCCGACATCACAGCAATGATTTGCTGGATCCCCTTCCGCTCGAGCTTATCTATGCCGGCGCTAAGGCCCGCTGCCCTTCCAACTGACTTTTGCTGAGCTCTCATCTGCTGAAGCCTAGCACCAAGTTCGTTCAACTCTTCTTTTGACATGGAGCTCATATGCACTGCTACGCTGGATATGCCCGATTCCTTTGAAAGAATCCGAGTTACGTCGTTTTCAATTGTATTCGCAAGCGGGCAGCCCTTCACAGTTAGGGCAATACTTACGTTGGCCGCTCCGTTACTGTCAACAGTGATGTCCCTAACCATTCCGAGGTCGACAATGTTCAGTCCTATCTCCGGGTCGATGACCTCTCGGAGTTTCTCCGTCAGTTCTTGTGATGTCAACATTTTATTACTGAACTCAGCCTCCAATAATCAGAAGGCAACAGGCAGGGCTCGAGAGTGCCGGTAAGAAACGGCTCACCTGGCAATGTAATGAGAGTATTTGATACGGGACCGCTTCCTCTCTCTTACAAGCGAACTCTTCGGTCGTCCCCCGACTTCCTTCTCAAAGGGAACGTTCTCGTGAACTCGTACTTAAGCGCTCTACCTAAAATCCCTGAGAAGCTCCTCATAACGGCTCTTGTTCTTCTCGATAGAGATGTCCTGCAGGGCCATTGGTTCCTTCGAGGTCAAGGTATTTGTCTCAAGGGAATTGTTTGAACCCACGTAGAGGAGCCCAGTAGGTATCTTACCCTCGCTCATGAGCTGAGAGGCTCGTGTAAATGCCAAGAGTCTGTTGTGCTGGTCGTAGTCCTTTTCAGCGTCCACATTGAACACCCGCTCTCGCCATTCTTTGTAGGTGTCGTTGTACGTGACGCATGGACTCAATACTTCGAGGAATCCAAAACCCTTTCTTTCGTTCGCATGCAGTATTGCCTTTTTGATCAGGTCGGTTAACTGCGATTGATTTCCAGAAAAGCCTCTTGCGATGAATGAGGTGTTTTGTATTGAGAGCGCGGTAAGGATTGCATCGAACGGGGGTTCGACATTTCCTTCATATCCGGGCACAGCGGTCGGCGATGGCTGCCCCTTTGTCAGCCCGTAGGTTCCGTTCTGCATAACGATGTAGACTATGCTCGGATTGCGCTTTAGGGCATGGATGAAGTGCCCGGCGCCGATGGCATAGCCATCTCCGTCGCCCCCCGCGGCTATCACGGTAAGCTCAGGATTCGCGAGCTTTATTCCGATTGCTGTCGGAAGCAGCCTTCCATGTAGAGAGTGTATGCCGTAGCAGTCAAGGTTGTTGTGAATTGAGCCGGAACATCCGATTCCTCCAACGACAACCGTGTCTTTCGACTTTATTCCGAGTTCTACAAGCGCCTTCTTCAGCGACGCGAGAACACCAAAATCCCCGCAGCCCGGGCACCATATCGGAGTCGTTGCCTGAACAGTCTTCGTCGTCATTTCCCTTCTCTTCTCACTTTCTCTTTCCTTTTCTTCGATTTTTTTGTACTACACTTTCGTTTTTTTCAAGCCAAGCGTAAAAAAGAGTTCAACACGTCTACTTCTCAATCTTACCCGACAAATATGAGGAAACTGCATTCGCGATTTCTTTAGGCTTGAACGAAGTACCATCGAACTTGGTAATGCTTTCTACAATGCCGCTCTTTTCCTTGATCGAACTCCGTATCAATGCCGCGAGCTGTCCCTGGTAGTTGTTTTCTATTACGAACACCGTGGAAAGAGAGTCGAGGAAAGCACGGAGGTCATCCTCCAGGATTGGCCAAATCGTCCTAATCTGATGATACTTTACGTCGATTCCTCCTTTTGAAAGCTGAACCATCGCTTCGCGAATTGGCCCGTAGGTCGAGCCAAATCCAATAATCCCGATCTTCGCATTGCTGTTCCCGAAATTGACCCCCCTTGGAAGATCCCGTTTCGCGTGCTCAAGCTTACTCATACGTTTGTGCATCATCTTGAGCCTGTTAGTCTTGTCTGTGGATACTAGTCCAAGCTCATTGTGCTCGTTGCCCGTGACTTGCGACTGACCTCCCTCGGTGGAAGGAATCGACCTTGGAGAGATCCCGTCCTCGGTGAATTGATATCGCTTGTAGTAACTCAGCCGCAAGAGTTCTTCTTCAGTGAGTAACTTACCTCTCTCGATCTTGACCGATCCGATGTCAAAAGGATCTATGCATGCACTGTTTTGGCAGAGTGCCTGATCAAGCAAGATGAAGACGGGAAGTTGATACTGTTCAGCGAGATTCATTGCCTGAACACTCATCGTGAAGCACTCGCCAGCCGTTGCAGGCGCGACCACTAACCTCGGGAACTCTCCGTGAGAGGAATATACAACGTGATTGAGATCAGACTGCTCGTTCTTTGTAGGCTCTCCTGTGCTTGGCCCAACTCGCTGACACTCCACGACGACTATTGGAATTTCGGATTCGCCAGCGTGTCCGACGCCTTCGGTCATAAGCGACTGCCCTGGACCAGACGTCGCGACCATGACTCGAGCCCCAGCGTAGGCAGCACCAATCCCCATGTTGATTACGGCTAGCTCGTCTTCGGCCTGCTTTACTACACCGCCGAATCTGGGTAATCTGGGAGCCAGCCACTCCATGATATCGGTTGCGGGCGTAATCGGGTATCCAATGAAGAAACGACCACCGCTAACAAGGAAGCCAAAGGCCGTCGCTTCATTGCCAGTTGAAAGAATCTTTCCTGAGGAATTTCCCTTCGCCATCGAGTAACGGCTACTCGGCACGTTCTTGTCAGCGAAAGAAAGCCCGATTGATAGTGCTTTGAGGTTAGACTCGAGGGCTTCCTTTCCCCGTCTCTCATATCGAGCCTTGAGCACGTCAACAAGAACCTTGTCCTCGAAACCAAGTACTCTTCCGAGGATTGCAAACGCCACCGTATTCTTGAATATGTTCCTTCGTAGTTCTGAAGCCGCCATGTTACCAAGAGGCGCACTGTAAATCAGATAGGAACTCTTTCTATACGAGTCCGGAAGCTGACCCTTGGAGCTGTCGAAAATGATTACAGCGTTTTCCGAAAGTTCTGATAGACCAGCTTGGACGGCCTCTTCGTCAAAGGCAACGAGAACGTCGATCTGGTCCCCCATGGAATAGATCTCTTTGACAGAGGCGCGAATAACGCCGTCAGCGTGCCCTCCTCTAATCCTTGAGAGAACATTTCTGGCGTCGTAGATGTATAGGCCACGATCTCTGAAGATCCTTCCAAGGAGATTCACTACGGTAAGCGTTCCGTCTCCTCCCTGTCCGCCTATCATTACTGAAATATCGTCTTTGAGAACGGGAGCAATTCCGACTGCTTCTTCCAGCTTTGTTGCCATGAGCTATGAGTATCACTCTCTTCCTTACATTTTCACAATTACTTTAGGCCGATTTTCGTGAATGCAGCTAGCAAAAGTTCGCGGCAAAGAGATGCGTGCATTTCTTTAGATCTTCCCCTCGATATATAAGCATGACCTGCTAAAAAATAGCCTAATTTATCAAAATTTTACAATACTTCCAAGAACCCTCGGATTGGGCGCCAGAAATATTTTCAGGGATTTTGGAAGAAAAAGTGCAGATTCTTCCAGGATGGGAATCGCTAAATCTTGCCTTTCTAGATTTCAGAGTCTGTGGCCTATCGCTTAATATCTAGGGTATTACAAATAAGGACGATCCACAGGAAGAGAGTTCGGAATCAATGAAAATTTCTTTCTTCTGCTTCCTAGCTGATCTACAAGAAGGAAACAATACGGCAAGCTTTACGCAATTCACCACATCCATAGGAGTAAAGAGAATTTGGCACAACTAGCGAAACCCGAGCTCGTTATTGGAGGAGACCATCGCGTTGCTTCATCTGATGGTTCCACTTTCGAAGTAAAGAATCCTGCAACAAATGATGTGCTGGCTCGCGTTCCGAAGGCGACTGCCGACGACGCAAAAGCGGCAATAGATGAGGCAGAGGCGCATTTCGAAAAGTGGAGTAACACGCCCGCGCCTGAGCGTGCAGAAGTGCTCTACAAGATTGGAGAAATTATTCGCTCAGAAAAGTCTGAACTTGCAGAACTACTGACCATAGAAGAGGGAAAAGCCTTCGAAGAATCGCTCGCCGAAATCGTGGAAGGATACGACACGGTGATGTTTATCGCTTCGGAAGGACGCAGGATGTGGAGCTACGTATCTCCGAGCGAACAGACGGACAAGACATGCATGGTCATTCGAAGACCAGTAGGTATAGTTGGAATAATTACACCGTGGAACTTCCCCTTCTCCATACCCCTGTGGAAGATTCCACCGGCTCTGCTTGGGGGAAACACGGTGGTTTTCAAACCTGCGTCGAATACTCCGCTAATTGGAGCAAAGATCGTAGAATTGTTTGAAAGAGCAGGCCTTCCAAAGGGAGTCCTGAACTTCGTAACTGGACCAGGCTCAACGGTTGGGGAGGCGTTGTTGGATGATAAACGGATCAAAATGATATCGTTCACGGGCGAATCAAAAACCGGTCACAGGATTGCTGAGGCAAATTCTCGATTTCTACGTAAGCAACTTCTGGAACTCGGAGGAAAGAACCCTGTGATCGTCGCAAAAGATGCAGATCTCTCATACTCGGTCGGGGCAATACTCTATGCTTCGTTTAGCAACTGCGGGCAAAAGTGCACGGCTGCTTCGAGAATCATCGTCGAAAGGGAAATCCTGAAAGAGTTTGTAGCGAAATTCGCCGAAGGTGCGAAGCATCTGAGAGTAGGGAATGGTCTGCACCAAGGAGTTCAGGTAGGTCCTTTGATCTCACCGCAGGCACTGGAAAAAGTGGAAAGCTATGTACAATTAGGGCGCGAAGAAGGAGCTCACTTGGTAACCGGAGGGGGAAGGTATTCCGACGCCGAGCGCAGCAGAGGCAACTTTTACCAACCAACGCTTTTTGATTCGGTCTCGAACGACATGCGAATTGCTCAAGAGGAAATATTCGGACCAGTTACAGCCATTATCGAAGCGCAAGATATGGAGGACGCAATCCGGATCGCAAATGACACCAAATACGGTCTCAGTTCAGCGATATACACTCGGGATGTTCGGAACGCATTCAGGTCTCTCTCCCAAATTCAGTCCGGAATCGGGTATGTGAATCAAGGCACCACAGGGGCCGAAGTGCACCTTCCTTTCGGCGGTGTCAAGGAATCAGGTTTTGGCAGAGAGGCTGGAGAAGTGGCCATTGAAAACTATACTGAGAAAAAAGCAGTCTTCATTGATTATTCGTACAAAAAGAGGTCTTGGTATTTCTGAGGATAGATAACTAGTCGATTGGTTGCGCTCGCTTCCGCATTTTCTGCCGAGACGGCAGAAACCTGCCTCGACCAACTACGACTCCCCCTCTTTGTTAGTAGTTTATAGGCTTAAATATCGCGAAAGCGTATTAGTAACTAAAACTCCTCGCTGCATTTGAAACCTCGACAAATGTATTCCGGATTGGAAATATGGAAAAGAGGCAAAGGCAAGCTATCAAGTTCATTCTATTATTCAGAGGGGCGCTTGGAATAATATGCAAACCCCGTATGAGATAGCCTCAAAGTCGGTCATACCAGCCATTCGAGGCATGATATCAAGAGGATTGATAGAACGGCATCTTACGCAGGCGGAGATTGCAAACGCGCTTGGCATCACCCAACCCGCGGTGTCAAAGTACGTGTGGGAAAAGCGAGGAAGGGCAATCGACTTCGACCACAGGGAGGATGTGAAGAAAATGGCAGCATTAATCACCGACGGCATAGCGAGCCACAGCTTGTCACACGTCCAAGTAGCAAACATGATCAAGGAATTATGTGACTACGTAATGCGATCTGGCTACATGTGTGATCTGCACTACGAAGTAGATCCGCAAGTTAAGGATCTGAACTGCAGAATCTGCATGGAAGAGTCGCTCGAAAGGTCTCAACAGATCGCCGCTTCGAAAGAATGAGCATAAGCTATTAGGTTCTCAGTAAAGTCTACTGATGTCCGGTCTTCCTCTCACTTGTTCTCGAATGTCCATGTGCTGAAGCAGCTTCCCCCATAACTTTGTTCGAGCTCTCTCGAGAAGTAGTGGGCGTTGAGGTCTTCTTAGTCTTTCTTGCTTCTGCTACAAGGCTTCCGACTCTACCTTCGTAATCAGTGAGCACTGAATCGTAGACAGAGAATGCTTCCGCCGGTGAACTATACGGGCTGAAATACGAGTGAACTTCGCCAGGACCTCCGCTCTTTGTGGACATGTAGTACAGGTGGTCGCTTTGTTGCAGCAGTCGCCAGACATCCGTCACTTCCTTTTTGGCTATCTCCTTTAGATATGGCTCTAGCGAGACCAGCCTCTCGAAGGAGATTCGCTGCATTGGATTCTGGAGCCAGGCAGTCGTGTCTTTTTCAACATCAGCCCAGGAGATAGTCTTGGTCTCAGGTACGAGAATCACTCCGGAGGCCGGAACTCCCGTTACGACTTCTGTAGGGGTTGCCCAGTTCAGGTCCCTTTTCTTCTGCACTTCTCGAGGAAGTGCCTTCAAGAATTCGAAGATGCCGGTATCAACCCAGTGGTGCTCCCCGAACGTCTCGATGTCCATGGCAAGGAGTAGCACGTCCCCCGGGGTAGAAGAAAGCCAGTTCACATACTTGTCCGCCATCAGCGGATATTCTACCCAAGTCTTCTGGGAGAACCTGAAACCAACATCGTCGGTGAGCTTGTAATGTCGGAGGATCAGCTTGAGTCGTCCCGCTCCGAGCGCCGAGTAGACGTAGTTCGGAGATCTCCACCCTAGGACACTCTCGACTCCTTCGGACAAAATCCCTTCAAAGCCCAGCGATTCGACAATTCGTGCGATAGTGTCGTTATAGATGAATTCAGTGTTTTCAAAGACCTTCGGAGAAAAGTCAAATGTGGATCTCACGAGCGAAGAGTGCTCTTTTACCTGTTCCACGAACTCGTCCTTCTCTCCCGGGAATAGCCCGGAAAGGGAGTGGTAGTATGTGTTGCCAAGTATCTCCGCGTTTCCTGTCCTTAGAAGTTGCCTGAGCAGTTCGACAAGCTGTGGCTCATAGCGAATTGCTTGCTCTACAAAAGGGCCGCTAACTCCAAGCGAGACCTTGAAGGGCTTTTCAGTGTCCTTTGTTTCGGCGACTAGCTCGTTTAGTATGTTAAAAGTCGGGAAGTAGCATTTCTTCGCGACTTTTCTGAAGACTTCTTCATTCAGTTTCCTGTCAAAATATCGATCAGTGATTGATAGCCCTTCCGCCATCCTCTTCAAGCGCTCATAAGGAAAGGCGCGACTCAACCGTATGGGCTGGTGAATTTCTAGCATGAATGTAATGTAAGTCATTTCTTTGGAGAAGACCCATCAAATGCTCTCTGAGATCGTGCTATCAAACTAATAAACAAGATTGGGTTGTCCCATGCAAAAGTTGGCCTTTCTTCTCAAGATCTCGTTGTCACAACCCTCAATATATCCTCGTGCGAGAGTGGTTGTTGAGGCTGCAATCATTTTTGCCATGTGTGGCCCGCGAAAAGAAGAGAAAAAGGAAGATAAGCCATGAGCGCGGACGCAATGCGCGAGTGGACTTCAGAATTTGCGTCTAGCTGTATTCATATGGGAATTTCCCCCGAGAATCGTGGGAGGGCTGGGAACATACATCTCGGAGATTGCCCCGAGATTCGTGAAGATGGGAAGCGATGTCTCAGTCTTTACACTTAACGACGGAAACCTAGAGGAACATGAGGTCATAAACGGAATAGATGTGTATCGCCCCAAGATACTGAACTCTGAAGACGTCGTCCCCACGGTAATTGCTGAGGACATTCGACGGTGGGGAACGGGAATAAGATTCTTTGCAGACCTCACCATGAGCAACATACTCTCCGTCAACAAACTCGTCAACGAGCTAGTGAGGAAGGAACATAGGAACTATGACGCAATAGTTGTTCATGATTGGCTCTCAATCATGGGAGGTATGATTGCGCGAAGGGAGCTCGACATCCCGCTCATTTTTCATCTTCACTCCACTGAGAAGGGCAGGAACCTCGGCGAAGGCTCAAAGACGGTTAGAGACCTTGAATCGGTCGGGGCCCAAAAGGCCGATCACGTTATCACGGTCTCATACGCGATGCGGGACGAACTCCTTTCGCTGGGCTTTCCCCAAGGAAAGATAAACGTGGTTTACAACGGGGTGGACCCGCTCAAATACGACCCCCAGAGAGTTTCCCAATCGAAGATCGAAGAAATTCGCAGATACTACGGCCTCGGGCCGAGCGACCTGATGGTTCTTTTCATCGGACGCATCGTCGCAGTAAAGGGAGTAGATAGGCTAGTTCAATCAATGGTCAGTGTTAGGAAGCGAATTCCGAATGCAAAGCTGGTCATAGTCGGTACATCCGACATGCAGTACAGCATAGAAGAGCTGGTCAGCACTCTGAAGCTCGAGGACTGTGTAAAGTTCAGATTTGAGTGGATACCAGAGGAGGAGCGAATTGCGCATTACGCCGCTTCAGATCTCTGCGTCTTCCCTAGCCTCTACGAACCCTTCGGAATCGTTGCTCTCGAGGCGATGAGCATGGCAAAGCCAGTCGTGGTTGGAGCTAGAGGCGTCTCTGGAATGAAGGAGTTTGTGATTCCGAGCGGTCCCGGGCAGACTGGATTTCACATCAACCCTTACGAGCCGATGGACATCGCCTGGGGAATCACGAGCGCACTTGAAGATCCGCGTAGAGCGCGAGAGATGGGCGAAAATGGGAGGAAGCTCGTCATAGAGAGCTTCGCATGGGAAGGGGTGGCAGCGAGAACTCTCAAGTTGTACGAGGACCTATTGAATCGGGGAGCGCGGAAAAAGGAAGCTGCAGCCAAGCCCATGTGACGAGATTGTGTGCCGTTCATCGGCCGACAATTCTAATAATCAGCTTCTTCTCCTTTTGTGCGTCGCGCAAAAGAGATGCCAGAGCTCAGAAAGGATTACTTTACAAGGAAACTTGTCATAGTTTCTCCCGAAAGAACAAAGAGACCTTTCGAGTTTAAGGATAGAAAAGAAGGCGAAGACTCGGACGACAGGAAAGATTCTACAGGCAAAGCACAGAAATTGTGTCCATTCTGCCCGGGGAATGAAGAGATGACTCCTCCAGCCGAGCTGGTTCTAGTCACCAAAGAAAATTCGCTGCTAAAGTTATCCGACTCTGAGACAGATAGAGTAAAGGATTGGTCAGTCAGGTACTTTCCCAACAGATACCCGGCAGTATCGCCAGACTCGGAAGTAAAGTATAGCGACGTTCCGCTCCAGGGAGAGCCAGCGTTCGGTTACCACCACGTAATGGTGGTAACGCCTCAACACAGTGCGACATTTTCCTCGATTCCTGTCGAACAGTGGATTGACGTTCTAGCAACCCTCCAAGATAGAGTTAGATGGTTATACTCAAAAAAAACCGTGGGCTATGTCTCGGTCTTCATCAACAACGGCGCGGAAGCTGGAGCTTCCTTTTCGCACCCCCATCTGCAAACTCTCACTCTCACGAAGCTTCCTCCTGTCATTGAGGAGGAAGCCGAATGCATGCATGCTTCAATGTCCGAGCTTGGGGTATGCGCGATGTGCAAGGTGATCAGCCTCGAAAGTACTGGTCCAAGACAAATACTTTCGACCGACAACTTTGTCTCATTCGCGCCTTGGGCTTCCACTCATGCATACGAGTTCTGGATTTTTCCGAAGAGGCACGAGACCTCTTTTCTCAAAGTCTCCCAAAGGGAGATACAGGATCTCGCCACCATGCTTCGCTCAACACTGGGGGCGCTAGACGCCGTGCTTGGAAATCCCTCTTTCAACGTAGCCTTCCATATCTCATCCGAAAAGAAGACGACGAAGCAAATTCACTGGCATATCGAGGTCTACCCTCAGGTCGTGAAGTGGGCCGGGCTAGAGAAGGGGAGCGGTGTATTCATCAACCCGGTGCAGCCCGAGCAGGCAGCGGAGGCACTTGGTGCCGCTGCGAGAAAGCAGCTAGCTGGACTCATCGGAATCACTTAGATAGGACTGACTGCCCGAATCACAATCTTTAGGGCATACGGTAACTTAGATACCGATGCCTACGAATTCTATTCACGTACGCTCTCTCGACTATTGTCGAGTTTTCAATGGGATACTCCTTTGAGGGGCACGTACTGGGAACATATTGGATTTAAAGGAGGAAACCTGAATTTTCCTTCAAGTCTTGTATATATTTGGGCGGTAGACTACGAGTGACGTAGGAAAAATGCCAATCTTGTCCCCTACACCCTAAATTTTCAGTAATAATTGATTGTCTGCTATGATATCGTCAGGAGTTCGGTACAATGGTTCCACCTGCCCGGACCCCAAACTCTGATTCACTCATTATGTAGAGGAAGCAAGTATCAAAACGAGATTGAAAGGGGGGTGTGGAAAAAGGGAAACAGCCCCCTGAAAGAGGGGCGGTAGGAATTGAAAAAGATAGGAAAGGAAAAGAGCAGTCTGTAGAATTGCGCGGATAAATCCTAGCCGGGATTTGGCTAGAACTCTCCTCCGCCCATTCCTCCCATTCCGCCCATCCCGCCAGCACCACCAGGTGGCATTGGAGGTGCCTTCATCTTGCCCGAGGCAATCACGTCGTCAATCCGCAGGATCATTCCCGCCGCTTCTGTCGAAGCTCTGATTATCTGTTCCTTGACGGCAGCTGGCTCGACGATGTCGTCGCCCATCATGTCGGAAACTTTGCCGGTTCTGACATTGATTCCGAACCACTTCTTGCCTTGGCCGTGCTTTGCTCTTATATCCACCTGCGTGTCGATCGGGTCCATTCCAGCATTCTCAGCAAGCGTGAGCGGGATCGATTCCAGCGCGTCTGCGAATTTCAAGACCGCGAGCTGCTCTCTTCCGGAGAGTTTGTTCGCATATTCTCTTAATTTAGAAGCAATTTCGGCTTCCGGGGCGCCTCCACCAGCGACGATGGCGGGCTTTTCCAGGACGTCTTTCACGACCATAAGGGCGTCGTGCATGCTCCTTTCCGCTTCGTCGACCACTCTCTGGGAGCCTCCTCTTACTAGTATCGAGACAGCCTTAGGGTTCTTGCAGCCCTCGACGAAGACCCACTTGTCGGTCTCGACCTTGCGTTCCTCCACAAGAGCCGCTGACCCGAGGTCCTTCTCCGTGAGGTCCTCGAGGTTAGTGACTATCCTTCCCCCTGTTGCCTTGGATAGCTTTGTCATGTCTGACTCCTTCGCGCGTCTCACAGCAAGTACTCCAGCTTTTGCTAGGTAGTGCTGTGCGATATCGTCGATGCCTTTTTGGCAGATCAATACGTTTGCACCTACCGAGGATACCTTGTCGACCATGCTCTTCAGCATCTCGTTCTCCTCGTCCAAGAATTTCTTCATCTGCGAGGGATCGTTGATCCTGATCTCTGCAGAGAACTCTGTCTTTTCAATCTCTAACGGAGAGTTGATCAAGGCAATCTTTGCATTTTCAATTCTCTTGGGCATGCCCGCGTGTACGACTTCTTTGTCCAGTACTATGCCCTTGATCAGCTTCGTATCGGATGTGGATCCTCCTGGTTTCTTCTCAACCTTGACGTTGTCGAGGTCGACTTTGTATCCGGCCTCCCCATTCTTGTCGGCAACTTGGAGTAGAGCGTCAACGATTAGGGCGGCAAGATCAGCGCTGTTGTCCGCGACGAGTTTTGTTTGCATGCTCGTCTGAGCAACGTGATTGAGCACTGCCTTGTCTCCAGGCTTTACTTTGACCGAGATTTCATTCAGGATTTCGAGTGCCCTGTCAGCGGCTTTTCTGTAGCCGTCCACGATGATCGTCGGGTGGACGTCCTTGGATATCAGCTCCTCGGCGTTTTCGAGCAACGCTCCGGCAAGTACTACGGCGGAAGTTGTTCCGTCGCCCACCTCATTGTCCGTGGTCTTGCTTATCTCGACAATCATCTTCGCGGCCGGGTGCTGCACGTCGATCTCCTTGAGTATCGTCGCCCCGTCGTTTGTGATTGTCACATCTCCGAGCGAGTCAACAAGCATCTTGTCCATGCCTCGCGGACCGAGAGAACTCTTGACAATCTCTGCGATCAACTTTGCTGCGAAGATGTTGTTGCGCTGAGCTTCGTTACCCTTTACCTGAGAAGAACCTTCTTTGAGTATAAGTACAGGCTGCCCGCTCGATGTTGTAGCGGGGATGGCTGTTGCTGACATTTCTTTCTACAAATCACACTCTTCTTTTTTCTTATTCGAAATAGCGTTAGGTAGCCACATTCGCGCGAGATATCATAAATATTTTGCGGGATGAGATATGCCATCTCAAAGAACAAGAATTCACTTTGGCCTCCCTGATTCTCGGGTTCCAGTCCGGAAACATCCCTGTTCGGAAGCGTAGAAAGAGAGAGAGGGGAAAGAGCTCCTGAAGGGAGTTCAGAATCACTTTAGTACTTCGCTGGCCGAAAACAGGACCTGCGTAGGCTGGCGGTGAAGAATCCTGGACCCTCTGCTCCGCATCGAGAGCTCAAACTCGCTGAACCAGAAAATAAAGAAAAGCATCGCATCAAAAATGAAGAACGTTGAAGAGGGTGTGGCTTTCGTCGAGAGCTCGATCGCACAACCAGGAGTAAGATACCCACCATACTTTGTCGAACCGCTGTTGAGGGTTGTAGAGTCGAGAGACAATATTGGAGGGCTGGGAGTGCTCTATGCGAGGACAATCCCCGTTGATGTGAATGGCCATGTAAGTGTTCTCGTTGAACTGTCTGCTCCGCTAGTTCTGTACTCGACAAAGTCTCTGCTAAAGACAATCTTGGCACATGAGCTCCTTCACTACGTGGAGCTTGTGAAACGCTTCTCGAGGATGGATGTAGTCTCTCAGATCACCTCGTCCTCCGTATTCGAAGAGGGATTCGAAGATGCTTCCCGTGCTATTGACCCCTTGCTGATCTACAAAAACAAGAGACTAATTGCCCTTTTGAAGAAACGTGAAATTCAGGGGTTCACAGATGACAAGCTCAATGAAAAGTGCAGGACAAAGTGGATCGAGAAGGGACTTCCGACTGCAATGCTTCCCGTGGGAAGAAATCAAGCATCCGTCTCGGTAGAGTCTGTAATCAGGACCAAGTTTGATGCTGGCCTTATGGAATTGATTTCGAAACTACCTTGACAGGCGAACATTGTGAGAGAAAAATAGGATCAAATAAGGTTACCGACCGAAATCAGCCCCCATGAATTCACAATTTCTCTTGCGTGAGTGTTATTTTCGCGATTGACGCTGTTCCTCGTGTCTATCACTCCTAATTTGGTCGTTTATTCAATACGGAGACGAATTGTGACTCAATGAGACCTTTGGAGCAACAAGAGAAATCAAAGATACTTTCGACGCTTGATACGCTTACCGCGCGGAAGCAGGTTCACGCCATATGCGTCTATGGGTCACAGGTTGCAGGCTACGCAAGAGAGGACAGCGATTACGACGTCATTGTCGCACTTAGCCCATTTAGACAGAGGATCAAGTACTACTACTTGAAAGGGGAGGTAGATTGTTCCGCCCTGGTCGTAGAGGCCAAGTCCTTTGAAAATGATTGCCTCGGGTCGAGCCTCGGTGAGTTTGTCGCTGGTCGACTGCTAAATCCCTACGAAGGTCTCGTAGGAAAGGAGTTCCTCAAAAGAAACGAGGTGGCCTTCAAGAGGAGGGTAATCATCGAGGGGTTGGCCGACGCCTATGCCGATTATCAGGATTTTGCCTCAGAGATAATTTTCAAACTGTCCTATTTTCTCTTCGAGAAGCTGAAGAAGAGGGCTTCGATTTACCCGCCAGTCGTTTACAGCTATTCGCAAACATATGGGGAAAATCTGATCTCGGACAATCTTCGAAACTCACTCGAAGGATTTCGAAGTGCTACGGAACTTCTTTGTTCCGAGGGGATCGTCTCCTACGACCCGCCTGATGACTCCGTACGCCTAGCGTCTGCCTCTCAGACCAAGCACTTCAGGGGCGGGATTTCCGCGAAACTTAGCGTCGCAGCCGCCTATACTACAAAGAGCATTCGGCAGTACGCAGTCCATGGATACGCTGGGAGAGTCAGCCCGACAGTCGTCGGAAAGGAGGTAATAAGCAAGTTTTCGAGGACCAGATCGCACATCAAGCTGCCAGAAGCGATTCGCAGCCCAAGAAATGGAGGGAGATGGAGCCTCCCTGAGGGAAGACTCTTCGCCGAGTCCGGGAACGATTGGATTGGTGATCTAATGGAGTACTTTGGTCTCGAATCAGGCGATTCCAAGGTTATTCAAAAGCCGATGGGCGAAATCTACACGGCTTCGAGTTTCTACACGCTCGAAGACAGCCTGCATCGACACGAAATCGCAGTGAAGCGATTCCGCGACATAAAGGCGGTGAAGTGGGGGATACTGAATATCTGGGCGCTGAAGAACGCAGACTTTGCGGTCAACTCGATGATGCGCCTCTATCGCGAGTATCACGCGATTAAGGAGTTCAGAAGATTCGGGCTCTACACCCCCGAGGTCATTGCTGTCTTCCTCTTGCAAGAGATGCTGGTCACCAGATTCATAAAAGGAAAGGACCTTTCAAAACTGCAAACGGAGTACCTCAACGAGGAGCTCGACGATACTGTTCCTTTTCGGAACTTTGGGTCAATATTGGCCACAGTGCACAACAATGATTACTGCATCGGTGATTCAAAGCCGAGCAATGCTCTTCTTTCGGATTCAGATTCAAAGATCTATCTAGTCGACCTGGAGCAGTCTCACCCAAACGGTAATCCCTCTTGGGACATCGCTGAGTTCATCTACTACTCTGTGAGATTCACTATGAAGGAAGAGAGGGCGAGGCAGCTCGTCAGCGCGTTCATAAGCGGTTACGTGGACAAGAGCGAGGATAGCTCGGTCGTGGAAAAGGCATGCGCCCTTAGATACAGGGCTCCCTTTCAGGCCTTCATTGCCCCAAATGTGCTGGGAGCTGTGCTCAAAGACCTCAAGGCGAATTCAAGAAAGTGAAGGTGGCATTTTATGTGACAATGGGTCGGCTCAAGTTACTGCTTTGGCTTTTTGAAGCTCGTGTATCCGCACTTTCCGCAGGTGAGCCTGTCTTTGTGCTCGCCTAAAAAGACACCGCGGCCGCACCTAGGGCACTCCTTTTTTAGGCGGTTGACGACGTTTCCCTTTACCTCATAAAACTTGTAAACTGGGCTTTCCGCTCTCGGCTTCTTAGGGCCTGCAGCAGCAGCCTTTGATTCTTGTTTTGCTTGAGTTTGTGTCTCAGACATAACTACGCTTCACTAAACCAGACTCGCGGAGGGCTACTTTTTCGCCGGTTCAGAGCCAGCGGCTGGAGCAGTAGACGCTTTTGCCTTCTTTTGCTCCTCTCTGGCCTTCTTTCTTTCGTCTTTTGGCAACTGCCTGATTGTTATGTAGTGCGGCAGCTGCTCCTTGACTTTGCTCGTATCGTTGAAGACATAAGCCTCGGTAATCAGGTCTCTAGTCCCGAACTTTCCTCTTAGAGAAATTACCTGCACCTTTGATTTGTCAACTCCGAGTTTTGAAGCGATTGCGTCGCAAGCTGATTGCCTCGTGATCAAACCGCTACCGCCAGTGAAGGTACCACGTACCTCTCTTCGCGAGAGCAGCGTGTTTTCCGAATCAGAAGATAACTCCAATGTTGACAAGTTTCCAATCGTGTTCTCCGTGTGTGTATCGTTCTTTTTCCCAATTCCTCACTATCGGCTTGTGAATTCCAATCTGAATGGGGAGGGTTCATAATTCTACTTCGTTAAGAGTATTTAATTATTTAGCAAAGAAGAATACAAGATCACAAACCATTACTGCATTTCTAAGGCTATGATTCTATGCAGTCTTTGCTTGCTTCGCCGATTCGTGTTGGGCTGGCTTCCACGCCCATCTTGAGCTTCCAAAATAATTCACAATGAAAGCCACCGCGACTGCAACGAGGGAGCTCGGAATGTAGTTCCAACTCGACGCCTTGGAGGTCAGGACAAAGCTAGTCATAAGGTAGAACACAAACTCATTGACTGCGAAGCTACCAAGGCTCAGTACGTTGTACTTTGCTAGGCGCCCAAGCTTGCCCGAAGTTCCACTTCCGCTGCTGCCGTGTATCCTGTTCCTGAAGGTAAACCGATCATTCCATACAAAGTTGTTCAGAATGCTCCCCTCAACGCCAATGGCGTTTGCCAGAAGAAGCTGAGAATTACCTAGAACAAACCCGAACAAAGTAAGCAAAACGAGGTTAACAACGACTCCACTGAGACCCACCATCATGAATTTTGCAAGAGTCCAGTTTTGTCTGATTCCCTCTACTGGAGATCTTATGATTCCCAAAAGTCCCAATTTTTCGTTCTTTGGTCTGCCCTCTTCCGAAGGACTAGTTTTAGCGCCGTCCTCGGAGTTCGAAATTTGACCCATAGATGTGAACAAATCCCCATTTCTTTCTATCTGAATCGATTTGAAGCGGGTAGCATTTACCTTGTCCTTAGTCGACGGGAGAGAAAATGGTCGGCCCAGATGAGTGCTTCGATTGGGTTAAAATCAATTGCGTAGAGTGCTTCGGTGTAAATTGACTATTTGAGGCCTGGATTCTGACTTTATTTCTATTGAGAGCTCTAGAGTTCGTCGTCGGCGAATTACGAGCCTCTTAACGAATGAATTCCCATTTCGATTAGATATCTAGTGCAGCGAGTTCTTGCTTGTAGAGAATCGACGATTACAAGACCTTCCCCAGGTTGACCGTAGAGTACAATTGATCTTCCCGGATAGAAAGCAACAACTGGAAGTGTAAGTAGGTCTTCCTCTCCCTTGATCACCAATCTAACACGCTGTGATGGATCTGATAGTAAAAGGCTGAAGCACATCTCTAACGAAAGCAAGGCAGACGAACCTATTCCACCGGCCTGATTTTCCGCCGTCAGAGATCTTTCCTTTGAGCCGCTCCAAAAAATCTCTTCTTTCCTATCCTTCCTTCTTTCTCGGCTGTCAATGATTTCCAGGTTTGGGGAGAGGCCGAGTTCAAGTACTCTCTCAGTCGTCCTATCGCCCACGGTCGCTACAATAGTTGGCGCAACCAGACCGCCCAAATGGGTCTTAGAGCTCTCTGCAGACTCTCCGGTTTTGAACCGAAACGCATGATCCAAGAGAAGATCATGAGTTACCTTGGAATCCGGAACGAATTCGCCAAGCGGAGCTTTAAGGTCCTGTCTGATACGTTCAGGGACGAGGAAAAAACTGCCCGGGTTTGGGGACGACGATGAATTCGAGTCCATGGTGATTTTCTCAAAGGGAAAGGGCAGAGTATCTCTTACGCGATCCAGCCAACCATTGAGAGCGTCGGGGTTGTGCAATGAACCCGCGAGATTAAGGCCTTGGTCAAATCAGAAATAAGGAATTTCGCAATCTTCGCTGATCCTTTGAAGGAAAGTGCTCTTAACTCACTTTGAGAGCATATCTTCCGGGCTTTGTTATGTTGAGTGTCTTTGCGGCGACAGACTTCTCGGGACTCACCACGACGATCAGCCCAGACCAATCAGGGGTCAGCTCGGTACTGTGGCAATTAGGGCATATCTTACCTGTGGTAAGCGTCTGGCATTTTCTGCATGCATATTCTTTAGGCAAAAATCACTTCACAGACTCCATAAAAAAGAGGAAACATAGAGCGCTCCCTAGCTATTGTTTCTTGCCGGACCTGCGCTCCAGCTTTGCAGGCTTTTCAGACTCCTTTGACTCGGCGGCTCCGCCTTTCTTTGTGACGCCGCCCTTTGCTGCTTTTTGCACGTCCTCCTCGATCCACTCTAGTGCGCCTAGGAAGGGCTGCCTGCAAGTCACTCCTATCTTTCCCAACGCAGCTCCGCGCGGGAGGCTTACGGCGGTAATCCTTACCCTCACCTTGCTGCCAACCTTAAGCGTCCTGTTTGATTGGCTTGCGAGGATGATTCCCTGCTTTACGTCACTTGTGAGATAGTCGTCCGCAATCTGAGAAAGGTGGAGAAGTGCGTCGGTCGGACCTATCCTCACAAAGGCCCCAAAATCGGTAATCTCAACAATCTCCCCCTCAACAATCTCTTGCACGCGAGGGAAGAAAGTCATTACGTCAAAGTTTACCTTGTGGAACGTCGCCCCGTCTCCGGGGATAATCTTGCCAGTCGGGTCGACGGCAATATTGGTGATCAGGACAATGTATCCCAGTTCGGGGTTGATCGTACTTTCGTATTTGCCCTTCAGGATCTCCCTTGCGACTTCATCGAGCTTTGCTCCGAACTTGGCCGGAGGAACTCTGATGACATCCTCTAACTCGGAAATTTGAAACATAAAGCAAAAATCCTACAAATTTCTCCTACTCGCCAGCAGATAAATACGTTGCTCCACTTGAAAAGCTGAAGAAGGGCCTATCTCTGCGCAAGGTAAGATAAGGTATCTTCAGTTTATCTAATCTTGAAAGCAGTGAGTGGTCAAGCGTCGCGATCACGACTCTGTCTCTGATATCCGCCTTTGCGATTTCGACCAATTCAAGATCTGCTTCGACTCTTCGTTTTGACGTCCCCGGGAGCACCTTTACGTTGGCTTTCTTTGTCCCTTGTTTCACAAAATCCAGCGCGGTGGTAGCTCTCCGCATCACAGTTCGGTTTTGACTCTTGGCCAAGCCTTCGAGCTCGCGGACAACAGAAGGCGTAGTCGCCAGCGTGAAATCGCTGGCAAGTGCCAGAAAGTCAAGTTTCGGAAGAGGGTCGTTCGCGATTTTTATCAGGAAATCGGTGTCAACCAGAAGGAGCGGCATTTCTTGAAATCCCGGAATACTTCATGGTACCTGAATTAAACCACGAGATACTCCTTTGACGTGAAAGAATCTCTTTAAAGGACGTCAAGTAGGAGGCAAAAATACTCTACCGCACAGAGCCCGCGCCGATGAGTCTCCACCTGTCGCCAATCCTCCTGCTAATCGCGACTCGGCTCGCCTTCACAGCGCAAATCGGCTTTTTCAACTTACAATCGACAATGTGGTCTCTTGTCGATGAGACAATACCGACCGTGACTCCCGTGCCGATGTTAAGCCGAAGAACCTCGCTCATCTTGATCTTGTCGACTTTGACAAGCTCCTGCGTTCCGACAGCCGTGTCGAACAGCTTCACTTCCATCGATAGGGACTCGTAGACTGGTGGCAAATCTGCCGGCCTGCCTAACACCGACCCAACAAGAAGATCGCTTCTTGTGAAGAACGGGTCGAGCTTTGTTCCTACAGCTATCAGACCTCCCGGGTGCACAACGTCCGTCTTGCCAGCTGCAGACATTAGAGAGGTGACCTTGGTTACTACCGGCTCTGCCTTCGTCTGGCCCTCTTCGATTATTCCTGGTCTGAGCTCTATCTCGTCTCCAACAGTAAGCCTGCCCTGAAGAAGAGTGCCTCCGATTACTCCACCAGTGAGCTTTGAAGGATCAAGACCTGGGTGATTTACGTCAAATGATCTGAGAACCTGCATTAGTGGAGGAGCATTCTCATTTCTTTCGGGCGTCGGGATGTTCTGCTGGATTGCTTCAATCAGCGCATCGATATTCAGCTTGTGCTGCGCAGAAACCGGTACAATGGGAGCCTTTTCTGCGACGCTCCCAGCCACAAAGTTCTTGATTGCAGCATAGTTGTCGCGCGCCTGTTTGTCGGACACGAGATCAACCTTGTTTTGAACTACAACGATGTGCTTCATCCCCATCATCTGAAGAGCTTGGAGATGTTCCCTAGTTTGAGGTTGAGGTACCTTTTCGTTTGCGGCTATTACGAGTATCGACCCGTCCATTACTGCGGCTCCGGAGAGCATGTTAGCCATTAGACTCTCGTGTCCGGGACAGTCTACGAAACTTACAGCGCGCAAGAGAATGGCATCCCGCCCACACTTTTCGCACTTTGGCTCCGTGGTGTAGCAGTCTGGAGGAGGGCACTCCGTGCATTTGTAAAATGCGGCATCAGCGTAACCGACCTTGATTGTGATTCCACGCCTTAATTCTTCGCTGTGGGCGCTTGTCCAAATTCCGGTGATAGCCTGGACAAGGGTCGTCTTTCCATGGTCTACGTGACCCGAAGTTCCAATATTGACCTCGGGCTGCTGGGGGATTTTATGCCTAGCTTTTTGCTCGGACTCTGCAGGTTGTTGGAGGACGGTTGTTGACATTAGGTTAGAATGTAATCAATTCCGGCATCTTTGGATTTAAGTGATTCCAGCCTGAAACGCCGAAAAACCAAGGCTCCATAGAAGGGATGCTAGAAATTGACTGAGGCAAAGGCAGTTTAAAGAGGCCTGTTAGAATCATTCATACCCACTGCATTCCCCGATAGTTCTCGAATGATGAAAAGGAAATGCAGAGAGTGCAAGAAGAATTATAGAGATTGTGTGCTAAAGAGGTCAGACCAGAACGCAGTTGAGTTGATAAATTTCGTCCGTAATTGTATTTCCACGAACCAGCTTGCGCTTCTTCTGCCCGTTACCCGAGCCTTTGCGAAAGCCCACGCCCTCTGTTAGGAGAACGTACTTCTTGACTCCGCCAGAGATGTCTGACCGCATAGGAAAGCCTGCCCTATCACTTCCGCCAGTGATTCGGACTCTTCCCTGAACGCCAAGAAGCGATCCATCAACTTCCTCGCCCAGCCTGAGGCCTAGCAAAGGTTGAGCTTGTTGGTCTTTGAGCTCGACCGTTTGGGTCTTCCTTGTCTTGCCATCAGCAACTACAATCTTGAAGGATGCCATTTGATAATCAATGCACTTGCATTAAGAAATATTTCCTTTCAGCAGGCTAATTAAGCCTGTTGTTGATGTTTGGTTATACTTTTTGTTAAGATAGTGCACTAATCTTGATAGGATCAAATCCTAGTAACCATAGAGCGGAGTCGTCTTTCTTCTGGTTTCGACTATCTCCTTCAGCAAGTCCCTGTCATCACCCGAGATGACGTTCAAGAACTTTTGATTCAGTGTCTTAACTTCATGATCGCTCGGTAGCGTGTAGAGGATATCCCCCTCGTTTATCTGCCTTCCAATTGTAGGACCCATGATTGACACGGCGACCTGCATTGATTTCGTGGCCTCTGGGATGCTCTTTCCTTCCGCTTGCAGCTGGTGAATTGTGCCGGTTGTCTTGCCTTCAGCATTCATCACGGTAGATTTCTGACGGAGTCTGCCCGAGAGCACTTCAATTCCAAATACGGCAGGATCACTCCTCCTGAAGGAAAAGCCCTTGAGGAACTGGAACTTGCAGAGGGGTGTAATCGACTGGAGCTCGTTTTTCTGTTCCTGATCTCTTTCTCTGTTTACCCAGTCGAGATAGCTGTCAATTAGATTGTAGATTATCTGCTCTGAAAATACGACGACCCCGGAATCTCTTGCTTCTTGCTCAGCGTCCGGAAGAACCTTCACGCTGAATGCGAGCACCGCCCCGCGGTATCGGTCTGTCTTCCGAACCGCCGAAGCCTCCACCACGTCCCTCCTCGTCACCGGGCCAATATCTGCTCGCCTAACAGGGATCTGCCTTGCCCTCAACATCTCGATCAGTGCTTCGAGCGATCCAAGTGCATCGGCCTTTAGAATTACTCCGTTAACCTCGGACTCGATCATGACCTGGCTTATCTCCGATTCGACGCTCGCCCGGATCTGATCCAGCTTTGATTCTTCCCCCTGCGCCACCGGCGAGCCAGCGAGCACTCCCTCGAGGTCTGGCGTGACGATCTTTACTCCGGCTGCTGCTGAGATGTGGTCTACGCTGACAAACTTGTCCCGCGGGTCGCGCATCTCGTCTAGCGGTTTCGGAAGAAAGATAGCCTTGATTCGCGAAGAAATCGCTCCTTCTTTCTTTGCTACTACAACGTAGTCACCTGTGCGAAGAGTGCCCTCAAGCAGGATGATATTCGCGGTCTCGCCTATTCCTGGCTCCTGCTTCACCTCGAGCACAATTCCTCTTGCCGGCGTGTCCCACGAAATTGCAAGTCTCTTTTGAAGATAGACTTGCGTCAACCCAACGAGCACAGCAATGAGTTCAGGGATCCCCTCGCCTGTCCTCGCACTGACAGGAACGATTGCGACCTCCTTTGTAAAGTCCTTGACGCGATAAAGTGCCTCTGAGTTTAATCCTGCTCTCGAGAGCGAGCCGACAACCGTATAGATCTTCTCATCGAGAATGTCTATGACGCTCTTCGGCTGATTCTTGATTGACTGGGTGACAAAGTTTGAGGTCCCCTTTCTCCAACCTGAAATCGTGTCGATCTTGTTGAGCGCGACCACAAATGGGACTTTTCTCTGCTTCAAAATCTCAAGGCTCTCATAGGTCTGCTGCTCTAGCCCCTTTTGCACGTCAACGACTAGGATCGAAATGTCTGCGGCTGACCCTCCCCTCGACCTGAGATTGGTGAAGATCTCATGGCCAGGCGTATCGATCACGAGCAATCCCGGAACACGGACTTCGCCCCCTCCGAGCGACTTGAGAAGTGGACCACAGATCTCCTTCAATGTATCCGCGGGGAAGAAACTTGCTCCGATGTGTTGGGTAATTCCGCCGACCTCTCTCGCCTGGACCCCCGTTCCCCTAATCTTGTCTAGCAGGGAGGTCTTGCCCGAGTCGACGTGCCCAAGCACGACAACCACTGGCTGGCGTATGCGTTTCGTCTGTTCGCTCTGCGACATTTCGGTTCAAACCTGACTCGTTTCGGAAGGCAGCAAGCGGTTAGAGAAATAATCCACTATTCGTGCGCCCACCTTCTTTTCTATTTAATTCTCAACCAACGCTCGCATGCATATAGAATGAGGGGCTTCTTCGACTTTTAGGAGCGCCCAACAGCCTTCATATCACGTTGGGAAACAGGTTAGAAAAAAATCTAACCCCACATCAGGATTAGGAATATTGGCATAGCTGGGAATTAAGCGAGGCAGAAAAAATGATTGCCTTGGTGTCTCTACTCGCTGCCTGGAAAGATTACCTTGGATTCTCTCACAAAGCTTTCTTGGGAATCTGAAGCATGGATCACATTATCCGTAATTCCCAAGGCATAGTCTCCTCGAATCGTCCCACTCATAGCTTCAAAACTCTTGGTTGCGCCAATCATCCTTCTTACGACCTCGACGGCGTTGTTACCCTCAAGAACTGCCGCGACAACGGGCCCCGAAGTTATGAACTTTTCAAGTTCAGGAAAGAAAGGCTTCCCCAAATGAGGCGAGTAAAATTCCTGCGCCTTGGCAACGTCAAAACTAAGCATCTCGAGCCTCTGCAATTTGAAACCCCTCTTTTCAAACCTCGATAGAATCTCTCCTACAAGAAACCGAGAAACCCCGTCGGGCTTGATCATAATAAGCGTTCTTTCGTATGCCAACTGAGGACAAACCTATGCCTTGCTCGCGCGAGCGCCCCTGTTTTCGGCGGCAAGCGGAGCAACCATTGCTCCCTTTGCTGGGCGCGTTGGAGTCTGTTGTTTCGAGCGAGCCCACTTTAATTTTCTCGGGTCCCGTTTCAGCTTCAGAGAATTCTTTTTGCATTTTGTTGAGCAGAACCAGAAGGTCGCTCCATCGTTCCTGATGAACATGACTCCGTTGCCAAGTGGAACGGATCTAGAGCAAAACGAGCATCTTTTTGGTGTGTAGGACAATACAACTTTTCACGCATTGATTTTTTACATTTCATATTATTTAGGCGGACACACTTTCGCTGACCAAGGGACACAGACAGTGTAGCCCTCTCCGGCGAATACGTTAGTCTCTTCGCTTATCTTATCTTTCTTGCTTCTCTTTCTGTCTCTCGGAGCGTAAGAATGTCACCCATTCTCACTGGCCCCTTTACGTTTCGAGTGAGAATTCTACCGCGATCTCTTCCTTCAAGAAGTTTAACACGGACCTGAGTAATCTCTCCTGCAACACCAGTCCTTCCTACGACCTGGATAATTTCCGCGGCGGTGACTCTTTCTTCTGACCTTGCGCTCATTGACAGTTCCTACCTCAAATCACTGTGGTTCGTAAAGCAAAGTTTCAGCAAGTAGCAAAGTTCTACGCAGTAGCTGAGACCTTGAGCTTTGAAACGGCCGCTACAACCTGATCTACCAAAGGCTGTGAATCCCCAGCCTCTACAATGCAGGCTGAAGCAGAGCCAACGTCCATGCCCAAAGCTGGGCCCATGCTAGCTCTGGTCGGAACAAAAACATACGGCACAGACCTCTCTTCACAGATTATCGGCAGGTGTGCCACGACCTCGGGAGGCTCGACGTCCTCAGCTATAATTACGAGCTTTGCCACTCCGCGCTCAATTGCCTTCGTCGTCTCGTTCGTTCCCTTTCTGACCTTTCCGGTCTGCTTTGCTTGTCGCAGCGCCTCGAAGGCAGCCTCTGAGATCTCCTTCGGAGTCTCAAACTTTGCAAAATACGGTCTAGCCATGTTGTATTATCTCAATCTCCGTGATACTCAGCGATAAAAAAGACTGCAGAAAGCACACTAGGTTTGGGTTCATCTCTTTCAATTCCATTCGCCCAGAACATTGGGCTTTTCTCCCTTTTATAAATTGTATCATTCACGGATGTGCTCCAATTGCTCACTTGTGGCTCAGGATGGCGATTCCCTTCTCGTCTATCCTGCAGAAACCAACGCGCACAAATTGAACGATTTCTCCCGCCCGTAGCCGATCAACCTCAGGCTCACTTACCCCAGCGATGGTGGTTAGGCTATCTGGATTGAAGGTGTCGTGAATAAGCAAGGCGCCGGGAACCAGCACTTTAAGCTCGACCTTGCCCTCGCGGGGAACCCACTGGAATTTTGGAACTCCAACGATTGAACTGTCTGGCACATAGGTCCCGATCACTTCCTGTGGGCTCACGGACTCGACCTTCACATTGTATGCTTCGATCAGTCTGAAAATCGACTCGGGCTTTAGAGCCGAGGCGTCGTCACGAGGTATAAGGAACTGGCCTGAAGTGGCAACAATCCTCTCGCCCATTGGTCTGTCAGGGTGATATTTCAGGCGCACTTCTTTGCTCGGCGCATTCCTGACAATGAGAGGAACCGGATTGGGAACAAAGAAGAATCTCTTTGCTACCGGATCCAGAAACTTTCTGTTAATGCTTTCGAGCATATCCCAAGTGGGCTCGGATTCTACCTTGCTCACACCCATCTGAAGTATGAATTCTCGGATTGTCTGCGGAAGAATTCCTCGTCTTCTCAGGCCAGAAATTGTCGGAAGTCGAGGATCATCCCAGCCCTTCACATCCCCGCTCTCGATAAGTTTCCTCAGATTTCTTTTTGACACAGTTGTATTTCGAAGAGAGAGCCTTGAGAACTCTATGATCTGAGGAACCCTAAGATCCAGGGAGTTCAAAATGGCTCGATACAGTTCATCCCTCAGTTCATACTCCTTGCTCCTCATCGCGTGCGTTACCCCGTCAAGGCTGTCCTCGATTGGTCCATCGAAATCATAGGTAGGCCAGACGTTGAATTGCCTACCTTTCATCGGGTGTGCCTCCTCGACGATTCTGAAGAGAACAGGATCGCGCAACGTCGTATTCACACTCTTCATGTCTCCGACGAAACGGAGCGTTGTGGAGTTAGGCCCCAAACCACCTTTGATCATCTTCTGCCAGAGGTTCTTGTTCTCCTCAACGGAGCGCGATCGACAGGCGCATTCTAACATCAGGCTCCTGTTTTCTCGCATCTTCTCTTGTGTGCAGGTGCAGACAAAGGCTTTTCCTCGCGCTATCATTCGCTCGGCAAGCTCGTAGAAGCGAGGCATGTCATCCGATGCATTCTTGATCAGGTCTGGCTTGATTTCAAGCCACTCTAGCGCTTCGAGGAATGCTCCGTAATACTCTTCCTTTTCTGCCGCAGGATTTGTGTCATCGAATCTCAAGATGAACTTGCCCTCGTATCTTCTCGCATACTGTGAGCCAATGATTGCGGCCTTGGCGTGTCCGATGTGCATGAAACCGTTCGGCTCCGGCGGAAATCTTGTGACAACCTGTCCGGGCGAAGCATTAGGAAGGTCTGGTAGCTCCGGCACCTTGGTTGCGTCTTGCTTGGATACTTCCCTTCTCCTGGATGCATCCTCTTCAAGGAAACCAGGGAATTCTTCTTTGATTGCACGCGACTGGTCTTCACGGGAGAGGGAATTGACCCGCTGCGTTTCCTCTAGTACAATTGTCCTGACTCGCTTTGCTTCCTTTCGGAGCTCGGAATTCTCCGACAGTATACGCCCAATAACTGAATTTTGGTCGGCGCGACTGTTGTGCTGAATAGCATTGAGCAGGGCGTACTTTCTTGCCAACCTGCCAATTTGCTTGTCGTCCTCAACTCGATCGCTCAATACGTTCTAACATCAACTCTCAATATCACAAATGACTTCATTTCAGAAAAACACTGCGAAAGCTGTGACACGAAAACAGGATCTAGGTAGTTTAACAAAAGTGTTTGATTTTCAGGTCCGCTAGTAATCTCGATTGGTTAGGTACTCTAACAGTCCACGCAATTCAAGACACCTGTCCGAGGTGATTCCGCCATCGGCGATTCTCGTTAGTTCATCAAACTCTGAAAGCGCTTTTTCAGAGTGCTTTCTTGCAAAGTCAATTGCATAGTCAATGGAACCGTACTCCTTCATCCTGTTGAATACGTACTTCATCTCCTCCCGGCTTTTCTCCTCCCTTCTTTTGGAGAGATAGCCAATGATCTTGCTTCTTGTCGACTCGTCCGACTTTCTGAGAAGATGAATTACCATCAAAGTCCGCTTTCCTTCGTACAGGTCTCCAAGTATTTCTTTTCCATACTTTGATTCCTCAGCAGTAAGGTTGAGAACATCGTCGATAATCTGGAAAGAAATCCCGAGATCCGTGCCAAGGCCGACGAGCCTCTCCATTATGCCATTTGGGTGTTTATCCCGCTTGCCTTGATTGGTGATAATCGCGTGGATGGGCTTTCCAAAAGAAGTCGCTTGAGTCAATGAAGAAAGAGATCGCACGGCGATAATTGCGCCCATCCGTGAAGGAGAGATGCATGTATACCATGCCGCCTTCTTGGTTACCATTAAAAGGTAATCTTCCTCATCAATGTCCCACTCGTTGTGAGTAGTCCACGCGAGTTCCATCTGCTGGCCTTCAGTGGTTTCGTTAAGCATGTTCGCAAATTCTGAAAGGATCTCGAGCGTCGCTTCTTTACCGATGATGTCGCTGTTTGTCAGCAGGAGTTCCCACATCTTACCGTGAAGTGCATCCCCGACATTGATGGCCAGTTCCAGCCCATACTTCTTATGAAGTGCGGGTGCGCCTCTTCTCATGTCGGATTTGTCTTCGATGTCGTCGTGTATCAGAATCCAATTTTGAAAGAGCTCTAAAGCTGCGGCGGTGACGAGGGCCTCTTCCCTCCTTCCACCGAACAATTCGCACCACATTATGCAGAGCGTGCCACGCAGACCCTTACCGCCTCTTGAAGGGTAGTCACGCATCATCTCGTAGAGGTTTGAGATTTGCTTTGACTTGTGCGTCTTTGGAAGAAATTGTAGCACCAAGGCATCGAGTTCCTTCTTGTTCTCCGCAAGAGTGGCCTTCAAACGTTCAATTTCGGGTTCTGCTTTCATGCCCAAATCGCGTGTCCCTTCTGTCCTGCGCTCTGTGCTTCACGTTTCTATACAGAATCCCACGCATTCCTTCGTAGGATCTTCGTTAATGTCCGTCCCTTTGAAGTCAAACATCGTGGCTCTATTAAAATGACTTCCCACGCTCTAGCTTCGTCGCCTTGATTTCGCTTTCTCCCAGAAGACACCTCTCGAGCCTCTCAGTTTTGTTTCCGTTCAGAAAGAATACCTCGCACCCGAGTTCACTGAGTTTCATTGCCAGCTCGAGTTTGTGGCCGACACCCCCAGTCACGTCGAACTTTCTCGGGCTTGACTTGACCTGAAGAGAGGCTAACGAGGAGCGGTCCAATTTTGAAAGTATCCTCCCCCGTAGACTTGAATCTGGATAGATGCCATCGACGTCCATTGCAAATATTACTCGTGAAACATCGAATTTCCTCGCAAGTGCAATGCAAACCTCGTCGCCAGAGATAATTCTTGCGCCGCCTTTGGTAACGCTGACATCACCGAAGGATACTGGAATTAGGTTTGTCTCAAAAAGCAAGGGTACTAGTGAGCTTCCTAGGTTTGAGAGATGTCCTCGCTGATCCAACATGTCCGGTGCTTCGATAGTTCTGCAGTTGACTTTTTGCCTAATGAGCTCCGAGAGCACAATGCAATGTAGCTGTCGCATTGCAAAGGAGGTCAATGAAACAGCTTTGGGATCTACGGAAGAGAAACGAGACGACGAGAGGTCGTATCTTTTCGCATAGTAATGGCCGAAAGACCCTCCTCCGTGTACAAGGAAAAGTCTGTGTGACGCGCTCGGCAGGCGCGATAATCTGATTGCCCTAACTGCTGCTCTAATAGCCCGTGTGTTGGGGGTAAGCGGTCTATCTTTTTCTGTGATCAAGCTCCCACCGAGCTTGAGTACGGTTACACGCAATGTCTCACTGCCTCTCGAACTCGCTCTCCCAACAAACCCCGCTTTGTGGAATTTTGCAAAGGAAGGAGTCGCTATAGTGGTTCAGCATTTGTCTTAGAAGAAATTCCGCTTTTTCGGGTTTCGGCAGTACAACTATGCAACCTCCACCTCCCGCGCCCGTGATTTTGGCTCCGTAAGAAGAATCCTTGGAAAGCGCCAGCTCCACCATATCTTCGAGCGGCCGATTTGATACGCCGATCCAGCAAAGGGCGGATTGCATTAGGTTCATGATAGCCCCGAGATAGGGTAGATTGCACTTTGACAGAGCAGTTGCAGCCTCCAAGCTAAAAAGAGAGGCCGATTGCGTCAGTCTTTCCAAGGTGTCTGGATATTCGTCCTTGCGGAAAGATGCTCTCCTTATCAGGTCAGAAGTTTTTCTCTGCTTGCCCGAGTGTGCCACCAACAGTTGAATTGGCTCGGATAGCGGAATCTGTTTTGCGCCCGTATTCTTGCTGAACAAGATGACGCCACCCCTCAGACTTGCCTGAATGTCGATTCCCGAAGGAGAGCCGTGTATCTTTTTCTCGCCAGCCATCGCAATTTCATAGAGTCTATCGTCGTCAGCCTCGTAGCGCATAAATCGACTCAGCGCCGCCGCGGTTGCAACGGAGACCGCAGCAGAGGATCCTAGTCCAGATCCGGCCGGGATTGTCGATTCAATCTCAATCCGCAGGCCGGGGCTGCGCAGGCCGTACTCGGAGAACAATCGCCTTGCGACTGCCTTCGGTGCAGAAAATAATTGGTCGTCACTCGCAACTCTGGAGGCTCGCCCCCTTGCGACAATGAATGATTCACCGTCACCAGATTGCGACACTGTGACAGTAGCTCTCCGATCTATTGCGGCTGCAACCGCATACGCCCCATGAACTACGAAATGTTCACCGGTGATGATGACTTTACCCGGTGCGCTCGCCCGTACCCCATCTACCTTCATTTGAACTCGACCGCAGAGTAACCAACAACGGAAGAGACATCCCCAGTCACGTCACCGCTGGTCGCATGCTTCAGCACTCGCCCCTCTTGGAATCCAAGCCCTTTAGCGACCAAAGTAGTCACTGCCATCGGTCCGTAACCGCAAGCGCTGATATTCATCCTCTCAATTGATCCGTACAAAGCGGAGACATTTAGCTCTTTTATCGAGCTTAGCAGCTTTGCATCCTTTCGAGATGCGTCCTCCTGCGCCTCATAATGAGTGAGATCACTTGATCCGATGATCAGATTCAGACTATCTTGGAAACTCTTTAACGAAGCAAGTATTGCTTTAGAAAGCATTTCGCACGTCTCTTTGTCTTGCAGCATCATAGAAATCGGGACGATTGACAGCTGCTTTCGAGCTGTGGATGAAATAAACTGTAGAAACGGAACCTGAACCTCGATTGAGTGTTCCCTGGCATGTGCCTCTCCCTCGATATCCACGATCTCAGAGTTATCCTGTATCCTTTCTGCCATATCCGCGTCAACACGGACATCCCCCAAAGGGGTTTCCCAGGACTCTGCCGAGGAGAGAGAAATACCGCTGCCCAACCCATAGTGGTTTGGCCCTAAAATTATGGCAGTAACCGAATCGGAACGCGATCCCGAAATAGAGTCGAACGCCGCAAGGTAAGAGTGCGCAGCAATAGATCCCGAATATGTGTAGCCAGCGTGAGGCACGATCAAACACTTTAGTTTCGCAGAATTCTTAGATTCGCGAGTTGAACTTTGGGCAGTTGGAAGTTTTCCAGGGCCAAGGCGATTGGTGAAAGAAGAGCGTATCGCCTCAAGGAGAAGCTCCCTTTGGGCCGGGTAAAAGTATCCGGCGACGGCTGGAGGTCTCTTTCCCTGAAAGAAAGGCAAATTTGAAGTTTCAGCTGGTGCAGAGCAATGTTCTCAAGTTTTAAGAACTTTCGTAGCCCCGCTCTTCTTCTTCCTCAACCAGCTTTGTTTCGAAGTCTTCAACGGTGTACTTCATCTGCTGTTCAGAACCCAGGGCACCCGAGTGCAGCAGAACGTACCTTGCGAGTAGCCAAAATACAGCTGCAAGTGCGCTCCGTCCTCTATTATTTGCTGGGATCACAATGTCCACATTTGCGGTCACATTGTCTGTGTCACATATCGCTACAACAGGGATCCCAAGTTTCGATGCTTCGTCGAGAGCCTGATAATCCACAGCCGGGTCCGCGACCATCACAATTTCTGGGTCAATATGATTCGGAAAGAGCGGGTTTGTGAATGTGCCCGGCATGAACCGACCAGTCTGTGATTTCGCGCCAGTAGCTTCACAGAACTTTTCAACCGGCGTTTTTGCGTACTCCCTCGCGGAATACACCACGACCCTGCTGAGATCTGCACGAGCGATGAACTTTGCAGCAATGTCTATCCTGTTTATTGTCTTTGTAACATCAATAACGTGAAGGCCGTTTGCCTGCGTCCTGCTGACGAACTGCGCCATGCTCTTCGTCTTTACAAGCGTACCTATTCTGATGCCTGTAGAAAGCAAGGCCCGCTCCGTCAATCCAGGCGCGATAGTCGCTTCGGCAGAGCCTTCCTCCTCGACTTCACTATTGCTGCTTTGGGCCAATTTGATCGAGAACCTATGAAACCAAACTTTCTCTGATATTTATAAAACACTTGCCGTTGATGCGGGCGCGACTCCACAGTTGTAAGGAGTCGTAGAAGATCAAGCCCCTTGAATGAAAGGGCGGAAGAGCTTGCTCAGGAGAATTCACTCTAAATTTCTGGCTCATCCAATGTATGACATGCTGGAGCTGTCAAACTTCTTCACGACCTCGAACCCCTTTGAGAAGGAAGTTCTAGACGAATTGACGAGCTCCGGGTAGAGTTCGAGCCAGTTAGCATTCGCAAGCTTTACCGTAATGTGATCTGGACCCAACGCATCAGAGCAAATATCCCGAGACACCTTTCTGACCTGTCCTTCATCTAGATAGCCCAGACTATGAAGGTACTCATGCAACAATATCATGAATACGAAGGAGTTGATTTCCCTCGGATCTCTCGCGAGCTTGCGCATCGAATCTACTAGTGCGCGGTTGACCACGAGATTGTTTGAGCCGACAGGGTGATAAGCCCCAACAGTGTTAGGCATATCTGAGAGTATCAATGTTAGGCCGGCGCGATGCTTCCCGAGCTCCTGCTCGACGATGCGCTTCACCAACTCAAAGATCTCGTCAAAGTCTTGGGCCCTTTCGACCCGTCGCCGCGTTTCTTGTCTCTGAGCTTGCTTGAACTTGGCGTAACTGTTGTCTATCGACATGCTATTGCTCCTTTTTGTTCCAAATACGCTTATGCGACGACACGGTTCTTCGCGAGAAGGTGTTCGTAAAACTCGGATGGGGCCGCACCTATCGCTTGGTCAATTGCCCTGCCTTCCTTGAACAGCATAATTGTCGGGATGCTCATAATGTTGAAGCGCATCGCGAGATCCTGATTATCGTCTACGTTGACCTTTACCACTTTGACCTTTCCATTGTATTTCTCCGCGAGTTTCTCAATCACCGGAGATACCATTCTGCAGGGTCCGCACCAAGGCGCCCAGAAATCTACAACCACAGGGACGCTCGATCTTTCAACTTCCTCTATCCAATTTGCGCTAGTGCCAGTAACTGTGTTCATGAGTGAACAATTCACCTTCAGGTTATATAAAGGGTTCTATCCCGTAATTACGTGTTTATTCCCAATTTAGTCCATGTCTTGATCAAGGTTCAAGTTTCCGTTGCGATCTTGAAGCAGATTCTCCGCCTTCCGTTCTCTGATTCGGTCTTCCTGAGATAAGCTTGGACTATTCCTATCCTTTCCAAGAGATCCATGTGATCCATCACCGTCGAATAGGAGGCGCCTACCTCTTTCGACAAATCGTCAGCTGTCTTGTCTGATTCGACCAAGGATTGAAGGATTTTCACTCGTGTATCGCATGGCGTGACAAGCTTGTAGCCGCACATCTCTATAACACAAAATGCGCCCATGCGGCTCTTTACCTCGGTTATCCGCATCAGCGCTTTATCTTTGGACATTAAGTTACCTGATAATATGCCGAGCTTCCTTTTTAGCATTTCACCGCAAAACCCAAAGTCTCGGGTTTATTTCCTAAATTCTGTCAACAGAGTATTCCGCATGCCTCTTCCACTGAGCTTCGTTGTAGGGCATCAGATGGTCGATGACATCCATACTCGAAATCAGCATTCTTCGGCAGCAATACCTCTTCATCCCAAGCGAATCCAAGACTTTCTTTGGGTCTTCCCCTCCGCGTACGCGTTGGACAAATTCGCTGTGCTTGTCAGCGACGAGCTTTCCGCAGGTGAAACATCTAACTGGAACTATCATAGTTACGCAATACACCTATGCCCTAATTCTACCTATAGGATTTTTGCTTACGCCTTCGAGCTCCAGGCCCGCCAAATTTCTTGGTCTCAGATCGTCGAGCATCTCCGGACAGAAGATGAACGTCATAATCTATTATGCGCCGTCTGAGCTCCTGTCCTCGCGTCCAATCGACCAGCGCCCTCGAGATGGCCATCGCTGCAGCTTCTGCCTGCCCCATGAAACCGCCGCCACCCACACGGACATCAATGTCTACCTTGTCCCTCAACTCTCCAGCCAGGACAAGCGGAGTGAGGATTCTCCTTTTCGCGACGGTTGGGGTGAGTATTTCAACGGGGACGTTGTTGATTCTTATCTTCCCGGTTCCAGGCATTATGGCCGCTGACGCACGTGCTTCCTTTCTTGCTCCGGAATATAGCTTTGTCTTTCTAGTTGTCAATTTCTAATAACTTCAGCTCGCTCCTTTCCAACCTATTCGCTGCGCGACCTCGCCCAGAGGCACATAGTAGGCGATTGGCTTTGTAGCTTTTGCATCCTCGAAATTTCTCGGCTTGACATTTGAAAATTCAGTTGGTACTCCAACGTAAACACGCAGTCGACGTAACGCGGCGAGTCCGCTAGGCTTCCTCCTGGGTATCATTCCCCTTATCATTCGTGTGAGCATCCCATCTGGCGTGCGTGGGTGAAAGGGACCATGTTTGGGGTGGACGACGCTGGCAATCTTCAGCCTCGAAAACCAATCTGCCATGATGTTACTCCTGCTGCCGGAGAGGAGAGTCTTTTCCGAGTTGAAAACAACGACCCGATTTCCCTCGATGAGGAGTTTTGCCACATCGGAGCAGAGCCTCCCAGCAATCATGCCTGAGGCGTCAACGTGGACCGTACCTGTCTGAATTGATTTCGCTTCCGTCCTAGCCAAGAACCAGTACACCCTTTGTGTCCTTGTTAGAATCCTGCAAGTAATCAATTATGTTTATGCAAGCGCCGCCTGCTCCTTTGATTTTCGCCTTTGCGCTCGCTGAAAAAGAATGAGCAATTACAGTGACCTTGTGATCAAGAGAACCGCTGCCAAGTACTTTACCGGCAATTAAGACTCTTGAGCCGTCCTTCGTGTTTGTCGAAATGGTTCGAAGATTCACTTCGGGTCTGTTTCGACGAGGGGCGAGCAAAGTTTCAGAAGCGTCTTTCCAAAAGTGCTGCTTCGCACTCTTGCCATGTCGTGCGAGAGCTTCCGCAACCCTGATTCTCTTCGAATTTCGTTTCAATTTGCTGATAGCCACATGACCTTGTTAATTTCAGGTATTGTTCTTATCAAGCTGCCGTTGGGGATGGCGCCGCCTTTTCTTCCTCTTCCGTCTCTTTGCCTTCTCGTTTACTCAGGACTTGGGAGGCAAATTCCGATAGACTGACGTGAAGCCTTTCAATTGATCTCGTGAAGATTTCTTGGGCTGGGAGAGAGCCGACAGACTCTATGTAGAGTTCATACTCGTCCGGCTTGCCCGTTTCAATCAGAACTGAAGAAGATGTTGGCTGCCACTTTGCGTGTTCGATACCCTTCCCGAGTCTTGCATATGCCTCTAGCTTCACCTTTTGTCCGGGCGCCAGTTTAACAATTGGAATTGTGTCGCTGATTGGCTTTATTTCAGGATCTTCCGAGACCAAGTCTCCAGATGTTACGGTTTTTACCTTGTCAGTCGCTTCGGCGTCAAGGACAAGAAGCACTCTGCACTTTGGGCACCCAAGCGCGATTTTGCAATCACAATCTTCAGGAAGGTTGAACCTATCGAGGTCAGTCTTTAGAGGAATCAGACCCAGTCTGTGAGCGATGAGTTCATCAAACATAACTGACGAGTTTTCCAATATTACGACATCATCAATCGCCATAGTCGGGACTTGAGAAATCGCAATCCTTCTAATCGCATTGGCATAACTCCTATCGACGCCCTTCAACCTGATCCTGAGGCGAGAGGGGTCTGATTCAATAACATCAATCGAGGGCATGGGCACTAATCTATTTCCTTGATATCAAATTCTGCTTCTTCTGTCTCTTCGACAAAAAGGAAGTAAAAGGCAAAAACAAACGTGGTTGTTTTTTGTTTGTAACAGTACAAACCTCCAAATTGTCTTTAAAACCTTAACGGTATCACGGTCGTCTCTGGTTGCCTCTTCGTTTTCAGAGATAATCGAGCGAGCTTACTCTGATGGAGCTCTCATCGTATATCAATCCTCATTTTCCTCGCCCTGGTTCAATTGTCTGGTTATTACAGCACTCAAATCCATCATTCCTTCCTTTGTCGTGGCGGAGACAGGATACAATTCAAACGCAAGCCCTGATCTTGCAAGGTCTCGCAAGACTGATACGTCAAGCACGTATGAGGCCTTTGATTCTTCGCGTATTGCTTCCTCGAGCTTTGCCATGTTTGTAGACCAGGCCATAACCCGACGGAAGTTGGGCCCCAGCAAGTCAGTCCTCGAAAGAATCGATATCTGAGGCGCTTTGAGCCTAAGTTCTATTGAGGCACCGAGAAGCGCGATGCTGACGAAGTTGCTCGGCGTTGAGACGAGTGTGGAATCAAAAAGGAACAGAATGGACTTGCCTTCACATTCTAGATTCTGCACAATGTAGGGGCCGCTGTTCCTGAATGCAAACAACTCGATTTGACCCGGAGTATCGAATATTGCGTAGTCGGGATTCAAGCTATCAACTGCTTCTTGTATGTCGTTGATTCTTGTCGCGACGAGGTCTGCTGCTAGAATCAGAGCACCATTGGGCCCTAGCTGATAATTCTGCATGAGGCTCGAAAGGTCAATGTAGTCTCTGATATCCACATCCGGCTCATAGGGCAGATTGCTCGCCCCTGGATCCAGATTGACCGACGCCACGGTCGCCCCCTTGTCGGAAAACCAGGGCAGGAGAGATGCGCATAGGGACGACTTGCCCGATCCAGCAGTTCCTGTAAGGAATAACGCACGCACTTAAATCAACAACTGCCATTAAGGTCGACATGGAAGGAGATGAATCTTTCTCGAGCTCCAAGAGTCGTGAAAGGAAAAGCTCTGCCGAGAAGACTGTCAAATTGGAAGGGTTGACTGAGCGCCGTAGTTCTCAACCTAAGCAGGAGAGCGCGGAGATCATAGTAATAGGGAATGAGCTCCTGAACGGAACAACGCTAGACACCAATTCCCATTGGCTCTCAAGACGGCTTACTTCCTCGGGCCTACTCGTTTCGAGAAAGACGACCATTAGAGATGAGCTTAGTACTATATCGACTGCGTTCGAACAGGCGATTAGCAGAGGGAGTGCCTGGATCTTTGCCCTCGGAGGGCTTGGGCCCACGTACGATGATAAGACGCTAGAGGGGCTAGCGGTCGCCTTGGGCACACCAATGCTCATCGACGAGGAAGCAAAAAGAATGCTCAAAGCAAGACAAAGGATGAGGGCGGAGAAGCTCGGAGTCGCGCCAGGAAGGCTTACGAATTCCGTTCTGAAGATGGTCACTCTTCCGAAGGGATCGACACCCTTTCCGAATTCAAAAGGGAGTGCTCCCGGAGTCTTGATCTCTTCTCGTGGGTCTTGCATTGTATCACTTCCCGGCGTGCCTTCAGAAATGAAGGCCATTTACGCTGAGCAGATAGCTCCCATCATTGCAAAGGAGGGTGCAAGGTTTGTAACTTGTCAGGATTGGATTGAAGTTGTCGGAGTCGGCGAATCAAGGCTTGCGTCTTCGCTTGCAAGGTTCAGCCGCAAATATCCAGAATCGGTCTATGTGAAGTCTCATCCTTCCGGGAGCGTAGGAGGCAAACCCCGCCTGAAGATTCAAGTTATCGCAAGCGGCCCTCGCGAGTCCTTCGCGGAGGCAAGGAAGAAGCTGGAAAAGGTCTCCGCTGCCCTTAGAGTTACAGTACAGAGGCTGGGCGGTGAAATTCAAAGACATTCAGTATGAAGATTCCGCGCTCGGTCTGAGCAAGCGCATTCGCCTTACCCGGCCACACTTGGCGCACTTGAAGTTCGCGTATCCTCTTTGGTTCCTGATGCGGTCATGATCGAGAATGTAGTTTTTCGTCCTAGTCATGCACCTTTCGCAGAACCTTATTTCAAACTGCTCGGACAAGTCAAAGAAAAACTCCGTGTGCGCCTAATCCCAGTACGGCTTTGTCTGGATGAACTTTAGTTTAGCCTGAAGGAGGTCGTTGTAAAACTCTTCATCGGTCTCCTGCATCTTCGAGAGAACCTTCGAAGCTGTCTGAGGTCCTACCCCGTAGACGCACTGTGCGATTACCCCTTTTCTTCCGTATGCGAGAACGAGGTCGGCAGATCTTCTCGCCTTGGATAGCAGCTCAGCCTCCTCGCCTGACACTCTTTCACCCATGCCTTTCCTCTTCTTCTGCAGGGCGCTCTGCGTGTACCTCGCGGCGAAAAAAATCACAGCCAAGAGACTTGAGCCACATTCAGGACACCTCGGCTTTACATCGAGCGAAGCCATCCGCACGTACTCTTGAAGATTAGAGCAGTCAAAGCATAGAAGGCTGATAATTTCATTTTCGATTGCGCTTCGCATAGATTCTGCATTGTCTTCGTCGTCAAAGCTCGTTTCAAACTCTGCGTACCTGCTCATGATATACTTTGCAAGCGGACTCGGGGCCCCTTTTGCCTCAAAGCAAGCGACTTCGAGAGTTCCGTCAGTGCAGCCTTTTAGCAAGCGAAGAGCTCCTTCAATGTCTATCTTCGTTTGCTCAGCTTCCCGGAGCGTTTCCTCGAAGATTGGTGTGAACCTGAACTTTACTGTGAGTTCTTTGAGCGCTTCCTCCGAGAGCATCATCCCCCTTTTCAGCGCGCCAAACCTCTCGGCGATGAATTTCATGTAGTAACCAAAAGGAAAGTGTTTTCTTATCACAGCTCGGAGAAAGCCCGGCGTTCCTTGGTCGAATTTCAAAAGTCGGGCCGCAATGTCCGAAACATCGAACTCACCGGTCGTTAGTTCAATCAGTATCCTGTAACCATCGTTCCACCAATGCCGTATGAGGCCCTCTCTAAGTAGGATCTCCTCAAAGAATTCCCCCAGGGTAAGATTGATCCGGTCTCCGGCTGAAGTGTGCACTATTAGGAATCTATCGAACTTTTCGACCACTAGTCTTTGATCAGTTGGCACGGGTCCCAATGACAGTTGTGATTTTAACTCTGAAATGATGCATGCCCTGGAGCTCCTGTCGGACGGCCAGGACTTTGTCGCCTCTACCACACTTGTTTCGCCCATTTCCGCGAGAGAAGCGGAAATTAGACTCCTCTCCTTTCCCACCCTGGATGCAACGCTCTCTGGTATGGGCATTAGCTCTCCATCCCACCCGGGAACGGCCGCGGTCGGATCATCGAACCTCGTTACGTGGACGTTTTCACCCTCGATAGCTTCGATCTGCCACACCCTCCCCTTGATTATGAAGTGCACCCCGATCTTGGCATGAATCATCATAAACTCCTCGCCGAGGATTCCGATTTTTTGGTTCGTGGCGATGTCGATTACGTTGTATCGCCTCTCGTCTGGAATCATTGAGAGATTCTGAAAGTAATACTCTCGGCATTTTCTCTTTGGAAAGAGATTCCTGCCGGAGGCACCGACAAATCCAAGCTTTTCCATGAATTCAACCACGGAGCGCAATTGATTTTCTGAAAGATTTCTGTAAGGAAAAGCTCGGCTTACCTTTCCCAGCAAGCCCTCCAAGTTCAATTCTCTCTCGACGAGAAGGATTCCTGCAATTTGATGAGCTAGTACGTCGAGCGGAGCATTGTGGATGGTAACAGGCTCCAGTTGCTTCTTTTCAGCTTCTAAAGAAATTACTATTGATTCGAGCGCGTCTTCAGGTGTTACCGCGAGAGTTATCCCTTCTGAGGTCTTCGAGAGTCTGTGACCTGACCTGCCAACTCTCTGGATGAGGGGATTTACCTGACGCGGCGACATGTATTGCACGACCAGATCAACCTCGCCAATGTCGATCCCAAGCTCGAGCGTGGAGGTGCACACGAGCGCCCTGATATTTCCGTTCTTGAAATCTCGCTCTACCTTTTCCCTTTCTTCTCGCGGGAGAGAACCGTGGTGTACGGCTATGCGCAGGCCCATCATCGCAAATCTCGAAGACAGGAGCTCGGCATTCGTCCGGCTATTGACGAAGATAAGCGTCTTTTCGTGGCAGTCAACGAGATCCGCGATTCTGTGCAGGCGGGCCATCGTCTGGGCACTCACATAGAGTTCTCTTGATTTCAGTTCGTCTTCCGTCGTGGGCTCGATGAACTCGACCTTGTAACTGACGCTCTTTGGCAAGGAGCTCGTGTCGATTACCGTGCACCTTCGATTTGTTCCGCAGAGGAAGCTTGCGACATCGAGTTTGTTTGATACGGTCGCGGAGAGCCCAATCCTCTGAAAATCCTTCTTTCGAGTCACTTCGGCTAGACGTTCGAGTGCTATGGAGAGTTGAGAACCGCGTCTGTCCGAGGCCAGTTCGTGAATCTCGTCAATTATTACCCAGCGCAACCCTGCGAGATTAGTCCTCAATCGATCTCCTACGAGAATTGCCTGCAAAGTTTCCGGCGTCGTAATGAGAAAGTCCGGGGGATGGAGAGCCTGCTTCCGCCTGGAGCTCTGAGAAGTGTCTCCGTGCCTCAAGTCAACCGTCAAGCCCAGTCGTTCAGCCCAGCGCGACAGCCTCTCAAGCATGTCCCTATTTAGGGCGCGGAGCGGAGTGATGTAAACCAACTTCGTCCCTTCGGCTAGTGAGCTATCCTTTTTTTCGATCAGGGACTGCAGGATAGGCAGGATTGCTGCTTCCGTCTTACCCGAACCAGTTGGAGAAATCAACAGTACATTTTCTCCGTTAAGTATTGCCGGGAATGCCTTGGACTGAATCCCTGTCTCCTGCTTTAGACCCAGTTCGCTGGTTAGAGCCTGAATCTCGTGGGAAAGAAACCCGAATGGCGATTCGTCTAGTTCGGTCAAGAAGTCAAACAGTGAATCTACACCAGTGAACTCTCGCATATATTACATTAGAGTTGAAAGAACCGAGCTACAGAGCCGCATTATGTGGTTGATTCGCCCCTGAAACCAACCTCGTATACCTGAAAGTATCAATTGCTCCGGGGCCGGTTATATTGCATTTCACTTCTTCATTAGGAGCATTCAAATCTAGAAGCCGCTCAAAGAAAAGAAGAAGCTAGTGGGAGAAATGTCGGCACGATCTGAAACCCGCCGATCGAAGCGATTCCATCGAAATATGAGAGTAGGAAAAATCCTTTCGTTCTATTGAAGGGCCAATTATTTCCAACGAAGTATTCCTCTGGTTGGCATTGCGATACAATTCCTGTGATGTGGATTCATTTCTACAGGATTGATTCCTCTGAGGAGATAAATTTCTGGCTCGGATTTTGATAGTCTTCCTTTCCAATAGGCGCATCACTTTGCCCTTTCACTTCGTTATCATAGTTTCCCAAAGTAACCCATATGTAATGAGTTTAAGTAGTAAAATCCGAGCATCTTTTTCACACAGGCGCTCTTTTTTGATCCGTTCTTCAACTACGTTGAAGATGTGCATTTCTTGTAGCTTTCAGCAATGAAAATGTCAAATTCTTTCTATCATGCGCCAGTGTATCGGCTTCCGAGTGGCCGACGCAGCTACTCTGGTCACATCCTACCGAGCGCATACTCCACTCAGGTTAGAGGCCTGTCCCTCGCAAGGACGGACCCGGATCTTGTTGTCAAGTGTCACATGGAGGACGTTTCGCTCGGACCCTGCTTCTCGGAAAAACTACATGCTCGGCTACCACTTGGGCAGAGATGAGGCCTTGGCCCTTTTTCCGAGGCGCAAAGAAATTATCTTACCTAGAAATCCCGAGTTCAATTCGACGGGGTGTTTTTGAGAAGTACAGCCACAAATCGCTTGATTGCTAGCTCGGGTGTGTTCTTCGTCATAGAGAGAGCCAAGCTCGCTCCGGGAATGGACAGCTTTGCGCTGGAAGACTTCTTGGTCTATGCAGAGAAATGGATGGTAGCCCGGCTCAGATTCGAACTGAGGTCACCGGCTCCAAAGGCCAGTACTCAATGCAATCGGGCTCTTCCACATTCAGTATGCCCTGAAAGCTTGCTTGACCGACGTGCGCTCTTGCGTTCCAGCGCCCTCTGCTTTTCCTTGGGAGCTCTACACCACCGGGCTGCGGTCCATGGGCAGTTGTTTTACTGCGTGTTTACCTTTCTCCCATATTCGTCTTTATAGCAATTTACTTGTCAAATTATTGACGTTGGGTATAACTATTTGAAAAAGGCAAAACATGCCCATTGGTAGTCAGCCAGCTCATGAGTAATGACGCCAGCCCTGAATCTGCGCCAAAGCACAAGACCGGCGGCACTGTTTCAGTCTACGGGCTGAGCTCTGAAGGATACTTCATCTCTGCGAAGCTTGCCTCGAAGGGATATGAGGTCTTCATCATAGACGAGACGCTCGGGACAGCGATGGAACTTCGCCCCGAAATAGCTGGAGATTACCGGGAGTTACGCGCACTTCTGAACGACGAGGTCCTGATGACGATCAAATCGTCGAGAGATTGTATAGCTGATTCGAAGGTCGTGTTCTTTGCGCCAAAGATACGCAGGATCAACGAAGACATCCTATCAGAGGTAAAGTCGAGACTCTCCGAATTAGCGAAGAACCTCAGCGAGGGGTCGCTCCTAATCTTCTGTCTTCCTCTTGGAATCTCCGGGTCAAAGGAAATTATTGACAGGATCGAGCATGCATCTGGTCTGCAGAGCGGAAAGACCTTTTCCTTCTGCTACTCCCCGACCGAGCTCGGAAGGCCGCTTGTGTTTGGGTGCGATTCACCGCTCGCCGACCACGCAGCAATCATCGAGGCTGCGGGTTTCTCTACTGAGGTCCTCGCAGTAGAAAAAGCGGAGCTCATGCACGCCCAGAGGCTGATAGCAAGGTACTCCTCGCTCGCATCTACATTTGAATCAGCAAAACGCCTCACCCAGATGGGACACGACTCCCCGAGGGAGTACAAGCAAATTTTCGCCGACGACCTCAGCGCGTCCATATGCGACCTACGCATCGTTTTCGAGTCGCTTGCTAGCGGTGATCCGCTACTGTACCTTGTCTCGGGCTCGCTAAAGAGTGTCGATGGGTACACGAGGTTTCTCGTTGACAGGATAAGGGAATTTGTCCGGCTCAAGGAGCTCAAGGCGGCTAGGTTGAAGATACTGCTCTTCTCGGACAACGACCAGCTGGAAATGCGTGGAGACAAGATGGGTCTTGCAAATACTATCCTAGAGCGGCTGAGGGACTATTATTCGGACATTGAATACTTGAACATAATGAAGGAAGGCTTTACTCTGCCGATGGGGATGGACAAAACAAACCTCATGATCTTCCTCTCAGGTAGCTGCGAACAGAGGCTTTTGCAACTGTACGAAGAGCAAATATCGATGACGAAGACCCACATTGTCAGGGCGAACCTTCCGGTGGAGTTCATAAGGTAAGAAAGTAGCAGGCCGAAGTGAAAATCAAAAATGGCAAATCAGTCCTTGAGGATTGGTGTTGTTGGAACCGGCGGCTGGGGAAAGAATCACCTCAGAGTCTTTAATGAGATGGAAGTGCTTGCTTGCCTTTGCGATGCCGATCCCTCGAGAACGTCGCAGTGGACGGCAAAGTACGGGTGCAAGGGATACCTCGAAGTCGACAAGATGCTCGAATCGGAAAAATTGGATGCGGTAACAGTCTGCACTCCTACGACCACCCATTTCGAGATCGCGTCGAAGGTACTGAAAAGCGGCGTCAACGTTTTCGTCGAAAAGCCCATGACCGCGTCGTCCTCGGAAGGCGAAAGACTGGTAGAGCTTGCAAAGGACTCGGGCAAGTTCTTGACAGTCGGCTTTATTGAGCGATTCAACTCCGCTGTGAGCGAGGCGAAGACCGCAATCAAGAGCAGAGCTTTAGGCGATCCGCTACTTCTCGAGTTTCATAGAGAGAACAAGTGGGCGGGAAGAATCACCGACGTCGGGATTGTCGCGGACACGAGCGTGCACGACATAGATACTGCAAGGTGGTTGTTCGATGAAGAGCCGCGGGTAGTCTTTGCCAGAGTAGGCAACGTGCTGAGCGAAATTAGAGAGGATTTCGCAGCAATCACACTTGGATTTGAGGGAAAGAAGACAGCATTTCTGGTTTCAAACTGGGTAACACCGAAGCGGCTCAGGCAGCTTTCTATAGTCTGCACTCAGGGGGTGATAACACTGGACTTTATCACACAGGAGATCAGGTTTGACGACGCCAAGGGGACGGTGATACCAAGAAGGGATTTCAAGGAACCGCTCCTTGCTGAGATGGAGGCCTTCACGGATGCGCTGAGAAACGGAAGGCCGCCGCTGGTGAAGCCAAAAGACGGCCTGAACAACACAATTATAGCTGAAGCGGCTATCGCCAGCAGCTCAACCGGAACGCCGATCTACCTGAAGCTCTAGATTCTGCGGGTCTGGTCAAAGTATATATTTGGGATTACTCCCAGATATGTGTTCAGAATTTCCGAAAAGCACCCAGAAAAAAAGGAACTAATTCACCATATGCCGCTGCTACCCTCCGAGAGTCCAAGAATCCAAGAGGGCGAAAAGGAGCACATTGATCTTGGCTCCGAGCTCGACCTCCCTAGCCAGAATGATTTGATAATCCTAGAGGCGATTGGGGGCGATAGCGATGCCCAGAACATTTCCTTCCAGGGAATAAAGAGGAAGCTCGGGCTTCATCAGGAGACGCTCTCTAGGGCACTTCACAGACTCCAGCGAGACGGCTTCATAGAGAGACTAGATCACCAAGGCTACAGAATAAGCAACAAGGGCCGCCTTGTCATACTGGGCGATAGAAATCCTTCGACAACGCTGCACGTCCGGGGTGACGAGCAGCAGCACTATCCCGTATCTATCTTGACGGCCAGGCTACCTGAAGATGCAAACGCGCAGGACATCGTCAGCAGCCTGAGTTACAGATGGTTCGGAAACCTCAGGTGGCTCGGGTTCGGCGAATCAAATGGCGCAATGACCATGAGCTGGATCACGAATGAAAGTGACCTTAAACTCACGGTGAAGATAAAAGACGATTCACTCACCATAGAATCCTACGCCGAGAGCCCGGACTCTTTTTCGCAGGCGGTCAGGTCCGCTTACGATCTCTTTGATCACGTGACGAGAGCTTTCAGGGGAGACCTCGCAAAGACTCACCTGAATTCCGCCAAGGCTTATGCCCGAGCTGCATGAGCCACAGTCAACGTAACTAGAGCTCGTTGCGAGTCACACCCTCATTCTTTCCGGAGTGACTCGATTCTGCTCCTAGTTAGTCAATAACTAATGTGCGATTCCTATACTTCTGTCACTGTATTCAAAAAGAGAAATGAATGGTGACACAATAGTTGACTACAATAGTTGGAATAAGCTGCATGGACGGCGTGGTGCTCTCGTCCGACAGGAGGGCGAGCAAGGGTTTTTTCATAGGCTCAAAGATCACGCAAAAGATACTACAGATAGACGACACAATCGGCGTTGCGATCGCGGGGCAGGTCTCTGACGCAGAGTATCTGGTGAACGCGGTCCGGGCTGAGAGGAAGCTTGTGACTCTTCAGCGAGGCTACCCCCTGACGGTGAAGGAGACCGCCAAACTCATCGCGAACATTGCCTACAACGGCATGAAGAACTACCAGCCGTATCTAGCTGAGTTTATCGTGGCAGGCGTTGACCTGACAGGCCCCCACGTACTCATTTCAGATATGAGCGGCGCCGTCTCTGCAGAGAACTTTGTTTCGACGGGCTCCGGGAGTCCGATAGCCTACGGCGTGCTCGAGAGCACATACAAAGAGGGCCTCAGCCTAGAGGAGGGAAAGGAAGTTGCTTCCTCTGCGGTTAGGGCAGCGATGGAAAGAGATCCAGGATCAGGTAATGGTATAGATGTGGTAACAATTCCCACGTCGGCGCTGCAGTTGTCGGTGGCTGCCAGGACCAACTAACTTGAAGAGAGGTGAAAACAAAGAAAATGGAATCTCCACAGCAGCAGACACAGCAGCAGCTCAGCGGTAGAGCTCCGTACTTCTACGGGCCTGAGGGAACGCTCGTCCAGGTTGATTTCGCCCTTGAGGCTGTAAATCGCGGCTCGACAACCGTTGGGATAAAGACGCAGGAGCACGCGGTGCTGGCAAGCCAGCTCAAACCGACGAGGCCCTTGATTGATCCTTCGGAAAAGGTGTTCCAGATTGACGACCACCTTGGCGCGACAGGCGCAGGATACATCGGCGACGTGCTGAAACTCGTCCAGGAGCTGAGGGTCGAAGCCCAAAGGCACAACCTGACCTTCGGCTCTCCCATAGACGTGAAGACGTCAGCCGAGGGCCTGAGTTCCTACCTGCACCAGTACACCATATACGCGGTGAGGCCTCTCGGAGCGTCAGTGATAATGACGGGAATCGACCCCACCGGTCTCCAGCTCTACCAGGTGGATCCTTCCGGGACTTTCTTCCGGGGCTCTGCCTTCGCGATAGGTCACAGCTCTGATCAGGCGATTGAGCTGATACAGAGGAAATATGATCCAAGAATGTCGCTTGAGGGACTGACCGCTCTCGCAACGGAGGCAATCCGGAGCGCGACAAATGAACAGGATTCGCCGATCGAGATGGGAATAGTCTCAAAGGCGACGTCCAAGTTCGTGAAGGCAGCTCCTGTCCTCGCCTCCTGAAAACGAGAGAGAAAAGAAGCACTAGTCGGGGGACTCTGACAGGCTATTTTTTGCCTGTCAGATCCTAATTTCCATTTTTTCGATCCAAAGATTTGGTCTGGAGCCGAAAATTCTACGTTACAGAGATTCGAATCTAGGCATGTGCTCGTCGTAACGCTGGAACTTTGAATACGGGATGCGCCCTACGTTTATGGTGTCGCGTTGTCCCACTTTATGATATTCAAACCTTCATCCTTTCTTCTATTCGAGGTCATCCAATTGAGTTCCTGACACTTTTCGTGAAGTCTTGTACAACCTAGTCTAAACCACTTACTTGTTTCGGCATACTGTGTGCCCTAGTCATTTTGAAATGTGTTCTTCCGGCTTATGAGAGGACAGCGAGTTTTCGAGAAATTTGTCAAGTATCTGAGGCCGCAGCATGCGGAAATACGGATGCTTCGAAAATAACGTGGCCGCTAAAAATCGAATTTTACAACTGAATGCACTCTGCATTGGTTCTAGAATTTGGCTTTTTCCTTTTCTGCACCTACATAATCTGCGATAATAACCTGCGATTTTTCTCTCTGCCTTATTGTTGCCGGAGAGACCACGTGTGCACATTCCATTCCGCAACGTGTGCACTTGAAGGTAGCAATGATTCCGAACTCGTTAGTTTCGTGGTAAGCCATTCGAAAATCGTGCGAACGAAGAGATCGGTTGAGCTCGAAGAAATTTCTCGTGTCGACTTGACGCGGGTTCACGCATGTAGAATATGTAGGCAAATTTCTGCGGAGGTCATAGCATGCAAGAACATTACTATAAAGAGATTATCCAAAACTACGTTGCCACTGCCAGCACTGTTCAATTTTCAGTAATCGCGTTTCAATTTTGCGCTTGGAGTTCTTCGCTTATCAAAAGTGGTCTAATTCTCTAAAGAGCGAAGACTATGACCCCTCGCCAGTTTTTCCACATCTCGAAGATATACGGATGGTAGTAGAGAAGGTTAGCGCCGTGAGCGAAATCAAACGCGGACACAAATGAGATGAGCACCGTATGAAACAACCTTATGCGTGATCTCTTTTGAACAATCCACACTACCAGACTCAATATAACGAGCATGCCATACACCTGCAACATGAAAACTATCCTATTGGAAAGTAGGTAGTATACCGGACTTCCCCCCTTTGCAAGACCATGACTTACAGCGTATGCCGTCGGCCCGAAAGCTCCGGTGTGACGGAGAACCTCGAAGCTGACGAGGCTAAGGAAGGCCCTCGGATGCCTCTTCGGCATCTTTAGTATCAAAAGCCTTGTTCGGCTGTGGTCTGCCTTTCTGCTTTTGCATGCTGTTATTCCATCGCCCACTTCGACCACGAATCCGCAAAAGAACGAAGCTAACGACAAATCTTTGGTTTGCCTGCGAAATAACCAAACGCACAATATACTACCGAAGAAAGTGGAAGAGGATAACCCTCTATTTTTATCGCTACAGGCTTGCACCGTACCATATAGCACTCGAATCGAGACCCCGCCGTCGCATTCGGGGAAGAGAAAGAAGAAAAGGTTGAGGGACTTCCTGTCTTTCATCAGAGTCTTACGAAGATTTTGGATTGGCAAATCGCACGATGTATTTCTTAGAGAGAGTTTTCGATAATCAGCGCCGCTCTTATTGTGCTTCTTGTTCCCAAGCTCGTGGGCTCCCCCTTGGAGGAGAAAGTTGGACGAAGACTCGGCAAAGGAGATAAATGAAAAGTGAAGAAAGCCTAAAGGGGTCGGAGGGCGGTATTGTAAAGTCCCGGTTTGAACTCTTCTCCATGAGGAAATCAGGGTCGATTGAGCACCGTCACCAATTCTTCAGGGGAATGCTCGCAGGCACGGTAATAGTGATCATCAAGTTCATCTTCTACTTGCCCGTTGACGTAGCAAACGTATTCTATGGAGCCTCCCTTCTCGTCACGCTGATTATTACAGTAGGCGAGCTCTTGGAATCGAGATACTTTGTATTGGAAGCAAGAGTCCTCGATTTTTTATTCGGGTTTCTGTTTCCGCTCGACTGCTATGCTGTATTGATTTTACTTGGAGTGCATTTGACAAATTGAAAAGTAAGTAAGAATCTCTCGGAGAAATAGCATTTCTAGAAGGCCAAGTTCCAGCCAACGATCTAATTTGACCTTACCTTCCTGGTCGATAAAAAAGATCATAATGTGCGAAATTTGAATGACTCCGAGGATAGTTCATCCTGGATGCCTTTTATCTGGATCATTTCACTTTAACAACAAAATCTTCCTATGTCTTTCTGGTTTTAGGACAGAAACAGATAAGACGGAGCTTTGGAATTTTGACACCGTAAGGAATCAAAATGCCCAAGTATGTATTAATCTCAAACCATCCGCCTGAGAGCTGTCCTTCAGCGCACTCGAAGCTAAGAGAAAGAGGAGAAAAGCTGGGATCTGACATTCCAACGCTTATGCAAAGGCACGGAATAAAGCCCGAAGTTGTAGTCCACTTGGACCCAGGCCATAAGGTGCTCTGGGTGCTTGAAGCCCCCTCGTCAGAAGCCGTCAGGGACATGGTCTATGACGGAGCCCTGCAGCAGTGGAACGACTTTGAGTTCTACATGGCCAGCTCTATGGATTGGATTATGGACAGAATAAGAACCCAGACCCCTGTGTGGTAGCCTAAGCTTTCGGCTCCACTTTCCTCACTTTTTTCATATACTGGGCCAATATCCCTTCTCCTCAACTCGAGCACTATTTGTGAACAATACATGCTAGTCTTAGGGCAACTACTTTCGCTCCGAACCCCATGATTGCTTACATCTGTGGCGAGAGGAAAATTGGGGTGTTGCAAACCCACCCCGCCATGCTCAAGGAAGATGAAGAGTATCTCTTTGTATCTGTTTTTGACGTGAAAAGAAGACCTGGCATGGTTTCAGGGTCGATCTGCTATCAATTTGGGAATGTTCTTGGAAATTGGATATTAGCCGTCGGAGACCCCCGGATTTTATCCTTCGGGGGCTGACAAGGAAAGCGACATGGAATTCGGAAACAGTTCACCGACGGGAGCAGGGAGTCCCAGTCTTCGCAAGTTCCCCAGCAAGCGAGCATTGATCATCATTGCCGTAGCAGCTGTCTTTGCGGTGGGAGTGTTTCTCTCGTACGGTTTTGCGTCATTCGCCGGGACGCCCACGACGAGCACTGCGACGACAGGCACGGCAAGTACCAGCAGCAGCGGGTCAGCAAGTGGATCACCGCATCACTGTCCAAGGATGAAGGGCTTGACGGGAACTTCCTGCAGCCCGACGACCGGATAACCCGTACATGTAAACAGAAAGCGGAAGCGAGCTAACATCTTAATCTCGACTACGTTTGCCCGCAAATGTGTCCGCTCCCGGCTGAACGGGAAACTTCAAGCCCGCTGAGCGGCGGCCTCGTGTGAGGCCTCTAAGCTGCCTTTCTTGCCTATTTTCCGGGTCGTAGAGATCTTAACGTTTTACTGTAATCGTTCTTTAGAGAGCTTCAACACCAGTTCTATTTCCGTTAAACGCTTGAATTTATTCAAGGCTGAGATATAGGAATACGGTGTACGCAACTATGGTGAATACATCCGACACCGGTGATGAAAATGTCACCGCCTTGAGGGCGGTGTTATCAACAAACGCGTGTAGTAGTGGATACTGCGTAAGATTTTGCAAGAGCAAGGCGAATAGGACGATGATAAGCCCGAGGATAAAGTTCGCCTTTGTCGCCACGTATGTCCTACCGTATAGAACTAGCAGCGCCACCAGCAGTGCAATGCTGATCGTGGACAGTATGATATGAAATTCCAGGAACTCAAATCTTCCGAGCAGGAAGGCTCCTCTTAATGAAGTCTGAGATCCTACAATTATGACTAGCGGACTTGTGTAAAAGAGGTAAAGGTAGGTGGCAATACCAATAACCGCCCCAAGCAGGAGTACGAAAGGCACCCATAGCTTGCTAGCATGTTTCCTAGTTTTCTTCTCGTCGTCGCCATTGACTTGCCCGGCCTTTTTATCTTCGCTCAAAGAGATATGTCCTCAGCTGCTCCCTGGAATTCTTTCCTATTTTTCCCCTAATTCCCGCTTTTCTTCAGGATCTCTTCGAGCTTTGCCCAGCTTGCCTCCATCGTCTCGGAGATGAAATACAACTTGCCATACTTCTCTCCCTCCGTAAGGACAATTCTGTTCTTCTCGAGTACACCGAGATGATGACGTATGGTCGTGTAATCCATCTGCAACAGCTGTGACAGTTGCTGCGCATTTCTTGGTTGTTCTCTTATCGCCCTCAGGACTTGAACCCTCGTCCTCGCCCCGGTGCTTCCAACAAAGAGCCACCAAAGTAGGCGCTCGAATGCATCCATGAATTAGATGCTCGACTTAGTCGTTGAGCAATAACAACATTGCGGGCTCTAGAGTTGCACGAAGCGAACGAGCTCAGGTTGTCAATAATGGTGCGGCGGAAGAAAATCGGCTCGGCAGGCACCGGAAAACAATTCGCTGTCGAACGGAGAAAGATGGTCTCCGACTTTTTTTTCTCTCTACTCCCCTTTCCCCTTTCAACTTCTTTTTTCAATCGTTCATTCACTTTTTTTCCTTCCCCATTATTATCCTCTTTCCGAAAAGATTCCCAAATTACTCCCTAGACTTTCTCTACTTTTCTGCCTCTCTCGTTTCTACTTCACCTTCGTATTGCGGCGTTCAACGAGGCGGATTGTTAAGCGGGATCTCGGCGAGTAGTTTATCTATTGGAAAACAAATTATTCTACCTCAAATCCGAGAACTCCTGAAGGCAATCACCCTTGAGAGAAATTAGTGACCATCCAAAAGCTGTCTTGGCAATAGTAATCGTTATCTTCTTTGTGACGCTTGCACTTTCTCTTTATCTGCCGTCATACTATGGAACGGTGGAAACAAATTCCGCACCTGGGGCAGGTACGACGGTTGTTGTTTACTGGCACGGTTTGTACTACCACTTCTCTACAAACGCTGTATCCTCGGGAAATTCAACCGGTCTGTTCTACAAACCCATCCCGTGTGTCCATCGCACTTAGCCTAGAGTCGTCTCCCCAATTTCTCGAATAGAATTTCTATTGAAACAAAAGGAAAGTGGAAGTAAGAAAGTCGGGAAGAACCGCGAACGAATTAGAAAACGCGACTTCGTGGGATACGCTAATCGGAAGTTTAACTTCAGCTGGCCGGACGGGAAGCGGCTCGCGCTTTCAATCGTCGTCAACTATGAAGAAGGATCAGAGCATTCTTATCCTGTTGACACAACAGTCGAAGGGTTGGGAGAGTTCCTACCTGTCGATATCCCAATTCGTGACGTTGGAAACGAAAGCAGCTACGAATACGGCCCAAGAGTTGCCATTTGGAGAATCCTAGACACTCTGAAGCGATACAACGTTAAAGCGACTTTCTTCGCTACAGCAACTGCCCTACAATTTAACGAGCTCGCTGCCAAGGCAATCGTTGAGCTGGGACACGAAATTTGCGATCATGGTCTTCGATGGACAGAACATTTCAGGCTCACTCGCGAGCAGGAAAAGAGAGCGATAAGAAGATCTGTCGAGATTATCAACCGGATAATCGGCAAAAAGCCGGTTGGATTTTACGCTAGAGAACCGAGCCAGTTCACGCTGGGCATACTGCAGAGCATGAAGAACTTTCTCTATGACTCAGACGAATACAACGATGATCTTCCTTACAGATATGGGGGTAAGGATGGTATCCTGATATTACCTTACTCTCCTGATGTGAACGACTTACATTTTCAATCACCGATGCACAGGTTCTCTAACTCCCATGATTTCCTTGTTTATTTGAAAGACACTTTCGACGTATTAAGAGCGGAATCACAAGTAACGCCGAAGATGATGTCTGTTGGCTTGCACTGCAGAGTTATCGGGAGACCGGGACGCATTGTGGCACTGACAAGATTCCTCGAATACGTAGGCGAACATAAGAAGGATGTCTGGGTGGCTACTAGGGAAGAAATCGCAAGGTACTGGATCAATCATGTCGAAGGAAACCTCAACTGATTGCGGCGCTAGCAAGCAAAAAATCAACTTTTCCGAATACTCCAAATTTCTTTTTGGTCTGAGCCTTTCAATGGAGGAGCTGGCTCTGAAGTGAAGTACCTTGTTCTCTTGCCCAGTCTCAGGTAAAGTAGCTCTCTTCTACGCACTAGTAGAATCTTTGTGATAGGGCCTCCCAAAAGCCGCGGCGATTCAGTGAAATCAAATAAGCATTAGAGCACTCGGGTAGACTAGGAGTGCCAGGCCCGAGATGAACAGAGCAAGCGCAATCACTCGTGTAAACCAGACTGATCCTCTTACGAGAACTTTCTCCAGCGCAATGACTCCTGCGAGTATCGCCATCACCGGGATGCTCATCGCGCCGACGATGAGCATAATGAGCATGTACGCCCAGCAACAACCGACGCAGTACGCGCCGTGAATCGTTCCCATCCTGAAGCTGCCCGCGAGCCCCTTGTGCGAGTTTACTGCGAAGAATGTGATAGGAGAAATGCATTGTGAAAGCATCTTTGTCTTCAGGGGCGAGATTTGAAACAATGCGGCTGCAAGCATGACCATCGAGGGGGCAAACACTGACAGGGCTGAAAGTTCGGGGACTTCCATCGCGGCGCTCACTGCCGCGTACACAAGGAGATAAGAACCGAGGCCCAGAGCGGCGTATGCACAAAGATAGCCCAAGAGTAGAAGTGGCGTACCCATCAGTCTCAAACGTGCGGGGCGGGGGTCAATGCGAGTTACAATTTTGCTGTAAAATAGTGTAATTGGCAATATCGCTGGGAACATCATCGCTATCATTCCGACGCTCCACACGAACAGGAAGAAAGCTAATGCGACGAAAGAGAAGGAGCCGCCTCCGATTATACCCTGTATCCCAGACATTGACATCGAGGCTTCCCCTGCCATCATGCTCATTGTTGGCATGAGGTAGTAGGAAGCTATCCACGCAAGAGTCGCAGCTCCGAAGATGCACGCTGATAGAACAACCGCGGTCCGGTCTCTTACGAAGATCGGTTCTTTGGAACCGAGATCGCTCGATTGGAAAGGCAAGTCCGACTACGGTCCTCCTTCTCAAACTGCAATTGGCAGTGTCTATCTCAAACTAAGGTCCTTTGAAGTTGAGATTCTCCGCGAAGAAAGCATTCTTCCCCGAATCATCGAAGGTGATGCTCGGAGTAACGATTCTCATCTTGCTCGTCTTGCAAGCCTGAGCCTCCTGCCAAATGAACCCCTTTGGAAGTACAATTCTGGTGTCGCCTTCCACTCCTGTTACAGGGTTCCTGAAGGGTTCGATTTCCACGTTCAAAATCTCCGGCACTGAAAATGAACTCTTCTTACCGTCGACCTTGGCGATGATGTCCACAAACTGTGGCTCGAGGAAATACTTCGTTGCTCTGGCAAAGATCGCAAAGTGGCCGTTCCCCTTCGCCCTGCCATACCATATCTTCTCTATAGCTTCTCTCTGAACTTAGCTTGCGTGTTTTGAAACGAAGATCTGTTGGGTACCGTCGCCCTCGTGAATGGCTCTCGGCTATAGTCCTGCAAACACTACATCGAGCCCATCCAGCTTAGTCTCTCCGTACGTACTCCCCTCTTTCAGTCTGTAGAAGACCAAGGCTCGGCAGAAGCCGTAGGTCGGAAACCCGTTAAAGTTGCAGGGACAGCCAAAATCGCAGTTACAAGTCTCGACGTAATCTAGCGTCAGCTGCCAATTCGGAATTACGTTGCTTGCGTTCTCTACCTGAACAGTCTTTGACAATTTGTTGACGGATACCTCAAATTTTCGAGTTGGTCAGATTTATCGTGCTTTGATTTAAGCGCTTGGATATGCCCTAGAAATTTCGGATGCGCAGCTATTGAATCCCCTGTCTCGAATCATGAATGCGTTACTAAGCATTTCCCCTTTTGGAACATTTAGTTAGGTGAGCGAGATTCTTAGTTCGAGAATGAAATTCCTTTGCATAATGCTATAACACTAAGGCAGACTGCTTTAACTGACATTTGGTCCTTGAAAGGTCCAGATCGGTTATGGCGAAATGAGGCAACTTGGATAAATTTGTCGAGGTTGCCGCAGCTGTTAACTACTAGGGATGGGTCGTAACGGAATCCATACTAATCGTGCATAGGTAGATTTGCTAATCTGCTTTCGCTTCTCTTTTCTGGCTTTCAAGAAATCTTCTTCTTGGCATTATGATCTGCACATTGTTGCTACTCTCCCTGGAATCTATCCCCGACCGTTCAGCTGTGGAACGCAAACACCTCTGAATTAGGCAATGGCATCAAAGCTTCCAAATTTGCCTTATCCCACTCTTTTTGTTTCTTGCTTGAGAGCATAAATTGCTCGCGTTAGTCAAAGGCGTCATGATAGTTCCTCATACGTGGTGATGTGTTCAAACCATAGACAACGGTATTGTACTACAGTCTCAGAAGTGCTAAACGTTCGGCCGCGTGTTCCGGCCTCCGAAAAGGACAGAAGATATGACAGGTAGCAGAGAGAGACAGTAAGCGAGGCCTAGCCTCGGCAAGTGAAGAGACTAGAGAAAGAGTTGCCCACGTAGGTGGAGAGGCCGTCTCTCAAGACCGGGAGCATATGAGCGAGATTGGAAGGAAGGGCGGCGAGGAGAGGGCAAAGGATAAGGAGAGTTTAAGGGAAGCGGGAAGGAAAGGCGGAGAGCACTAGAAATTTCCCGAGACATTCAATCGGTGAAGGCTGAGCCACGTTCTAAGGGCTAGCCTTGACAGGTGAGAATACGAAGTAACTTGTGAGAGAGTTCTCTTGAAGACGTACTCATTGCCATACAACAACTTTGGGCTCTCCTAAAAATTTATCCTTTCACGAGCTCCCACGCAATTTCTTACTTCAATACCATAATGTGAGTGCTCTGCACGTGTGTTTCAAGAATTGGTCAGCTTAGCAACTCGCTGTATTGACATCTTTTTGTTAAGAGCTCCTCCAGAATCCAACAAGAAACACTGCACATTCCTATTATCTTGGAGTAGTCAATATGAAAATTGATGACGATCCTGCGTGATGAGAAGTTAAGAAAAGGAGAGCTTGTGTGATTGTGACGCATACGTAAAGAGAACTCGCAAAAAAGTTCCGAGGTTGGGAGATGTATCTCGCGTCAGAGACGCTCTCGCAATGCTCGTGGTTTTGTTGCCTATGGCTTCTCCCGTGGGTGAGCCAGAACCACTTGTTGAGGAACTTGGAGATAGATAAACGGCACAGGTGAGAGCTTGATGTGTCTCAGAGCTCTTTTGCTCTCTTATGAGACACATAGTAGTTTGAAAGAGCGGAGGAGCAAAGCTGCGTGTTACTCTTTGGACCGCGTCATTCTCCCCCAATGGTTAATGCCGTCTTTACTGTTTCCTCCCCTACCCCTTCTAGATTGTCCGCTTGTTCAAGGACACTTGAGGACTGGGATTTTTCATTCTTCGCTCGCAAATAGCTCCTTCAATTTTTTCCGGGTATCCTTTCCTCTTCATTCCTACCAGGTCTGAGAATTTCGGCCTGAAGCACATAATGCAGTCCGATTACAAATTGTTACACCTTGTTGCGAACGATTCTGCAACTTTTTCTGAATACAATTTTCTGTAAGGAACAAGTGGTTAGACTTTCGAATTTTGAATTTAGAGCGTCTCCGATACGTCAAAGCTAGTTGCGAAGAATGGGAAGTGCAACCCCATGAGTGCCATGAGCTTTCTCGGCAAATTTACAAAGCATGAAAAAATTCTCGGGCGCAGCCAGGCCAAACAAATCCCAGATCTCTATGAGCATTGCCGTCCGATCCATAGTAGATTCTTGCGAAGGGGCGTCGATATGAAAAAGCGCTCATGCAGAATGAAAAGAAGAGCGTTTGCACTTTCTGAAGCGATCAATTTGGCTTTTTGGAATACGATGGATTCCTCCCGCTTCTTCTTTGAGAGTATACTAATTACCGGTGGCCGAGAAATTCGATGGGATTCGGGCGTCGAAAGCAGCCCAATCGGTTTGAGGCTCATACTTCTATCACAATTGCGTGTGAAGTGTGTCAGTAGAGATGCATAAATCTCCAACGCGTGCTGCTCTCTGAAGCCAATGGTATCGCGACAACAAGGGATCAATAAGGCACGCAAGAAGGTAACCCGAGCGTTCAAAATCGACGATAATCTAGACAGGACCATAGCTGGTCAGGCGGAGAAGACAGGTATCACTCCAAGCAGCCTCGTGAGCCAGATTCTCCGCAGATACGTAGAATGGGGCCAATTTACGGGCGTCGGTACTAATTTTGTGACAATAGACAAGGAGGTATTCGCTGCTTTCCTCGATGAGTTAAGCGAGGACAGGATCGTTGAAATTGCCAGAAGCTCTGCACTAGTCTCAACCCACAACTTTCTCAAGTTCAGGTATCAAAGAATCAATTTTGACACAATCAGAGATTTTCTCGGGTCGCTTTCGGCCCACTCGAACGTGGGCGAGGTACGCATAATGGAGGACGAAGATACGGAACACAGTGGCAGGTATGAGATTAACGCGAGGCACTCACTTGGGATGAAGTGGTCGATCTTTCTATCAGAGTATATTTCTGGAATACTCTCTTCGTTCTTGGAGATGCAGACCACAACAGAGGAACTTTCGCCGCTCGGATGCTCGGTAATCGCAGTTAGAGCGTAACCTATTCCTGTATGAAGAGAAATGAGTACGACTCTTCCCTAACCGTCGAAAGACTGCCCAGTCAACTGGGGCGAGAATGGCCGACGAGCTACTTCTGGGAGGAGGAGGCTCGTGCATCCCTAACTCTAGCTTGAACTTCCTAGACGTACTTTTCGAAGTCCTCCGGGTGGCCCATGCGGATTACGGGCTGAGTGGAGAGGGGGACGGAGAGTTGGGAGTATAGGGACTTTATGATTCTCGTCTCGACGACTATCGAGCCGTACCCCAGGCTCTTCTCCAGTGCCTCAAAGAGGAGTTTGGGGTCACTGTAGGTGTCGACGGGAGCAATCCTGTACTTCCTTGCGAGGTAGTTTGCGACGACGTTTCCGATGTGCCTGCCGAGCGCGGAAAAGCCGTAGTTTAGTGCTTCCGCATACACCTGCCTAAAGTCGTCTAAAGCAGAAACACCACTAATCGGGAGATGGACCGCAGACATTCTTTAGAGGTTTTCGAGGTAATCCTAAGCTAGACTAGATTTGCTTTCAGCGTCGCGAAGAGTGGTCAACGACTCTGCTTTTGCAATTGGAGGAGAGAAATGGCCCTCTTCTTCTTATCCTGTCTTCTTCTTGCTCATCTTCCTGTCGAATTCGGCTCTCCTCTGAGTCCTGGCTTCCTGCTCCTGTCTTGCGATCGCCCTTTCGGAGGCCTCGAACTCCTCAGTGGCCCTTCTGGCGGAGCCAGAGAGCACCCCGACATAGCCTGCAAAACTCCCTTCCATGACTACGCCCCCTGTACCTATTCGGAATTTCTTTATGGCATTATCGTGCCTCGTACCTCGCATCTTGAGTAAGATCATCGACCGATCCATCTTACCCTCAACCTCCACGTATCGCATCAGGATTATACTGTCCATGACGGTTGAAAGGCCCATGCCCGTGATTGACGTCCCAGCGATCTCACTCGACGTTAGGGTGATCAGCGTGGTGGCACCGTGCGACTTGACAATTTGAGTTAGTTTCTTAAGCAGCTGATAGAACTCGTCGTCGCTGCAAATTGCCTGTAATCCGGTAACATCGTCGAAGACGACTGTCTTCGCCTGAGTCTCCGAAAGCAGTCGCTCCACCTCCAAGACATGTGCTTCAATTGACTTCGTCTCAGGGAGAATACCCACTATTGTGACCAGCCCCCGATTGGCTAAATCTGGCAACCCTGTCATCCCGAGCACTTTTGCGATGACTTTGAGCTGATCGGTTGATTCTCCGTAGGAGATGAAGAGTCCCCGCTCGCCATCGATGTTTGCTCCATTGAATATGCACTCTAGAGCGAAGGTGGTCTTGCCAGTGCCCGCCGCCCCAACCAGAGTGGTTACGCTCCTCTCGAGGAAACCTCCTTCGATGAGTTCGTCAAAGCCGGGAATGTGAGTTGTAATTCTATTGCTTCCGAGACCACCCACAACGGCTGGCTTGATTGCCTGAAACACAGTCAAACCATTCTCTTGCGTGATTTCGTAAGTGCTTGTATCCAGATCGATCTGGGTCCCTCTCATCTTCTTTATGTTGATGGTGCGAAGCGGTCCCCCCTTGTGGTTGACCATGTCAAGGACTATGATGCCATCCGCGACAAACTCCTCTATGCCCAATCCAATCTTGTCCGTTCCATACGGCATTTCGACCAAGAGCAGCGTCGTGCATCCTTCTTCGCGGACAAGCCTGCCCAGAATGGCATGGAGTGCGATCCTGGCGTCGATCATCCTCTCGAAAGCCTGTGCGATTGCGGTGAACGAATCTATAACGAGCCTCTTTGCCCCCATCGAGGAAACCTGGTCGACAACAAGGTCTAGCGCATCAGAAACAGCCTCGCCCGTCACCGTGGTGAGGTCGACGAACCGGAACGTTTCCTCGTCAATTAGCCTCTGGAAATCAAGACCAAACTTTCGCATGTTCGAGAGAAATTGGGGCAACGTCTCTGCGAATGAAATGTAAATCGACGGCTCGCCGTTGATAGCTCCCTCGTAAAGGAATCTAGCAGCAAGCAAAGTCTTTCCAGTCCCTGGTCTACCCGCCAAAATTACCAAGCTTCGAGCAGGGAGGCCTCCATGAATCAGACTATCAAGGCCGGCAACTCCAGTGGGTACTCGTATATCATGCGTCCCGCTTTGCTCGTATTGCTTTTCCCCCGCGTTGGAGCTTTCTCGCAGCATTCTATATCATGTGCCCGAAGACCGTATGGCGCTATTAAGAAGATGGTTTACGAGGTAAACCCATTCAGTTCTTGAAAACCTGGCCGACCAGAGTAAACTTTGCAAGCCATCGGCTTATCTCTGTTTCTAGTCTCGCTACTATAAGAAGTCAAATTGGGATCGAAAGAGTCTCCCATGATCGTAGATTCGGCATCATCCTTTCTCAAGTCAAATCAAGAAGTAGATAACCTAAGTGATAGAGTTGTTCTTACAAAGTGCAAGGCACTCAACGATCCATCTCACTTCTCGGAGGATGACGGCTACTGTGCATCTGAGCGATCGGCGTCTAAGAGAAACACCGTGCCGGATCGAAAGGAAAACAACAAAGAGATCGCGTTGAAGGTCAGAGAGCGCGAACTCAAAGTAGTCATCATCGACGACGAAGATATCTTGTTAAGGCTCTACACGGCCGTGCTTGCTAAAGCGGGATGTTCGGTCTTGAAGACGTTTACAGACGGCAAGCAGGCCGTATCTTACTTTGCTAACAATTCAGTAACCTGGCCGGATATCGCCCTAATTGACTATAGGATGCCAACTCTGAATGGGGTTGAAACGGCGAAAGCGCTCAAGTCCCTGAACCCTAAGATTCAAACTGTGCTAGTATCAGCTTTCGAGCTGGCGCCGGACGCGATCTCCTACTTTGACAGAGCAATCCAAAAGCCCTTCTCGATCAGCCAGTTACTAGAGATAATAAGAAGCCTCTCGCGTCAATCACAAATACAATCCCAACGACTCGGCAACACCGAAGGGGGCATTAAATGGAACAATGAGGAAAATTAAGCTAAGATGAAGCCAGAGTATCCATGGCAAGTGAGCAGATTCAATTGGTGGCTATTAAGGAGCTAATTTCGCCACTTTGAAAGATAGCTTTGCATCACTTTCTCAAAGATGCGCTGCCCTAACTCTTCGTCACGGCTGCAAGTGTAGACATAGCTTCTGGCAGATTCCTTTACGATCATTCCTTTTCCCGTCATTAAGAATGGCTCTATGAGACCAAGACAGAGAAAACGTAGTCGGAAAGCTTTCTGTTGGTGTTCATCATGCGCCCTAATTTGTCTAGAGGCCTCCTACCTATCACATTGAATAGTCGCCTTTCTCAATATTACCTCTTCACTACCTTAACAAGCCATTGGCCCTGCGTGTACCTTCGAAGGTGAAGGAAAAGAAAAGATGTCAGCAGAAAAAGAAGAAGGAAAAGCACGCAAGGAGTACGGAAAAGCCGAGGAAAAAATTGGAAAGGACTTGGACAATCCTGATATGAAGATCCAAGGAAAGGCTGACAAGGAGTACGGGAAAGCCGAGGAAAAAGTCGGGAAGAAGATGGAAAAGGAAGAAGAAGAAGACAGTAACTTCTAAAGCAAGACAACTTTCCAGACGAGCAGGAACACGGTCCTTTTCAAGTCGATCTATTGGGCTGAAACAGCATCGACACTAGTGATGTCGGACTAGTCCAGAAATCGACCGACCTATTCGTGGCCTGCTCCCTACTAATTTTTCTTTGATTCCTGATTCTTTGGCACTCACGAAGACGCCGACAATCGTCTATGCTCGAAGATTCCTTCAAATTTCCTCTTTTCTGTTTTCACACAACAAATTCTGCAAGGAGAAGTGCAGGAAAAAAGCATGATTGTGGACGATGATCGCGAGCTAGTGGAAGGCGGAGAAGAAGCACTCGGAATTTCCTTTGAGTTTGTACAGGTGCAGAGTTGTGCAAATATTCTGATAGATTCCGAAGGTCCTCGAGGCCAATCTGCTACTAACCGCGCAAGTAGCTTTCGCTTAACCTCAAGGAGTTTTGATTCACAATCGGAAATCCTTTTCTTATACCCTTCTTTACCAAAAGTTCAATCTTTTCATGAAAAGGAAGAAGCCGTGGGTCTCTAACAACGAAAAGAGCATGGACGGTATGCCAACGTGGGCGCTACGAGCCGACCTGTTCAAAAGCGAGCGGAAATTGGAACTAGTTCAAAGCAAGATTCAGGCTGATTCTGAGGAGAATAGGAAGGCACTGAAGAAGCAGAGCGATGTCCTTCGGAGAAGAATTAGTTCACTTAAAGAGGCAATAGAATTTCGAGAGGGCAAAGAAGACTAATCACGGCGAGCTCGACCTCTTCTGAGCTGTCCGCTAAGTTAGTGATTGAGACGAATAAGGCTTTTACTTTTCCCGGATCAATCCCGCATTTTTCGGAGCCGAAAAGCAAAGAAAGAGCAAATCCATCTTTCGAGCTACTGTTCCTGCTGATTGTTCACTGAATGCCAAAGACGAAGAATCGCGCATTTCTTTAGGACATGAAAACCGAATCCAAAACTGGAGTATGAATTCGAAGTCTGAAGGACCGAACAAACGGTCCAAGGCAGACATTCCGGATTCCAAAGATTCACGTAACCGCGTTTGGGATTTCGGCTCCCTAACACTATAATTGCTCTAGGTATCGTAAAAGACACTGGCAGGAAGAAGTAGGCAAGTTCCATTGACCATGATGACCGAATTGGGACAGGATAGCGCGTCCGAGCAGCTGCGATATGTCCAGGGAATTCAGGACCATCAGTACTGTCCAAACGTCATTGGTAACTTGAAAGCTGGTACTAATACAACCTATTCTTTTCTCATACGCGGAAAAGGTGACTCCAAGGGTAGCAAAGAGGTTCGCGTTCTTAACACATTTTTCGATCGCGAAGCGAGAGTGATTTCCCTCAGCCATTATGTGAATCCAGAAGACAACAGTTTCACAATCTCTCTTACGTGCGACTTGAGAGAGTCCCGGGCCACTCCAGATAGCCTGCTCGTTGAGCTTCGCAAGCTAAAGTTCATCGAGGACGCCACGGTGACCAGCATGAAGAATTGGCTCTTTGACAGACAGCTATTCCCAATGAATCTGGTGAATACTGGACGCGTCGTTGCTCTCAGCCCAAGCATTCTTCTTGAGCTTGAGGACAACCTGAGCGGCGGAAAGATAACCCCTGAGGATGCGTTAATCAGCGCCGGTTGGGAGTTTGTACTCGACATTGTAAGAAGAGTAAAATCTGCCCTGACAATCGAGTCGCCACACAAACAACAGAATCAGAATAAACTGACAGTTTCCGAACAAGTACTCCGAGAAAATACGCTCGCATGCCTCAAGGCGACCGGTTGGGGAGTGTTCACGATGCAGTCTGCAAAGAGCGTGGATCAGGTAATGGTACAACACCCGCCCGCCTCGGCAGGCGAGGATGCGCGAGGGAACCACTTCCTTTATGGTATCGCTTCCGGACTCGTGAAGGTCTTCTCCAACCACAGCTGCATAGTGGTGCAGGAATCTTATGATTCGATCTCTCGAATTCTAACTCTGACGCTCGCTGAAGTTCCTCAGGAGACCGCTATCGAATCGCGGCTAGTTCAACAAGTAGAAGAAGACGCAATTAACATGAAGACGGCACAGGAAGAAACGAACCTTGTTTCTCCCCCGCCCGCGGCGAAATCAACAGAAAAAGATGAAGAACACAAAATGAATTCCCAGAAGATCTATCCACAAAAAAAAGAGAAAGTAGATGAAAAAACCGCACCGGTGAGCGTATCGACATCGGCTCCGGCAGATACCGCTCCTGATCAGGAGGCACTCGAGTCGTTGGAGACGGCAATCAATTCGATAAAGGGAAAGATCAACGTCGAGAACAACGAATTCGTCAATGTCGATGAAATAGTCGAAGAGGATCTCCTCTCAAGCGGTTAAGCACGGGTAACCCTCGCCAAAATATACGTCTTTGAAGGAAATCGCAACCTCGTTAAGAAACAACGAGTAGTGCCAATCCCGGTGCTGATGGCCATCTGAATTATCACGCAAATGAAATAATGAGAGCGTGGAGCCTCTCAAAGCTCCGTTCCAAGCGTTTATGTCGGAAAAGGAAGCGTGTTCGACGAGTTTCGGTACCAGAATCTCTCTCATCGGCAGAAGGTCCGGTTATAGAATCCGAGTCCCGCAAGACCGATGCGACAGGAGAGTGGACTGGGAGATACATCCGCGACCACCTAAAGCGTAGCGCTATCGGGATGGCCATGATTGCTTTGAGCGTGTCAATGGGTATGAAGGGTATCGCACCTACGATCAAAGCGCTAACAATGCCAATCCCCAGAAATAATGCTAGCCAAAGCACACCAATCGCATAGATTGTTGCCAATGACGTCAGCACAGCCAATGAGACTCGAAGAGAATCTGCTTTCTTCGTTCCCAATCTTGTTCTTGAGATGAAACCACCGACGAATACTGCGACAGGAAACGAGACTAGATAGCCCCCCAAAGGCCCGACCAAAACACCGGGGCCGGCACTCGCGCCAGCAAATACAGGTAGACCCATCACACCAAGGGCGAGATACACAAGGCAGGAAAGTGATCCGTAGAGCGGCCCCAATAGAGCCAGTATCAGAAACACAACCAAAACCTGGAGTGTGACAGGAACAGGAGAGAACGGGATGGGAATCGAAACAATCGAAGAAATTGAAAGAAGTGCGGCAAATAATGCGGCAAGACTGATTCCCTTCGTCCGCGGGTATCGGCCTGTCATTGTAGCTTTCACCTTCTCTTCGTTTTCACAAGGAAGCCCTCATGGAATATTGATATTTCTAGGGATATGAGTTACGGCAAAAGCATTTGGGGAGTGGAAAACATTAGGTCAAAAGAAGGAAAAACAAAGCAGGAATAAATCATATATCCGATGAATTCTCTCTTCGAATTTTGAGTACGTAGGGAGCTATTGGTGTCTTCAATAATTTGGATTCAACCTTAAAGTCTATTTACTCCTGAAAATGCAAAAATTTTTGAAAGCGATGATTTAACTTGGCTCAGAGGACAAAGGAAGTAACTGTTCAGCACTGCGATTTCTGTGGAAGCGCGATAACTGGATCGGCGGCTCTTCGCAGACGGAAGTACTGCTCTGACAGATGCTCAAAAGTGGCTACGAGGAGAAAGACAAGCGCAAGGCTGGGTATCTCTCCCAGGCGTTCTCAAGTATCGCGCCTTTCAAGTCCGCTATATTTCAATTAACAGCGCGACGATTGAGAGTACTCCAGCTCCGTAACTAAGTCGTAATCTGGATAAGCAAGATAGGCGGAGCGAAAGGAGATGGTCCCACATGGTGTGGGATACATCCAGATCCCTCCGCCATTCGTTTTTCCCCTTTGAGCATGCTGAATAGTCTTAGCACGGAGGTCTATTCTTTCTCAGCAAATGGATCTTGCGCCAAAATATCGTCGATTACCATTCTTTTGCCGTCTTTGAATCTGCTATCACCCCAGTTTTTGCTGATCCCGCCGCTGCGCCTTTTGCGGCTAGGAGCGAAACGGAAAAAAGCAATTCTGAATATCAGTCCTTTACGGATCGTGCCTCGTAGAGGATTATTCTAAGTAACTTATTTACTCGTCATGAAAAATTTCCAAAAATGGCACTGACGGCAGGCTAGCTGCATCCGCAATCGCGGATTGAAGTTCCTGGCACTAGCGAATGCTGGTGATGAGAACAATCGAGCGGCATTATTCATTTGATTTCAGGTATTAGTTAGGTGAAATGAATTGCACATGGTCTTGGTTCCAGATGTTGGTGGAATACAAAGACTCGCAATATCGGCCCTCAATTTGCTTCAGTTATTGAAGGTACCAAGTATGTGCCTGTACTGAGCACGTCCCAGGAGCAACTAGTGCTCGTCCGAGATGGAGATCCTATCCTAACGTATAGAGTGTCTGGTACCAGCCCTAGGGTCAACCAGAGGGTGGGAATGGAAGCCATTACGAGATACGTTGACTCGGTAAAGAAGGGTGACCACCTCGTGATGCTCTACGATGATCCGAAGCTCGCAAGATCCATCGAATTTCATTATGTGAAAAACGGGATCGCGAAAGGGGAGCTATGCCAGTACATTATTGCGAAAGACGATGTAGAGTCCTCGGAATCGATCACGCGGCAAATGGAAGAAGACGGAATCAAAACTTCTGCTCACCTCAAGGCAGGACGCCTTGAGTTCAGGAAGATTGGAGACCCTTCAAAAGATTCACGCGGTTTCCAGCACGGTGCGAGCAAAATACTTGAACAATTAGTCGAAGGCGTGAAATCTCCGATCCGGATGGTGTTGCATGTAAAATACGAATTTCGCACAGAGGATGAGATTTCGGCTCACGCCGAATTCGAGAGAAATATACACCATGCATTTTCAAACAACTTTCCCGGTTCGATGCTCTGCAATCATTTTGTCGGGAACAGCAGAATGGAGTTGCACAGGGGCTGGACAAGGTCAATGCTTGATCCTCATGACTGCGTGTTCTTCGTTTCTTCAAGCAGGAACACTCTGTCAATGCTTTGAAGCTAGCGTATTGCCGTAACTGATGCCAAGCAACAAGATACTAATCGTGGTGAAGTCAGGTCTAAATCCGTGGTCTACGAACGTCGTGAATTCCATACTTGAATAATTAAGCAGGAGACGGTTCAATCCTGCTCGACGATTTCTTGGCTAGGCAGGGCAGCGGAAAGTCCCGCCCGTCTGAGGAGCTCGTCGAACCTTGGATCACTTCGAACGTTAGCCAAGCGCTTGTAAAGTCTAAACCAACCGAAGAATACCTCCCGATTGTCCACTGCCTTTTCAAGCCAGTAAAAGCACTGATCTAAGTTGTCCAAACCCGCGAAAACAAACGCCATGAGCGTGCACTTTACCCCGCTCGTTTCAGGAGCATTCTTCAGCTCGTCTTCGACTATTCTCATCGATTCCCGAGTATCCCCGGTGACCGCATGGATGTAGGCTTCATCCGCCTGGAGATATGGGTCAGTAGGATCAAGATTCCTCATTTTGTTCAAGTACTTCATGGACTCTTCCCACTCTCCTCGGGCAAAGTGATGCACCATGTAGGCTTCGTCCACGAAAGGGCTTTCTGGGTCTATTTCGGAGAGCTTTTGCACTTTCTGGAGCGCCTCATCATACTTGCCGAGATCGAGGCAAGCATAGATCATCGACATTGTGATCGCGGAAGAAAGAGGATCCAGCTCTTCCGCGAGAATCAGTTCCGCGAAGGCGTCCTGCTCACGGCCAAACTGTTCGAGGCAGTTTGCATACCAGTGATGCGCTGTGGCGTAACTTGGATTTAGAGCAATGGCTCGCTTGAATTCTTCCTCAGACTCGAGGAACTTAAAATCATACAGCAGCGATTCTGCGAGCGAAACGTGAGCCTCTGCGAGACTCGGGTCAAGCTCCAGAGCCTTCTTGATGTATGTCTTTGCCTCTTCAAGCGAGGACGGGGCCGGCGCAAAAAGATAGTCTCCCAGAAGAATGTGAATGTCCGCCATTCCTGAGTACGCTCTCGCAAAAGCGGGATCATGACTGATTGCAAATTCAAATTGTGCCTTGGCGTCTTTGATTGCCCTTTCAGTTCTGCTCTGCAAAAGCGATCGACCCTTGAGGTATGCCGCGTAAGCTGTCAGACTCTTCGTGTCCTTCCTTTCAATGCGTGCGCTCTCCCCCGCCATCAGTGTCACTCTCAAAGAATCTGCAACGCGTCTTGCGATGTCACTCTGGATAGCGAAGACGTCATCGAGCTCCCTGTCATACCGACCGGACCAAGTTGTCTCCTGAGACTCCACGTCGATCAGTTGGGCTGCTATTCTTATCTTGTTCCCAGCCTTTCTGATGCTTCCCTCTATAACGTAAGGAACCTGCAACTCGCTCCCGATCTCCTTCGCAGATTTCGAGCTTCCCTTGTAGCGGTTTACCGAAGTTTTAGCAATCACTCTGAGGCCCTTTATTTCAGAAAGCGCAGTGATCAATTCTTCAGTCATGCCGTCTGCAAAGTAGCTTTCACTAGGATCGGGGCTGATGTTGACGAATGGGATTATTGCGATACGATTCTTAAAAGAAGTAGGTAGCGAGGAAGTGCCTGAACCAAGCGGGGCGTCCACGTCGTCCCGTCTGTTATCCCTTTCATCCTGCCACGGAAGTAGAATTTGGTAGAGATCCGTCTCCAGATCTATGTTTTTCAGTTTCTGCGCAGGCATCTTCACAAGAGGGTAATTTATTTTGTTCCTAATCTGGTAATACGCTTGTTCTGAGACACAAATTCTGCCGGGCAGTGCTTGATTCACTATTCGGGATGCAATATTCACGGTATCACCAAGGATGTCGTTCTCTCTATGTACGACGTCCCCGAGATGAATGCCGATTCTTATTTTGAATCTCTCCAGGTCCGCTGAGCTCCTATTTCGCTGGCAAAGGTGAGACTGAATTTCGATGGCACATAGGACAGCCTCAAGGGCACTCTCAAACTCGAGCAGGAAGGCGTCTCCCATCGTCTTTACTTCCCTCCCCCTGTACTGTCGAAGGACAGATCTAACTAGCGCGTTGTGTTCTTCAAGTACCCTTAGCGCCAGGGATTCGTCCCTCTGAGCCAGCGCAGAGTACCCCGTCATATCAGTGAATGCAACTGCGCTGAGTTTTCTTGGACCTTCCTCGCTCAAAGTTTTCGTAAAGGGCCCATTAAGCAGGCTAAGATTAAAGTGTTCGCATATTGCTGCGAGCTTCTAATGTGAGGGTAAAACACGAAAGTTCCGTGAGCCTCGTGAAGTGCGAGGTGTGGATCTAGTCAAATCCAAGGAGACTTGCCAACAGCTTTCCACAACGGTGCGAATTGTTCTTCCTGCAACTTCTTTCCAATTCTAGAGATGAACAAACGCGAAGATTAGATTTCGGTAGCTACCTCTTCCATCCCGCTCTATTCATTGAGTAAGCATGGCATGATTTCTACATATTCCCGCTCCCTGCATCTCTTCAGAGCCGTCAACATATCCTTATATCATGTAGAAAGCTCAACTGAACGTTATCACTCTCACTTATGCCCTCCTTCGAACGAAGGCCTTCGGGTTGGAGTTGAATCAATGACTAGCTTCTCCCTCAAATTGCAGAGAGGATGAGGCTTTGAATGCCTTTGTCGAACTCTGAAAGAAGGGAGAGCAAGTCGAGAATCACATTCAGCATACGGTGTGCAGTCTAAAATTGAATCCGAAGGACTCGGTCTCTACGTCAAAGAATCCCGCTGATGCAACAACTCCGCCGACGACGTCTCTCCCCGGAGGCGAAGTGAATGCAAAGCCCCAATTTGACCTGTCTTACGCAAATCGCATCCTAGTTCTCTTTGCTCTACTTGCGGCTTCAGTAATGTACATCGAGATAATGCTCACGCCGTCTCTCCCTGAAATACAGCAACAGTACGGGGTAACTAGTGCTCAAGTCAGTCTTGTGCTCGCACTGTACACCGTCTTTGGGACGGCTATCAATCCGATTGTCGGAAAGTTGGGAGACATCTATGGGAAGAAGAAGATTCTGACGATTATTTTGGTCTGCTACTCGGTTATGGTGACGCTCACCTCTTTTGCGCCCAATTTCAATGTCCTTCTCGTGTCAAGGACGTTCCAGGGCATCGGTCTTGGTATATTCCCGCTGGCATTCAGCCTCGTTAGGGAACAATTTCCAAGGGAACTCGTCCCAAAGGCGCAGGGTCTCCTGAGTGCGATGTTCGGTGCCGGACTGGCCCTTGGGCTTCCGCTCGGAGCTTTTGTTGCGAACGACTACGGCTGGCAGACAAACTATCACATTGCAACTCCATTTGTGATAGCTCTTACTGTTCTGATCGTAATAACTGTTAGAGAATCCGTCTACAGGAACATCAAAGCAAGGATGGACTACGTAGGGGCAGGAGTGCTGGGAGTCTCGCTTGCCCTAATTGTGCTTGCGCTCTCAGAGGGATCCGCCTGGGGCTGGACCTCCGCGCCGGTTCTGGGAATGATCGTAGTGGGCGTTGCCTTGCTAGTCCCTCTGTTTCCATTCGAGCGCAGAATGAAGGAGAATGCAGTTTTGAATTTCCGGCAGCTCAGCATAAGGAACGTTCTCGTATCAAACATCATCGGCGTTATAGTCGGAATGGGGATGCTTCTGTCTTTCCAGTCGATCGTGTTCCAGCTCGAAGACATCAAGCCAGCCGGATACGGGTTTGATATCTTCACAGCGGGACTCTACCTGCTTCCACTTGCGATAGTCATGCTGATCGTCACTTATCCCGTCGGTGTCCTAATCTCTAGGATCGGAGTCAAGCCGTTCCTGATTGCTGGCAGTGTAATTGGGTCGATCGGATTTGTACTAATATCCACAGCGACAACCGCGGCTCAAATTCCAGAGTATCTTTCGGTCGCTTCCGTAGGGCTTGCGATGCTCATGGTTTCTATGCAGAATCTCCTAGTTCTAACGGTCAAGCCTAGCGAAATGGGGCTCGCGACATCCATGAACACCGTATTTCGTAATGTCGGAAGCAGCCTCGGCGCACCCATAGCCGGTTCCATACTCTCGACGTTCACTTTTCAAGCGGTCCTGGGCAGGTTCACAATTGCACTTCCGACACAGGCGGCTTTCCAGTATACATACTACATCGCAGCGATCACGTTCGTCTTTTCCCTGATCGCTTCACTCTTTGCGCATGAAGTCATGGGCAAGAGGGCAAAAGAAGAGTTTTCAGGGCCGAGCAGTTAGTCCACTAGACTGGATGAACTGCTCTCGCGACAAGTTACTTTAGACTCCTTGAAGGGTCCGAAAGCCTGTTGCCGTAGCGCTCGATGAGCGCTATTTCCTGTAGTGGGCTACGATTTTTCTTCTCCTTTCCCGTAATCTTTCGGGCAGGATAACCAAACCCTAGAAACGCGGCAGGCTCTAACTCTGGTGGAATTCCAAAATCCTTCCTCACTTTCTCTTTGTTAGCACCCGTGAATATGCATGAGCCGACTCCGAGGTCCCACGCGACGAGCTGCCTGTCCTGGACTGCCCTGCACGCGTCTATCATGTAACCGCTTATCTTCGGATTCGTCATGACGATGATGGCAAAGTCATCTCCTCCGACCCACCTGCCGGTCGTGCTTTCTTCCGCAAGTCGCCTAATGTTCTTTTTGTCCTGAATCAGGATGAAGCACCAGTGCTGAGTATTGCTAGAACTTCCGGTAAGCCTTGCTGGCTCGAGCACCTTGGACTTGACATCTGGGGGCACTGGTGTCTATCTTCGAGTTGACGTACTTCAATCTTTGATGCTATACATTCAATAACGTCCATGATTTGTGTTAAGCCATCCACAATCAGTTAACGTCATACACTTGAATTTTGGGTGGGCACTAATAATGAAAGCGGAACAAAAATAACAAAAGTGATTTTTTTTTTGTGATTTCTTTCTTTCCCAATTAGTCGTCGACTACAACGAAGAAAGTTGCCAACTTACTGGATAAGGTAGAAAGAGTGAAGCACAGGAGTTGGAGAGATGAGCTGAACCTCTACGTCGTTCTCAAAACGATCCTTCAACTCTGAGGAGTGGAAGAAGGAGGTTGAGTCGACGATGACGAAGGTGGTGGTGGAGGCGGAGAGCCACTTCCAACGCCTGCTGGGCGGGATGTAGCCGAAGCTCCAGGTACAGGCATTCTCTTTTGCACATCTGAAATGCCCAAGTAGACAAGAATGGGTGCTACAATGTCCACGACTGGTATGATGTAGAGTATTCCTCCGACCTTGATCAGAGTGTTGTCGTACCTTTCGCCTGTTCTCCATAGACCGATTATCATCCCAATCACTCCGATTAGGAGGGCAATTCCGGCGACCACGAAGAGCACTCCTCCTCCGATGAATAGTCCAAGTGCTGGGCCAGCTGTAAATGAAGATGTAGATGAACTTGAAACCGCTCCGAGCGATCCTACCGCCACTCCCGCGATGATCAGAATGAACGCGAGAACGAAAAGTCCCAGACCAACAAAAAGTGAAGTCATCAGCCTTGCAGGGGTTCTAAAGGCTGTGTCAAGCGTAGAGAGGTCGCGGAAAGCAGAACGTGCCTTGAGTATGGCATATATTCCAAGTACGAAACCAATTATCCCCACGACCGCGAAAGCGACACTCGAAGCAATCGATGCGGCTCCAGCATTTCCACCAAAGAGGCCGGCTGTAATCAGCGAAGTGTCTCCGCCGAATATTGGCACGATGACTCCAAGTATGATCCATAATATACCTACAATCGCGAACAGCCTTATCTTCGCAAGCGCGCTTCGATCTGTTTCTGAGAAAGCACTCGCTCTCGGTGGTGCTACAGCCCGAGGTGCCACCAGAAGAGTCTGGCCGCACGCTGGACAAAACCTTGCTCCTTCTTCAACATTCCTTCCACAATTTGGACACACTGGCAAGACTTGGTCTTTCCACCTTTCTTCACTATGAGAATATACACGGTCTTTGTAACTGTGGAGAGACAAAGGTGACTTATGAACCGCAGTGGAGATCGATTCTCGATCTCTTCCGAAGTTCGAGTGGCAGAACCCTAGATGAATGACGAATCGAGGGGCTAAACTTTGGTGGCACAGGGCTCAATCTTAGGGACCTCCAGAGTAATCCTTTCTCCAGATTGTTTTTGAAGCATTCTTTTCGAGTTGTGAGCCAAGTCAAATGCTCTGCGCATCGCAGCGCGATACTCAAATTCGTAATTGAAATGATGAATGTGGCAGCGCTTGCACTCTCCACACCGGCAAGCGTTGGAATATGTACTGTCGAAAATCGGAGTGATGTGGCAGCGTCAAGTGAGAGTTTCTGAGGCTGGCAACAAAAGTTCCCCAATGCCCTAGCACACTTCTGCACTTAGACTAATTTCTAAGATCTAGGGCTGGCGCCACCTAGCCTTGAAAGCTGCGAGTACTAGGAAGAATGCAGTGTAGCCTAGAAGCACACCCCAGCTCACCTCAAGCTGGCCCAAAGAGTAGGCCTGCAACCCGAATATCGACTGCATGAGTATCGAAAGGTGAGTCGTTGGTACCAAGTACGCAAGGAACCTGTAAGCCTGAGGGATTACCTCGATTGGATAGAACACCGGTGGCAGTACCGTCAAGAGTGTCGCAACGAGCGACGTGATCGAGAATGCGCTCCTGCTCTGGAGAATGAAAGTTGAAAGAAAGAACCCTAGAGCAGAGGAAGAGACCCAAGCAAGGATCATCACAACCACCACCAGCGGAAAGCTCCATGTAATCAGGCCAAGGTATGCGAAGAGGCCGATGAGGACCGCGAGCGACGGGGCAACAAAGGTTACTTCTCCCAGCGATAGGCCGATCATATAATCCACTGCGCTGAGGGGCGAGGCGACACAGAAATCTTGAAACTTGAACTGAACGCGGTTGAAGGTTGCATCGGCACCGAGGAATAGCCCAGCCTGGACGAGGATGGAGATCGTGGCTCCTATGAGGCCATATGGCAGATATCGGCCTCCTCCGATCACGAATAGAAAGAAGAGGACAGTGAATGGAGTCGTCGAGCTGAAAACTATGAAGCCGGGAGATCTGATTACGACAAGAATCCCCGTATAATATGAGAGAGACGTTACTGCCCTAATCCTTGCCCCCATACCAAGTGATAGCTCCTCCGTCTTTTGGTGCGATTCGAACTGCGGTTGCTTTAGCTCAGCTTGCTGTAGGCGTTCTCTTTCTCTTTCTTCCTTCAAATCCTCCATGCTAAGTCTGTGCCCCCTTTTACGTGTCCTCATTTTTTTGTTGATTTTCGGCTCGGACTTTGTCTTCAGCCTCCGCGCCCACAAGATCGATGAACACATCGTCGAGGCTGATTGGAGAGACGTTCGCCCTGGTCTTTCTCTGGATCGCGAGAGAGGTAATCTCGTTCGCCCTCTGTTCGTCGGTAAGAACTCTTAGGACGTCCCCGATTCTCGAAACTTTTCCATATGGCGCCAGCTCCTGTTCCGAAAAGCCTGACGCAACGTCAACCCTCATCGTCTCACTGATTGAGGACTTGAGCTCCGGAACGCTGCCCACCTTAAGCAAACTCCCTTCAGAGATTATAGCGATGGAATCCGAAATTGCCTCTGCCTCGTCCAGGTAGTGAGTGGTGAGGACTATTGTTTTTCCCTCCCTTTTTAGCCCAACAATCTCACGCCATACTTCGCGCCTTGCCACAGGGTCGAGACCTATCGTTGGTTCGTCCAGAAATAGAAGCTCGGCTTCGGTTGCCAGGGCCATCGCCACAAGAGTCCTCTGCCTTAAACCACCGCTCAGATCGTCGGTAGATGTCTTGGAGTATTGCGAGAGCCCGAGTTTCTCAAGTGTTTCCCTCGCCCTGCTTCTTGCGGCCCCAATTCTCCACCCTCTCGAGGCAAGACTCATCATCACGTGGTCGTAAGGAGTGAGCGATTGGAACGGACGCATCTCTTGCGGCACGGCAGCAATCCTTTTTCTGATGTGCTTGGGCTGACTCACCGCGTCAAAGCCAAGAACGCTAATCGTACCGGAAGATGGCATCAACTGGGTCGCGGCAATTCTCAGAAAGGTTGTCTTCCCTGCTCCATTCTTGCCAAGGAGCGTGAATATTCGGTATTTTGGAATCGCAAGGCTCACATCAGATAGGGCGGGGCGCAGAGATTTTCGATACGTCTTTGAAAGATTTCTGCTTTCAATCGCTATATCAGAGCTCATGCTCGATGGCCAGCCTCTTCTTGATTTGTATCAACATTCGCAGGGGAGTCGTTTTTGAATGATGATGGATCAACTCATTTTGTAGTTGAAAGAGATATGTGTTTCCGCGAATCGTGAGGGCGACAAAGATCAGGATTCCTCTTTTCTTACTCGCTCAAAACTTGTGTGCTACAGAACTTTCCAACCTATTGAATCAATTCTTGGTTGCCTGATGTCGGATGACTGTTTATTCTGGAATCCTCTTGGATTTTTTCCCTGCGTCAGTAATCTTCTGGATGCTTGTCAGCTGTTAAGCGCCGCTACCAAGGATCAGCCTATCTTCATCTTCTTGCGTCAGCGGATCCATTTTAAGAGACCTAAGACCGTGGTTATCGCAAAATGAGTCCTGCGCTTTGCGTAAAAAATTCAAACGATGTTTATTCGTTTTTCCTTCTCCACTTCATTATTGTGCTGGCAAGCACTAAAAAGAACACAGTTGGGTGAAATCAGATCAAGATTTTCTGTCTCATCTGGAGAGCTATCGCGATCTCTTCATTCAAAGATTTCATTCATGGGGGTCGTCTGAATTGCCCGTTTCGAAGGATAGGAGGAGCAAAACGGCAGCAAGCAGAGAGGAAGAAATTGGCATCCAAGGATTTGTCGAGTGGCTAAAGCAAATTCCTGAATCATATCTAGTGCGAGACTTGGCTGAGTTGCGCTTTGAAGTTCAATTCGTAAGAGATCAGCTGGCGCCAATACAACCTGATCGTGACTCTCTTCCGTCGATCGAAAGAGGGCGAAAGTCCATAGCAATTCTGATGGAGAGAATCAGGGCGATTGAAGAGGAGCTTTCCATTCGTCACAGGGTGAAGACAGGAAAATGAACCTGGCCAGTTCTTTTGGGCCATGATTGCTTTCCCACGATTGCTCGATACTGCATAAATAGCTCCGTTCTATTCTCGAGTAGCCGAATTTGACATGTCTTCAGTCGTATCACCTGCAGCAAAGACGAATAGTGATGAGGTGCTTGAAGAGTTGAGGAAGATCAGACAGCTTCTGACACCCGCTCCGCCAGCGCCCCCTCCAAAAGGAATGAAAAACGAATTCATGACATTCCTGTCGCAGTATAAGGTTCTTGGTCTCGCGGTAGCCTTCATCATGGGCGTATACCTTGGGGCTGTTGTGAAGGCACTGGTCACGGACTTGATATTGCCAATTGTGGCTCTTGCAATGCCTCCTGGAAGCAACATCAATACGTACATGGTAGGTCCGTTCGGTGTTGGCGACTTTGCAAACGCCGTAATCACCTTCATCATCGTTGCATTCGTGATCTTTCTCGTCGTAAAGGTTGCAACCAGATGGGGATTGAACAAGTAGCCATCTCACAATGTGTCTAAAGCTCCGAGACGCAAATGCTCGGAGATCCCCCAATTGAGGCAGGGAGCTCAGGGGCTACAAGGGGGTTAGTAGCCCAGCGAAGACGATGTGTTGGGAGAAGACTGGAGTATCTGTCAACTCTTGAAGATGCACGTTTTCGCTCTTGGAGTACTGATACTTGCCTCCAGCCTGCTGATCACCGTTCTTGAAATAGCCGATCTGAGAGTATGCATCGCGCGTCCCGGCGCCGTCTCATGTGAGTTCACTTTGATTCCGTTGGGCTTTGGTATCGTTGGTCTTGTGATAATTCTCGTTTCCCTCCTGATGCGTAACAAAAGTGGCCCCAGCCGTTAGATGTCTAAAAGCCTCTTCAAGAGCAGAAATCAAATTGATCAATGTCGTAACAACACTTTGTTGGCAACTTTGAACGCAAGCGGGTTTGGTATATGTTCGAACTTTTGAACAGGATTGCAACTTTGCAGGAAACGCTCTTGCCTTGTGCATTGTCAATCGTCGTGTACTGTCCCAAACCACAAAGAATTTGATATTTTCATTGCTGAAAGCTACAAGAATTGCGCATCTTCAACGTAGTTGAAGAACCGATAGAAAAAGAGCGCCTGTGTGAAAAAGATGCTCGGATTTTACTATATGAACTCATTACATATGACTTGGCATGAAAAACGATGACCTAGTAGCCGAAGCCGTCAAACACGTGGCGGAGATCAAACCATCAGAGCGTGATATCCCTCATGCACTTCGATTTGACTGAATGAATGATATCCCTGATGCTGATTAAGGAAATCAACTCTCGCCGTCGCTTTCTCCCTTGATAGGGTACGCCGAAGGTGCTCTTCGCGGCTCGACGACTCTTTGGAGAATTGATGCGACAATCGCCGTTACCAGGACTGACATCCCAATGAGTGAAAAGAAGGGTTCGCCGACTAGGCCCAAGGCAAGTGCAAGTTGCCCTATGACAAGAGAGAATTCACCCCTGGGAATCAGCCACGCTCCGAATGCTGTTGCCGACGGCAAGCGATTGGCGTGACTCTTCTTCGGGTCCGCCGTACTTGCCTTTCCACTTGCCCCATTCAGCTTCATCCCCGATAGGAAGATTCTCCCGATCGTATACCCGCCGCAAAACTTGCCCGCGATGAGAAGCGCAAAAACTGCGATTATTGGCAGGCCAATCTCGAGCGAAGGAAAAGGATCGATTAGACTGCCTATTGATACGAAGAAGAGCACGAGAAACAAGTCTTTGATCGGGGTGACCCTGCGCTCAAGAAACTTGGAGTGCTTCCCCCGAATGGAGAGGCCAATTATGAACGCGCCTATTGCAGGAGAATATCCGAGCAGTGAGGAAACGACTGCGAATACGAGGGCTAGTCCAAGCGCAAAGAGAAATGGTATCTCCTCAAACTCCTCTTCGTAGTAGCTAAGGTAATTGATTATTCGAGTGGCCAAGTATCGAGCCACGACGTACCCGAGTCCGATTAGGGCAAGCCCGCTTAGGACTGCTTCCGTAGCTGCGAAGAAGCCCTTCGAGGACGGGGTGGTACCAACCACAAAGTATGGAAAGTTTCCAATGTTTGTCGAGGTGATCGATGAAAGCACTATCAAAAAGACAACCGCCACGATATCCTCGATTACTAGAAGCCCGAGCAGAAAGCTCGATTCCGGAGTCTGTAGAAGCTTTCTTGATAGGAAAATTCTGCCGACAATGGCCGTACTCGTGATGCTTGCTGTCATCGAAAAGATAACCGCTTCTAAGAAACCGAGTTTCAGCAGGTATGATGCGAGCAGCCCAAAGGAAAATGCGATCACTATCTCAAGAACTGTGAGGAGTGTAACCTTCCCAGCCAGCCTCCGAAGTTCCGTGGGGTCAAGCTCTAGCCCAATAATGAAGAATAAAAGAACGACCCCTATCCCTGATATCTCATTTAGGACAAGTGGATCGGTTACCCAACCCAGCACGTACGGGCCGACGATCATCCCGGCTAGAATCTGGCCAGCAACGACGCTGAGACCCAGCCTTGCAAAAATCAAACTGAAAACAAGAGCGGCCATGGCGAGGACGAGGATGTCAAGCAGGAAGGAAACCTGAGCAGAAGTTGCAACTACGGCAAGTACTTGAATAAAAGATTGCGATGCAAGCACGATTGACGTGGTGAATTGGTTCGCTATCGTTTATTGTTTGTGCAACTAACGGACGAGGATAGACTGGGACGAGTCTACTAAAACCCCGGCACGAAAATCGAAAGTTTTGCTTACAGTTTCCCCTTGACCAACGACAAGAAACAGACCGGTAAGGTACATTCTGTACAATCCCAGAAGAACCGGAAAGCGTGCAAAATTGGCTTGCGGATGCCCGTGCCGTATTTTTACTTCTGAAGTCTCTTTATCTCTGCGATAAGCTTTGCCAAATCGATATTTCGACCTTTGAAAGCTATTTCAGTGTTCGGGAATGTCTTTCCGAGCTCTTCGAAGATGATCCTTTCAATGATCATGCCGCCACTTCCAAAGAAGCGAGACAGAAATTCCGAAAAGGCCCGAGCGTAGTCGTACCCTTGGACTACTTCTTGTATCGCCAGGCCGGTGTCTCTCCTGAAATTGTATTCCAAGACTCGGAGCACGCTTTCACCAAAGTGCCTCGTGATTGTCTTTTCGATGCAATCAACGATCGCATCCTGAAGCTGCGAATTCTGTTCGAGAATGCTAGCCAATCCTGCCACCTGCTATATGTTCTCCAGCGACCAAATGAAAAACCGAATATTACTAGATCTGGACGTCGGATTCCTATTTTTGTTTCGTGGATTCCAAGAAGGTATCTGGTATCCATAGACATATTACTATCAAACATGAATGCAAGGAATTTTTACTCATCTAGTGAGACGTTTTTGTTCCTCCCCGCGTCCTTGCATCTTCCTGAGAATATGGTGAACCCCGATGCAGTCATTCGATGATCAGCCTGGCAGCTAGTACTGCTGATTCTAGGCTAATGTACCTGTATCCCGCGAGATCGAACTCCCGCTTTATCTCTTCAACAACTTTGCCTTCTACTACTTTCGATCCACGTACTCCAAAAAATCTCTCCAGAAATGACTTGAGGGCTTGATGATCAAGGATCGATTCATTCGTATTAGAGTTTGGTCGGGAGCTTGAATCGGTAGAGTATGATCTACTTTACGTCCTCGCCAAAGGTGCGCTCGAGCCCTTTTGAAACGCATTCCTTTATCCTGTCGTAATCCCTCAGCATTTGTTCGGGCTTTAACAACGCGGATTCGCCTACTGCTCCATTCCTTCCTCTCACCTAAGATTCTTATCCATTTTTTCCATATCCCAAGGAAACCCGAGGCTTAAACTGGGTATCCGGAAAAATCAATTCGAGGGTACATTCTCGAGCCTTCAGGTGATTGCGAGATCGAGGATCAAAGCAGGGTATTTTCTCGCCAGACTCCATTGATAACGAGCAATCTCGAGCATGTAACGGGTCTTTCGGCTATGTCTGTCCGCTCACGAATGGGGGTCACACTGGTCTCACGCTACTTCTGGGGCACGATCAAGTTTTCGTCGTGACGACGGCGAGGATGATTTGCTAAGGTCAAAGTAAGCATTTGACTAAATGCTTACAGTAAGATACAAAAGGAAGAATGTATTGCCAAAGCTAGTGCCCGAGATGCCTCCAAGTGCAAACTCTATAGCTCAATCCTCGAATAGGAAAGCAAAAACCACTAGAAGTTCGAATGTGTGGAGGGGGAGCCTTTCAGACTTCGCTCAATCGCTAAACTTACTTGTGCGCTCAGAAATCCGCGTTTTGATTTTCGTCTGGGCGCTAGCGGTGGCCTACTTAGTAGCCTCCAAGCTGGAGCCGAACTACGAAACTTTAGCCTTGCTCGTGATATCGGGGTATTTCCTCGTGCTAGGCATATACTTTCTCAGTGACATTGCGGACATAGAATATGATCGGATAAACTCACCGAATCGTCCCTTAGCATCGGGAAGGGTGAAAACCCGACACGCAGAGATCATCGCTGTCTCCTTGATTTCCGCTTCATTATTGGCAGTTTCCATGGTTAACGCAGCGACCCTGAGTTTGTTCGTAGTTTTTCTTCTCCTTGGCCTTTCATACTCTATTCCTAGAGCCAATGTGAAAAGAATATTCCCCTTGAAAGCAGTTGTACCCTCCTCGGGAGCCGCTGTGATTACGCTTGCCGGAGGATTGGCTGCTCAAGGACTGAGACCTGTGGTCTTCTTTATCGCAATAGCGTTCGCACTCTTCGCTCTTGTCACGCTTCTGTTAGGAGACATCGCAGACCTCAAAGGCGATTCCCGGACGGGAGTTCGCTCTTTTCCGATCGTAATAGGGCCGAAGAATTCCGTGCTGTTTGTGATGACGATTCCAATTATAATTGGAGGACTAGGCGTTGCATTTTTCCAACTAGCCCAACTGAACATCGCATTCCCGATCTTATTAATTTGTTTTTGCGCGTATTCCTCGATCACGATGAGGCCGCTACTCTCAAGGTACGAGGAACCAGAGGTTTGCCGCAGAGTAAAGTCGAGAATGAGAATTGCTCATTTCCTTATGCAATTCATATTCTTACTGGGCATACTTGCTATCTAGAGGGTGTAGTAACTAAGGTCAATTCCCGCCTATTCGCTAACTGGAAGCGCTATCTGATCTGGACTCCGACGAGATTGGTGGCCCGCACGATGTTAATGAGTTTTCACTCAACAAGTCAGATAGCTTTTCGCAGACATCGCGAGTATCAATGGCTTCGATCACGCTAAGCCTAAAGAACGTTGAAAGCCCCTTTAGCGTCGGATTCATAGCGTTCCTGCAAATTATGATTCCTAGGTCAGGGGAGCAATCGTAAAATTTCGCCCTCGAACTCACGAGCGCGACTTCGCAACCTTCTTGGGTCTGGTTTGCCAAGAATTGAATCGTGATCCTTGTTCCGATACCTTTACACACAATATCGAACTTGTGAGAAGCCCCGCTAATTCCTCTCAACGTGCCTCCAACAGTACACCTGAATCCGAGAGCTTCCAGCGTCTTTACAATATCGTCTAAATTGATGCTACTGTTGACTAAACTTAACGGCTCGCTCGACATTTCTAGCGTTGATCGGCGACTCTGTTCTAGCGTCAAAATAATTACCGCTATGAGTGACTTTCTTCGATTATTTATGGAAAATTGCCGAATTGCAGAATGCATGAATTACGATCCTCTCAGAGCCGCGATCCCACCGAAAGCAGATCACGCCCTGCTCGCCATCGGAAATGAAGACGGGAAGTGAATGAGTTCGCTACAAAGAGCAAGTATATAGCCCGCAGTAGCAGAGTCCGATATGTTCCTACATCCGCCGAATGCAAGATAGATCAGACCTATACGTCGTCAGACGGAATACAAATTTATGATGAATCAAAAGGCGCACAGACCGCTACTACCCGTTTTGACTCAAGAGATGATCTCCGACGTACCCCGCTCCTGACGCCCGTGGTAAGGAACGCCGGGAAGAAATCCAATCCCTTCGTGAGATACTCATTAAGAGAACTGGTGAATGTCTACTAGAATTTTGCACCAATGGAAGCAGCGATATTCCTAGAAATGTTGTGAATTCGCAGAAACTAGCCAGCGAATTACTGGAAGTCATCAGATCCATTACTAAAATATCTGATTTGACTTATGTTCAGGTCTTCAGCGACTGGCTGAATCTGAGCATGCAGACTGCCCTCCTAATTGGAAACATGAAAGAGGAGCTCTACGTTGCGACCAGGTACATGGATTTTAGGACGGCAGAGATTGCCGCAAATTCGGCAAAGCAAGGGCGAAAAATCAACATTCTGCACACTAGTGGGACCGCCAACAATTCTACAAAATTACAACTCTTGGCGAATCTGATGTCTAATCCCAGGGCGCTCGGTGCCTACGAAGAATTAGCAAGCAATCCAAAAATAAATATGCGAGAGGGAGAGGTTCCCTTTAGCTTCGTTGTCATTGATCGGCAATTCGTAGAGATCGAAGTGATAAATCCAAATCAGCCGGATACATTTTTTCTCGCCTTCTACTTTGAGAATTCGCTACTTGCGCAGAAATTGATGTGGCTCTATGAAGATATTCTTAGAGATTCCCGAGAGGATGCACTTCTGGCAAATCTTCGCGAGATGCGGAAAATCAGGTCTTCGCCTCACGAGTGATACTCATCCAATTTTGGACACAATATGCGGTCGTTTATCTTCACATATTTGATGAGACGAGTAAGCGTACCTATTTACGCTACATCTCTCTCGCCTAGTTCTGTCTTTATTTCTCGAATCGCCTGCCAGAGTGTGGATTTGTAAAGTGCATTGTCGGCAAATTCACAACTCTCCTTGATTCAATAAGGTTAAGTAAGACTCAGAAGCGAAAAGTAGCCATCTCAAATGCCATGCGTAGAGCCCACCAAGGAGAACATGAGGAACGGTGCGGATTTTGTGAGAATGTTTTCCAGCCACGATTGGAATATAGCCTTCCTGGATTTCCTCGAGGGTCGAGGGATGATTGTTCGATTCCAATGTTCTAAATGTAACAGGGAATTGACTTCGCTATCCGCAAAACCACTGCCCGGACAAAGGTATGGCGAAGAACAAGCCACTGCAACGGCGGATCTCGTTTAGCCCTTCCTAGTTCCCTCCGTATTCGTTGAAAACCACGAGTACGTCTGGGAAGACAGTTTTCTGCGCTGTACTAAGGGTCTACGACTCACTCCATTTGGATGCGAACTGAGAGTCCCGGCAGATTAGCTCTTCAACTTGCGTGAAACGACGAGTGTTTGTTCAGTCGCAGCAGCTTCTTCTGGTAGTTGCGCATCTGAGACAATCTCCTGTAGCAGTATGGAAGCAAAAGATTGCTGCAGGGCCGTGTAGTTGCGAAGCACCGTTTCGCCTCTTTCCGTAAGGAGATAGCGTCTCTTTCGCTTTTTCCTTTCCAAAGTCACAGTTCTCGCGACATCAGTGCTCATTTCCGAATAGTAATCGCCGTGTGTTTGGCTATTCACATCGATGTCCGTCTTCACGAGACCTTGCTTCTGGAGAAGCGAGAGCTCCCTCTCCACAACTTTCCACGGCAGCATTGTTTCATGATTTATGCGAGAGCGGACGGCGGCCGAACCACTCTTCGAAATAGCCTGTAAGATCTCTATCTTCATTTCTAGATGAGATCTTCTCCTTCTTTCGGCCTCAAAATAGGATTTCAGCGCGGGACCAAAATTCTTCTGAGCCACTAGGTCAATCTCTCCTCTCTCTGCTGCTATCCCTTGCAAATCACGGATCTCGATTTCTCAGGCCTCATGTCCGAAGGCCGCAAAAGGCACTGTCCCTCTCAAATTCGGATTCTCAGTGTACGTAATGGCGGTTGTATCTTCACCAGAGACTAGACAAGGGCGGGATATACCGACTACTGAGAGCATGACTCTGTCCCATTTGTCATGTTGCCAACGATAAAAGCGGAATGGATTCGTGATAGGGACTCACAAAGTCCAAAGGAAATGTGCTAAAACAAAAGCTAAAGCAGTTTTCCTCTTTTCTGGCCTTAATTCGCTGGCCAAATGAAGCTTTGCTCCCAAAGCCTTTTCTTGGCTTAAATAAGTATGAAATCCAATAGAAAAGGGGGGCGAAGCTGCGCTTGCCCGCAAATTCCGTTGGAAAATTGTTTGCTCTCATCGTAGTTGTTCTCATCTCCATCGCATTCTTGACGGGCCTCACATATCTCGTCGGATTACCACTTGCCCCGACCACCAGCACGGAAAACGTGAGAACGACGACGCTTCCAACGACTAAGGTGATCACAACTGAAGTCCCCGTGACTATTTCGAACACACTCACTCAAACATTGACAACGCAGACACTTCAGCTTGGCACGGTGACGATAGAATATTTCCAATACTATACGATTGTGACGAATCAAACAATCAACGGTACTTTCACGTACCATACGACAGTAATCACGTCCGTTATCTCGACGAGATTGAGAGTGAGCGCATCCACCACGATTTGGATCACCAACACTAAAACTGTCACGGCTACTGCCTCTGGCTCAAACGTCACGTTCACAACCACGCTTCCCGGAAGCGCGACAGTCACTCAGATAACGACGACTACTGCGACGGATACTAGCAGTACTACACTTACGACCGCGAATAGTACTATCACTGCGACGGATACAATTACAGATCCAGGAGTAACTACAACAATCACTCAAACTACAAGCTTTCCGGTCACCACAACAAGTAATTCTACAATAATATCGACCACGACACTGATCTCAAATTCCACGGTGACTCAGACCGCAACTGTCACACAAACAGCCACAACCACAACCACGACTACGGCTACGACAACTTGTACAACTGGACCTCCTCCTTTGTGCTGACCGAATTAGAAGGGGAATAGAACTTTTTCATCCTTATCTCGGAGCCTCTCACTATTGCGAAAGCAAGTATATAGCGGCGTTAGGCTTCCGCATCGAACGCAGACTTGAAGCAACAACAGCAATCGCGAAATGAAGAACGCTACTGTGAGTTTTGCGGTTCGCCTCTGAACCAATCCTCCGGCCTTTTGATGAAAAGGAAATACTGCTCGGACAAGTGCCGGGAGATTGCGGCGAGGCGAAGGATCAGCGCAAGGCTCGGAATCCCTTCACGCAGGATCTCTAAACTCTCGAACCCGCTCTTCTTCGATTAGGATCGCCAACATGCAGTATTTTACAAGGGTAGAGGTAAAGAGAGGAGAACAGTCACTACGCGGTCAAAAACATGGCAATGGAAAGACCAGCGCAGCTTCCTTCCCTCCCCCCTTTGCCTCTTCCATCAAGAACTCCAGGCGTTGCGATAAAAGCCAACACCATAAACAAATCATGACTCTTAGCTTAGAATTTGCTGTGTTCCCCGCCACAGAGAGCCCATAGGATCTTGAATTCCTCTTTCTCTGCCTTCTACCGACAATACAGAAGGCAATCGCTAGTTCTGCTCACGGTATGAGAAATTAGGGCACACTGCAGAAATTAATGCAGGTCATGGTCATAACTTTTGAAGAAAGTATAATTGACTCTAGTTAGAAAGTGTAATCATCTGGCCGCTTTGTGTAGAACTGCGATACGATCTACTAGATAACGTCGATATGGCGGGCTGAAAATGATCTAGTGCAATCTCACTTCGAAAGCCCGTGGCAAGTTTGCAGGTGCCTTTCATACTTCTCTGTATCTTCTGGCGAAAAGCTGTCAAACCTGTCGTTTGCGTCCTCGCAGATCGGACATGGAAGTGCAATGGCATCGATATTGGTATTGTAAAACGCCAAATTCGGATCGCTGATATGGATTGGGAATCTAGTACTAAATAAACTGTTTATGCTGGTCCACGATACACTGATGCTACAGGGTTTTACAATTCAACAGCGAAAATATCACTGTGCCACCTTCTTGTGTCGGTGAAACTCCAGTTTGTAATTCGACGACACGGTCATACGCTCGAGAGGAGCTTAGCAGTCAGATCTGAAAAGAAAGTTCACTAGCTCTTGATTCCAAGCGCGTGGAGTATTGCTGCACCATTTTCACCGAGCGAAGCAACTTTCTCCCTTACGTATGCTTCGTCGAGCCCGCCATGAGTTGCAGCGTCCTGTTTTTCCTCTGCTCCTTTTTGCGATTCCAGAACATTTACGACCATCGGGGCCACATATCTGAGAGAAATTGCCAAGAATGGGAGGCAGTCCAATTTTGAGAGAACTTCCTCACTGCCGCAGATGAGTCGACTGAGTCCGACCTTGTAAATCTCTAGCTCGACAACGGCCCGCCACAATCTTTCCATCGCTCGCTCGATTGCTTCGTTGTCGAGATACTTGTTCAGTGAAGGTTCCGATGCGAAGTTTATCGTTCTCTCGGAATCGGAGTACGTCACAGTGGGAAAGCGGTGTCCCTCCTTTGCTGTGAATGCTATTCTTACCTCGGCGTTCCTCTCGGCCCTTGAAAATACGGCAAGCAAACTCGTATCCGTAATTTCCGCACTGGTAAGAGTGTACTGGTCGAGCTTGTCAAAATCGGGGACCGGATCCTTCCTCAGCCAGCTCTTACCCAGTGAAACGGGGAGCTTGATCTCCTTCTCGAAGGCAGAAAAGTGCAACTCGTCCTTGAAATACGTGCTCCTTTTGGTGTCGAGTGAGAATTCGTATTGTATTCCTTCTGTGCACTTTGATACTAACCTCGAAGCATAAACTCCGTCGACGTACTTGACTGTCACAGTCTTTTCCAGCACTGGAAAGGGCGAAACTGCGAGGAGAGACTCGAGCGATTTGAAAATCTTTATCCTCTCTCGATCGATCGAGATCTTGATTTCGCCCGATTCGGCTGCAAACCGCTCCTCGATTCTCCTCCTAGTTTGTTCAGTCGCGATTGTGGTAAATCCTGAGATCTGTCTTGAAAGTTCGGAGGTGTACTCTTCTCCAACATCAGTCGCGCTGGACTGTATCACTCGGACGATTCCCTTTTCCACAGCCTCCAGACCATTCAGTTTCTGGTGTTTGATGTCTTCCAGTTCCTGATAGCGCGTGTCAAGTTCTGCCTTGTTCATTGTAAACCTCATAGCGTCGACCAATCCTCCGAAAGCTTGCTTCACTTCCAGAGTATTCTTGCCGCCGATGAGCTTCTCTTCTGTATTCAAGTCACAATTGGCACAATAACCGAAGGTAATAATAAAGGCGTAGGTTTGGTCTTCAAGCACTCAATTAGCAGCAGGATTTGGGAGGCTGTTTTCCTCTGGCCAAGGCTGCAATGATTTTTCCTTTCCTTGTATTCACGCTCGCCCCCTCAAGCCAACTATTCAGCGAAGGGCCGGTAGCGTCCACTCGATTAATCACTCTGGAAGCAAACGCTCGTCAATCCCGCAATTTGTTCGTCACAGATACAGACAAATGTGGCGGCCACCATCTGGTAAATGGATAGTTCACCGCGCATCTTGTTTCCATTAAATGCCATTTGTCTCATGGTATGAAATCGATAATTGCCCTTGACCGAAGTGATATCTCTACTTCCGATACGTGCTTCAAATCCCATTAGGAAATATACCCCAGGGAACTAAGATAGCGGCAAGGCGGGCCAGGAGCTCTTTTGCATGGTCACTGAATTCTTTTCGAGCAAATTCTCCGCTTCGTTGATACACAAGCAGCAACAACCCGCAGAAATGCGCGAGCCTCCATTCACATCTCCAGCGCCACGAATTGACGCAGGCGCGCTAAGGCAGGGCGGAGCATCTTCTAAATCTGGTCGGTGCCTTAAACACAGCGCACAGTACGGAGAGGTCGCCTGGAACCCCTCCGATTCTGCTACGTGTCCCGTCTGCGACGCCGAGAACGAAATAAAGCTTCAGAGTCGTGCGCTGATATACATGACTAAACGCATGGAAGAGATGCGCAGCGCGAAGCAGATCACCATAGAAGCTCCCGACAAGTCAAAGCCGCTGGACCCTGAATTCGAAATACCTAGAGTACAGAGCGCTCAAGAAGAGGAGGAAGAGCCCTCACCTCTTGCCCATTCAGAAGGAGATGATCCTAAAGAGTCAATTGCCCCTCCCACAACTGAGAGCAAACTACGCTTCGTTATGCTCAGCGCAGATTCCGTTGCCCAGTTTGAGAAACAGACAAGATTGCTCACTGGTTCCGCGAATCCGATGGGTCTCTTTGACGTTGCGAGGTCCTATGGACTGGATCTGGTTCGTAACATCGTCGAGTCTTCGCCTGCTGGCGAGGCGAATTCAAAGGAATACTTGCTGAAGACCTTGATAGAATGCATGAAGGCGTCTGGTTATGGAACCGTGGATTTTAGAATGTCCTCTGCTCCGATTACAGCCACAATCTCAGACCCCGAGAACACGGCCGTCCCGAAGGCTTCTGAGAATACTGACTTCATACAGGGTATGGTCGCAGGGATGCTCGAATACTTCACGAAGAAAAAGATGCAGACAGGCGGGCAGACGTACGATGGCGAGAAGCGAGTGCTGACTCTCAGATTCGTATATGAAGAAGAGCAAGAGACAAAAGAAACAGATAGCCCAGAGGAATTGCATTCGGCTCCGGTGGAAGACGTGGTGGAACTACCTACGAAGACACCTACAGTAAGCGGCGAAGAATTTCGTGACGACTTTGTGAGTGATCCCAAGACCATGGAAGCCGTAATCGACACAGTCAGGGCGATTCAAGAAGTAAAGAAAAAGATTGCTTCCTTTAAGGCAGCTCCGAAACCGCGAGATGAAGCCGACTACGACGACATTGAAGACCTGCTCAGCAGTATCTAGATCTTCTTGGATGTGCTCCAAGTCTTCTTCCCAAGTTGTACGTTTCGTTTAGCTTGAATTTCACAGTGCAACTCTCGCTACTGTGCTTCCGCGCGAGCGCAGCGCGTTAAATCCTGTCAAGAGTACCGGCAGCAATGAGTGACAGCACTTTCTTATCGTTCCGCAGTAGATATTCGGGCTTAATGTGGTCGCTGACTTTCGTCCTATCTAGATAGGCATTGTGAAGCTCCTCTGCCAACCAGAACCTCACGATCATCCCTAGTCTCGATTCCTCTCACTTTATGCACAATGAGAATAGAAATAGCCGGGCACTCGCGGAAAAGCTCCGACGACCAAAATCAAACTCTGCTCCGAAGTGGTCACAGCTGGTCCTCAATACCAATAGCAAAAGGGTTCGCTCTATGCCTTCGAATAGAACTTTTCCGAGGAATTAGTATTGGCAACTGGATCCGGGTGCCTTTTACTAGTCAAAGAAACTCGCATACGTTCATGCTTTTGGCATATAGTAGCAAAAAAAGCAACAGCAGCCTAGACTGTTCTCTTTCTAGTAACAGAAGATTGAAAAGAAATTCTTTTCTAGCAAACAAAACTAGACCTGCAAAAAGTAAAGCAAGAAATGTTCTGCCCTGCCTGCGAGTGGGAGATTCGGCATCAACACGAGATCTTCTGTTCAAATTGTGGCAGTCAAATCAGATTCATCGACAATGACACCGCAGATAGCGGCACTCATCACCACCAGAATGAAATTTCACCTCAGCTTGAAGGCCCGAGAAGAAAAACAGAGAGCCGCGCAGTTACCGCCGAGAGCGAATCAAGCGCAAGAATCGAGTCAGCACCCCCGCTCGTCAATGCTTCACCTGCAATTTCATCTTCAGGAGGTGGAGCAAACAAGACTGTCGCGATACAGAACCCCATCCGAGGAATGGACGAGGAGCAAAAGATCGCTGAGACCAGAAGCCGCAACGAACCAAACTGCATCTACTGCGGTCAGCCGGTCAACGAATCCCTCTGCCACGTGACACCTTCAGGGTACGCCATCCGCAATCTCCATGAAGTGTGTCATCAGGCAATAATGTTTAGGGCAAACGAAGTCTTGGAGTCAAAGAACGGTAAAAAGTTGTCGCTTGCGGACATTGACAGGCTCGACGGCCCGAAGAGCGAGGTTCCACTGACACTCGCTGCCTACAAGACGGAGGGCGGTTCGGTTCGCTCCGGAAAGGATCAATACTACCTCGACTGGCGAGTGCTCCAGCCGGGCGAGACTTTTCACTGGGTGAGGGAGATCAAGCGCGGAACTTTCTTCAGGAAAGTGGTCGAACAGGAGGTCATCACTGACAAGCGATGTTTCCGAGTCGATGTGAGCGCAAAGAGAATTTCAAGCGAAGTTCCCATAGCCGGCGTGGACATATTCATTACTGTTTCAGGCAATGCTGGATCTTCGTCGGGGTCCGCAGGGGACTTGCACTTTGTCAAGGATGGTAAAGAAATGCTAGTCTTCCCGAATGTTGCCTATCCAACGGAGCTTAAAAAGATGATTGAAACCCTGAAACTGAATGCGGGCAGAAAAAGCTGAGGATCTTTCGAAAAAAAGAGAGAGACCTTCCACCAAAGTAAAACTGTTTAGACCACAAGTCTACCCTTTGTCGTTCTTCCGTGTCGGAGAACTTTGAAACGTCAATCCCTTCCCAGGTGCTAGTTGAAGTGGAAATGGAAAGCAGTCAAACTTGTGTACATTTTTTCAGTGTGGAGATGGCTCTGTACTTTCTTCGTACTCGATCGTACTGCATACATAGAACTTTACTCTATATGTCTTAAAACGTCAAATTGCCCGCGAGCCAATTGACATGGCACAGATATCAGTCGGAGGGCGAGCAGGCGATTCATCAAACTCCCCAGCGAAAAATGAACCTAAGGCTCGGAGCCAGGAGGGAGAAGGGGCAGCGAATAAACTGCGCGCTCAGAAGAGAAAAAAGCAAAAGAACAATTTCGAGAATTTCATCACTGCTCACCATGTTGGCCTCGTGATCGGCTTTTCAGGACTGCTGATAGTCAGTGGGCTCGTCTTTATGTTGATATCGCTCGGCGCCATCGCTGAAACTTCGCGTGATCTCTTGGCTGGAATAATCACGGCCCAGGAGGAGCGATACATTCTAGCTGCGATCGGATTGATGCTGGTCGCCAGTCCATTCTTTCTGAACAGATTCGTCTTCAAGGCCATAAGGTACGAGAGGGAGCTCCGCCTTAGAGCCCAAAAGTCCACGCGTGAGGCTCAACTCCTGCAGGATGTACTGACCCACGATATCCGCAACTACAACCAGGTGTCGAGACTCAGTGCCGAGCTGATCGCCGAAGAGACGAGAGACGTTGCCGGAACCGAAGGGCTCGTAGCAAATCTCCTAAACTCCATTGCTGGCTCTACGCAGCTCGTTGAAAGAGCCAAGATGCTCGGCCGTGTGATTTCAGATCAAGACTTACTTTATTCTCCAATGAACCTCCTAAGGTGCATAAACAGATCGATGCAACTCGTGAGCTCGGCGAATCCTGAAAAGACGATATCAGCGGTTGTGAAGCTTGGCTCTTCACCCTCGGTTCCGCTCGGAGCGGTCGACCTGAAGCGCAACGAAGTCTCGGTGCTGGCTGACGACCTGTTGGACGAGGTCTTTTCAAACCTGTTTTCCAATTCGGTAAAGTACACTGACGGAGCTCAAGTCTTCATCGCGATTGAGCTCAATCAGGGGCACGACAAGCAGTTGAAGCGCAAGTGCTGGAAGATATCCATCTCCGACCTCGGAAAGGGAATACCTGATGAGTTGAAAGTCTCAATATTCTCCCGATACCTCGATGGGGCCAAGGGCAGTGGTCTTGGTATGTCGATCGTCCACGCGCTTGTCGTCGGAAGATACAATGGGCGCATCAAGGTCCAGGACAGAGTGGAGAACGACTACACAAAGGGCACAATGGTGGAGATCTGGCTTCCGGCCGCTTAGTGTCGCTTCTTTCCTTTTTCGTTGATTTCTAGGCAGGCCAACCTGCATTGATTGGCCTGGAAGAATAAGCTACGGCACTCGAGAGAAGCGATATCGGAAACTAGAGGCCATCGGGGGATAAAATCTATCAAAGCTTAGAGACTATCCTATTAATGGTATACTCTCTCCCCTTTCTTTTTGATCTTGAACCAACTGGAGCAGTTTCCCTGCCCTTGCGAAGGAGAGAGCCGAGGAGGATGGAACTGGGTTGCCAAGAAATCAGAGCGACGAACGCAGCGAAACAGACATCATCATCAGAATGCTGTACTACTGTACGGAGCCCAGACTCCCCTCCCAGATAATGTCGTTTTGCGATATAGATAGAGACCAGTTCACGAGGATGTCGGAGCATTGCATAAAGAAAAATCTGCTCAAAGTTGTGAACGCTGAAATGGGCATGTTCGGTTACGTACTCACTCCGCGCGGCAGAGAAACTCTGGCGACTGCTCAGCTGATAATGAAGGAACTCGGGGTTGAAGATTCAGAGTACAAGGAAAAGTTCCACGTTGGCCACTAATACGCAAGCCTTTTCTTTGCTTCGAAGCGTTAAGAATATACGAAAGAGCATGTATAACTTCAAATTTCTACTGACAATTTTCGCATTTCTTCGCTAAAGCTATTGGCCAGTGTACTTGACTTAAGTACTGAAATTTGATCAGTACTCAACATACATTTCGCTGAAAAATGCTTCTGTACACAATCCTGTGATCGTGAAAGTTGAATCAGCCACACTCGTAGCAATTTCAAAGGCGAGTTTCGTCTTCTGGATTGGGATATTTGCACTGGAAGCATTTCTGGACATAAACCCGACCAGATTGATGGTGTCCGGAACCGCGTTTTCAGTAAGTTACTACGTGTACGTGACACTTCCCGACCTAGTCAGGTTCTTCCCACTAGGGTTTCTGGCGCTCGGCGCCGTGGGAGCGCTTTTCGCGTTCAGGAAGTACTGGGCAATGGTGCCCGCGACAGGAGCTTTCTTTGCTTCGTTCTACTTTGAAATTGTCAGATCATCCTCTTTCATGAGTTACTACAAATCGAATTATGCTTGTCATCTGGTGCCAGGCAGGTACGGCTTTTCGCAGTATTTTTGCCCCTTGCAGAGCATGGTTAGCGGCAGCCCGAACATTCCGTTGCAGGGAAACGTGCTTGCTCTCGTAGCCTTTGCCCTCGCGATGATTTCATTTGGAGTTTTCAGGTCGAAGAACGGCCTTCGAAGCGCAATTGTAGACACGCTCATTGCCGCTTCTTCGGTCGTATTAATCTTCGAGTCCGGAATCTACGCATTCCAGTATTACTGGTTCCCGCAGCACGTAACATACTATCAGGGGCTGCTCGGGCTACGGGACATCACGAATGCGAATGTCTTCGATGCCTCCCTCGCAATACTACTAGTTAGTGTCGGAGTAAAGGCTTGGAATAGATTCCGACAGAGCAAGAAATATGCACTTCGCACGATCCCTCCGCCAAAGATCGCCCCCATCGGCGGTCGTTCAAGCCCACGATGAGAAACCGGTACGAAACTGTTTACTGTAATTCGATCATTGTGTTACTGTTTCAGTCCCACTCCTGTTCAACTGCCAGCTTATGATTCCAACAGCGATCAGAGCCAGCCCTATGACGGCTGTGATCTCGACGGTCGATTGCAGAGAAGATGTCTCCGAAGTTCCCGGCAGTACCTGACTGACATAGTAGACTATTGCCCCTAGGAAGAAGAAAACTCCCACGAGGATCAAGATTCCAGGGAACTTTGAATCGGCCAAACTCGACATTCTAGCCAACCCCTGCCAACGAGGAATTAAAACGAATATCGCTTGATCGTGGAAACTTCAAAAAGGGCTGTACCGAGGGATGTTGGTTTGAATAATATGGTCAAGTGCTGGGAAGAAATGAGTTCTTCGAAAAAGGGCTACTCGGATGCGGACATTTTTTTGACGCTGCAGGTGTATGGAGGAGGTGTGCGAGTATTGGTGATGACCGAAAGGCTTGCACTTCCTCGTAGGCCTTCGCTAGGTAGTACAAGGGCATGTTCTTCCACCCATATGGATGCGAGATAAGTATCATCGATTCATCATTACTAAATATCATCAGAGTAATGTCAGGTCCGTACTCAAAGAAATTACGCACCATATGGATCGAGCAAAGAGGTCCGTTCGCAATTGGCAAGCACGCTAGAATCAAGAACCAAACCAGCCTCGTCCGCTTTGAACTACAGCCCTTGTACCAATTGCGAGAAGCATCCGTGGTACCCCGAGATACCGCCGGTCACTCTGCATCGCGGCGATGTATGCATGATGTGTGGAATGCGTTCAAAATCGAATTAAGTCGCTTTGCATTCTCGCACCAAACTCCGAGATCCTAGCATATCCACTCTTTCTGCCTCAGGTCACTGACTGTCAGTCGTTTCTCTGCTCACTGTTTCTTTCGTTCCAACGACATTTTCTTACGTAACTCTATTTCGAGTTCTATCGCGTCAAGCTTCCAGAGAACCTTCTTGCCAACTCGTAGCGCGCGCGGATCGTTAGTGGAAGAATAGTAGTTGTCGAGCTCAGTCTTCAAGCGCATCAGCATTTCAAAATCGGACGAGAGCTGCGAGTGATCGCGCTTTGATATTATGCGGTGAAAACTTGCTTCGTCATCGACATTTAGGAGCTCAGGAATCATCATGATCACTCTCAGCGCAGAGCCTGCTGATCACGTCATGCTCTTCCCATTATTTAAGATCCAAGAAATGCGGTTCTGTACGCCTTGTACGGTTCGAAGAGGCGCCTAGCAATTTCCGATATGAACTTTAGACCATGTAAGGGTCACACATAGGCCTTGTTAGCATGCTACAAGATAAGCAGTGAATCATCCGATTGCAATCAATTTCATTGCAGTTTGATCTACGTTCGTTTACGTCGTGCGAACAACCCGCAGATCGTTAACCAAAATTGAAGATGAAATGGCGGTCTGCAGAATTTCGAGCTATGAAAGTCGGGCGGTCTGCGTACAGTTCTGAACCGAAGTCCTACCGGGACATATCACGACCACAGTGAACCCAGCGTTGACTGGGATCAGGGAAAAGAAGAGAAACACGCGTGCGTTTCCAATTATCGTGATATTGTAATCTCCGTTGATCAACGAGCGAATAACAGAGCCCGCTACTGTCGCGTAGGTTACGTTGAAGGAAAGCGTTTGCGTCACGTTGTTATTGCCTACGATGTGGGTTTGAGGCAAAGTTCCGTTTCCAATATACTTTCCTGTCAGATAAGTCGAGAAATTAACCTGAACGGGAGGAAGGGAGGTCGATCTGGGGTTCGAGAAGAGTCAACGTGACCGTGGCGCTGTCAACCTTTACGTTTTGAGCCCCGACTTTGACTACGGAGATAGAGAGATTCTTAGCTGCAGAGTATTCTAGGTAAAGCTGAACTGCCACTATTCCGATAATTAGTATGATCACTAATACAACTATTAGGGCGATTGTCCTCTTCCTCAATGGAGACTCACCCTTTCCGGCAAGTAGTGTCCGCGCTAACTGACGACAACAACCACAAGAAGCAGAGTTCTGGTCAGTTTCTGTCTCGCCAGCATTATGATTGCTGTTATTTTCAAAATTATTTCACAGCAAGATTATAAGCCGCATTCTGGCAAACCGGATTATCTTTCACGACCAATTCTGGACTTTTGCTCATATCTTTCGTCTTTAAGCTAAATGTAAGATCTTGAAGAAATAGCTAGATGCAGGGGCATACAGTATTTCCTCAGAGTTCCTCATGCACTCTTTGAAAAAGTTGCACTGGCTCTCCTTTATGAGTGACAGACCGTACAGTTGGCCGACTCGATAATCTAGGAAAAATGCAACCAAAGGAATCGATTCAAGGAGGCTTGCTATTTTCTTAGTTGGACGGACGATCGGTCAGCGGGCAGCCTCTTCCTCTAGTTTTCTGTTGTAAATCTGCCTTCGGACAATCACGTTGCGCATGAATATCAGCGCAAGGAGCCAGACGACTCCCAGAATTGAGGCAAAGACTCCCTTCAGTATGTTGTCGGTAAAGCAAACGCAGTCCTGAAAGGGCACAATTACCTTGAATATGATTATCGCGCCCAAGAGAACCAGAAGCCAAGCGATTGCAAATATTGCCATTAGCTCGATCAGCTGGCGACTTGATTGGGTCCTAGGCTGAGTGGTAACCATAAAAAGAGACGCATCACCGCATATTCTGTTCGGAACAGATCGGATTACTTGCGACGTCTCTAAAGGGGTGCTACACTCCTCTAATTATGATTACGCCTTGTTGTATGTATCATCTACGCCCCCTTGAATTATGCGTAGCAGATTTCTTGTCGTGAGGGAAACATCCTAGGCAAAAGCCACACATCTTGAATCGGAGGATCGCCATTCTCCTTCAAAAAAGGAATAAGAGGAGACGAGCTATCAGGTCGTGATCTTACATTATGTAAATGATGCAACGTCGGTGAAATTTTGGGTAATAGGACGTGTGAGATGAAGCGTTCCTTAGATCGCTTTTACCTTGGTCTCCGGAAAAGGCCCCCTTGGAGATGGCAGTCGTATAGGTGCTTCGCGTATTCCTTCATGTCCAGCTTGCTGATCTCTTGAGAATGAGAAAACTCCTCCCTGAACGCCGCGCAGTAATCGCAGCAATCTCCAAGCGAAAAGATCCCCTTCCAGCAGTCACTGCTCGTTTTGCTCATGAAGATTTGTCGATCCCAGACCTGAATTCGAGGTACGGTTCTGAGACACTTGCTACTTAAACCAGATATCACGGAACTCGATAGAGCAGGTGAAAATCGCAAGTCGAAAGAAATTCAGGAATTGATTACAAGAGCGCCTATAGAGGGAACGCGCTTTTGCCTCGTTCTGAATGAAAGGTGGGACCCCAAATAAAGAAAGAAAATAGAGGATAGAGGCCGCCTAATTCTTTACATGTCCTCCCTTTTTGCATTTTTTACTGTTCAGGGTTCAAGTTCCGTCTGCCCACTCCTCGGAATGCGAATCCGGCTTTCGTAGCTTCGTGTGGATTCACGATGTTTCGTGCATCGACCAATGCAGCGGGGCTATCGGTGAGTTGCTCGAGGAGTTTGAGGTCAAGTCTCTTGAACTCTGCGTGGGCGGTCCCGATGACAATGCAATCGGCACCGTTGATCGCTTGTGTAAGGCTCCTTCGAACACCTAGACCGAAGACAGTGTCTCCGGCGAACATTGGATCGTAGATGTTGAGCATAGCACCTAGCTTGGTTAGTCCGGAGCAGACGCGCTCCATCGGTGTTAGCTGCAGGTCTTTGATCTCGGGCTTGTAAGCGACTCCTAATATCGCGATCTTCGAGCCCCTGATCGTTTTTCCGACTTCGTTTAGCGCCTCGGACGTAAGCTCGATGACGTGCTCGGGCATGCGGTCGTTGATCTCCCTCGCCATCCTTACAAGATAGGGGATGTTACCAGCCTTTACACCTTCAGAGATAAGGTAATAGGAGTTTGATGGAAGACACGGCCCGCCAACGCCCGCACCGGGGTAGTGAGGCATGAAGTTGTACTTGCTCGCGCACCCCGTGATCACTTCCACAGTGTCAATGCCGAGCTTTTCATAGAGCAGTGCAAACTCGTTTGCAAGTGCAATGTTGACATCCCGGAAGAGGTTCTCCGTCAACTTAATCGCGTTGGCGGTCTTGGGGTCGCTTGCTCGGAAGACCTTGACATTCAAGAGAGATTCGTAGAGGTCCGCCACAATCTGGCTGCAGTGGGGGTTTATGCCACCGACGACACGCGGGACAGTCTTCATGTTTCCGATGATGTTACCTGGATCTGATCGCTCGGGACAGCTTGCCAGACCGAAATCCGATCCCGCTTTCATCCCGGACTCTTCCTCCAGAATTGGCGCAATCAAATTTTCAACTGTCCCTGGTCCAACGGTGCTCTCGATTATGACAACGCACCCTGGCTTGATCAGTTTTCCAACCGTTCTGCACGCGCCCGTAACAGCCGAATAATCCGGAGTCTTTGCGGGATCGACGGGGGTGGGAACACAGATTATGACAAAATCTGCCGCAGGTATTGCCGACTCTACGTCAGTTGTGGCGCGTAGCTTGCCGCTCTTGACCGACTCTTCAATCATCTTGTCGAGTCCTGGCTCGTCAAGGAAGCGGCTCCTTCCCTCATTGATCGTGACGACAACTTCGGGATTGATGTCGACACCGATCACCTGTGCGCCGGAACTAGCAAACATTGCAGCTGTTGGAAGGCCGATTCTTCCCAGACCCACCGCGCATATCGTTACGCTTCTGTTCTTGTACAGTGACTTTACTTGTTCTGTAGTTTGTTGGAAAACTCCTTCTTTGCTCATCATTTTCTTTTTTCTATTCACACTCTGATAATCGCAACTTTCCTCGGAATCACAATTCTAGTTCTTCTCTTGTTTTTGATGTAGCCCGCGAGCAACGCAAAAGCAACTGCCCCCGCCATAAGAGGAATTCTTACGGCGTCGATGCTAAAATACTGAAATGTAAACGGCGCGAACAAAGCAAAGATCCCGGTATCTGCAGCCAGATGACCAAGAAATGAAGAGACGAATATAGAGCCAACCTCAGGCTGCCGATTTCTCAGTACAACCGATAAAACCACCAATGTGACTCCCAAGAACGCAAGCGAGTGAGCAGGCCTGATCGGTTGCGCCACCCCGAGTACCGACGGGAGGTGATCAAGATCGAGCAGGACGACGAATGCTGTAAAGAGAGTAATCAAACTAAGATCGATGTGTTTGTATGCCAGAGTAGAAAGAATTCCGAGACCCGCGCCTACTACAGCAAGCTCCCCCAGTTTTGGGGGAATCGCATCCGCTGGGCGCAGAGTTCCGATGTGAACGTTCGGACTGCTAGTCGAGAAGAAAACCAGTGTTAAGAGCAGATCAATCATGAGGAAAATGGCAATCGGCGGTACAACCTGCTTCAGCCACCCACGTATGAGACTCACTAGGGTACCTGCATTCCTCCCGATCTAGATTGGTACACGCTCAGAATCTCCTGGGAGAACTCTGCTTTTCCTTCAAAACTCGGCATCTTCTCCTCGATATATCGTCCCAGTTCAATCACCTCGATGCCAAATGTGGCAAACTTTGCCGCATCAAGCAAACGCTTCCCGTCAATCATGACTGGGCTCTTCATGTGTTTCACGACCAAGGAAGGTGAAATGCGCCTGAACTCTTCCCATTCGGTTGCTATCACGCAGAGGTCTGAACCAGCAAGACAGGTAGCAACATCTGTCAAAAGGGAAACATTCGGGTGTAGCTCGCGCTTTGAATTAGGCATCGCCTTCGGGTCGTATGCCCTAACCTCTGCCCCTGCGAGGCTCAGTGCGTTTGCAATCTTGATAGCGACCGATTCTCTGATGTCATCCGTGCCCGCTTTGAATGCCAGTCCTAGGAGTGCAATTTTCTTTCCAGTAATATCCCCCAATAGCGCTCGGGAAAGATCCAGCACTTTGAGTGGTTGCCTTTCGTTGATATCTAGGGCGGCCTCCAAGATCGAAGGATTGACTCCGGATGTTTTGCAAAGCGCTTTCAGCGCTCTCACGTCCTTCGGAAGGCAGCTCCCGCCAAAGCCCAATCCAGACCTAAGGTATCTTCGATCGAGCCCAGTCACAGTGCTTAGACCCATGACGACCTGGTCAATATCAGCTGAGGGTACCTTCTCACACAGATTGGCAAGCGTGTTTAGAAAACTCAGTTGAGTCGCCCTGAAAGTGTTAACGGAGTACTTTACAAATTCGGCACTCGAAGTCGAGAGCATAATCAACTGAGGCAACCTGCGCCCGTAGAACATGCGGTACAAACTCGACATGACTTTCAAGGTCTTCTTATCGGAAGACCCAATAACCACGGCATCAGGGCTCATAGTGTCCTCAATTGCAGTTCCCTCGCGTAGAAACTCCGGGTTGACACATAGCCCGATTTCGGACGGAATTTTGCGGTACGAACTGGTCTCGACAATTCTTTTAACCGTGCCCTCGGTGGTTCCGGGAACAACCGTACTCTTCATTGCGACGATGTGATAATCTCCCTTTGCACGGAGGACACGACCGATTTCCGCTGCGGCAGATTCAATGAATCGAAGATCTATTTCTCCCGAATCCCTGCTCGGTGTACCCACTGTCACAAACGTGACATCGCTCTGGGAGACGGCGTCAGAGTAATCGGAGTGGCAGGATAGCTTTCCAGACTTTAGAGTTGTCTTGAGCAGGGCGTCAAGACCAGGTTCGTGGATTGGTGAAATCCCCTTGCTGATCTTCTTGCGCTTCTCCTCGTCGACCTCCACTCCGTATACTCTGAACCCTCTCTTCGCAAAACAAACCGCTGTAGAAAGGCCCACGTATCCCATTCCTACGATTGAGATACTTGGTAGTGATGAATACGACTTTGAATGTCGAGTCAAATGACTTACCTTCTCCTTCTCTCGTTCGAATATGGAATGTCTCGCCGTTCAGTTGATGCACTCTTCAAAAGTAGAGAATGAGGTTCGTTACTCCACGAAAAGTTTCTGCCTTATCCCGCGGTAGTCTTCAAGTACCCTCAAGCCTTCGCTTGTGGCCTGATACAGCTTCCCGCCAACGGTTTCTTCCGACGAAACCAACCCGTTGCTCTCGAGGTTTGTGAGGATGCGCTTCAACTCGTTGTGGGAGATGTTAGCTTCCCTCATCACGTGGGTCAGTCTCATTGGACGAAGGGAGGTGCTCTGGATGATATCTAGGCAAATCTCAAGCTTGGATCTTCTCGCAAAGATGCCGGGTTCCTTCGAGACCCCGTTAAGCCTGCGAATTTCGTTTATCATGAGTTTCGCCGGGTTGTCCATGTTCTTCACCAAGAGCGAGGACCTCTGTATGAAAGCCCTTCTCTCCTCGTCGTCGAGCAACTTGTCCACGTACGCCGCAATCTGCTCGGGCTCGGTCGAGTGAGGAATGTATCTGTGTAGTTCCTGGACAGGCTTTGATTGCTGCCAATAAATTGCACTGACACAGGGCTTGCTAAGAACGAAAGCTTCCATCAACATCGTTTCAGCCGCGCCAAGCGCGATGTCCGCGTGCGCGACTGGGCAATCGCTTATCGATTGATCCAGGACGGTGACATCCATCTCCTCGTAACGCTTTCGCTGTTCCTCAGTTCTCGGAAGCACCATAATGTTCGAGTTGCCCGTCTTTGCCAGAAGCTCCACAGCCGTCTCGAGTACAGGCTTGTGCATCGGAAAGAAGCTCGCAAAATCTGGTTCAGGTCGCACGAAGACCAGCGGGTCCTTTGCGTTCTTGCCGTGGTATGGGTTGAAAGTACTTCTGGGTTCGTCCTTCAGGTAGCACGTGTGAAAACCATTGAACCAGCTAATTTTTTCTGGGTCCGTTACACCGCTTTGGTAGAGCTCGTGAAGGGTGTAGAAGCGCGGGCAGAATATTCTGCTTGATAGTGGAAATACCATCTGGTTGACGTGAGTTTCCCGCTCGTCGTAGAATATTGTCCAGGACGGAATGTCGAGGCCGAATGCAACCCGAACAGCTTCGGGCCATCTCTCGGTGAGCAAAATGTCGGGCTTTTCCCTCTCCACAATAGGCACCATCTCCTGGATTGTGCGCGCGTATGCCTCGAGTTTCCTTCCTAGGTCTTTTCCACCATGCCGTCCCACGGGGATATAGTTGATCCCCTTCGCGTCGAGGATGGAAAATATGCCGTCGTGTTCGCGTGCGGTGATCAAGAACTCGTAGTCCCTGCTCAGCTCGTTAATCACCGGCGCAAAAAAGTTCGCCTGGAAAGGAGTGCCGACTGCTATCCAGATTTTGTTTATCTTCTTTTGTTCGTTGCTCAATCTATTTTGTTCATCTCAGGCTCAAGTTTTCATCAGAATTGTGTCATAGTAACCCCACGGTGAAAACGAATGCAAGTGCAGCATACGCGCACTGCATAACAAGGAGCGAATCGACCAACCCCTTTTCGGTAAGGTTAGAGAGTCTCATGAACGCGTGTGAGAGTGCGGGATAGTTCGGAGGTTGAAGAATACCGTCGGCTGTAACCTGGGTGTTGCCGAGTACAGATCTCGCGGAAAAGCGATTTTTGCTCAACATCTTCAGGGCGAAATCTAGACCAGCTGGTATGCTCACCATGACTGCTGCAAACTCTAGTTGGGACATCAATCCGATTGAAGCGATCGCAGCTCCTGCGGTGAGCGTACCCGTATCTCCAGGAAATATCCTGGAAGGATACCAGTTCAACGCGAGGAGACCGAGAAAACCTCCCAGGAACAGGACGCCAAGCATAGCGCCAGCCAAGGATCCTCTTATGCTTGCAAGCAAAGTCAGAGTAGCTATGGAAATAACCGCGCACCCGACTTCAAGCCCGTTGAACCCCGCGAGCATGTTGCTGAAATTCGCCGAAGTCGTTATGGCAAGCGGGACCACCAGCAGAGGGTAGAGCAGACCAAATGGAACAGGACCGATCAGCGGAAACATCACGCTGGTTCTCCCCAAGAGAACGAATGCCAGAGGAAAACTCGCAGCGGCGACAAGGAATGGTTTGTAGCGCTGTCTCAGATTCAACATGTCATCAAGTATACCAATGACTCCGACGGCGACCACAGTCACGAAACCGGCAACGAATACGGGAGGGATCGACGATCCATAGAAAATGAATGCCAGAGGTAGCGCGGCAAACACGCCGGCGAGTACCGCAAGCCCACCCATTTCCGCGACCTCGGGTCGGTCGGGCTTGTGGACATCCAGCCCCGTCAAGCCAAACTGCTTGAACTTTGAAGCAAACAAACTTGCAAGCAGGAAGGCGACGATGCAAGCAACTATAGAAAGTGCGGCAAGATCTAAAGAGAACGTAACTAGCGACATCAGTTTTCAGCCCCTGCGAGCATGCTAATGACTTTCCAGAAAAGTAGTGTTCCCACGACAAATGTGGCAACGAAAACCAGAAGCGATGCGATCCCTCGTTCAAAAAGCGCAACTTCGCTGGTGACCAGCCAGGTTCCGTACATAGCGAGGGCAGAAAGAGTGAACACGTTGAGGCTGAGCGACGTGATCAGAACAGTCTTTAGCATCGGCGACGTCTTCCTTTCTTGCAATAAGACCACCTGCGCCTCCACACACCTTCTCTCTATTTCTTCCCGCTTAACTGATCTGATTCAGCTGGCTGTTGGTAAGAACTTCGTCGTTGACTCTCTCAAAGTCTACCATCGAGCCAACATCAGCCCAGTACGCATTCTCGTAATACGAATTGATTGACTCGCCATGAGAAAGTAAGGCCGGGAAGGTCTCTGTCTCGAGACTGCACTGCTTGTGCGCGGGTATGTAGTCAAAAATCCTCTTTTCGAATACGTAAATTCCGGCATTAGCCATGAAGGCAAGCGTGGGCTTTTCTTCGAATCTCTGAATTGTAGAATTCTTATTCAGGGTGATGTACCCGTAAGGAACCTTGATCTCAAATTTTTTCAGCGCAATCGTTCCAATTCCCCTGGAAATCTGGTGCGTCGTGACAAACTTTGCGATGTTCAGCGAAGTCACAATGTCGCCATTCATGGCGAGAAAAGCGTCATTTAGGAAAGGTTCGGCGGTTTTCAGCTGTCCTCCAGTTCCGAGCGGAACGTCCGACTCTGCATACGACACGTTGACGCCAAGAGAAGAACCATCTCCAATTGTAGTCATTATCTGCTTCTTGAGATAGGCAACGCAAATCACGAAATCCTTTACACCGTAAGATTTGAGATACTGCATCGTCCGCTCAAGGAGTGGTTTTCCTCCAACTGGTAGCAGACTCTTGGGCACGACGTAAGTAAGGGGGCGAAGTCTCGTACCTGCTCCTCCAGCGAGAATGACCGCCTGCATCACGAGCACCTCCACTGTTGGTGGAAAGTTTGAATTTCAGAACGAAGCGCGAACGCACCGAGGTGGGTCGATAATATTGATTTCAAAACTAGTTTTCAGATCTAGTTCCATAGATCTGGAATTCTTAAGGCAATTGGAACTTATCTTCATAGTCATAGCATCTAGAACTCGAATTCTAGATGCGGCGTTCTAATTGAACTATTCCATGAATTCAATCCAAGAATTACAAGATTTAGTCCGACGATTTTCGCCTATTTCGCTGTGCGACGCCCCTACCATGGCTCGAGGCCAAGAATTTCTTCGAAATTCATCCACTTGGTATCTAGGACTCATGATTTGACTCAGGGATCAACATCGAGCTGGAACTTTTCATCAGGGGCTCTCACAGTCAAGTCAGTATCATAGGTGAGAGACGTGTTTTGAATAAGACAGAACTGGGAATTTGAGGATCGTCAAGATACGACTGTATAACGCGAAACGACATCAGTTATAGATCGCGACCAGCATCCTCTTACGATGAAGGAAAAATCCAGAACGACGAGAGAAAGATTCAAGGGAGTCAAATCAGAAGGCATGGGACCGCACCGAAAGTTTCCAAGGAGAAATCCGCCTCATTTTGAGATTGCTGATGATAACTTTCGACCCGCCTGAGAATGTCGGCGGGGTTGAAGGTCGGGCGAGGAATTACACTGCGATTCTCGCAAGAAAGGGTATCTTGATTGGAGTGATCTCCTTTTCTCCCTCCTACAAGTTCACTAAGACAAGTGCCTATGGAGCGCCTCTATTGCGGCTGCCGTCCTCTGCAAAGTCGCTACCTTTCTCATTTCGTGTTGTGCTCGACGAAATCAACGCCAACAGGATTGATTGCATTTTCTTTCTAAGCGGGGGAACATCGCTCATCGGTAATGTTCTCTTGTGTTACGCTCGCATGAAGAGAATCGCTACCGCCGTCTTTCTGTACGGAAAGGATATCCTGTCCGCCAGGGCGAGTATCGCTTCAATTTCAACTCTTTATTTCGGATTGTCGCTTGCAAATCGGGTAATCGCAAATTCTCACTTTACAGCGAGTTTGCTTCCTAGAAGCTACCAGTGGAAGATCGAAATACTCCACCCTGCCATTGACCCCCACTCTCTCCAACATGGTCAGAAAATGCTCTCCAGACTCGAGCAAGAGAACAGGAGGACGGTGTTGTTCGTGGGAAGGCTGGTGAAGAGGAAAGGGGTCGATGTTTTGCTTCTCGCTTTTAAGAAGTGCCTGACCCAATTTCCCAATCTGAAACTTGAGATAGTGGGCGACGGTCCCGAGTTTGATAATCTCAAGAAAATGGCCAAGGAACTAGGACTGGTAGATGAGGTGATATTTCGCGGACAGCTCACCGGTGAACAGCTATACACCGAGTACTCTCAGTGTGAGGTTTTCGTCATGCCCTCAACTACTACCGACAGGGACGTCGAAGGATTTGGCACTGTCTTCCTGGAGGCGGGCCTATTCGGAAAGCCCTGCATCGGGACATTCTCTGGTGGAATACCCGAAGCTATCTTGAACCACAAGACGGGGCTGTTAGTTCCGGAGAACGACGATGAAGCACTCAGCAGTGCAATCGAGAGAATTTTAAGCGATAACGAACTCGCAAAGCGTCTTGGCGAGAACGGGAAGTTCAGAGTGCTTGATGAATTTACTTGGGAAAAGACAACAAATGCTCTCTATTCCATCCTTCAGCAAATTAACCAGGGCCATCGAAGTGTATGAACTGTCTCTCATTTAGTTCTTCGTACAATGTAAGGAGAAGCCGAATTTTCGTGTCTTAACCACTGATAATAATTTTCCAAGCATAATCTTCCTCTCTTACTGATTGTATCGTATATCGTAACATGTTCGTTCTTGACTTGATCTTTTTATGCATAAAAAAGATAGTTACAAGGCGAACAATAGTCAGTTGCGACTGGATAGGGCGAAGGCCTTCGTCATTTGCATCGGTGCTGCTTTTTTGCTTCCCCTAGCGATCCCACGAGTAGGCCTGGATTATCCGTACTTTTTCATCATGAGCCTTGTACTGATGGCCTGGTTTACGATTAAAGGAAAAAGTGTCCAGTCTCTCACCAAGAAGGGGAAATGGTGGGAAGTACTTTTAGGCGTTGGGGTCGTCATCGCGGATTATGTTCAGAATTTTGTGAGCCATTCGACGCTGGGTCTGACAGACATGATTTTGGTTTTCTCCGCCGTCGTTGTTGCTTTCTATGGAATTGGTTCTTTCAGACTCTTCTGGGTTCCAGTAGCATACGGCGTCGTCCTCCTGCTAGGATATCAAATAGATTACATTGCGCCTAACTTTGTGACATTGCAGAACTGGATGGCTTCGATAATGGCTTCGTCTATGCAGGTGCTTGGCATCAACGCAAGCGTTTCAGGTCACGTTGTTACCATGGACTCTTCGGCCGGTACACTGTTCCTCAATGTTGAAGGAGACTGTACTGGCGTGCAAGGAATCCTTGCATTTGGAATGCTTTCCACGATGGCTGTGCTTGACATAAAGGCAAGGGCATCGAAGATAATCCCGCTGTTTGTGATTGGGTTCGTCGGAGCTTTCCTCATAAATATCGTGAGGCTGTTTGGAGTCTTTCTTTCTTTTGAGTATCTAGGGACGGGAATAGGCAGCAGTGTCCACGTCTATCTAGGGTACCTGCTGTTCATAGTCTGGGTGATGATATTCTGGAGCCTTGCGTTCAAGTATCTCCTCCCCAGCTCAACACCAATCAATGGTGCAAGAGCGGCCCCGCCGAGTCCTCCTCCAATGCCCTAATGACGAACACACTACTTCGAATTTCGCATTTTTTTCTCCGATTATTTTTCGCCTTACAAAAATGGGCGTAATTTTGAAACGATTGACACACGCGGTATGGAATTCCTTCGGTAGAAAAGGCCGAATACCCAGATTGTTCCAGGGCCTTGCTGTTGCACCCTCGCATCGCCGGGAATGCAGTTTTGTAGAAGCTTTCGATTCATTTCACGAAGATCAGTTGATGGTTCAGTGGAATGAAAGTAAATTTCCTGAATCCGAAATCTACGCTAATACATTTGGGGTTCATATTGAATTAATATCGTGAATACTGTTTCTGGCTCTATAAGGTAAATTTTGGACGTGAAGACGCGCAATCTTACTCTGATCATAGTTATCTTCTCATGTGTAATCGGTCTGCTTGCAGTTTCTGTTTTGCCGATGGGTTATGCAGGTGCTGTTTCATGTCCCGTCAATTCGACAACGGGCAACGGAGACACCTACAACGTGGTCATAACGGGAGCAGATGGATCCTGTCCTACAACCTACAGTCAATCTGGAATAACACACTACCTCCTATCGACGGGTTCACCTCAGAACCCCTACACGGTGACCCTCAGCAATTGCAGCGGAAGTAATTGTCCTCCCAGTGAAATCATAATTCAAGGATGGGCTAGCAATCAAATTGTCTGTGGAGGCATACAACCAGCTTGTTCATCAGCGGGTCCGTGGACTTTCACGATTGATGCAACCGTCCAGGCAGGGCAAACGTGCGACACTGCACCTGTGAAGGACTCGGGAACATCGGGACACCCCGTACTAATTTTGGAAGCTGGAGTTGGTGGTGTTTGTTCAGGCACAATAACGACAACAACGACGGTCACAAGCACCAGTCTCACCACGAAGACAGTTACGACGACAATCCCATCCACAACTACTAGCACAAAGACTGTAAGCACGTCTACAACAACCACCATTCCCACAACAACTTCTCTGTCTACGACGACCTCGAGTACGACAACATTGACCACGACAACAACCAACACTCAACTAACGACTATTTCAACGCCTACAACCTCGACGGTGACGACATCTACCGATACAACTGTAACCGTCCCCACGACTACTACGTTGACAACCTTTACAACGAACACCGGCGTGTGCACAGCAACAAGTAATCCTGGCTCGCTACCGCAGGTTAACTCCAATCTGAACCCCTTGATCCGAAACAATTTACCTCAAACCGCTCCATCAGGTGTCGGAACAACGACGGTTACCACTACTGTCACGGTGCCAAGTACCGTTACCACGACAACGACAGTGCGACCGACATCGACTGCGACTGAGACTGACACCACGACAGTCACAATTCCGACTACTTCAACACAAACAGTGACTGACACAGCAACAAGCATTGTCCCGGTGACCAGCACGGCTACTGACACTGTGACCTCGACCGTCACGGTACCTTCGACCGCAACGACTACCGCGACAAACTACGGGAGCACCACGGTGCAGGGCACCGTCACAGTTCAGTCTACAGGAACGATCTCGACGTGCACAAACACTACGACACCAACAGGCGTCCCAGAGTTTCCGGTTGGAGCTCTCGGTCTCGTCGCGATCCTTGGTGCTGCGATTCCTATCCTGCTCTTCTTGAGAAGAGGGCTGCCCGCGCGCAAGCTTCAGAGCCTTTAGAATAAGAGCACAGGGATGAAAGGCGGGGTTCGCCAGTGGCGAACCCTCGCGTCTTCCCCTTTCATCAATACCGCCTAGGTTAGGAACTTATCTTTCTCGTCGCTCTCAAGGAAGAACGAGCTACACCCTTTTCTCCTATCCGAGATTACAAAGCTAGTTCATTTCAAATACCCCCTTTTCTCTCCTTTTTCCTCGCGCTCCTCTAACCCACAGCCGATATTTCTGAATGGAAATACCCGCAAAAGGACATTTCAGTGTAAGTTGAGTTGCCAAATAACACAAAGCAGTCTGCAAAGGCCCTCGTGTTGGATATACTGCGCCTTCCTTGGCCCTTTTCCTCTCGTGCAGTCAGGTCTACTCTTCTCGAGTTGCTGCGCATTGAATACGATCCGCCGAGAGAACCTACTGACCTCTATCCGGGTGGAGCAAAGTCCCTCTGTACAATCTCGATCGACTTCGACCACATTACAAAATCTCCAAATTCCACAGACGAGCATTGGTTCCCCCTGGCTCGGGAAGACAGGCTGACTCAAAACAGGATCGGTACACGTGCCCTAATTGATCTTTGCGAAAGATACGACATCCCGATGATGTGGGCAATTGCCGGAAGCACGGCCGAGGCAGACTTTGTGAGCTATGAATCGATACTCAAATCGTCTATACATCACGAGGTGGGAGTGCACACGTATGCCCACATCGATGTATCTTCCTCCAGCGAAGAGGAGCTCCTATCCGATCTTCAAAAGTGTCTCGCAATATTAAATCTAAAGATGAAGCCGACAACCTTCGTCTTCCCATGGAACAGAATGGGCAACTTTGATCTCCTTGAGGAGATGGGTTTCAAAGCCTTCCGGAGTCAACGTAGGGCAATTCGCACACCATTAAAAAAGGACAGAATGTGGGATTTTTCGCCAGTATACTACGTAGATACAAATTCAATCAGTTCTGCAAAATTGATTTGCAAATACATTGATCTATGCGTTTCAAGCCACTCGGTCTTTCACCTGTGGTCGCACCCTTGGAGCATCGTTCAGGGAGACAGTGCTCGGGCTATGTCGGAAAACCTTCTCGCGCCAGTATTCCAGCACATCAAAGAACTTCGCGATTCGGGAAAGCTTTCAGTCTTGACGATGGGAGCAATTGCAGGTTTCCTTGAGAGCCGTAACTAATGATCAGCGAGCTAGACCGTGGACAGCATTGACATGAGCGAGGTACTCGTCTTCGTCGGCACGTTCTAGGTTATCGAATCCGAGTGTTTCTTGAACGAATTTGCAGAAACGGCACGAGTACATTTCATCTAAACTCAACATTTCTCTTTGCCAATCGCTCCTGCTGAGATATGAGCTTGGCTTCTTGAAGGATATTGTTTGTGAATCTCAGGTACGTACTAGACACTCATTTTGACCAATTTCATGCATAACCTGATGCTTTGGATCTCTCACAGAGAATAGGAATCGACAAACGGCCCGATAGGAATTGTGGAATATATCGAAATATGAGAGGAATTGTACCTAACACGCATGCAGGCACATCGCCTTCCAGTGTAATTTAGGCATCATCGAAAATTTTGATGAATTCCGACTTCGGAACAACTGGGACGAGCAAAGCGACTTTGGTCTTAGCTGCCACAACCCCAATTCGTCGCTGACCTGGTTTTGCTTTTTAGCTTACGATCCGAACGTCCCTTACAACACGACTTTTTTCTCTCAAAACTTGCGAAAAACATGATCCCCGAAACAGGAGCTCGAATCGTGTGAGTTAATTTACAACATAATCCAAGAATGTGTTGCGTGCCGGCTGATGGTCACAAGCCAGAAAGCAGCAAAGTTGGTCGAGAGGACCGATCACGTTCAGCGATGCAAGATTTGTGGTGGAGTCCGGCGGCATAGTAGGGAATGCCCAAGAAATCCTTTCTTCAAACCCGACGCTAGGAGAAAAATTGAGGGCCCAAGTCTTACATTGGCTAAACAAAATTGACAAGAATTTGTTCTCAAGGTGGCTGATGAGATAAGCAAGAACCTAGAGAAGAATTGTCAAAAATTGTGGAGTTGGCCTCGATCTCGAAGCTTGATATCTATCAGAAACTGCGAGATGAACTTCAAATTCATATCTGTGATACTGGCATTCGCAAGCGCTTTAAATGCACTTATAGAACCTTATTCTATGAATAAACACTGGATCCTGCTACTAGTCCTGATATTTGCAGGAGCGGCTTTGCTTACTGCGTTTTTCTTGAGCTTGCCAACAAATTCTGGGCCACAGGGTGCACCGCCAATTACTTCCACAACGAGTTCGATCGCTATTCAGAACATCGTTATAACTACATCGACAGATGGCTCGAATAGTCAGTCAACTCAAGCCGCCAATAATCCGGTAGTGTCAGGTTCCAGTACAGAATCTTCGGGTGGATCATCGACTGAATCTGTTGTAAGTACAATGTCAGTGCCCAGTTCTTCTTCAGCATCAACCAGCACGATTGCTTCAACTTCGTCTGCATCGCTTATTAGCACCACTACGTCAAACTCTGCAAGTTCGTCTTCCTCCGTTTCCTACACTACTACAAGGCAGGCACATAGCTACACCTTCGGGACAAATTCTCAAACTACCTCAACTAGTCTGAACGTCGCGGGTACAACGACAACTTGGCAAAGTTCAAGCAACGTGTACTCGTCCTCGTCATCCTCTCAGAAAGGAATAGGAGTTCCAGAATTTCCGTTGCCAGGAATCTCTGTCGTAGCAGTTGCCTTTCTCTCCCTTGCATTACTCCTGCGAGCAAGGGGGAAGAATTTCTCTTCGATCTAAGAATCGAGTGGCTAGAGGCCCAGTGGCATGGGAGGCTCTCCTCTCGTTCCTTTTTCTTGTACTCCACATCCGAACTGATGAAACCCTGGCAGTGGAGAAAGTGAACTTCCATTTAACAGATTTTTGAATAGTGCTACAAAATCCAAGAATTCGTCCGACTTTGTCCCTTGATCGCAACGCTCTCGTAACTCCAGTTTGGATCCGAAATCCTATCCCGGTGTTCTCAGCGATTAACTATGCCATCAGCCGCCATTGAGATATGCAATGGCGCGGTGAAAGAAAGTCCGGAATATCAGTTCTCACAGCCGCGATCTTAGTCCTAGTCCTCACCCTTTCACTCGCCAGTACCGCAAGAGGAGTAGCTACTACTGCTTTCTTCGACGCAGGGTTAAGCACAATTCCCACGGAATTGCATTTTCTAGAGCTCCGCGCTTCGCCGCTCAATCTTGTTGCTGAGCAATCGAAGAAGTACTGGTACGTAGGAGCAGCATCTTTTCAAGCGATGCCAAATCATGGTGTGCGCGGTTCGATTGAGGTCAAGGCACAACCCGAAGTAAGTGCATTCCTTTCTTTCTGGGTGAGCGATACATTGAGCAATGACTTGTGGGCTCAGGTTGGGTACTATATCTTTCACAGTCAAGGTCCAATGGCGTTCTATCAAGTCTGGAATCTTAGCACTCGAACGGAAATTGGTTCGGGCGAATACACAGTATCAAATGGGGTTTATTTGTTTTCAATGTTAGCTAGCAATGGGACAAGGTGGAGCTTCTATGTCGACTCGCGAATGATCGGAACCTTTGACACTCTCACTTACCAATCCATGCCAAGCTCTGAAGTCTACGCTCTTTCCGAGGAAGGGTATTGCCATTCTCCATTCCCTTTTGAGCAGGTGGATTTCAGAAATGGAATGCAGGTGCAGAACATATACGGGGCCTGGGTCAACGTAAGCAGGGCCACCTCTTATGGTAGTGCCTGGGGAATAGTAAGAAGTAATCAAGACTCTTCGCTCGGTGTGCATAATTTCCTCGTTGGAGGAAGCTAGTCGCCGATACCTGAGGGCAGTTCATTGTGGTGAGTAGTACCATAGCAGTGAAAAACAAAAGAGAAGGCCGAGAAATCCGACGACTTGAGGGCAGTTTAATAGCAGCGTTCACTACTGTTTACGTGGGCAATAGCTAACTGGCGGAGAATGCGCTACAGCTTTTTTAGCTTCATTCTTGGCCATTTGTTGATGCTGAAGTAAGAAGGGTGCGGTAGCGGCCATATCAGCAGATCTCAATCTTAATGATACCAAGGAAAACACAACTCTGGAGTCTAGGAAAAAAAGGCCATGAATCTAGCGAGCAGGAAAATCTTTGTGACAGGTGGTGCCGGATTCATAGGCTCTCACATCGTCCAGGAACTGCTTAAGAGAGACTGCAAGGTGGTCTGCTACGATATCTTGGATGATGATTTCTATCCTGGCAAAGAGGAGAACGTGGGATTACTTTCAGCCAACTCGAATTTTCATCTTATCCGCAAGGACATCCTCGACTACCCCAGTCTTAGAGATGCCATGAGGGGCTCAGACATCATACTCCATGAGGCCGGTCAAGCTGGAGTTAGGTACTGCAACGAAAAGCCGATGAAGGCAAATAGAGTTAACGTGGAGGGCACGTTGAACGTCCTAATGAGCGCACGAGAAGTTGGTATCAAGGAGATGGTGTACGCTTCCTCGTCCTCGGTTTTCGGTGACCCGAAGTACATCCCCATGGATGAGGAACATCCAACGCGCCCCAACTCACCGTATGGTGTTTCGAAGCTCGCGGGCGAGTTGTACTGCCTTGCATTTGGAAAGGTCTATGGGATTGACGTATCATGCCTAAGATACTTTTCTGTCTACGGTCCACGAGGAAGACCCGACCAGGTTATCTACGCCTTCGCCGAGAAGATAGCAAGGGGAGAGCGACCCGTGATTTACGGCGACGGAGAACAGACTCGCGACTTTACCTACGTCTCCGACATTGTTGACGCCACAATTCTCGCCGCCGAGAAGGTCAGCGAGCGCGCGAGCGGCGAGGTCTTCAACTTAGGGCACGGTTCGAAGATTTCGATGAATGATCTAGCGCGCTTGGTTATAATTGAGATGGGACAGGAAGGAAGGATATCGCCTATCTACGCAGAGCGTTCCAAGGGCGATTTCATGCACACCGAGGCAAACAGCGCGAAGGCGCGGAGCGTGCTTGGGTGGGTCCCCAAAGTACCGCTTGAAGTCGGTCTGAAGCACTTCCTCAAGTGGTATACATCCAGTGAGAGAGTGACGCGCAAAGTTGCGAGGTAGAAGCGTGGCTTGAGAATTCTCTGCTCGGTTTGGTTTCGTTCTCTCCATTTACAATTCAAGCATCACTGATGACTCGATCTGAAGAGTTAAGTCCTGACCATTGATTCGATACATATTCTCCGAATTCATCTGCCGACCTTCGGGTTGGAAGGTGCCTTTGCTCCTTAGAGCGAGTTTTGTCTGAGACTGCGTGGATGAGGATAAAGGAGTTTGAAAATCGCACAGGTCAACGTCTACTTCAAACCCTTCATGGTTGGGGGAGCAGAGTGGTACGTCTACAACATTTCAAAGCAGCTCGTCAAGATGGGCCACGAGGTTCATGTATACACTGCAAAGAAGTACGGGGGCCAGGAGGAAAAGTCCGAAGAGATAATCGACGGGATACACGTCCACCGGTTTCCTTTCAAGATAGACTGGACCTATAGGCTGAAGGTCTGGGACGGATTAAAGCAGTCCCTGTCTTCTGGCTCGTTTGATATCATACACACCTATGACTATGCTCAGACACACACTAGTAGCGCCCTGAGTGTGTCAAAGAGACTTGGTATACATTCGGCGCTTACTGTCTTTGATATTCACTCGATGATTCCGAGAACCTGGTTCAAACAGGTTCCGATGAGAATTTTTGAGCGATTTTTTGCAAAGGGCATTCTTGACTCGGCGGACAGCATATTGGTTAGAGCACCGACGCTCGTGAAACCTTTGACGAAACTTGGAATTGACAACGAGAAGATAATTGTCACCCCTTCCGGAATAAATGATGAGTCACTGGGAACTTTCGATGGCAAGGCTTTCCTCCGAGAGCACGGTATCAATGGCTCTCCGGTTATACTGTTTCTCGGCCGGTTAAACCCACTGAAGGGGCCGCAGCACCTGATTTCGGTAGCTCCGACTCTCATCAAGAAATATCCGAACATCGCATTCATCTTTGTTGGTGCAGATCAATCTGGGTACGCCGATTATCTGAAGGAACTCAGCAGGAAGCTTGGCGTTGAGAAAAATGTCTATCTTCTCGGACCGATTTACGAATATGTTGAGAAGATGAAGGCATACGCTTCATGTGATGTATTCGCGTTACCTACTAGTTATGAAGGAACGAGCCAGGCAATCTTTGAGGCGATGTCCCAGGCGAGGCCCATAATATCTACAAATACAGGCGGTATCCCATTTCAGATTGAGGATGGAAAAGAGGGAATCCTCCTGCCTTATGGCGACAACAGCCAACTCCTCCGTTCTATTGAACGTCTAGTGGAAGATCGCGATTTTGCCTCGAAACTAGGAAACAGCGCGAAGGAGAAGGTAAAGGCCTTCAGATACTCAACTCTCGCCTCGGAGCTCTTTCGCATTTACGAATCGACGGTAAAAGGAAAACTTCGTCAGACTCCTGAATTCGAATCCATTCCAAAACCACGTCGATAAATTGGCATGCCGAAGATAGGATATCATTCGCTCAAGTAGTGTACGAGAGATTCTCAATGCATCTGTGCATTAAGAATCAACGAAGAGATCTGGCGGTGCAGATTCCAAGGGCAGCTCGTCTTTTTGGTTCGAGCTTGCCGGCTGCTTTATGGGGGGTTATTCGATGTCGTGGTATGAAAGTTCATTAAAGACCGGTGGCTCATACCCACGGCCTCCGTTATCGCGGGTTCTGTTTGCTTGCTCGACGTCTGCAGTATGGGTGGTTCGGTCTGATCTGGAATGAGATTACTGTTGGCGGAAAGCTCTGATGGGATTCCTGTGGGTTTTTCTGCCAAGGTCACCGTGAGCATGCGCCCACCAACTTCGTAAGATTCCCTGACAATTTCCATTCGTCTTCCCTTTAGCGCCTCGACGAGACCCGATGCTATCCCTTGAATGAAAGTGTTCCCGGATGCCTCGCCTGATTTTGACGTCGGCGGATCTTGAATGATCACACACTCGGCGCCGTTATCCGACTGCGATCTGAATGTTCCCAGACCAATAGTACGAAGGTACGCCGCAGAGTTTTCCTGGATGTTGCTTAGAGAGGTTTTCTTTCCCATCGTAAGCCTGATCCTCTTCACTAGATCAAGCGCATAACTGCGCGCCAGTTCAAAGAGCGCAGACTTGCCTTGCGGGTTTCCTCTGAGACGCTCGCCAAGCTGCGAGATAAAATCAGAATCGACTGCAACGACGCGGACGCTGTCCATCATCGTCAGAGGAAACAAATATCGGTCGAAGAACCTGCCCTTCATACTTGAAGAAACTGCATTGACAACGAATTTGAATCGACGCAATTCAATAATTAGGTCATCTGACGAAATGTCTGCCGTTTTGAGATCGCAGTAGACGCATAACGTAAATTCGTTGTATTTCTCGTCCAAGTAGCCACTCTGGAATAGAATTTTGGCGCCGTGGACAAAGAAAGTGTTGAGCACGCGTGTCTGTGCACCCTTTTCCTCCTTGCCTGAGATTAGAAATGAAAAGGTTGTAACTGATCCAGCCTTTGCCAGACCTATGGTGCGAGGAAAGTATTCAACGCTCGATTGAGATGGGTCGGCCGCCATATATCATGCAGCTGGAGGTATCTATCTCTGATATCAATTATAGAATTATGTAGCTAGCCTCCGAAGTCCGAATCCGCATGAAATTCCCCAATCGGCTGTACATATTCTCGATTTCGAGAAAAACCGAACATGGGTAATGCTCCCAGAGAACCTGAGATTATTGATAAACTCGCTAGCTAGTCCAACAATTCCGAATAGACTGAGTCTATTCGCGTAGCGACCGAGTTCCAAGTGAAATCTCTTTCGACCCGCTGTCTTCCGAATTCACCCATTTTTGAAGCGAGTGCCTCATTCGAAAGTATAGCGAGCACTGCATTTGCAATAGCGTCGGCCGAGCCGTAGTCGATTAGGAAACCCGACTTGCCATCGTCCACTACCTCTGAAAGACCACCCCGCTTTGTAGCAACTACAGGGGTTCCGCATGCCATTGCCTCGACCACTACCTTTCCGAACGCCTCATAGTAAGAAGGCAGGACAAATACACTAGCTGCAGAGTAGAAAGCGGGAAGCTGAACGTTGGGCACACGATCAAGCAACAGGACCCTGTCCACAAGGTCGTCTCTTTCTATTTCCTTCTGCAGGTAAGACCAATAATCAGTTCCTCCTAACCAACTTGGGACGCCCCCGACGCAAACAAGAACCGCATCAGGACATTCTTTAGAGATCTTCTTCATTGCCCTAATCAGATAGACTACTCCCTTTCTGAGGCCAAAGTGGCCGACGTAAAGGATTGTCTTCTTTCCCTCGAATTTCTTAAGCGCCTCCGGAAAAGTTTCATCGGGCTGAGGCTTGAAAATCTGCTCGTCTACACCGTTGAAGACGACCCGTATCTTCTTTTGCGAAATACGGTAGTGCTCTGATAGATCCCTCTTAATCACGGAGCTCACTGTTAGCACTCTATCAGCACAAGACCAGAGTATCTTTTCTCGTAGGAAATAGTATGTTACTTTGATTGGCGAGTAATCATGAACTACGTCTCCAAAGAGCAAGCGAACGGGCATGTGGTGGGATCGCGTTGTCCCGTGGACATGCGACACGACCGGGACACCGAGGGCCCCCTTCATTGGCACAGTAAAGAATCCGGCAGTAGCGTGAGTGTGTAATATTGTGTCCCTGTGCCCATAGATTACACTTCTGGCTATCTGGTAGGCATTCAGATCAAATGGGCTGTCCACTCTATGAATAGTTACTCTGCCATAATTCTCTGACTTTGGTTGTCCAGTTTTCCGGTTAGTGACAACGTGGACATCATGACCCAGCCTGGCTTGCTCCTTGGATAGGTAGTAGTAAACTGGCTGCAGGCCATAAGATGGATCTCCACCAACAGGATAATCCTTCGCGATCCTGCACACTGCGATTTTGGAGATTGAAGTCATTTCCGATGCGCGTCCACGGCACATTTGCTTATCCTGCAGGGATGCTTGCGTTCTCAGTGAGTTGGGTTAGAATTATGAATCATTCAAGTCAGATTTGGGTAAAATAGAGGACGTAAAGCTGACTTTATTTATGTTTGAGTAATGATTTGCCGTCGAAGTGAGCAGGTATGGGAAGACCCATCATATCGAGCAGAGTTGGCGCGACATCCATGATATTTGCTCTCAAACCATTCCTCCCCTGACTTGGAAGATCCCCGCTCAAGATTAGAATCCCCTCCCTGTGATGCCACCCCTCCTCAGTCGTTTCAACTAAGTGACCTCCTATGTTTTCGGAAAGACGCCATCCGTCCTCTAACGCAAGCATCACATCTGGAGCTTTGCCGACTTCGTCCCCCCAGTACAGCATTTCTCGAGGCATGGCTCTTTTCACAATTCCACCCTCCGCGGACTGAATTGCCAGGCTAGAGAGCGACTCCACCAGCTTCTTTCTGACCTCGTCCCGCGACTGTATCGGTTCAATGGATTTCTTGACAATTATTCCTTGGCTCCCGGGCGATGAAAGCCAAGCTTTCGTTTCGTCCCAATTCAAGTCCTCGCGAGAGGCCCTTGCAGTCGGGATCGCCCTAGCAAACTTGCGAGGCATTATCTTTCTAAAAGATCTTGGCGCTTTCTTCTTTAGTCCCTCCCGAGTTATTCCAAAAGATCTCATGGCTTTTTTTGAGGCGGTCGTCTTGCTGACGAGATAATTCTCTCGTCTCAACCATTCATTCGCGAAGAAAATGTGCTTGCAACTTGTAAATCCATGATCGGACATCACGAGGACCTTCGACGGCCCGGCTGCTCGCAGAAGTCTAGCTACGAGCGTGTCGATTTTGTCATAAGCATTTGGGATCGCCCCGCGCAATCTCTCTTCGATCAAGTTTCCTTCATTCTTGAAATATTTCCAATAACGATGCTGAATTCTATCGAGCGCGGTAAACACAACGACCGCCAGATCCCACTCGTGCTCCTCCATCAGTTGGATGGTGGCGTCTAGCCTGACAGTTTCCGACTCTAGCAAGAGTGTGTCATACTTATCTGGTGAACTTGGTTTCGGGTCTACCTCATAACCCAATTCCTGCAGTTTTGGTTGGATAGTGGCAGGGAAGGTGAAATTCTTAGTTCCTTCGACAAACGGGATACCAGAGACCATCACCCCATTCAGCGGTCTCGGCGGAAACGTCATCGGAACGTTAACTACAATGCTCTTGACATTGCAATCGGATGCAATTTCCCAAACATACCTAGCACTGACATCGCCCGAGTGGACGATTTTCCGCTCGTACCCTTCCCAGCGGAAGAAATCAAAGACGCCATGTTTTCCTGGATTGACACCAGTAAAAGCTGAGGTCCATCCGGGCGCGGAGTGGGCTGGAAGGGTACTAACAAGGACGTGAGAAGATCCGTTTCGTATCAGCGAGTTTAACGCAGGAAGCTTATTGTAATCTATCGCAGGTCGCATGACATCCCAGGTGGCGGCGTCCAGCCCGATCACCAGAACGCGCTCCAAATCTCATCAGTCCGATTGGGAATTTCCGTCAGAGTATGGTGAAATTCGTTTAGTTTCTAGTGCTTTAGACCGAAGGGTCGTGCTACCATTTTCGATTTTTCACAGATAACCCAATGCTTGGAGGTTCTGCTTAATCTTGTCTTCATCTTCTTTGCTGAAGGGAGCCTGAGTTTCCGAGCGATTAACTTCTCTTTGAAGGATCGAGACAACATATTCTTCGACAGAGTTGAACTTAAGAGCCTGCCTTCTTTTGTCTAGCTCTTGGTACATCTCGTCAGTGATGCGAAGATTCAGTTGTCTTGCAGGCGTCAATTCAGAATTATTCACCAGAATTTCGGCAACATAAGTCTTTGCCACGGTCGGAATGACTAAATGAATACGCTTTAGGAGTCGTGGACAGTACCAGCCTCAGGACAAGAAAAGGCTGGCAATCTTGTCCCACGAATAGTTGTTTTGGACCAAGGCCCTCCCATTTTCACTTAACCTTTCTGCTTCTCCCGGATTTTGAATCAGGTATTTTATCGCGTCCGCGAGCTGTTCCGCATCGCCTGGCTCAATTAGAATTCCGGTCTCCTTGTGCTTGATTATCAGGTCTACCGGCTGTATTCTTGTTGACACCACGGGAACGCCACACGCCATGTACTCGAGAACCTTGAGAGGAAAGCCAACCCCAAATTTTTGTCTCATAGAGTCCGCAGATGGGTTGTAGGGGGCAAGCAGCACGTCACATGCGTTGATGTATAACGGCACATCATCATATTTGACAGGACCTGTAAAGATACAAAGATGCGCTACGTCTAGCTTTTCTGCAAGAGATTTGAAAGAGTCAAATCCGGGGCCAACAAACAAGAATTTCACTCCGGGAAAATCATCTTGGAGCAATTTTAAACACGCGATTATCGTGTCGACGCCGTGCCAGATTTGAAACGTCCCAATATATCCAACCAACACCCCTTCCGGTCCCACCCCTAATCTTTCCCTCATCGCTGCACGACCGTTTGAATCCTTTTTGAAGAGATTGAGATTTACACCGGCGGATACTGGGATGGTTTTTGTCCGGTCCACCCAGCTTCTCAGCATACTTTCTGTATAATACAAGATCTTCTTGCTTCTCATCGCACTGAAGCGACTGTAACGAGGTCCAATGATTTCCAAAATGAGCGGCCTGCCAGTCAACAACGAAGCCAGTCCACCGGCACCAAACGAAGTCTCTCGTTCAATGATCAGATCTATGTCGAATCTTGAGATTAACAGGGCAGACTTGATACCAACGTATATGCGAAAAATGGTCAAGAGATACCAGTAGTATATCCTATTGACGATTCCCGCTCTTTTCTTGGAACCAGATCCTGCAGACGTATCCCTTCGTCTTCCAGGAGCTATGATAAACCTGTACAGCCTATGAACTTTGAAACCAGAGATCACTTCTGCTGGAGGTTCGCGCCGCCCAGCTCTCCTGCAGACAACGTGAACTTCAAGCCCCCGCGCCGCAAAGTTGCTGGCAAGTTCCATAGTATGAACGGAAGAACCGGTAGGAGAGGGAATAACAACATCCGCCGCTATGTAACAGATATCTTTCCTCTCTGGATTCCTTTTCTCCGAGCGATTCATTTTTTCTTAGGAACACTTTGTGTAGTCAGCTTAATTTCAAACAGACAGAACTATTCATTTGTCGTGCTGTAAGTAACACTTTCTGCTCTAGCAGCTACGCAATGACGAAGGACTGGACCGAGCGGTCAAATTCTGCGAATCATCAAGTGTTTGCCTGTCATCCTGAAGTTAGCAAAACACCAATTCTCTCCTTTCTCGAACGAGTGCGAATGTAATCAAGACCAAGAAATATGAATGCCAAGACCGGCAGCACGATCCTAATCGGGAGAATGAGAATTCCCGTTGTAACGTGGCCGACTGCAACCACTCCCAATAGTAGTGCTAGACTTACGAACACAGAAAACAGTGCCATCTGCAGTGGACCATAGCTCTCCGAAAACAAGCGCAGGACAGAGTAGCCGGGCCCGAATAGCAGGAAAATAATCACCGGCAGATCAGAAAGAGATAGCGGCAAGGGAGAGGTCGTAACCATTGTATACAAGCCGAGCAGCGCGATTACTATCGAAACAAGCTCTGCCACTGGAAAACGTCTCATTCTATTGGACACTCACCACTCGCGACGACACAAGATATTTTTCCAATAGAGCAATTAAGAGCAAAATGAGAGCGAAGATCAATCCGCTCATTAGTCCTGGAACTACGGCGATAACTGTCTTTGTTGGCGTCATTTCTCCAACTCGGATTCCCCCTACGCCTACGGCGATAGCGCAGAAGAGAACTGTGAAACTGGCGGTTATCTTGGGCATCTTGTTAAGGAACGCCAAGGGAACGAGCCCCGCGAAGGCAAGTATCTTTCCAGCCGACATAAGGTAAACGGGGCTGACATTCCCGCCTACTCCCGACCCGATGGTGTAAAGAAACTGCTTGAAAGTAAGGGCGCTCGAATAGGCGGTACCTATTGTCATTCCTCCAGCATACAACAAAATCCCTTGAAAAGCCAGTTGACCCAATAAGAAAGGATTTGCTATTATCAAGACGATAATAGCGATCATTATGCCAAAGCCACGCTTGCTGAATCTGGAGTTCCAGCCCCCGATGAAACTCCCGAAGAGGATTCCTACAGCTCCGGCTAGAAGCCTGGGCGTGCTTCCTCCACCGAACCCGAGATAACCTACCGCAGTTATACTCTTGGCCCCAGATATCACTGCATGAAGCGAAAGCGGGAAACGAAGAAGAGAGCTTGTCAGGACATAGGTAGTCTCGGAAAAATAGAAAACGAAGACGCCGAGAGCTATCATGAGGGCCAACCGTTGAAGACTGTTTTCATTGTTCGCTTCCGCCGCATAAAGACCAAGTGCACTCCATCCGAGGAATACCAACAAGAATGAAAAACCAGCTTCAATGACCACAACCAGTTTGAAAGATGTGCCCCCTATCTGGACGCCGAAAGGATTTTTCTGCCCGGTCGCGGCGTTCAGAGCAATTGAGATTCTTCGGACGTCTGAACTTGAAAGGTTAGCCGCGTTGGCCACGTGAATCACCCTATTTGTGTACAGGGCACTGACCTGGGTTGCGAATAATGGATCTGAAGTATTGTCCACCACGATTACCGGGACGTTTCCCAAATTCGGGAGGACAAAATAACTGACTTCTGGTAAATTTACGGTCGGAAAGCTGGAGATCACCGCGATATTGAAATCCCCAACACTAGACATTACGGCGAAATCCGAAAAGTCCTGAGCCGGTGTAATCATTTGCAGGTTGCTCCTAATCGGCAAGAGGTTCTTGTGGATCAAGTTTGCTTGCGATGGAGTTGCAATAACATAGACTTTCGTCTGAGGATCCGGTCCAGCTATCGCCGCGATTGCTATCATCAGAATTGCACAAGTGATGAACATGATCAGCATGGTTCGGGCGAGCGACGCTCTGTGTGGCTGCCTCACCTTGTCCTGAATGGACATTTTGCTGGCAAGTGGACGCAACGAAGATAGAACTCCCACGAATCTATTCCAAAGAGGATCGAACACCTTCCTGCTTCTTGCAAACAACCCCAGCGCAAGGAGTATGAGGAAAATCGCCGCGACGAGTGTTACGGCTACGCTCGCAGGAAAAAATAGATGAGACTGCATTACGATAAAGTAAACGCCGGAGGGAACGCTGAAGGTGACGTTCGACGCTCCCTTTTGGACTATGGAAGGAAGTGGGGTACTGTGGCCCACAAAATCGAATGACTCTGTGATTAAGTTCCCCGGGCGTGTGACAATCGTAGTATTTTGGGAAACCGTGGCATTCTGGAAATTTTCTATGCCGAATGTAGGCATTCGAATCGCATCGCGAAAGAGCAAAGCCGCGCCGAACTGGATCCCTTGTATATTCGCGTCAAAGCCAGTCGAACCCGCAGGCAAGTTGAATTGAAATGCCTTTGAAGAGCCCCCTACTCCACTCGAGGCTAGAATAACAGTTGGGGTGGACGAGCCGTTAGCAAAGTGAACAATGGCTCCCGCGCTGTTTGGAACGAAAGAAAGAACGAATAGTATAGTCTGATTAGTCGCAAGCGGCGCCGAGGTAGAGTGGATGCTGATGTTGACAAGCAAAGGCAAATTGAGATCGAAAACGTCGTATGACGGATCTATCGTGCCAACTATGGAAACCTGAACTGTCGAAGTACCATTTCTCGATGGTGAACTCTGGGCAGAAGTGTGTGGAATCGTCGTCCCAGACAGAAGAATGGGTAAAAATATGAAGAGAATAAGCGCAGCTTTGTAGCTTTCGAGCTTAGTTCTCAATCAGAATGATACCTTCCACGACAACTGAACAGAGCCGTCTCTTTGCACAAAGTTTCGTCGAACTAGACCTTTTGTCTCGAGCCCTTTCACTGATTCTAAAACGGTATTTAAGGTGAGTTCTGTCCCAGCTTCCTCAGCTGGCATCAACTTCGAGTAGATTTCTTCCGTGGTCAAAGTGCCGCGCGACTCCAAAAAAGCATTGAGAACTCGCCAATCTTTCTCAGACAGTGCAGAAGCCTTTGTCCAGGAGTCCTCAACTGATCCATCCAACCTAGATGCAACTACTGCCACTCCGAAGATCGCTGCGGAAGAGCAAAGCGCCTCCACCATGAGCAAGAGGCTATTGGAGATACTGTTCAAAGTGGAATAGTAGCTCGTCCAACTCGTAAAGAAGGATTGACTCTGTATTTCCGGGAGAAATAGAGAATTCAGGTCTCCGACGAAATAGTTCTCTGCTGCAGTGATATTCGTCCCCGTGAAGTTGCGCAGAATCGTAATTCCATTGTTTAGAGTGATGAAACCTGATCCATTCCAGAATGTTAGCTGCGTTGTTGCTGGAAACACCACCATCAAATTGTAGGAGGAATTGTAGACAGTGACATAACCTCTGAGATTGCCAACTTGAGTCAGGTTGGAAATTCGGTTATAGCCCGGGATGTTCCCGAACGAGTTCACAACGTATGGACTGCCTCTAGAGAGTTCGTAATACAGGGTATAGTTGGAACGTTCCGGATATGTTATAGGAACGTAAACCTGTTTTATCGCGTAGACATCCGAGTTGTACGACTGAATCGTGCTCTGGTTTACCAACCAACCAGTAGGCGGGCCGGGAATCGGATTCGCGACGTATCCGCGATATGTGATGTAAGATTGCGCGGGCGCTCCATAAAAGGCCAATAGTGGAACCTGGACAAGTACCGTGGCAACAACGATTAATACAATCAGCAAAAGTGATGCGAACATTGAGGGCGAGACTGTAGACTCAGATGGGATTCTTGAACCGCAAATCAGGCAGAATCCATTTTCGACCACGTGATTTTGGCAGGCACTCTTTACAGCCGGCCGAGACCCACTGAACAGTTCTCTTGTCTTTGTGGGGATCAGCAAAACTAGGCACAGCGGTGCTCCGAGTTGAAGGATTTCAAGTGCGGGAAAAGATACGGCCGCTAGTAACAGTGCAATGACTGCAGCGGGCAGAGCAAGACTGTAAGGTCTGAATCTGACGAAGGAAGCGAAGAGAATGAAGATTGCACCTGCGACTACAACTAATGCCAAGGTATTCCCAAGAAGAACTTCTATTTCCCCAAAGAGAGGCACCAAAGCCTCCACGACTACCAAGGGGAGTGCAACCCAAGCCAGACGAGCTCCAAACATGAAAAGCACGTAGGCGTACACCATCAGGACTAGCGATTCGTAATGAAAGAGAAGAGTTGACGATGAAAAGTTTGATCCGTACAAGTAGAATACAACCGACGCCATGAGGAAAAAGAATCCCCAAGTTGTGCTTCCTGCAGACACCTGAGCGAGAGTGCTTATCACCTTCCATCTCATCAAGATACCAAGGCAAACAAGAACCGTGGCGGCAATGAAAAAAGAAGACAGAGGGTATGCTAGGAACCATCGCCTAAAGAGGAAGAAATCGTAGTAGTAGAAGAAAATAATCAATGGGATAACGGTAAGCGACTTGAGCAAAGGAACGAGGGCATTGTCATCTTGCTTGGAACTCATCAGTGAACACCGCCTGCTTTCTCCGTAAGTGAAAGCCTTACGTCAAGCATATTTCGGCCCTTTGAGGTGGAGCAGTCAACCAGCCGTACGACCTTTGTTGTCGCATTGGCATAAAGAATTGCCACCAAGCTGCCCAGTGCACAACCAATCATTCCGGTATTGTTACCAGGTGCCACTGCCCTATTCGAGCAGTTGAGAGCAGGGTTCAATATACGAACATCAACCTTACTGTCACCATCTCTGTTTACAACGACGTCACTAGCTAATCTAAAGTCCTGTGTCAGAATCCTTGGGAGCTGAACGTCAAGGTCGGACAATGTAACGTGATCTGCATTCATTTGCCTGCAGAATAACTGTGCTAGAGACTTTCCAGGAGGCTCTAGTGCTTCTCTTACGGGGTCGGAAGTCCCCAAGACAACGTCGGAGACCTTCGGACCTGTTGCTACATAGACCACATCTCTAAAGCTCAATCCTTGAGCCAACTGATCATTCAGAGTCGAGAGCGAATCGAGTATCCTGTTGACGAGCCTTGATTGTATTGAGTTCGAGGGCTCGCGCGTGAGTAATATTATGGCGGCAATAAATGCAACAAGCGAATCGATTTCGAATACAATGAAATTGGAAAAATATGATAATATAAGAAAGAATATGCTGATTACAGCAAACGACGCTCCTGCTACCTTAGATCTTTCTCCCAGCCTTCGCTGAATCCGCTGCATTCCTTAATTTCAGCCGCCACATCTGTTATTCTGAGAATTGAATGTAATTGCACATTCCGATATCTGGCCGAATCCATGAAGCGAGTAACTTCAAAGAAATCGAAACCAAACCTTTCTCTAACACTTCTGAGAAAGCGTAACAATATGGGGAAAAATTTGAAGGCTATATAGTTGAGTCTTGAAAGATTCACCCAAGCGTGAAATTGTCAAGGCTCGTCTGATCGCCTTGCTTTGCGAATCAACAACATTACTAGGCCAAAGGTGTACCCGAGACCGTTCGAGAAGTATCTCAAGAGCTGGTAAAATGGAAGTATTGCAAGGCTAACTTTCGGAACGCTCGCTATCAGGCGCAGTCTCAATATTCGCAAGTATAGGAATAGGAGAATTGCGACCACTCCAACAGTCAGAACAATCGCAAACATCCAAGAGACAGTAAGGGATAGCAAGAAGAGAGCGATCAGGATCCATAGGCCTGCTACTGCTCTTGCGAAATCTGCCACCCGAGCTCCCTTCGAGACGAAGGCAATCCTGTTAGCCCCCTTTCGGAAACTCTTCTTCGCAAATTGCCAGGCTGTCTCATACCGCCTGTGTCTCCAGTGGACTCCTTCGACTAGACCAATCTGATAACCGGCTTGCGTCACACGGGAAAAGAGGTCTCTGTCCTCGGCCTGCTTCAACGAAGTATCGTATAATCCGACTTTGTCAAGAGCCTCTCGCTTGAAAACCCAGGCAAAGTAGGGCTTCATCCTACCCTCGTGAAGCAAGGTGTGTTTTATTGCATTTTCAGCTTCAATTGACCGTGTGACAAAGGTCCTGCGGATCTCCCAGATGCCGCCGAGGACGCATACGCCTCCAAACTTCGTGCTTGACTCGAGGCAATTTACTGCCTTTTCCACGTAATCCTTCTCGTATATCGCGTCGCCCTCGGCGAAGAAAATTATCGGACCACTCGAAAGGGCATATCCTGCATTCTTTGCACTGCTCGTGCCAGAGTGTACGATGTCAACAAATCTGATCCGCCTTTCAGCTGATGCTAGTCCTCTGACCACTTTTGGCGTAGAGTCCGTTGAGCCATCGTTGACCACGATAAATTCGCAGTTCTCATAAGTCTGTTCGAGCAGAGATCCGAGGCTCCTTTCTATCGTATCTTCATCGTTATAAACGGGGAGAATCACCGAAACGAGCGGAGCGGTAGATGGCCCCCGAGCCTCAGTCAGGTTGCTTGAGAGCATTGCCCCAAATCACTTCGAATGTTTTCCTTCTTTTTCCCCGGCGCTTCTCTGTCATCTCATCGCCTTTTGAATTTCAGATAACCTCTGAAAAACCCGGCAAACTCTGCGAGTCTGCTCAACCACTTTACGAAGAGGAATTTTATCGTGGGCCCTGCCGGCGCCCCAACCGACCTTAACCTCACACCTTCTTTAGCCAGCGAACTGAGGGTCAAACACGATAGGCCAATGCTGGTGAGACTCAACCACGGTTGACCAATTATCAAGAGAAAGGCCGCCGCGCCAGCGAACAGAATTGTTGCGACGGCGCCGAGCGGAGGGCGATAGACTCCATACTTACGCCTCATGTAACCGTGACCAACGCCGGCCCGCCAGTACTTGTCCTTGATGAAATTCGAGGCGCTCCCAACGGGGGCAACTCTAATCTTGGCCGATGGGTCCTCAACGACCTTGTATCCTGCCTTGTTGATGCGGAAAGCTAGGTCTTTATCCTCCGTCCCGAAGAACATCGCCCCGTCGAATCCTCCAGCATCCGTTATTGCTTTTTTGAGCCAGGCCGTGCCCTTCGTCGTAACGCTCGTCCAATCCCTCTGCTTCTTTTGTGCAGGAAGATCACTTTTGGCTTTCCCCCTACGTGCGGCTGCGTCATACTCGTACTCCAAGACCTTCATGAACCAGCCAGTCGTCTCGATCGGCTCTCTTGGTACCGTGACGATTCCGACCTGAGGATCGTTCTGAAAGTTATTCACGAGGTTTTCGGCCCAGGACTCGTCGCAGTAATCATCAGCATCCATGAAAAGAATCACATCACCAGTCGAACTCTGGACACCGATGTTCCTCGAAATGCCATATGAGTCAAGCCGAGGAGCGACTACAAGTTTCACCGGAAACTCGCGAACAATTTCCTGAGTACGGTCAGTAGAGTTACCGTCAACCACAATAATTTCGCACTGTACTGTCTGCCTCAAGAGTGATTCGAGGCAGGCTCTGATGCTCGACTCACCGTTACGGACAATCACCACGATGGACCCTTTCAGAGTGTTCTTCTGATCCGCGAGAACCGTCTCGCCACGTTGCTCGATTTGTCCGCTCAATATTACTCTTATCGCACTCGCAGAACACGCATATATTCTCGATACAGAAAATTAAAGGGAACAGCATTCAGCAACCGCGCAGGTCGCCCAAACTTGGTAATGACTGGATCGACTTTAGTAGAATCGACAGCTGATTTAACTTTTAAAGAATCAAACTCACTTTGAAAATCTTTCAGCTCGGAAGGAGTCACTTTTTGCCCTGCTCGAACCGCCAGTAACTCCGCAGATGACTTGCCGTGTATCCAGGGTCGCTATGTGTAACTTGACCTCCGTATTCGTTTGTGACATGGTCGTTCATTAGCGATCAATGGGTGGATAAATGGTACTGAGTAGCTATTGAGAATGTTACGTGTTGCTCCCCCCGATCCCCCTTCGCGAACCGAATGAGAATCGGATGCCCCAAAGTCAGTATCAATCTTATTCGAATATGCTAAGACTCAGTCAAGGTCGACTTGCTCGAAGTATCGCACCTGAGCTGTCGCCCTGTCCGATACCAGATGGAACAAGAATGAAAACTGGCCTCAGAAGCCTTGTGGAAACCCCAGCTACCATAGCGTATCCAAACTCATTGCAGTTGTTCAAGCGTCCTTCTCCACGCGTTACCCTTTCGAAAGATAGGAAAGATAACATTCTGTGCACAGACCGGCCTTGATTTTCAAAATTCGCATTTTGGCAAAAACAGCTTGATTCTCACTGTTCATGCCCTAAATACAATATGGCAGGTACAACGAAGTTCCATTATTGAGAGGAGGAAATACCACTCTAATCACCATTGGACTTCTCGACAATTGTCGAGAAAGCGAGGGGGTACCCCCCCCTAGAGGGGGTACGTAACTGAGCTAATTTGCTATTTAAAGCGGGAAACCGAATGTCCCCAGAGCTTAGGGCAGTCCGAGTCACGCCATTTCAAACGCCGAGCCACGACAGACGTATATCTCAAGATTCAGTCCAAATGAAACTTCGTGAGTCTTACACTAATCAAGCTCTTTGTCATTTCGCACCTTGCATTGTGGACGCCCGGAAACGAAAAAATAGGAGTCTTTTGTACATACAATCCAGCATGACGTTAGGGCAAGTGCTCTATCATACTGACTTGAAAAGTGGGCCACTCACGGTTACTGAAAGATTTTGTTTTCTTGGCTCGAGTCCTCATAGAGCTTTTGTGCAAAAGCGCTAAAAGCAGTTCCGAGACGTTTCCTATTTCTAATGCAACTTTGAGCAATCGAAACACCGTTGTCAGAGCGATCAGAATAGACTCCTCTCTCGACAAGTCAATTACAGAGGCAGCCAACAAGAAGGGCTTGAGCTTCAACCTGCTCGTCAACCAGATACTGACAAAGTACACAGAGTTTGACCGCGTAGCTGAGAAGCTCGGATTCATCGGCTTTGCACCCTCTAGTCTCAAGAACTTTCTCAACCTGATATCAAACGCAGAAGCCGAGACGCTCGGGGCTGTGAGTGGGTTTTCTGGTCACAATGCAAAGCAGTTCGCAAATATGCTCGTAGGGAGGAGCGACCTTGAAGGTTTTCTGGAAACAATAAAGCGCATGGAAAAATACGTCCGCGCCTTCACGACGGAGATATCAACAAAGCACGGTACTTATCAGGTGATAATGTCCCACTCTCTAGGTGTAAAATGGTCCCATTTTTTGAAAGGAATGATGAGCGCGACATTGGGTGAGATCTACGGTGTGAAAGCAGAGTTTGAGATGACCGAAAACTTCCTGACAACTAGATTCGCAATCAGGCACGAGCTGGAAGCGGCAAGCAGGATCTGACCATAGGCTCAGAATAGTTTATGCGGTAGAAATCATCTTCGTTCATCCTTCGCCCCAGAATACTCCCGATGCGGCGCTTTTTTCCTCTGATGTGATAAGGCCTCCCCCCTCCTTTCCTGAATTACTCTGTCGCTACCTCTTTAAGCAAAATAAGAGGATACAATCTATGACGTGAAGGAGGAAAGTTGAAAGCTTTCTCTGACCTGTTGTCAACCTTTAGAGCATGTGGCGCAATTCTTTCGTGTTGAAATGAAATAGGGAGTGTGCTCTAAGCAAGATTTGGTAAAAATAGTCGAATGCGTGCCTAACTTTAGCGAGGGAAGAAGGAAGGAGGTAATAGGCGCAATAAGGGATGCCGCGCAGGGAGTCCCTGGTGTTACTCTTCTCGATTGCGAGAGCGACCAAAACCACAATCGTATGGTGCTGACTTTTGTAGGCTCTCCCGAAGCGGTAAAGGCGGCGGCTCTTGCTTCAAGCACCAAGGCAATTGAGCTGATCGACCTGAGAAATCACAGGGGAGAGCATCCGAGGATGGGGGCAGTCGATGTCGTCCCCTTCGTGCCATTGAAGGATGTCACGATGCAAGAGTGCGTCGATATTGCCGACTCGTTCGCAAAAGAGTTTGCCTCAAAGTTCGACGTGCCTGTCTTTCTCTACGAATCATCTGCAAGACGAGAAGAGAGAAGGAACCTCGCCAAGGTAAGGGAGGGTGAGTTCGAGGGACTACGCGACTTGATAGGGAAAGATCCTTCGAAGGAGCCGGACTACGGCCCGAACAGGATCCACCCAAGCGCTGGGGCCACAGCCATAGGAGCCCGCCCCATACTAATCGCGTATAATGTGGATCTCGGAACTCAAGATCTCTCTGCTGCGAAGAAGATTGCGCGGCAGGTCAGAGAAAGGGACGGCGGCCTCCCGAGAGTAAAGGCTCTAGGTTTTGATCTCAAGGATCGTAACATGGTCCAAGTGTCCATGAACCTGACTGACTATAACTTAACTTCAGTTCACACTGCATTCGAAACTGTTTCTCGCCTTGCTTTAGAGTCAGGGATAAAAGTGGCGGAGAGCGAGATTGTTGGACTTGTACCTCTCGAAGCACTAGTACTTGCGTTCAGACACTATCTGAAGATGCCCAACTTTCGTACGGACCAGGTAATCGAAAGCAAGCTCTTCGAAGTCGTTGCTGAAACCTCGACAATCAAGGGTGGCGCAGATTTCCTAGGCCTGCCGTTGAGCGATTTTGTGGGAACAGTTTCCTCCGAAAATCCTGTTCCGGGAGGTGGTAGTGTCTCTGCATATGCTGGCGCGCTCGCTGCTGCGCTCGTGGCGATGGTGTGCAGACTCACTCTTGAAAAGAGAGGTTACGAGCAAGTTCAGAGGAGGATCGAAGAGATACTCGCTTTATCACTTGGCTACCAGTCAAAGCTCCTGAATCTTGTCAACCGCGATGCTGAGGCTTATACTCTGGTGTCGAGCGCGATGCGGCTTCCCAGGACCAGCGACGCGGAGAAAGAAGAAAGAAAGAAGCGATTGCAAGAAGCTCTGAAGGAAGCGACTGAGGTCCCTTCGATTACTCTCGAGCACTCTTCGAAAGTGTTTGATCTTGCTAAGGAGGTGGTCTCGATCGGCAACAAGAACGCTCGATCCGATGCGGAGACCGCACTTGAGCTATCGAGGGCCGCAGTGCGAGGGGCGTGGAGCAACATAAAGCTGAACCTCGAGAGCATGAAGGACACAGATCAGGAGTATGTTCAGAAAATTCTAGGCAAAGTGACACCTCTCCTCCAGAAAATCTAGCCACTTACCAAGAATCAGCGCGGACGAATGTCAAGAAAGGCATCAGGGAAAATCAATTTCTAATATGTCCTAGACTCAAGGTAAGCGTCCAGACAGAAAAGAGGAGCCAGTGTCGTCTTTCATTCCATGCTGAACGGATATCTAATCGGAGTCTTCGGCGCAGTCCCCGAGCTCAAGTCTTCCCTCGAAACTTCAATCGCGAAGAAGAACGAGGCAGAAGGCATTACCATTTACCTTCGCACCGAATCAGGGACGAAATACTCCTTTCTCGACGATGGATCCTTCCCAGAGAAGATACAAGGGTATGCTCAGATTGCATCAATCAGCGACCATGCATTCTACATCTTCCCAAACGCCGGCAAGCTCAGCGCAGCAGACGGAGAGCTCGCCGTCCTGATCGACTCGCTCGGACTCCCGGGGACCGTAGAGGTCATCGACTCGGAGGCCTCTGCGTTTCAGGATTTGTTGAAATCGATATTCAAGGACGTAAGCCTCTCAAGATTCCCTCTGGAGCAGAGGAGCTCGAAATCCTCGGTCATCTCGCTCTCCCAGATAAAGGAGAGGGAAACATGGCCCAAGGACAGGACTCTGGTATACGTCGACAGGGCTTTCAACGTGAAAGGTGTCGGGCTTGTCGTACTTGGATTTGCCCTCTGCGGGAAGGTTTCTGTCCATGACAAACTGCGACTTGTGCCTCAATCATCAGGCAACAAGTTCGCCGAGGTCAAGGGGATACAAGTCAACGATGAGGATCAAGAATCCGTGGGCCGCGGAATCAGAGTGGGGCTCTCGCTCAGAGGTGTCGAGCTGAAAGACCTCGAAAAGGTGTCATGGCTCGATGACGGTTCATTTGAGTTATCAAACAGCATCTCCTTTGAATTCTCCCAGTCAAAGTACTACAAACAAATTACCGTGGATCGTGATGTCCACCTTCAGGCGAACGGAGAGCTTCTCGTTGCACACGTCTCAACAGCCGAGAGTCAACCCGCCGCAAGGGTTGCAAAGCTTCAGCAGGAGATTCCGGTGTGGGAGGGGATGCCACTATGCCTCATCGACCTGAATGCAAAGCCTCTCCGGGTTATGGGAGGAGGAAGAGCGTCCGCGGGGAAAAAGTAACAGGAAGGGAAGTAGGAGAAAAAGCGGGACCGAAGCATCGCGCTCCCTGAGTGGTACGGGAATAGCATAAAACTCTAATAGATCGGGCTGGAAACATAACCTCCATGCAAACAATCTCTGATCGCGTGGTTAAGCTCTCGCCTCTTGCCATAGAGAGAGTAAAGGAGTTCATGGCAAAGGACAAGAACAAGGCAAACGGACTACGCATATTTGTTGCCCAGGGAGGGTGCTCAGGCTATCAGTATGGAATGGTACTCGAAAACACTGTAAAGAGCGATGACATTTCCTGGACTGAATCCGGGATTAACGTTTACATTGACAACCAATCCGCGAGGCTCCTTCAGGGTTCCAACATTGATTTCGTCGAAACTGTCCAGGGCTCCGGTTTCAAGATCGACAACCCCAACGCCGTCTCTTCATGCGGATGTGGCAACTCTTTCGAAACAGAAGAGGGCGCTCACTCACATGGAGAGGCAGAGGGCGAGTCTTGCGGGTGCGGCTGTGGTTGTGGCCACTAGGATCTCGAGTTTCACACAACACCAAAACTCAACCAACAGAGCAAAGGCGAGCTCCACTTTATGCGCGCCTCTGCGTCATTCCTATTTCCGACTAGTTGTAGTAGCTACAATGACTGATAGAGTACTCTCCGCTTCTCGCGTGAAAAAAGAATTGCCCGCTTTGCAGAGAAACAGATGAGATATTTTCTACCTGTAAGTCGTTCTAAGGTACTTTTCGAGTTCCTTGTTCATTATTTCTTCGAACTTTTGGAAGTAGAGCCTCGTAGCAAAGGGCATTTTTGCTAGGTTATCCTCAATAGCTTCGACCACGTAGGGAATCGCCCTCTTCGAGGCCTTTAATTCAAACTTCATCAGGAGCACCGGATCCTGAATCACCCTGATGCTCTCGCGTAGTTCCTCGGTCGGGCAGAGAGAGCGGGCCTCCGACTCTACGATACCGTACCACCTCGAGAGCACTTCAGGATCAAGGCCGGTAGTCACGTCCGTGATAGTCTCGGCCAGGTTGTTGAGCGTGTTCGTTTCAATGCTTGTTCTATTGAGGTTGTAATTTTCGCTCATGAATTCTTTCCCGTCTTCTAATGTCTCATTCTCGCGCGTGTACTAAGACAAAGGAATGGTCAGGTTGACTCATCCCCTTTAGTGCATCTGCAAAGCTCAGTTAGGTTGAAGCTCGAATGATATTACAAAATCAAGCCAAAGAAAAGTTGCTAAAGTGCTCAACAAAAATCATCATTTTCACAAATTCAAAAGCGACTCAGCCAGTACTGATCATGCGCAGAACGCGCCAGTGATACAATATGAGGAGGGCGAGATCTCACTCGCCCGCCGAGCGCATAACCATTATGCCGTCGATCTCACCACGCCACACCTTCTGCAGGGCTTCAAGGACGGATTTGTCATCGGCTCGGGCAATCTCGACTTCTTCGGGGGAGCTTCCCTTCCTCATCAAAATCAAACGTGTCATTTACTACCGCCTACACCCGAGATACTGAGCCGCCAATATATGCTGCACCTCGAGCAAAGATGGTTTTCCCTTTTGTTCTCACATCACATAAAAAGGCCGAAGAGGCAGAGAAAACTATTCTCACTCCTTGCTTCAAGAGGCCGTTGATTTTCTAACTCCATGCCTCCTTCAGAATCGACCAATAAAGAAAGAAAAAAGTACAAAGTGATCCTATTCGGCCTCGGACCCATAGGAGCCTCAATCGCAAGGCTGGCGCTAGAGAGAAAGGAAACTCTCAAAGTGATTGGCGCGATAGACATCAACCCCTCCCTCGAGGGGAAGGATCTCGGCGAGGTTTTGGGCAGCGGTACGAATACTGGCATCCTTGTGAATAAGAGTGGCCGAAGCCTCTATGCTGACGCCGACGTCGTGCTACATGCAACAACATCATTCCTCAACGATGCGTTTCCCCAACTCTCCGAATTTTGCGAAAATGGGGTCGATGTCGTAAGTACTTGCGAAGAGCTCTCCTATCCTTGGCACTCTCGAGAAAAACTCGCCAGTGAATTGGATGCTATTGCAAAGAAAAACAACGCCACGCTTCTCGGAACAGGGGTCAATCCTGGATTTGTGATGGACGCGCTCCCGATCACCCTGAGCGGCGCCTGCCATAGCGTCTCGCAGGTGAAGGTTACGAGAATCCTCGACGCAGAGAAGCGCAGGCTCCCTTTCCAAAAGAAGGTTGGGATAGGGCTCTCCGTGTCAGAGTTTGAAGAAAGTGTGAGAACCGGAAGGTTCGGACACATTGGTCTTCCAGAATCGATGGCGATGGTCTGCTCCGCGCTCGGCATCAAAGTTGAAAAAATAGAGCAGAAGATCTCACCAAAAGTGGCAGTGAGAGAGACCTTAACCAGCAACTTTGGAAGAGTCCCCGCGGGAAATGTGCTCGGGCTGGTTCAGGACGGTCGCGCTTTTGGTTTGGGAGGTAAACTACTTGCCGAGTACCATATCGAGATGTATGCTGGAGCTCAGGAACCGCGGGATGAAATCGAGTTGATTGCAAAGCCTTCGAACATCATGCTGAAGATTCCCGGCGGAACCCCTGGCGACCCTGCGACCGCAGCGCTCGTGGTCAACTCTATTGATAGAGTTGTTGAGGCAAGCCCAGGCCTATACACCGTTCGTGACTTGAGGCCAGCTACTAGTGTGTTCTCTTTCTAGCCTTGTGAGACACTTACGCTCTTCTTTGCTGTTCCGCGCCGCAGGGCGAAGTAAAGCACAGCTGCGATGCCAAACGAGATAAAGTAACTGAAATCGGCTCCGCCAAACCAGCCGTTGAGGAAGCCGACCGACGGACCAAGAGAAGTCGGCGGGCTCATGAATGGGACCGAGGCTAGAATAGAGAAAAGGTACACGCCGAGAGTGCCCCACTCCACGGACCTTGATTCCCTGCAACTAGCGCTGCTCGTGCGTCTAAGGACGTAATTATCAACCAATATAATCGCAAGCCACGGAGTTATCCAGTAATCAAGAATAAGCAAAAAGTTCTCAAAGAACTGCTCGAAACTACCGCCAAGAAGAGCTGCAAGGATCAAGCCCACGGCGCCCCCGAAACTCACCGTAATCCACCTTCTGGCCTTTACATCGAGAACTAGAGCGGACAGCGAATTCGTGTAGATGTTCAAAGCGTTCGCAGCAATTGCGCCCAGTACCAAAGCTACGAGAATCACGTAACCTATGCTCCCTGAAAAGTTGCGGAGAGCGACAAAGTAATCAGCGCTGCCGGTTAGCAGACCGACGATTGCTCCAATTACCTCGATTGCAAAGGAGGCGATTGCGCCTCCGGCGAGAGAGTAGATCGCGACCTTGGCTCTTGACGTCTGCTCCGGCAGGTACCTGGAATAGTCAGACGCGTAAGGAGACCAGCTCATGATGTATGAAAACGCGACTGCGAGCACCGTCCCTACCGCTCCCAAAATGGAAGACCCTGATGCGCTCGCAGGAATACTCACCGCGTGTCCTAGCTGAGGGAGTGCGAGGATGAATACTACTAAAAATATCACCCCCAAGACCACCGACATCCACTTTTCAAAGACGTGGATAAAGTCATGACCGTAAATCGCAATCAGCACCTGCACTACCACTAGCAGTGTGGCTGCGGCGAAGTAGTTAGAGCCCGGGAATATTGCTTGTATTGCGAGCGCACCTAGTATGGTGTTCACGGTGAACCAGCCGACTGTACTGATCCAGTTCAGTCCGCCGGGAAGGTAGTTCCCCTTCCTGCCGAAGGAGCTCCTCGAGGTGAACATCTGAGGGTATCCGAGCTTTGGTCCCATCGCCGTCGAAAGTCCGAGCACGAGGCCGCCCAGGAGATTTCCTAACAGGAGCACCGGAATCGATTGCATCAGGTTGAGCCCAAAGACCTCTGTGGTCAGGACGCCGATGACGTAATCCGCTATCGTCAGGTTTGCGGCAAACCACAGGGTGAAAGTCCTGCCTGCAGTCCCGTGCCTCTCCTCCAGCGGAATGTGCTCTATTCCGAACCTTTCAATTTCCGTGGCATTGTCCTGGGAGGCTCCTTTTGTTGTCAATTTTCCTGTCTGTTCTTTTCCTTTACTATAACACGGTTTCTTTCTTGGCTACGAGCACGCTAGTAGCTCGTGTCTGCTTTGCACTTAGGCTAATGTGAGATTAATCAAGTTCTCGACTGCACTAATTATCTTTGTCGTCAGCTATGAGTTTTCTCGACATCAGCATTTACGTTGTGAATCTCGTTTTTCGTAATGCATCTTATATCATGACTCGTTTCTCGTTGCAAAGCCGTTGCTACTTGCATTCCAGCTTCTGATCGCTGTCCTTGGGCCTAGCGAGGCAGTGAGCTGCGAATGCTGCACGTTCAAGAGAGAAAAAGACCGGCACGCCCAGATCCTCGAATACGTGTCCCCTTTCTATGCAGGATTGCGTGGCGAGCGAGGCGACGATCACAGGCTTTGAGGATTTTGCGATAGTTCGGGCGACAATCCCGCCTATCTTTTCGGTGTTTTGCGGCAGGCCCCACAATGCAAGGTAAATCGCCATGTCAAAGAAAGGCTCTGTAAGGCATTTCCCTAGTACAAGTTCTGCCTGCTCGTCCGTTCCGCTCGCCGTCAGGTCAACAGGGTTTGAAAGCGATGCAAAACTCAGAAGGTCAGGTCCAAGAATTTCTTTCAGATCAAGGGGAATCTGGGGGACCAAAAGCCCGAGCGAAATGCAATTATCGGCTAGCGTTAGCCCCAGACCCCCCGCGTGGCCTAGAATAAGGATTCTTTTGCCCTTTGCTCTTGGAAGCATTGTGAGCGCCTTGCAAGCGTCGATGAACTTTTCAATTCCATCAACTTCGAGTACGCCGAACTTTTTGAAAACTGCGCGATAGGCCTGGTAGCTGCCAGCGAGAGCTCCAGTGTGGGAGGTCACGGCCCCTTCGAGAGAGGCGTACTTACCCGTCTTTAGGGCAACGACTTGCTTCCTGCTCTCCGAGCATTTCTCAAGCGCTTTTAAGAATTTAGGGCCGCTTGAGACTCCCTCGACATACAATCCTATGACGCGCGTTGCGCCATCCTGGGCAAAGTACTCCAGTACGTCTGACTCGTCGACATCGACCCTGTTGCCGTATGTAATCGCTCTTGCAATACCAAGCTTCTCCGAGTAACAGATGTCGAGAAAGTGACCGACAAATGAACCGCTCTGCGATGCTATCGAGACCGCTCCGCGTTGTGGCCTGTGTATGAGCGATGGCGGTACAAAGAATGTGTCAACTCGCGAGACGTTGTCAAATATTCCAAGGCAGTTAGGGCCGACGATTCGCGCATCGTATTCTTTAGCCAGACTCAGAAGCTCTTTCTCGATCTCCCTTCCGCTTTCGCTTCCCGTCTCGGAAAAGCCGGCGCTCATCACTATGAGTTTTCTTATTCCCTTCTCAAAGCACTCCTTGGTTGCCTCGAGGACTCGTTGCGCTGGAATGAGTATGACACTAAGATCCGGAATCTCGGGGATATCGGCCACGTTTCTGTAGTATCTCTTTCCAGTCTCTTCTTTCTCATTCTCCACACAAGAAGGATTCACGAGGAAGAGGCGTTCTGAGGAATATCCGTGCGCGATCATGCTGTCGACGACCGCCCTCCCTAGTTTTCCCTCCACGGGCGAGGCGCCAACTATAGCGATGGATTCCGGGTTGAACAGCCTTTCAAGGCTGGCCTTTTGAGACGAGAGAGGTGGGTTGGTCACTTTTTCTTTCCTGCGGCGATTTCCTTTGCAATCGAGGTCGTTGCGACCAGGAACCTTGTCACGTCAGCTTGCGAATGCTCGGTTGAGATCGCGCCGATGTGCCCCGGAATGAAGTAGATCCCATAGCGCGAAATCATGCTAAAGTAGTAGCGCGACTCGAGCTCCCTGTTTGACGCATTGACGTCCCTAGGACCTACAATGTCCTCCTGGCCATCGGAGAGAAAGTGAGTAACAAACAGCGACCCGAGGCCGGTCGTCTTTGTCCTAATTCCGAACTCGCCGAACGTTTCGTCAACAGATTCCCTGATTTCATCACCGAGTGAGCTTATCTGAGGGTAAAGTGTGCTCTTGTTCTTGATCAAATGCTTCAGTGTCGCAATCCCTGCGTTCATGCAAAGTGCGTTCTCAGAAAATGTCCCTCCGCCAATCCAGCAGCGCTCCGCCTTGGATTTGCCGGTAGTGTCTGCAAGCGAGAGAATCTCCTTCCTCCCTGCTACCGCCGAGACAGGCAGGCCCCCGCCCAGTATCTTTCCAAGAGTGCAAAGGTCAGGGGTTATTCCGTAGTGTTCCTGCGCCCCTCCGAGCGAGAGCCTGAAACCGGTGATTATTTCGTCGAGGATGAGAGGGCACCCCAGTCTTGTGCACTCCTCTCTAAGGAACTTTAGGTACTCCTTGTTCGCAGCAAGCACTCCGCCCGCCCCCATGACCGGCTCTACGATTACTCCGGCCAGTTGGTCAGCGCACTCTGCGAGTACTGCTCGCGTCGCCTCGATATCGTTGAACTCTGCGAGCCTTGCGTACTTTTCCTCTTCAGGAATCAAACCCGAGCTCTCTGGAACGTTGTAAGGAGCGCTTACACCTACAGTAAGAGCCGAGTTGTAACCATGCCAGCCACCTGTCATCTTTACGATGATTTTCTTCCTCGTAAAGGATCTGGCAAGCCTTACGGCGTACATCGTTGCCTCGGCACCTGTCGTGCAGAACCTAATCGACTCTGCGCACGGAACTGTCTTGTTCACGAGCTGTGCTAGTTCGTACGCGAACTTGTTGGGGGAGCCGAAGAGCAGCCCATTCCCAGCCTGCTTTTCTATTGCGTCTACCACCGGCCTCGGCGAGTGGCCGAGTATCAGGGAAGTGTGCCCCATCCAGTAATCGGTGTATCTGTTTCCGTCAATGTCCCAGATGTACTTGCCCCTCGCCCTCTTTGCGTAGAAGGGGTAGGGTTCGAAGGAGCGCGCGTTGTGGCTGTGCCCGCCGGGCATTATCCTCTTCGCGTCCGAGAAGGTCTCCCTCGACTTTCTCGTCTTCCTCCTGTACTCGTTCTGCGCTTTTCTTAGCCAAGCGATTTCATCGACGCCGGTCTTTGTTTCCTGGGTTTCCATCTGAAGATTTACTTCCCCTTTTGCTCCTTGTACAATCGCGACTCTCTTTCTGTTTTCCTCAACTAATCCGCTTTTTACCACTTTGCACGTAGCTTCGTTTCTTGATTGGAAGTTGCGGCTTTCATTCAGAGCATCGACGGTCGTATCATTTCCTTCGGCATTGCGAACGCAGAGAGTTGTCTTTCTCCTCTCTTGCGACAGGCATTCACCTTACACCTTTCTTCGAGTGAACTTGGTCTTGTCAGCGGTAATCTGGATTGACTTTACAAATGATATCGGCTGCCCCGAGTACTCGCTTCCCGGGACAACAAAAGCCGAGACGAGAGCACAGAGCTCGAAATCTGCATCCTTTGTGTTTCCCCTGAACCTGGAATGGTACTGGTTCGGTTGTGGGCGCATCACCGAAGCGGGCTCGAAAGCAACGTGGACGAACTTGTCCCGCTTTTCAAACCATCTTGCAATGTCCGCCGAAGTGTCTGTTCCAACACTATCGGGTGAAAACTTTCTATGAGCCTTGTTGTAATCCTCAAGGATCGTCTTGGCGCACTCGCGTGTGAGCCTGTCGATGTACTCGTAGGACTTTTCTACGAGCTGCTTTCCAGTTAGAGGGTCAGTCATTGATTCATTCCTCATTTGAGAGTAAATGTGCGTAAAAGATTTCTTGTAAGCACATAATGGCTCGAAAAGCGGAAATTCGCTCTGCTTCGTCCATATAGCCCAAGCAACTTCCACTTGTCCGTTTCCGGCTTTAAATGCAATATTCATGCCACTGAATCCCTTTTTGTGTCTCTCGACGAGTGTTTAGAAGTCCAAGGATACGCAGAGCAACTTGAACATCCTACTACTCCGAACAGCTTAGGACACGCGGACGCAGGGACGCGCATTAGCGCGTTATTCTTCTTCTGGACGCCTGTGTGAAAGCGTTTGAGTGGGACTATAAATAGAATCGGGAATCTGCATGTCGGTGGAGGATTACGCTGATGAACGTCCGATAACACTGGAAGACGATGCAATAATTGTGGACTTTTCCGCTGTTCCATTGAATTCCTCACCGGTGATTCTTCCGACAGCGTGTTATGCGGTCGGCGGAATTCGCAAATCATCCTCGAAAATCCGAAAATTCGAGACCTGCTGCCCTAATCCCAAAAATGCTGGATTGAGGTTTGCTTCGGTTTCCCGCTTTAAATACCAAATTAGCACCGTTACGTACCCCCCTCTGGGGGGTACCCCATTGAAAACTCGACAATTGTCGAGATAATAGTCTAACTCCGAGAAATCAAATCCAACACAGACAGA